>Ga0209970_1000108_pt1 | contig 11841 bp, 8 predicted proteins | sample InoplaCoSAM_FD_187585 | JGI IMG/M metagenome (GOLD analysis project Ga0209970, IMG submission 187585) | Arabidopsis thaliana rhizosphere microbial communities from the Joint Genome Institute, USA, that affect carbon cycling - Inoculated... | ecosystem: Host-associated > Plants > Roots >...
CGCTGCTCTATTGGTTGGCGCGCGCCAACTTCGAGACGCGCGGCGACACCACGCGCTTTCGCGTGCAGCTGTTGTGCGCCGTCGGCCGGCTTGCCGTCGCCGGGCTTGCTCTCGCCCGGAGCGGCCGCCACGCCTGAATTGGCACCCGCGCCGTCGCCGCCACGGAAGTCGGTCACGTACCAGCCGGAGCCCTTGAGCTGAAAGCCAGCGGCGGTGAGCTGTTTGCGGAAGGCGTCGGCACCGCAGGCCGGGCACACGGTCAAGGGGGCGTCGGAGATTTTCTGCAGCACGTCCTTGGCATGGCCACAGGACTCGCACTTGTAGGCGTAGATGGGCATATGGCGGGGAAAGTGGGTGAAGGACGCGCCCGCCTGATGCGGGCGGACAAAGCCCGCGATTATAAATTCCGGGGGTATTCCCCGGCGCGGGCCAAGCGGCTCACCACAGCCGCACGCGCAGCAGCACCTGGGTGACGATCAGGCCCAGTGCGAAGCCGATGCCGCCGTAGATGATGCCCTGCAGCAGGCGGTTGGTGCGGCGCTGCTCGGCCAGCAGCACATCGAGCTCCTTGCGCAGCTCGTGCGGGCGGTGGCGCAGGTAGTCGTGCAGCAGGCGCGGCAGGGCGGGCAACAGCTTGGCGTATTGCGGTGCCTCGGCCTTGAGCTGGGCCAGCAGCTTCTGCGGCCCGAGCTGCTCCAGCATCCACTTCTCCAGGAAGGGCTTGGCGGTGGCCCAGAGGTCCAGTTCGGGGTCGAGCTCGCGGCCCAGGCCCTCGATGTTGAGCAGGGTTTTCTGCAGCAGCACCAGCTGGGGCTGGATCTCGACCTGAAAGCGGCGCGAGGTCTGGAACAGGCGCATGAGCACCATGCCGAGCGAGATTTCCTTCAGCGGGCGGTCGAAGTACGGCTCGCAGACCGCACGGATCGCGGATTCGAGTTCGTCCACGCGCGTCTCGGGCGGGACCCAGCCCGACTCGATGTGCAGCTCGGCCACGCGCCGGTAGTCGCGCCGGAAGAAGGCCGTGAAGTTCTGCGCCAGGTACTCCTTGTCGTGCTCCGTGAGGGTGCCGACGATGCCGAAGTCGAGCGAGATGTAGCGGCCGAAGGTGGCGGGCGCGACGCTGACCTGGATGTTGCCCGGGTGCATGTCGGCGTGGAAGAAGCCGTCGCGAAACACCTGGGTGAAGAAGATGGTGACGCCGTCGCGCGCCAGGCGCGGGATGTCCACGCCCAGGCGGCGCAGCTCGTCGGTGCGGTTGATGGGCACGCCATGCATGCGCTCCATCACCATCACGTCGTTGCGGCACCAGTCCCACAGCATCTCGGGAATGAGCACGAGATCGAGCCCGGCCATGTTGCGGCGCAGTTGCGCGGCGTTGGAGGCCTCGCGCAGCAGGTCGAGTTCGTCGTGGAGGTACTTGTCGAACTCGGCCACCACCTCGCGCGGCTTCAGGCGCTTGCCATCGGCCGACAGACGCTCGACCCATCCGGCCATCAGGCGCATGAGGGCCAGGTCTTTCTCGATGACCGGCAGCATGTTCGGCCGCAGCACCTTGACCGCCACCTCGCGCCCGGCGTCGCGCCCGCCGCGCAGGGTGGCAAAGTGCACCTGGGCGATGGAGGCGCTGGCCACAGGCACACGCTCGAAGTGGCTGAACACGTCATCGACCCGGCGGCCGAAAGCCCGCTCGATGGTGGCGATGGCGATCTCGCTGGGGAACGGTGGCACGCGGTCCTGCAGGCGCGCCAGTTCGTCGGCGATGTCGGGCGGCAGCAGGTCGCGTCGGGTGGACAGCACTTGGCCGAACTTCACGAAGATGGGCCCCAGGCGCTCGAGCGCCTCGCGCAGGCGCTGGCCGCGCGGGTTGTCGAGGTGGCGGCCGGTGGAAACGATGCGGGTGAGCCGACGGATCCAGGGATGGTCGAAGCTGGAGAGCACAAGCTCGTCCAGCCCGTACCGCAGCACGACCCAGACGATGAAGCAGCCGCGCAGGACGCGTCTCATTGGCCCGCGCCCCCGCCGGTGCCGGGCGGGCGGGGCATGCGGGCGGCGAAGCCCTTGATCGCTTGCGCCGCCTGCCGCGCGAACCCGACGAGGGTGTGCGCCGCCGCGTCGCCGATCAGGCGCGAGAGGTCTTCCTCCAGGTCCCAACGCACGTTGTCCACGAGCCAGGCCACTTCGGCGGCGAACTGCACGTCGCCCTGGATGTCCACCGCGGGTTTTTCACCCGACAGCACGCGCCGAGCAAGCTCGGCGGGCGAGGCCTGGGTGAGGCTGACAGTGAGCTCGGGCGGGTGCTGCACGGGGTCGACACGCTCCAGCAGGCCGGCGCGCGTGGGCGCCACGCAGAGGTGGAAGTCGCCCCACTGCACACGCAGCGGTTTGCCGGCCTGGCGGCGCAGCCGCTCGGTGGCGGCGGGCTCCTGCTGGAGCACGTGGTTGAGGAAAAGCACCAGCTTGTTCTGCAACTCGTCGATCACCCAGCCGGGCGGTCGCAGCAGTTGCAGGATCGATCGCAGCGGATCGTTGGGCGCGCCGGTGGGGCCACCGGGCTCGGCGCCAGAAGTGGAATCGGGTGGTACATGGGACATGACCACCCGATTCTGACGGATAAGCCCGCGGCGGCGGGCACCGCAAAGCGCTTATTGCAGGGCTTGAACGCCGGCCACCAGCCAGCCACCGGGGCCGCTGCTGGGACGCGTGATGTTCCAGACCTCGCGGAAGGGGTTGGGACCTGCCGAGGGCTCCTCGCGGATCAGGCCGGAGAACTCCACGCTGGCCATGTACTCGCCATCCAGTTCCTCGATGCCCAGCAGCTGCGCCTCCAGCATCACCACCTCGGTGTGGTGGGCGCCGCCGCCCTGGCGCTCGCGCTCCGCCAACTGGCCCTTGATCTGCTCGAGCATGTCGTCGGTCATCATGGCGCGCAGGCTGGAGATGTCGGCCTTGTCCCAGGCCGACTGCAGGTTCACGAAGTTGGACTTGGAGGCCTTGAGGAAGCCATCGATGTCAAAGCCGGCCGGGATGCCCCAGGTCTGGCGGCCCAGCAGGGCCGAGCCGATCATGGAGCCGCCCTGACCATGGTCGAGCGAAGCGGGCGCGCTGCGCTCCCAGGGTCGCGCGGAGGCGTCGTTGCCGACGTTCTTGGGGCTGTAGCTGGCCGGCGCGGCGGGCTCGAGGTCGAGCGGTGCGCGTGCCGTGGCGCCGCCGGCGGCGCCTTGCCAGGCCAGGTCACCGCTGCGGTTGGCCGCCTGGGCCGGCGCCTTGCGGCGCATCACCATGCCGACGACGGCCAGCACCACCACCGCCAGCAGGGCGAACAGCAGGAACTGCGCGAAGGCTTCGCCGAAGCCCAGGGCAGAGGCCAGCCAGGCCAGGCCCAAGCCAGCCGCCAGGCCACCGAGCATGGCGCCCCAGGGGCGCTTGGGCGCGGCGGCCGCCGCGGGTGCGGTGGCAGGTCGCTGCGCCGCGCTGCTCTGGGTGGGCGCGGGTGCCGCCTGCTGGGCGGGCGCCTGATTGGGCGGGGTCGGCGCGTTGCTGCGTTGCGTCACGTTGCCGGACTGCTTGCCGATGGACAGGCCACCCCCCAGGCGCTTGGCCATGACGTCGGCGGAACCGACGGCCAGGGCGCAGGCCAGCAGGAAGGACCAGAGCTTGTGCTTCTTCATGTAATTTGCCTCCATTTGCGACGATTGCGCGTCCGACTGAGGGGCGAACCCGCCCCGTTCAACACTTGATGCCCAGGTGCAGGGCGACGACACCCCCGGTGAGGTTGTGCACGTCGACATGCCCGAAGCCGACCCCCTTCATCATCTGCCTGAGGCTTTCCTGGTCCGGGTGCATGCGGATCGACTCGGCCAGGTAGCGGTAGCTGTCGGCATCCCCCGCCACCAGTTGGCCCAGTTTCGGCAGCACATTGAACGAATACCAGTCGTACGCCTTCTCCAGCGGCTTGGCCACCCTGGAAAACTCCAGAACGAGCAGCCGGCCACCGGGCTTGAGCGTCCGATGCATTTCGGCCAGCGCAAGTTCCTTGTGCGTCATGTTGCGCAGGCCGAACGCCACCGAGACGATGTCGAAACTGGCGTCAGCGAAGGGCAGCTTCTCGGCGTCGCACACCAGGGTGGGCAGCACCACACCCGCGTCGAGCAGGCGGGTGCGGCCCTCGCGCAGCATGGCTTCGTTGATGTCGGTGTGCACCACGCGGCCGGTGGGACCGACCTGGCGCGCGAAGGCCAGGGCCAGATCGCCAGTGCCGCCGGCGATGTCGAGCACCTGCTGGCCGGGCTGGGCATTGGCCACCGTGGTGGTGTAGCGCTTCCAGATGCGGTGCAGGCCGCCCGACATCAGGTCGTTCATGACGTCGTAGCGCGAGGCGACGGAGTCGAACACGCCGCGCACGCGCTGCGCCTTCTCGCCCTCGTCAACCGTCTTGAAGCCGAAATGGGTCTGTGCCATGGGCGCTTTTCCCCTCTCAGTGGTGGCCGCAGCCGTGTCCGTGCGCATGGCCACCGGCCGCCTGCATGGGATCGTCGCGGTTCGCGCCCGCCGCCTGCAGGCGGGCCTCGTAGTCGGCCCAGAGCTGGCCTTGCTGCGAGCCCAGGAAGTACAGATAGTCCCAGGAAAAGATGCCCGATTCGTGACCGTCGTCGAAGGTGGGCTGCACGGCGTAGTTGCCGATGGGCGCCAGGCCCACGATGCGCACCTCGCGCTTGCCGGTCTGCAGCACTTCCTGCCCGGGGCCGTGGCCCTGCACCTCGGCCGAAGGCGAGTACACGCGCATCAGCTCGAAGGGGATGCGAAAGGTCTGGCCATCGGAAAAGGCCACCTCGAGCACTCGCGAGGCGCCGTGCAGGGTGATGTCCTGCGGAATAGGGGTATTGCGGTCCAGGCCAGCCATGGTCTTGTCTCCGGAATCAGACGAGGACGCGTTCGATGCCGCCCTGGTTGGCGCGCTCGACGTAATCGGGCAGCCAGTTCTCGCCGAGGATATGGCGCGCCATCTCGACGACGATGTAATCGGCTTCCAGCAACCCGTTCTGCAGGTCATCGCCGTAGCGGCTGAGGCCCTGCAGGCAGCTCGGGCAGCTGGTGAGGATCTTCACGTTGGCGTCGGCGGCCACGGCGCCGCTGGCGCGCAACGCGGCCTCGCCCTTGCGGATTTCCTCTTCCTTGCGGAAGCGCACCTGGGTCGACACGTCCGGCCGGGTGACGCCGAGCGTGCCCGACTCGCCGCAGCAGCGCTCGTTCTTGAGCACCTGATCGCCCACCAGCGCCTTGACCGTCTTCATCGGGTCCTGCAGCTTCATGGGGCTGTGGCAGGGGTCGTGGTACAGGTAGGCGCCTTTGGATTCGAGGCGGATGCCTTTTTCGAGCAGGTACTCGTGGATGTCGACGATGCGGCAACCCGGGAAGATCTTCTCGAATTCGTAGCCCTGGAGCTGGTCGTAGCAGGTGCCGCAACTCACCACCACGGTCTTGATGTCGAGGTAGTTGAGCGTATTGGCCACCCGGTGGAACAGCACACGGTTGTCGGTGATGATCTTCTCGGCCTTGTCGAACTGGCCCGAGCCGCGCTGCGGGTAGCCGCAGCACAGGTAGCCCGGCGGCAGCACGGTCTGCACGCCCGCGTGCCAGAGCATGGCCTGGGTGGCCAGGCCCACCTGGCTGAACAGGCGCTCCGAGCCGCAACCCGGGAAATAGAACACCGCTTCCGTCTCGGCCGTGGTGCCCTGGGGGTTGCGGATGATAGGAACGTAGTCCTTGTCCTCGATGTCGAGCAGCGCGCGCGCCGTCTTCTTCGGCAGGCCGCCCGGCATCTTCTTGTTGATGAAGTGGATGACCTGTTCCTTCACAGGTGCCGGGCCCAGCGTGGCCGGCGGCGCGCCGGTCTGCTTGCGCGCCACGCGCTTGAGCAGGTCATTGGCCAGGCGCTGCGCCTTGAAGCCCACGCCCACCATGGCCGAACGCACGAACTTGATCGTCTCGGGGTTGGTGGCGTTGAGGAAGAACATGGCCGCCGCGTTGCCGGGGCGGAAGCTCTTCTGGCCCATCTTGCGCAACAGGTTGCGCATGTTCATGGTCACGTCGCCGAAGTCGATCTTCACCGGGCAGGGCGTGAGGCACTTGTGGCAGACCGTGCAGTGGTCGGCCACGTCCTCGAACTCCTGCCAGTGCTGGATGCTCACGCCGCGGCGAGTTTGCTCTTCGTACAGGAAGGCCTCGATCAGCAGCGAGGTGGCCAGGATCTTGTTGCGCGGGCTGTAGAGCAGGTTGGCGCGCGGCACGTGGGTGGCGCACACCGGTTTGCACTTGCCGCAGCGCAGGCAGTCCTTCACAGAATCGGCGATGGCGCCGATGTCGCTCTGCTGCATGATGAGCGATTCGTGCCCCATGAGGCCGAAGCTGGGCGTATAGGCGTGCGACAGGTCGGCCAGGTGCGCGCCGTCGATGGCGCCGCGCAGCAGCTTGCCCTTGTTGAAGCGGCCCTCAGGGTCCACCTTGGCCTTGTAGTCGGCGAAGGGCTTGAGCTCTTCGTCGGTGAGGTACTCGAGCTTGGTGATGCCGATGCCGTGCTCGCCCGAGATCACGCCGTCCAGGCCGCGCGCCAGCACCATGATGCGGTCCACCGCCTCGTGGGCGGTCTGCAGCATCTCGTAGTCGTCGCTGTTGACCGGGATGTTGGTGTGCACGTTGCCGTCGCCGGCGTGCATGTGCAGGGCCACCCAGACACGGCCCTTGAGCACGCGCTGGTGGATGGCGTTGCACTCGGCCAGCAGAGGGCCGAAGGCGGCCCCGTTGAAGATCTGCTGCAGTGGGGCGCGGATCTGCGCCTTCCAGCTGGCGCGAAGGCTGTGGTCCTGCAGCTGCGGGAACAGGCGCTCGACGTCGTGCAACCAGCCGGTCCAGAGCGAGCGCACCTCGCGCACCAGGGCCAGGGCCTGCTGCACGCGGTCGCCCAGAAGTTCGGCGGTGGGGATCTCGCTGGCGTCGTCGCCCTTGCCCAGGGGCAGGTTGCCGCGCTGCAAGAAGGCTTCCAGCTCGTCGGCCAGGCGGATCTTGTTGCGCAGCGAGAGCTCGATGTTGATGCGCTCGATGCCCTCGGTGTACTCGCCCATGCGCGGCAGCGGGATCACCACGTCTTCGTTGATCTTGAAGGCGTTGGTGTGCTTGCTGATGGCCGCAGTGCGCTTGCGGTCGAGCCAGAATTTCTTGCGGGCCTCGGGGCTGATGGCGGTGAAGCCCTCGCCGTGGCGGGTGTTGGCGATGCGGATGACCTCGCTGGTGGCGCGGGCCACGGCGTCAGGGTCGTCGCCCACGATGTCGCCGATCAGCACCATCTTGGGCAGGCCGCCGTTGCCTTTCTTGCTCTTGGTGGCGTAGCCCACCGCCTTCAGGTAGCGGTCGTCCAGGTGCTCCAGGCCGGCCAGCAGCACGCCCGAGCGCTTCTGCTCGGCGAACATGAAGTCCTTGATCTCGACGATGCTGGGCACCGCGCCCTTGGGGTTGCCGAAGAACTCCAGGCAGACGGTGCGGGTGTGCTCCGGCATGCGGTGCACGATCCAGCGCGCGCTGGTGATCAGGCCGTCGCAGCCCTCCTTCTGGATGCCGGGCAGGCCCGAGAGGAATTTGTCGGTGACGTCCTTGCCCAGGCCTTCCTTGCGGAAGGTCTTGCCCGGGATGGCCAGGGTCTCGGTGCGGCGCGGGGTCTTGCCGTCGGCCGCGTAGTACTTCAATTCGAAGGTGGCGACCTCGGCGTCGTGGATCTTGCCGCGGTTGTGGTCCAGGCGCGTCACCTCCAGCCACTCGGCCTGGGGCGTGACCATGCGCCAGCTCACCAGGTTGTCCAGCGCCGTGCCCCACAGCACGGCCTTCTTGCCGCCCGCGTTCATGGCGATGTTGCCGCCGATGCACGAGGCCTCGGCGCTGGTGGGGTCGACCGCGAACACGTGGCTGGCGCGCTCGGCCGCGTCGGCCACGCGCTGGGTGACCACGCCGGCTTCGGTCCAGATGGTGGGCAGGGGCTCGTCGTGGCCGGGCACCTTCACCCACTCCACCTCGGTCATGGCCTCGAGCTTCTCGGTGTTGATGACCGCGCTCTTCCAGGTGAGCGGGATGGCGCCGCCGGTGTAGCCGGTGCCGCCCCCGCGCGGGATGATGGTCAGGCCCAGGTCGACGCAGCCCTGAACCAGGCCGGCCATTTCGGCCTCGGTGTCGGGCGTGAGCACCACGAAGGGGTACTCCACGCGCCAGTCGGTGGCGTCGGTGACGTGCGAGACGCGCGACAGGCCGTCGAACTTGATGTTGTCCTTGGCCGTGAGTCGGCCCAGGGCCTTCTGGGCGCGCTGGCGCAGCGCCGCCACCTCGTCGAAGGAGCGGGCGAAGGCCTGCACGGCGGCGCGCGCGGCCACCAGCAGCTCACCCACCAGGGCGTCGCGGCCGGGGTCGTCCGCCGGGGTGCGGCGTTTCTGCACCTCGGCCAGGCGGTGGTTCAGGGCGTCGACGAGCTGACCGCGGCGCTTGGCGCTGGAGAGCAGGTCGTCCTGCAGGTAGGGGTTGCGCTGGACCACCCAGATGTCGCCCAGCACCTCATACAGCATGCGGGCCGATCGGCCGGTGCGGCGCTCGCCGCGCAGACCGTCGAGCAGGGACCAGGAGCGCTCGCCCAGCAACCGGATCACGATCTCGCGATCCGAGAAGGAGGTGTAGTTGTAGGGGATCTCGCGCAGGCGGGGGGCGTCGTCCGTGGCGGTGAGCAGCGTGAGCGGTGTGGGGGCGTTCATGGGGCGCTCGGCACCGTCATAGGGCACCGAGGCGGGGATGGTATCGCAGTGCACCATCCCATCCCTTCCTTATGGAAACCCCGGTTGTCATACCTGGGCAACGCCTGTGCAATCGATCCGTCACACAAGACCGATAGCCTGCGGCTTCCGCAGTGTTCTACCCAACAGAGGAGCATCCATGAGATTCCGCTTCATGCCGCTGGCCGGCGCCATCACCCTGGCCGCCGCCTTCGCCGCCCCCGCCCACGCACAGACCGAAATCCAGTGGTGGCATTCCATGGGCGGCGCCCTGGGTGAATGGGTGAACGACCTGGCCAAGGACTTCAACGCCACCCAGACCCAGTACAAGATCGTGCCGACCTTCAAGGGCAGCTACGACGAGTCCATGACGGCCGCCATCGCGGCCTTCCGCGCCGGCAACGCCCCGCACATCCTTCAGGTGTTCGAGGTGGGCACCGCCACCATGATGGCCAGTCGCCAGGCCATCGTGCCGGTGGGCGAGGTGATGAAGAAGGCCGGCGTGACATTCGACCCCAACGCCTACGTGCCCGCCGTGGCCGGCTACTACACCGCACCCAACGGCCAGATGCTGAGCTTCCCCTTCAACAGCTCGACCACCGTCTTCCACTACAACAAGGATGCCTTCAAGGCCGCCGGCCTGGACCCCGAGAGCCCGCCCAAAACCTGGCCCGAAGTGGCCCTGGCCGCCGGCAAGCTCAAGGCCTCCGGCCACAAGTGCCCCTTCACCACGAGTTGGGTGAGCTGGACGCAGCTCGAGAGCTTCTCGGCCTGGCACAACATCGAATTCGCCACCCTGGGCAACGGCATGCGCGGCCTCAACACCCGCCTGAGCTTCAACGGGCCGCTGCACGTGCGCCACATCGAGAACCTGGCCAACATGGCCAAGACCGGCCTGTTCGTCTACAAGGGCCGCGGCAACGCCGCCGACGCCACCTTCGTCTCGGGTGAGTGCGCGATGGTCACGGGCTCGTCGGCGCTGTATGGGAACGTCAAGCGCAACGCCAAATTCACCGGCGGCATCAGCACCCTGCCCTACTACCCCGACGTGGCCGGCGCGCCGCAGAACACCGTCATCGGCGGCGCCAGCCTGTGGGTGATGTCGGGCAAGAAGGAGAACGAGTACAAAGGCGTGGCCCAGTTCTTCGCCCATCTTTCCAAGGCCGAGGAAGCGGCCAAGAGCCACCAGCGCACGGGCTACCTGCCGGTGACGATCGCCTCCTACCAACTGACCGAGAAGTCCGGCTTCTACAAGCAGAACCCGGGCACCGACGTATCGGTGGAACAGATGATCCGCAAGACCACGGACAAGTCACGCGGCATCCGCCTGGGCAATTTCGTGCAGATCCGCACCATCAACGACGAAGAACTGGAGCAGGTCTGGGCCGGCCGCAAGGCGCCCAAACAGGCGCTGGACGACGCCGTCAAGCGTGGCAACGAGTTGCTGGTCCGCTTCGAAGCCGCCAACAAGGGCAAGTGATGGCCCGCCGGGCGCCGCAGGTGCCCCGCCCGCCCCGCACCGGCGCGACCCGGGCGGGGCGGTTTTTGTTGTAGGGTCGCGCACCCTTCCTTCACGCACCTTCCCTCATGGAAAAACGCGTCCGATTCCGATCCGCCTGGCTGCCCTGGGCTTTGGTGGCACCGCAGATGGCCGTCGTGCTGGTGTTCTTCTTCTGGCCCGCCGCGCAGGCGCTATACCAGAGCGTGCTGCAGCAGGACGCCTTCGGCATCTCCACCGAGTACGTGGGCTTGGCCAACTTCGAGCGCCTGTTCGACGACCCGAGTTATCTGGCGTCGTTCAAGGTGACGGCCCTGTTCTCGGTGATGGTGGCCGGCTTCGGCCTGGTGATCGCCCTGCTGCTGGCCGTGATGGCCAACCGCGTGCTGCGGGGCGCCTCGGTCTACAAGACGCTGTTGATCTGGCCCTATGCCGTGGCGCCGGTGGTGGCGGGCGTGCTGTGGCTGTTCATGTTCGCCTCGCCCTATGGCGTGGTGGCGTATGCGCTGCGCTGGATGGGCATGGACTGGAACCACCTGCTGAACGCCGACCACGCGCTGGCGCTGATCGTGATGGCCGCCGTGTGGAAGCAGATCTCCTACAACTTCCTGTTCTTCCTGGCCGGCCTGCAGTCCATACCGCAGTCGCTGATCGAGGCCGCCACCATCGACGGCGCCTCGCCCTGGCGGCGCTTCTGGACCATCGTCTTCCCGCTGCTGTCGCCCACCACCTTCTTCCTGCTGGTGATCAACATCGTCTACGCCTTCTTCGACACCTTCGCCATCGTGGACGCCACCACGCACGGCGGCCCGGGCAAGGACACCGCGATCCTGGTCTACAAGGTGTACTACGACGGCTTCAAGGCGCTGGACATGGGCGGTTCGGCCGCGCAGTCGGTGATCCTCATGGGCATCGTCATCGGCCTCACTGTTCTGCAGTTCCGATTCGTCGAGAAGAAAGTGCAGTACTGACATGATGATCGAACGACGCCCCGTCCTCACCGCCGTCTCGCACCTGATCCTGATCCTGGGCGTGCTGGTCATCGCCTTTCCGGTCTACATCACCTTCGTCGGCTCCACGCAAACCGCCCAGGCGGTCTCCACCAGCAACCCGCTGTCGCTACTGCCCGGCTCGCACTTCTTCGAGACCTACAAGCTCGCCCTCTTCGGCGGCAAGACCACCGGCGGCTCCACCATCGCGCCGGTGCTGCCCATGCTGTGGGTCAGCTTCGTCTGCGCCATGGTCATCGCCCTCGGCAAGATCGCGATCTCGCTGCTTTCGGCCTTCGCCATCGTCTATTTCCGCTTCCCCGCGCGCGGCCTGGTGTTCTGGATGATCTTCGTCACCCTGATGCTGCCGGTGGAGGTGCGCATCGGGCCAACCTACGAGGTGGTGTCCAACCTGGGCATGCTCAACAGCTACGCGGGCCTCACGGTGCCGCTGATCGCGTCCGCCACGGCCACCTTCCTGTTCCGCCAGTTCTTCCTCACCGTGCCCGACGAACTGGTGGAGGCCGCGCGCATGGATGGCGCCGGGCCCATG
>Ga0209970_1000112_pt1 | contig 11684 bp, 11 predicted proteins | sample InoplaCoSAM_FD_187585 | JGI IMG/M metagenome (GOLD analysis project Ga0209970, IMG submission 187585) | Arabidopsis thaliana rhizosphere microbial communities from the Joint Genome Institute, USA, that affect carbon cycling - Inoculated... | ecosystem: Host-associated > Plants > Roots >...
CAGCAAGATTTTTGCTTGAAGCGCGCGGCCCGGCCCCCATCTGGATCGGCGAACACTACTGTTGTTGTTTACCCCACGGAGAATTCATTCCATGAAGCGGATCCTGTTATTTGTGATGACCAACCTGGCCGTCGTTGTCGTGCTGGGGGTGGTTGCCAGCCTGCTGGGCGTCAACCGCTACCTCACGGCCAACGGGCTGAACCTGGGCGCGCTGCTGGGCTTTGCGCTCATCATGGGTTTTGGTGGCGCGATCATCTCGCTCTTGATCAGCAAGCCCATGGCCAAGTGGACTTCGGGCGTGCGCGTGATCGACGGGTCCGGCTCGCCCGATGAGCGCTGGATCGTCGAGACGGTGCGCAAGTTCGCCACCGAAGCCAAGATCGGCATGCCCGAAGTCGGCATCTTCGAGGGCGACCCCAATGCGTTTGCCACGGGCGCGTTCAAGAACTCGGCCCTGGTGGCGGTGTCCACCGGCCTGCTGCAAGGCATGACGCGGGAAGAGGTCGAGGCCGTGATCGGCCATGAGGTGGCCCACATCGCCAACGGCGACATGGTCACCATGACGCTGATCCAGGGCGTGATGAACACCTTCGTGGTGTTCCTGTCGCGCGTCATCGGCTACGCGGTGGACAGCTTCCTGCGCCGCGGCAGCGACAGCAACTCGGGTCCCGGCATCGGCTACATGGTCACCACCATCGTGATGGACATCGTGCTGGGCTTCCTGGCCGCCATCATCGTGGCCTGGTTCAGCCGCCAGCGCGAGTTCCGCGCCGACGCGGGTGCCGCGCAGCTCATGGGCCGCAAGCAACCCATGATCAACGCGCTGGCGCGCCTGGGCGGCCTCACGCCGGGCGAACTGCCCAAAACCATGCAGGCCCTGGGCATCACCGGCGGTCTGGGCAAGCTGTTCAGCACCCACCCGCCGATCGAAGAGCGCATCGCCGCGCTGCAGGCGAGCTGATCGCGGGGCGAGTGCCCAGCAGAAAGGCCACCCGAGGGTGGCCTTTTCTTTTGTCCGTGGAAACGGCGTTCAGCGGTTGCGGTCGTAGTGCGGGTGGCCGGGGTAGTAGCCGGGGCCAGGGTGGCCGCGCCAGCCCGGGGGGCGGTGGTAACGCTGGCCGCCGATGATCACGACCTCGGTGGAAATGTTCGAGTAGCCGGATGGGTAGCTGTTGTCGTAGACCACGTGCGGTGCCGGCGTCTCGTAGCGCACTTGCGGGCGCGACGGGTACGTGGCGGGTGGCGGGGGCATCGCGTCCACCGGCGTGACATTCAAGCGCACATAGCGTCCCGGGTCTTGCGCCATCTGGGTGCGGTACTGGCGGCCGGCGTACTCGTAGACCACGTCGTACGCGACGGTGCGCGGCTCGTAGAAGGTCTGCGTGCCGCAGTTGCGCACGATCTCGGTCTGCGGTGGGCTGGAACCTTCGATGCGGTTGCCCAGCATGGCGCCGCCGATGAGGCCGATGACGGTGGCCGCGGCGCGGCCGCTGCCGTCGCCGATGGCATTGCCCGCCGCGCCGCCAGCGATGGCACCCATCACCGCGCCCGCGCCCGACTTGCGGCCCGGGTAGGTGACCTGCTCATCGGTGCAGACCTGCTGCGGCACCGCCACCTGCTGAATGATGGGCGTGCTGCTGATGACGCGGCCTTGCTCTTCCTGGGCGTGGGCCGTGCCGGTGGCGGCGGCCGCTGCTGCCGCCAGGGGAAGCCAGACAAGCGTTCTGAGGGTGTTCACGGAAGGCTCCTGATAGAGGAATGGGGAGACTGCATGCTGCCTCCGCTGCGTCAAGCCGGCGTGCCGGCCTTGTCACTTTTTGTAAAGGCGCCGACGGGCGGCTGGCCGAGCAGTTCACGGGCCAGGGCCTCGGCCACCTTCAGGCCGTCCACGCCGGCCGACAGGATGCCCCCCGCGTAGCCGGCGCCTTCGCCGGCCGGGTATAGACCACGCGTGTTGGGGCTCTGGAGGGTTTCGTCCCGGTCGAGGCGCAGGGGTGAGGAGGTGCGCGTTTCCACGCCGGTGAGCAGGGCGTCGGGCAGGTCGTAGCCGCGGATCTGGCGGCCGAAGACGGGCAGGGCCTCGCGGATGGCCTCGATCGCGTAGGTGGGCAGGGAAGGGGCCAGGTCGGTGAGGTGGATGCCGGGCCTGTACGAGGGCTCGACCTCGCCGAGCGCGGTGCTGGGCTGCGCGGCGAGGAAGTCCCCCACGCGTTGGCCCGGCGCGCTGTAATCGCGTCCGCCAAGTTCGTAGGCGCGGCTTTCCAGTTGGCGCTGCAGCACCACGCCGGCCAGCGGATGGTGCCGTCCCTGGGCGCGCAAGGCCTCGGCCTGCGCGGCGTAGCGCGCGCCGTCGGCCTCGCCGAAGGCGGCGGTCCACAGCGGGGTGTCCTGCGGAAAGGTCTGGGGGTAGTCGCTGGGCTCGATGCCCACGACCAGGCCCGAGTTGGCGTTGCGCTCGGCGCGCGAGTACTGGCTCATGCCGTTGGTGACCACACGCCCAGGCTCGGACGTCGCGGCCACCACCGTGCCACCCGGGCACATGCAGAAGCTGTACACGGCGCGGCCGTTCTTCGCGTGGTGCACGAGCTTGTAGTCGGCCGCGCCCAGCAGCGGGTGGCCGGCATGGCGGCCCCAGCGCGCGCGGTCGATCAGACTTTGCGGGTGTTCGATGCGGAAACCCACCGAGAAGGGCTTGGCTTCCATGGCCACGCCCAGGTCCCACAACCAGGCGAAGGTGTCGCGCGAGCTGTGGCCCAGGGCCAGCACCAGGTGCCTTGCGGGCACTTCGATCGCTTCGTCCGTGTCGAGCCGGTGCACGCGCAAGGCGCGCACGCGGCGCTCGGCGCCTTCGCCCTCGGTGATCAACCCCGTGAGTTGGTGCTGGAAGCGGATCTCGCCGCCGAGCGCGCGGATCTTCTCTCGCATGGCCTCCACCACCTTCACCAGCTTGAAGGTGCCGATGTGCGGGTGCGCGGTGGTGAGGATCTCCTCAGGCGCGCCAGCCTCCACGAATTCGCGCACGACCTTGCGGCCGAGGAAGCGCGGGTCCTTGATCTGGCTGTAGAGCTTGCCGTCGGAGAACAGGCCCGCGCCGCCTTCGCCGAATTGCACGTTGCTCTGCGGGTTGAGCGCGCGGCGGCGCCACAGGCCCCAGGTGTCTTGCGTGCGTTCGCGCACCGGCTTGCCGCGTTCCAGCACGATGGGCTTGAACCCCATTTGCGCGAGCGCGAGGGCGGCGAACAGGCCACAGGGGCCGAAGCCGACCACCACGGGGCGTTCGTCCTCGGTGCGCGGAAAACCTTCGGGTGCGTGGCCCGGCGCCGACCACGACATGTCGGGCGTGGGCCGCACGTGCGGGTGCTTCGCGTGGCGCGTCAGCAGCTCGGCTTCGGCCGCGGGGTCGGCCAGTTCGACGTCGACGATGTAGACCGCGAGCAGTTCGGCTTTTCGGGCGTCGAAGCTGCGCTTGAAGACCGTGAGCGTGGCGATGTCGGCGGGATCGACGCCCAGCGCCTGCGCGGCCAGGCGGGTGAGGGCGTCCACCGGGTGCGGTGGCGGCGCGCGGTCGGCCTCGGTTTCGGCGGGGGCGTCGGCGGCGCGGCGCTCTTCGGCCGGCAGCTCGGCCAGGGGGAGTTTGAGTTCGGCGATGCGGATCATGGGTCGTGGGGCTTGTGGCGATCAAGCGGACCAGGAAGCCGGCGATTGTCGCCGCAGCGCGATCAGGACGGCGTGACGAGGGGCAGCCGGGGAAAGTGGCGCCGGAAGCGGTTCGGATCGCGCGTGAGCAATTGCAGGCCCTGCAGCCACGCGTGGGCGCCGATGTAGAAGTCGGGCAACGGGGCGCTGCGCTGGCCCGATTCCCGCCGGTAGAGCTTGAAGGCCTGGCCCGCCAGGAAGGCCGCGTCCCAGGGCAGTTGCGCGCGCTGCAGAGGTAGGCCGGCGAGCGTGGCCTCCAGGTCGGTCGCCGTCTCGAAGCGCGGGCTTAGTTCAGCCAGGATGATGGGGTTGATGAACAGCGGCCCCGCGTCGGCGCAGCGCTCAAGCTGGCCGATGGACCAGTCGGCCCATTTCGGGTCGTCGACGAACACGTCGATCAGCACGCAGGTGTCCACCAACGTGCCGGAAGGGCCGGCTTCGCGCAGGTAGCGGGCGTCCGGTTCGGCCGCGCGGGCGGGCGCGCCGCTCAAGGCAGAGGCCCACGCAGCCACTGCATGAAGGCGTCGGAATCCATGTCCTTGAAGCCGGTAGCGTTGGCGCTGCCGCGCGCGCGTTCGAAGGCGCGGCGCACGTGCGAGGTGGCGGGCTTGACGGCGCGCAACAGCACGTCGCCATTGGGCAGGACCTCGAAGCTCACCTCGCTGTGCGGCAGCAGACGTGCCCGTTCGCGCACCGCTTGCGGGATGGTGACCTGGCCTTTGCTGGTGATTTTCATGGTAATACTCCGCTTAAGTAAGAATCTTACCAAGGCTCGCTCGTGTTATTGACCCGGGCAAAATTAAATTGTCCGGGTATAATTTGCGCATGTCTGCAGAAACCCATTCCCGATGCACCGCGTTTCTGGGCGCCCGCCGCGTGGCTTTTGGCGCCTACGACGAGGTGGCCCGCGCGCTGGAAGCGATTGACCTGTCGGCCGGTGGCCTGCTGGTGTTCGACGACACCACTGGCGCCCAGATCGACCACCCGCTGCCGTCCACGCCGCCCCGACCCCGCGAGGCCCCGGCCCCGCAGGTGGGCCGTCCCCGCCTGGGGGTGGTGGCGCGCGAGGTCACCCTGCTGCCGCGCCACTGGGAATGGCTGGCCCGCCAGCCCGGCGGCGCCTCGGCCGCGCTGCGCCGCCTGGTGGACGAAGCGCGCCGCGCGAACGCCGGGCGCGATGCGCGGCGTGAGGCCACCGAACGCGCCTACCGCTTCATGAGCGCCATCGCGGGCGGCTTTCCCGGCTTCGAGGAAGCCTCGCGCGCGCTGTTCGCCCACGACGCCGAGGCCTTCTCCCGCCACATCGCGCCCTGGCCGCCCGATGTGCAGGCGCACGCCAACTGGCTTGCGCGCGACGCCTTCACGCCCACCGAACCCCTCGACACCAACGACTGATTGCCCACCATGCCTCCCTCCACCCAAGGCCCGCTCTGGCGGGTCTATCTCGTGTTCCTCGTGCCCATGGTGCTGTCCAACATCCTTCAGGGGCTGTCGGGCACGCTCAACGGCATCTTCATCGGGCAGATGCTGGGCACGCACGCGCTGGCGGCGGTGTCGGGCATGTTCCCCATCGTGTTCTTTTTCATCTCGTTGGTGATCGGTCTGGGCGCGGGCGCCTCGGTGCTGATCGGCCAGGCCTGGGGCGCGCGCGAGCCGCACAAGGTGAAGGCCATCGCGGGCACGGCGCTCATGCTGGGCGCGCTCATCGGTGTGGCCGCCGCGGTGTTGGGCGTGGTGTTCGCGCGGCCCGCCATGCAGGCCCTGGGCACGCCACTGGACGTGCTGGACGACGCCGTGGCCTATGCGCGCGTGATGCTGCTGATCATGCCGCTGCTGCTGGTGTTCATCCTGTTCACGCAGCTGCTGCGCGGCGTGAGCGACACGGTCTCGCCGCTGATGGCGCTGCTGCTGTCCACGGCGATCGGCCTGGCGCTCACGCCAGCGCTCATCAAGGGCTGGCTCGGCCTGCCGCCGCTGGGCATCCAGAGCGCGGCCTACGCGGGCCTGGTGTCGTACGCGCTGGCCTTGGGCTTTCTGTGCTGGCGGCTGGCGCGCCGCGGCAGCGTGTTGGCCTTCGACGCCGAGATGCGTGCCGCGCTGCGGCTGGACCGCGCCATCCTCGGCAAGGTCATGCGCATTGGCTTGCCCACCGGCGTGCAGATGGTGGTGATCTCGGTGTCCGAGCTCATCATCCTGGCGCTGGTGAACGGCCACGGCTCGCAGGCCACCGCAGCCTACGGCGCGGTCACGCAGGTGGTGAACTACGTGCAGTTCCCCGCCCTGTCCATCGCCATCACCACCTCCATCCTGGCGGCGCAGTCCATCGGCGCGGGGCGGGTCGATCGACTGGGCGCCATTCTGCGCACCGGCCTGTGGCTCAACCTGGTGCTCACGGGCGCGCTGGTGTTGCTGGGCTACGCGCTGTCGCACCACCTGCTGGGCCTGTTCCTCACGCAGGCCGAGGTGCGCCTGCAGGCCGAGCACCTTCTGCACATCATGCTGTGGAGCATCCTGATCTTCGGCTTCCAGGCCATCGTGGGCGGGCTCATGCGCGCCAGCGGCGTGGTGATGGTGCCCATGGCGATCTCCATCTTCTGCATCCTGGGCGTGCAGTTGCCGGCGGCCTGGCTGCTGGACGCGCGCTTCGGCCTGCCGGGCATCTGGATCGGCTTTCCGGTGGCCTATGTCTCGATGCTGCTGCTGCAGACGGCGTTCTACCGCTTCGTGTGGCGGCACCGGAAGATTGAGCGGCTGATCTGAGCGGCCTTCGAGGGCGGGAGATAATCCCGCCCGTGAAGCGCGCCAGACCGCCGCTGGCACGAGACCCGAAAGGGTGTGCTGGAGGAACGTCCGGACTGCACAGGGCAGCGTAGGAGGTAACACCTCTCCACCGACAAGTCGCAAGACCCTAAGGTGAGGATCAGAGCAACAGAGACGAGCCGATTCAGTTCGGGTGAAACGGGCAATCTCTACGCGCAGCAACACCAAATAGGCCAGCGTTGATGTGGTCCCGCGGAGCTGGCGGGTAGGTGGCATCGAGCCGTCCGGGTGACCGGCGGCCCAGAAGAATGGCGGTCACGTTCCGGGCAACCGGAACGCACAGAATCCGGCTTATCGGCGCGCTTCACACTTTTCTTTTCGTCATGTGCACGGCCCACCTAGGGCCCCGGGAATGGCAATTGCCCACAGGTCCCCGGAGGGTTTTTCCCCAACGAAAGGACCGCACATGACGAACCTCAGCAAGACCATGCTCGCCTCCCTGCTCGCCGTGGGAGTGGTCACCGCCACCTCCGCGCAGCAGCGGGTCCAGTCCACGACCGACCCGAGGCTGTACGGCGAGATCGGCTTGTCCCAACTGAAGATCGAGGCCGAGGATGGCCCCTTGAGCGCTGAGGCCAAGCCTGGCTTGCTCACCGGCACGCTGGGCTACCAGCTGTGGCCGTTCCTGGCCATCGAAGGCCAGGTGGCCGGCAACGTGATGAAGGACGAGATCAAGCTCAACGGTGTGAACACCGGCGTGGACGCCAAGATCCCGCACATGGTCGGCCTCTTCGTGAAGCCGACCCTGCCGATCGGCGATCGTGTCGAGCTGTTCGCCCGGGCGGGCGTGGTGCGCACCAAGCTGAAGCTGTCCACGGGCGGCATCGACGTGGACGACACGGGCACCAGCGGCGCGTACGGCGTGGGCATCAACGTCAACCTGAGCCCGGTGTCGTACCTGCAGGCCAACTGGATGAACTACTACGACAAGGACGACATCAAGCTCCAGGGCGTGGGCCTGATGTACGGGCGGCGTTTCTGAGCGAGCCGCATCGCTGAGGGAAGGCCGCTTCGCGCGGCCTGCCTTCAGGCGTTGAAACCGCCGAGCGCGCGGATGCGCTCGACGTGCGCCAGCAGCGAGCGCCGGGCCACCGGCCACAGGCGCTCGGGCACGTCGTCGTAGGCCAGCGGCACCCAGTCGTCCAGTCCGCCGTCCGGGCGCGCCTGCATGGCGCGCGCGATCTTGGCTTCGCGCGCGAGGCGGTGCGCCTTGAGGTGGTCGATCGCGCGGCGTGCGCCGCCCTCCACGGGCGCCGAGGCGTTGTCGGCCGTGCGCCGCAGGTCGCCCAGCACGTGGCCGTGCGCGGGCAGGATGAAATCGATGCCGTGCTCGTCGCACAGCGCGGCCAGACGATCGAGCGAGCCCAGGTAGGCGCTCATGTCGCCATCGGGCGGGTCGATGACGGTGGTGCTGCCGTTGAGGATGTGGTCGCCCGAGAACAGGAGGCCGTCTTCCAGCAGCACCAGGCACAGGTGGTTGGCCGCGTGGCCGGGTGTGTGCACGGCCATCAGCGTGTGCGTGGTGCCGTCGGGGGCCTGCAGCACCAGGCGCTCGTTGTCGGCCAGGGTCCGGTCGGGTGAGAAGCGGCTGTTCTCGCGCGCCGTGGGCGCGCTGGCCAGGCCCAGGATGGGCGGGGGCGTGGCGCCGGCCTGCGCGCACAGGGCCTGCAGGCGCGCGGCGCCGGGGGAATGGTCGGGGTGGGAATGCGTGCAGACGATGGCGCGCAGATCCGCACCGCAGGCGCGCCACAGGCGCTCGATGTGCGCGCTGTCGTCCGGGCCCGGGTCGATGGCGATGTAGCCGCTGGCCGGGTCGCCCACGATGTAGCTGTTGGTGCCGGGGCCGGTCATCACGCCGCTGTTGGGCGCGGTCAGGCGCATCACCTGCTTGAGCAGCGGCACGGGCTGTTCGTGCTGCCAGTCCAGCGGGTGCACGATCTGGCCGTCGGGGCAGACGAGCGCGAGTTCACCGAAGGGCGGCTCGTGCTCCATGTGGCGCGACTCGCGGCCGCGCACCAGGCCGGCGCGCGGGCAGCTCGTCCACAGCGGCTCGTCGTGCGCGGCGCAAGCGTCCAGCACCGACTGCACCGTGGCGTGGATCTGCAGGCGCTCCAGCGTGCGGATGGTGGGAAAGATGATGAAGAACTGGCCGGCCGCGTGGCGCGCGAGCGCGTCGGCCGGGCGCACCCACTGCGGCTCGAACTGCTCGCTCTCGTCGGCCACGGGCTCCTGGCCCTCGGGCATGCGCGCGATGAGAAAGGGCACGTCGAAGCGGCGCGAGAGGTCGCGGTCGGTGATCCAGTGCGCGAAGACGAAGACCTCATCCGCCGCCAGCCGCAGGCCGCGCGCGGTGCACTGCGGCGCGAAGGGGGCCTGGCGGTCCAGCGCGGCGATGTCCTCGGCCGTGGCCCAGGCACCGTCGGCGCGGCGCGCCAGCAGCACGCCGAGCTCCTCGAAGCTCTCGCGGATGGCGGCGATGGCTTGCGTGAGGCGCAGGTCGGTTTGCGTGGGCCGTCGCGCGGCGGCGCCGAAGGCCTGGGCGTCGGCGGCGTCGATGCCGCCGCCCGGGAACACGTAGGCGCCGGGCGCGAAGCTGGCCGTCATCGAGCGGCGCGTCATCAGGACCTCGACGCCCTCGGGGCCGTCGCGCAGCAGCAGCACGGTGGCGGCGGGACGCAGGGGCGCGATGGGACGGGGCGGGTGAAGGAGCTGGGTGGGGCGGACCATGCGCACGATTGTGCGCGAGGGCTGCGCCGCGCGCTGTCGCGCGCAGGCGGTGTGGCCATGGGCGGCGCCGCGCTCGGGCGCCGCGCCGCCGAGCGCTACGGTGCCGACCCGAGCGCCCGCATCTCGGCCGACAAGCCCTGCCAGGCGATGTCGAATCCGGGCGCGGCGCGCGAAGGCGGCGGTGGTGGGCTGCGCAGCGCCCAGTGCGTGCCCGCGACCACGCTGTCGATCACCGGCACCGGCACCAGGGCCTGCACCGCCGCCGCCATGCCCGCCAGCCCGGCGCCGCCCAGGATGACGGCCTGCACGCCCAGCTGGCGCGCCGCGTCGGCGCAGGCCTGGGCCAGAAGGCGCTGCGCGCCCGCCGGGTCGGCCGCCAGTTGTGCGCCGGTGGGCACCACGGTGTGGATGCCCGCGAGCTGCTGGGCCTGGCCCAGCGACTGCGCCAGCCGCTGCAGCATGGGGCCCCAGCGTTCGCCGCCGGTGACGATGGCGTAGCGCCCGTGGCGCGCGGCCTCGATGAAGGAGGCCTCGGCCAGGCCGGTCACCGGCGCCGGGCTGGACTCGCGCAAGGCCATGAGGCCCGGGTCTCCGAAACAGCCGATGAGCACCGCGTCGGGCGCGCGCTCGGGGGTGGCCAGCGCCGCCGCCCAGGCGTCCAGCGCCGCGTGGCCTGCCACCGCGAAGCTGGCTTCGTCGGCGATGTAGGGCGCGCCGAAGCGCGCGGTGACGGTGCGCACCCGCACGTGCGAGCCCGCGGCGGCCTGCACGTGCCGCTGCAGCAGGTCGCTCACCGCGGCCGAGGTGTTGGGATTGACGACCAGCAGCTCGCGCATGCGGTGTTCAGCCCGCCCCGCCGAACAGGTCGAGCAGATCCGGCCCGGCGTCGCGCGCGGGCGGGAACACCAGCTGTGCCTCCAGCCGGCGCAGGTGCTCGTCCATCAGCCGCGCCGCTTCTTTCGCGTCGCGCAGCTTGATGGCGGCGAGCAGTGCGCGGTGCTCCTGGCAGCCGCAGGCGGTGGCGTCCTCGCTGGCGCGGCCGTGCGTGGGGCTGTACGCCATCAGGATCAGCGAGGTGCGCGAGACCATTTCGCGCAGCACGCCGCCCAGCGTGCCGTGGCCCGAGCGTTCGGCGATGTGCAGGTGGAAGTCGCCCGAGAGGCGGATGGCGCGGTGCATGTCGCCCGCGCCGCGCGCGGCCTCCTCGTCGCGGATGCAGCGGGTGAGTGCCTGCATGTCCGCGGTCTCGGCGTTGGCAATGAAGCGTGCCACCAAAGGCGCTTCCACCAGGCGACGCACCTCGAACACTTCGCGCGCCTCCTGCTCGCTGGGCTGGGCCACGGTGGCGCCGCGGTTGGGCGTGAGCGTGACGATGCTCTCGTTGGCCAGGCGCACCAGCACCGGGCGGATGCGCGTGCGCGACACGCCGAAGGCTTCGGCCAGGCGGTCTTCCACCAGCTTGGTACCGGGCAGCAGGCGGTGGTCCAGCACGGCCGAGATCATGCGGTCGTAGATGTCCTGGTCGCTCGGGCTGGCGCTGGCGGCGGCGCGGCGGGGGCGTGAAGCCGCACGGGCGGCCTCGCGCGGGGGCATTCGTGTCATGCCTTTCGCCCCTTGCCCTGGCGCCGCCCCAGCAGCACGGCCAGACCCACCGTGACGCCCATCACCAGGAAGGACACCACTGTGGTCACCGTGCCCAGCGCGTAGATGGCCGGTGTGGTGACGGTGGAGGTGAGGCCCTGCAGTTCCAGTGGCAGCGTGTTCACGTCGCCGATGGCCTGAGAGGTGCGCGCGATCTCGTCCCAGCTCAGCGTGAAGCCGAACATGCCGATGCCGATGACGGAGGGTCCGATCAGGGGCAGCACCACGTGCCGGAAGCTTTGCCAGCGCGTGGCGCCCAGGTCGCGCGCGGCCTCTTCATACGCCGGGTTGAAGCGGTTGAACACCGCGAACATGATCAGCAGGCCGAAGGGCAGCGTCCAGGTGAGGTGCGCGCCCAGGGCCGAGGTGAACAGGCCCAGCGCGGTGCCGTAGCCCTCCAGCGTGGTGGTGGCGCCCAGCGTCTCCAGGGCCGACTTGATGCCGCCATCGAGCAGGCGGAACTGCAGGCCGATGCCCAGCGACACGATGATGGACGGCATGATCAGGCTGGCCACGGTGACGTAGAACAGCGCGTCGCCGCCGCGCAAACGCTTGCGAAAGGCCAGGCCCGCCAGCACCGACAGCACCACGGTCAGCAGCATCACCACCGCGCCCAGGCCCAGCGAGCGCAGGAAGGCCGAGCCGATGTCCACCGTGCCCAGGCCTTCGGCCAGTTGGCGGAACCAGTGCAGCGAGAAGCCGCGCAGCGGAAAGGTGAGGCCGCCGTCCGGCCCCTGGAAGCTCAGCACGAAGATCACGAACATCGGCCCGTACATGAACAGCACGAACAGGGCGAACAC
>Ga0209970_1000114_pt1 | contig 11674 bp, 9 predicted proteins | sample InoplaCoSAM_FD_187585 | JGI IMG/M metagenome (GOLD analysis project Ga0209970, IMG submission 187585) | Arabidopsis thaliana rhizosphere microbial communities from the Joint Genome Institute, USA, that affect carbon cycling - Inoculated... | ecosystem: Host-associated > Plants > Roots >...
TCTATTACGACTTCTCGTACAAGCGCCCCTTTACGCCGGATGATCTGGCCGCCATCGAAAAACGCATGACCGAACTCGCCAACAAGGACGAGAAGGTCGAGCGCCGCGTGCTGCCGCGCGACGAGGCCGTGGCCCATTTCAAGGCCATGGGAGAACACTACAAGGCCGAGATCATCGCCAGCATCCCGTCCAACGAGGACGTGAGCCTCTACCGCGAAGGCGGCTTCGAGGACCTGTGCCGCGGCCCGCACGTGCCCAGCACGGGCAAGCTCAAGCACTTCAAGCTCATGAAGCTGGCCGGCGCCTACTGGCGCGGCGATCACCGCAACGAGATGCTGCAGCGCATCTATGGCACGGCCTGGGCCAGCAAGGAAGAACTGCAGCAGTACCTGACCATGCTGGAAGAGGCCGAGAAGCGCGACCACCGCAAGCTCGGCCGCGAGCTGGACCTGTTCCACCTGGACGAGCACAGCCCCGGCACGGTGTTCTGGCACCCCAAGGGCTGGACGCTGTGGCAGGAGGTAGAGCAGTACATGCGCCGCGTCTACCGCGACAACGGCTACCTGGAGGTCAAAGGCCCGCAGATCCTGGACAAGGCGCTGTGGGAGAAGACGGGCCACTGGGACAAGTACCGCGACAACATGTTCACCACGGAATCGGAAAAGCGCGACTACGCACTCAAGCCGATGAACTGCCCTGGCCACATCCTCATCTTCAAGCAGGGCATCAAGAGCTACCGTGACCTGCCGCTGCGCTACGGCGAGTTCGGCCAGTGCCACCGCAACGAGCCCACGGGCGGGCTGCACGGGATCATGCGCGTGCGCGCCTTCACCCAGGACGACGGGCACATCTTCTGCACCGAGGACATGATCCTCGACGAGTGCGTGGCCTACACCAGCCTGCTGCAGAAGGTCTACAAGGACTTCGGCTTCGAGCACATCATCTACAAGGTGGCCACGCGCCCGGCCGCGCGCATCGGCACCGATGAGAGCTGGGACAAAGCCGAGCACGCGCTCATGGAGAGCCTGCGCCGCTCGGGCTGCGAGTTCGAGATCGCCCCCGGCGATGGCGCCTTCTACGGCCCCAAGATCGAGTACACGCTCAAGGACGCCATCGGGCGCCAGTGGCAGTGCGGCACCATGCAGGTCGATTTCTCCATGCCGGAGCGCCTGGATGCCGAGTACGTGGCCGAGGACGGCTCGCGCCAGCGGCCGGTGATGCTGCACCGCGCCATCGTGGGCAGCCTGGAGCGTTTCATCGGCATCCTGATCGAGCAGCACGCTGGCGCGCTGCCCGCCTGGCTGGCCCCGCAGCAGGTGGCGGTGCTCAACATCACCGATGCCCAGGCCGATTACTGTCGGGAAATCGCGAAATCACTGAAGAATCAAGGGCTTAGGGTCGAAACGGATCTGCGCAACGAGAAAATAACGTATAAAATACGGGAGCACGCGTTGCAAAAGCTGCCTTTCATTGCCGTTGTGGGCGACAAGGAAAAGGCCGCTGGTGCGGTGGCGGTGCGGGCCCGGGGCAACAAGGACCTGGGTGTCATGTCGCTGGAGGACTTCTCCCATCTGGTCGCGACATCGGTTTCATCCAAGGCGTGAACGCCCTCGGGCTTTGCCCGGTGAAGCTGCCGCACTTCCCCGCGTCCATGGCGTGTGCAGCCCGGCGGCCGAAAGGCCGCTTTTGATTCACTGACCCATCTCAAGGAAACGCACCATCGCTACCAACTTTCGCGACCGCCGCCAGCGTGAAGAACGCGCGCACCGCCTGAACCGGGAAATCATGGCCCCCGAGGTTCGCCTCAACGGCCCGAACAACGAGCCCCTGGGCATCGTCAGCTTGCAGGAAGCCCTTCGAATGGCTGGCGAGCTCGACGTCGATCTCGTGGAGATCGCCGCCACCGCGGTTCCGCCGGTGTGCCGCCTGATGGATTACGGCAAGTTCAAGTACCAGGAGCAGAAGAAGGCGGCCGAAGCGAAAGCCAAGCAGACGGTCATCGAGATCAAGGAAGTCAAGTTCCGCCCCGGTACCGACGACGGCGACTACAACATCAAGATGCGCAACATCCGCCGGTTCCTGGACGACGGCGACAAGTGCAAGATCACGCTGCGCTTCCGTGGCCGTGAGATCACGCACCAGGAACTGGGTCTGGCCTTGTTGAACCGCATCCGCGACGAGTTGGGCGACCTGATCGTGGTGGAGCAGTTTCCCAAGCTGGAAGGGCGCCAGATGATCATGATGATCGCGCCCAGCCGCAAGAAGGTGGCGGCGGCGGCGAAACCCACGGCCGAGGCGGCAACGCCGGCGGCCAGCCCTTCGGCGGCTTGAGTCGCTGGCGGCAGACGGATTCGAGGGATTGAGCGGGCAGGGTTGGTCCCCTGCCGGTTCGAGGCACAGACCGCAAGGCCGGTGCCGAAAAGAAGGTCTGAGAAGGCCTTCTCAAAAGTGGCTCGGGGCCCATCAAGACCGTGACCGGCTGTCACGGCGCCTCACGAGCACAAATCAAAAGGAGCATTCCAATGCCCAAAATGAAGACCAAGAGCAGCGCGAAGAAGCGTTTTCGCGTTCGTCCCGGTGGCACCGTCAAGCGCGGTCAAGCCTTCAAGCGTCACATCCTGACCAAGAAGACCACCAAGAACAAGCGCCACCTGCGTGGAGCCGTCAACGTTCATGAGACCAACATGGGTCACATGGCGCAGATGCTGCCGTTCGCTGGCCTGTAATCAAGACGAACAAGGAGAAGCACTATGCCTCGCGTCAAACGTGGTGTCACGGCTCGCGCCCGCCATAAAAAAGTCCTGGCCCTGGCCAAAGGTTTCCGCGGCCGTCGCGGCAACGTCTTCCGCATCGCCAAACAGGCGGTGATGAAGGCGGGCCAGTACGCCTACCGCGATCGCCGCACCAAGAAACGTGTGTTCCGCCAGTTGTGGATCGCGCGTATCAACGCCGGTGCACGCGCCTGCGGCCTGACGTACAGCCAGTTCGCCAACGGTCTGAAGAAGGCCCAGATCGAGATCGACCGCAAGGTCCTCGCCGACCTGGCCGTCAACGACCCGGCGGCTTTTGGCAGCATTGTGGAGCAGGTCAAAGCCAAGCTGGCCACCGCTTGATTCCCGGCAGGGCGCGTACGCGCCCGCTGCCGTTTGAAGGGGTTGAGGCTTGAGGGGTGACCCGTCGGCTTCAACCCTTTTTTCATTGCACCGGACACGCATCGAATGAACGAGTTGGACAACCTGGTCGAGGCGGCACGCGCCGAGTTCGCGCAGGCCGCCGCGCCTGCTGATCTGGAAAACGCGAAGGCGCGCTACCTGGGCAAGGCCGGCCGCATCACCGAGCTGATGAAGGGCATGGCTGCCCTGTCGGTTGACGAGAAGAAATCCCGAGGTGCCGCGATCAACCTGGCCAAACAAGCCATCGAAGGGGCGCTGACGATGCGTCGCCAGTCGCTGGCCGACGCCGAGCTGGAGGCCCAGCTCAAGGCTGAGGCGCTGGACGTGAGCCTGCCGGGCCGTCAACGAGGCGCCGGTGGCCTGCACCCCGTAAGCCTCACGCTCGAGCGTATCGAAGCGATCTTCGGCTCTATGGGCTTCGAGGTGGCCGAGGGTCCCGAGATCGAGTCTGACTGGTTCAACTTCACGGCTCTGAACACACCCGAGGACCACCCGGCTCGTTCCATGCATGACACCTTCTACGTGGAAGGTGGCTCGGCCAAGGCGCCGAACCTGCTGCGCACGCACACCAGCCCCATGCAGATCCGCCACGCAGTGCAGCACGTCAAGCACCACCGCTCGGCATTGGACGCTGGGCAGGGCATGCCCGAGATCCGCGTGATCGCGCCCGGCCGCACCTACCGCGTGGACAGCGACGCCACGCACTCGCCGATGTTCCACCAGTGCGAAGGCCTGTGGATCGGCGAGAACGTGAGCTTCAAGGACCTCAAGGTCGTCTTCACCGATTTCTGCCGCACCTTTTTCGAGAACGACGACCTGGTGCTTCGTTTCCGACCCAGCTTCTTTCCGTTCACCGAGCCCAGCGCCGAGATCGACATCCAGTTCCCCAGCGGCCCGCTGGCCGGGCGCTGGCTGGAGGTGGCGGGCTCCGGCCAGGTGCACCCGAACGTTGTGCGCAACATGGGCCTCGACCCCGAGCGCTACATCGGCTTCGCCTTCGGCATGGGGCCCGACCGCCTGACCATGCTGCGCTACGGCGTCAACGACCTGCGTCTCTTCTTCGACGGTGACATCCGTTTCCTGAGTCAATTCCGATAAGCCGGCACCATGCAATTCCCCGAATCCTGGCTGCGCAGCTTCTGCAATCCGCCGCTGACGAGCCAGCAGCTCGCCGACACCCTCACCATGGCCGGGCTGGAGGTCGAAGAACTCCGGCCCGTCGCGCCACCGTTCTCGAAGGTGGTGGTGGGCGAAATCAAGTCCGCCACGCAACACCCCAACGCCGACCGCTTGCGCGTGTGCGAGGTCGATGTCGGGCAGGGTGCCCTGCTGAACATCGTGTGTGGCGCGCCGAACGCGCGCGTGGGCATCAAGGTGCCCTGCGCCCAGGTGGGCGCGGTGCTGCCGCCCGGTGAAGACGGCAAGCCCTTCACCATCAAGCTTGGCAAGCTGCGCGGCGTGGAAAGCCAGGGCATGCTGTGCTCGGCGCGCGAACTGCAGCTCTCCGAGAGCCATGAAGGCTTGCTCGAGCTGCCCGTCGATGCAGTTGTGGGGCGTGACATTCGCGAGCAACTGTCGCTTGACGACATGCTGTTCACGCTAAAGCTCACGCCCAACCTGGCGCACTGCCTGAGCGTGTACGGCATCGCGCGCGAGGTGGCCGCCATCACGGGTGCACCGCTGCAGTCGCCTGCGTTCCCTGCCGTGCCGGTGTCGCTGAACGACAAGCTCCCGGTTCGCATCGAAGCGCCCGACCTGTGCGGGCGCTTCAGTGGTCGCGTGGTACGAGGCGTGAATACCCAGGCGCAGACGCCGGCCTGGATGGTCGATCGCCTGGCGCGCTGCGGCCAGCGCAGTGTCACGGCTCTGGTGGACATCTCCAACTACGTGATGTTCGAGCTGGGCCGGCCTTCGCACATCTTCGACCTCGACAAGATCCACGGCGGCCTGCAGGTGCGCTGGGGCCGCGAGGGCGAATCGCTCAAACTGCTCAATGGCAACACCATCACGGTCGATGCTGGCGTGGGCGTGATCGCCGACGAGCAAGCCGTCGAGTCGCTCGCGGGCATCATGGGTGGCGACGCCACCGCCGTGTCCGACGACACGAACAACATCTACATCGAAGCCGCCTTCTGGTGGCCGAAAGCGGTGGCCGGGCGCTCGCGCCGCTACAACTTCAGCACCGACGCGGGCCACCGGTTCGAGCGCGGCGTGGACCCTTCCACCACCGTCGAGCACATCGAGCGCATCACGCAACTTGTGCTGGAGATCTGTGGCGGCCAGGCCGGCCCCATGGACGACCAGATCACCCAGTTGCCCCAAGCCAAACCGGTCACGCTGCGCGTGGCGCGCGCGGCCAAGGTGATTGGCATGCCGATCACGCAGGCGCAGTGCGTGGATTCGCTGCGCCGCCTGGGCCTGCCGCTCGAAGAGGGGCAGGGCACGGTCACCGTGACACCGCCGCCGTACCGATTCGACCTGCTGATCGAGGAAGACCTGATCGAGGAGGTGGTGCGCCTGGTGGGCTACGAGCAGTTGCCCACCACGCCGCCGCTGGCGCCCATCACGGCCAAGATCCGGCCCGAGGCGCGCCGGGGGGCCTTCGCCGTGCGTCGCCAGCTCGCGCAACTGGGCTACCAGGAAACGATCAACTTCAGCTTCGTGGAGGAGCGCTGGGAGCGCGAGCTCGCGGGTAACGTCGACCCGATCAAGCTGCTCAACCCCATCGCGAGCCAAATGAGCGTGATGCGCTCTTCGCTGATCGGCAGCCTGGTGGCGGTGTGCAAATTCAACCTCGACCGCCGCGCCGAGCGCGTGCGTCTGTTCGAGATCGGCCGCGTGTTCCGCAAGGACGCGGCGGTGAAGGACAGCGACACCAGCGTGGCGGGGTTCGAACAGCCCATGCGCGTAGCTGGCCTCGCGGGTGGGCCCTTGAACGCCTTGCAATGGGGCGAGAGCGACCGCACGGCCGACTTCTTCGACGCCAAGGGCGACGTGGAAGCCCTGCTGGCGCCGCGCCGCGCCGAGTTCCGCGTGGCGGAGCACCCCGCCATGCACCCGGGCCGTTGCGCGTCCGTGTGGCTCGACGGCCATTGCATCGGTCACGTGGGTGAACTGCACCCGCGCTGGCGCCAGGCCTACGAACTGCCGCAGGCGCCCGTGCTGTTCGAACTGGAACTCGATGCCGTGCTGGCTTGGCCCGTGCCTGAGTTTCACGCCGTCAGCCGCCACCAGCCGGTGCAGCGTGACCTGGCGCTGGTGGTGGACGAGTCGGTGTCGCACGACGCCGTGATGGCCGCCATCCGCGCCGCGGGCAACCCCTGGCTGCAGGACGCCGTGCTGTTCGATGTCTACCGCCCCAAGAAGGGCGTGGTGGTGCCCGGCCTGTCCGAGCACGAGAAGAGCCTGGCCGTGCGGCTCGTCATGAACCGCGACGACGCTACACTGGCCGACGAACAGATCGAAGCCGCCGTGCAACAGACGCTCGCGTCCCTGCACGAGCGCGTGAAGGCCCGCTTGCGCGCCTGAGATCCCATACAGAGAAGAAGGAGTACCCGATGGAACTGGCCGTCGAAAGCCTGGAAACCCCCGCCCTGACCAAGGCGCAGCTCGCCGAGTTGCTGTTCGACCAGATCGGCCTGAACAAGCGGGAGTCCAAGGACATGATCGACGCCTTCTTCGATCTCATCACGGAGAGCCTGGTCAACGGCACCGACGTGAAGATCTCGGGCTTCGGCAACTTCCAGATCCGCACCAAGGCGGCCCGCCCGGGCCGCAACCCGCGAACCGGCGAGCCGGTGGCCATCCAGGCCCGGCGCGTCGTGACCTTCCACGCGAGTCCCAAGCTCAAGGAGCAGGTACAGGCGGCGGTCATCGGCGGCTGAGCGGCGCCGTCGTGCGGCTCGGTAGGGGCCGCTTACAACATTTCGCACGAAAAGCCCTGGGGTAGTCCCCGGGGTTTACCGACTTAGAGTAAATTCAAGCTTCGGTTTCTACCGCCTTGATTTACATGGAAAAATCGCTGCCCCCCATTCCAGCGAAGCGCTACTTCACCATTGGTGAAGTGGGCGAGCTGTGTGGCGTCAAGCCGCATGTGCTGCGCTACTGGGAGCAGGAGTTCACGCAGCTTCGCCCCATGAAGCGCCGAGGCAACCGGCGCTACTACCAGCACCACGAGGTGCTGATGATCCGCCGCATCCGTGAGTTGCTCTACGACCAGGGCTTCACCATCAGCGGCGCGCGCAACAAGCTGCAGGAACTGGCCCAGGCCGAGCGCGAAAAGCGCCGCCAGGACGACGAAGAGCCGATCGATGTGATCGACCTCGATGCGGTGATCCACGACGACGACACGACGGTGGTGTCGGCCGTGGTCACGCCGCCGGCCGCCACCGAGCCCACCTTGTTGAGTGACATGCGCAGAGAGCTGCTCGAGATTCGCGAACTGCTGCGGCTATCGGCCTGAGAGAGGGCCTTTTTGCTGGCTATAATGCGAGGCTTGTCGGCGTGTAGCGCAGCCTGGTAGCGCACTTGCATGGGGTGCAAGGGGTCGCGAGTTCGAATCCCGCCACGCCGACCATTCATGCAAAAGCCCGTCATCGCGAGATGACGGGCTTTTTCTTTTGCCGTCCTCTCTCGACGAAAACTCTGCCTGTCTGCCTGCCTAGCCAGCCGATCTCGGCCCACCGTCGAAGGGAGCGGGAAGGTCGCGAAGAAGTGCCACGGCTACCATGCTTCCCATGACGACAAGCACAGACGAACTGAAGCGCGGCGGCGGTCCCCTGGCGGGAATTCGTGTCCTGGAGCTGGGCCAACTGATCGCGGGCCCTTTCGCGGCGAAGACGCTCGGCGACTTCGGCGCCGAGGTGATCAAGATCGAGTCGCCCGAGGGGGGCGACCCGCTGCGTACGTGGCGCATGATGAAGGGCGACACGTCCATCTGGTGGGAGGTGCAGTCGCGCAACAAGCGCTCACTGGCGCTGGACCTGAAGGAGCCCGACGGCCAGCGGATCGTGCGCGAGCTGGCCGCCCGGTGCGACGTGCTCATCGAGAATTTCCGGCCGGGTGCGATGGAGGGCTGGGGCCTCGGCCCCGACGAGTTGATGGTTCTCAACCCGCGCCTGATCGTGCTGCGCGTCAGCGGCTACGGCCAGACGGGACCGTACAAGGACCGTCCCGGCTTCGGCGCCATCGCCGAGGCCATGGGGGGGCTGCGGCACCTCACGGGCGAGCCGGGCCGCGTGCCGGTGCGCGTCGGCGTCAGCATCGGCGACACCTTGGCGGCGCTTCACGGCGTCATCGGCATCCTGCTGGCGCTGCAGAGCCGCCACGCCACGGGGCGCGGCCAGGTCATCGACGTGGCGCTGAACGAATCGGTCTTCAACTGCATGGAGAGCCTGCTGCCGGAGTTCAGCGCCTTCGGCGCGATACGCCAGCCCGCCGGCAGCGCGCTGCCCGGCATCGCGCCCACCAACGCCTACCGTTGCCAAGACGGCGCCTACATCCTGGTCGCGGGCAATGGCGACAGCATCTTCAAGCGGCTCATGGCCGCCATCGGCCGGCCGGACCTGGCGGCCGACGAGGGCCTGGCCCGCAACGACGGGCGCGTCGCGCGGGCGGCGGAGCTCGATGCGGCGATCGAGGCCTGGACGTCTCTCAGGTCATCCGATGAGGTTCTGGCGGCGATGGATGCCGCCAAGGTGCCGGCGGGGCGCATCTACACGGCGAAGGACATCGCCGAAGACCCGCACTACCAGGCCCGGGGTATGGTGGACGAAATGGCTTTGAGCGATGGCACCCGGGTGCGCATGCCCGGCATCGTGCCCAAGCTGTCGGCCACCCCGGGCGCCGTACGGACGCAGGCCCCCAGGCTGGGGCAGGACTCCGCCGAGGTGCTTCGGGAGCTGGGCCTCGACGCTTCCGCCATCGAGGCCCTCGTGCAACGCGGCGTCGTGCGCGGCCGCGCTAGCTGAGCACCTCCAGCAGGCGGTCCAGGCCGCCTTGCTCGATCGACACCATGGCCTGCTCGCGTACGGCTGGCTTGGCGTGGTAGGCCACCGACAGGCCCGCCACGCGCATCATGGGCAGGTCGTTGGCGCCGTCGCCCATGGCGATGCATTCCGCGGGCTCGATGCCCAGCAGCGAGGCCACTTCCAGCAGGGTGCGCCGCTTCTCCGCGCCGTCGCAGATGTCGCCCCAGGCCTGATCGACCATGCGGCCGGTGAGCTCGCCGCAGTTGGCGCCGCTGGCGATCTCCAGCACGTTGGCGCGCACGAAATCAATGTCCAGCGTGTCGCGCACGCGGTAAGCGAAGTAGGTGAAGCCACCCGACACCAGCAGCACCTTGAGCCCGGCGGCCTTGCAGGCACGAATGAGTTCGGCGGCACCGGGGTTGATGCGCAGGCGCTCGACCAGCACCTGTTCCATGTCGGCCACGGTCACGCCCTTGAGCAGGGCCACGCGGCGGCGCAGGCTGTCCTTGTAGTCGGTGATTTCGCCGCGCATCGCGGCTTCGGTGATGGCGGCCACCTCGGTCTTCTTGCCGACGACGTCGGCAATCTCGTCCACGCACTCGATGCTGATGAGCGTGGAGTCCATGTCGAAGGCGATGAGCTTGAAGTCGCTCAGCTTGAGCGGCGGCGTGAAGCCGCGCACGGTGAGGCCGGGGGCGGGGGTCTGGGCGGTGGTCATGCGGTTTCGGTGGTCTTGTTGGGTTGGCCCAGGGCGCGCAGCACGTCGCGCACGAGTTGCACGCGGTCTTTCACCTCGGGCAGGGCGCGCTCGATGCGCAGCTTCTCGTTGCCCGCGAGCTTGATGTGCTTGTGTTTCTGGATGAGCTCGATGATGCGCATCGGCTCGATCGGCGGGTTGGGCTTGAAGGTGATGTTGGTGACGCCGGGCGCGGCATCGACCTTGGCCACGCCGTAGGGCGCGCTGAGCACGCGCAGGCGGTGCACGTCGATGAGCGTCTGCGCCTGCGGCGGTGGTTTGCCGAAGCGGTCGACGATTTCCTCGAGCAGGGCGTCCACCTGATCGGTGTTGCGGGCAGTGGCCAGCTTCTTGTAGAAGCTCAGACGCAGGTGCACGTCGCCGCAGTAGTCGTTGGGCAACAGGGCGGGGGCGTGCAGGTTGATGTCGGTGGTGACCGACAGCGGCGCCAGCAGGTCGGGCTCGCGGCCAGCCTTGAGCGCCTTCACGGCCTCGGACAGCATCTCGTTGTAGAGCTGGAAGCCCACCTCCAGCATGTTGCCGCTCTGGTTCTCGCCCAGCACTTCGCCGGCGCCGCGGATCTCCAGATCGTGCATGGCCAGGTAGAAGCCGCTGCCCAGTTCCTCCATCTGCTGGATCGCGTCCAGGCGCTGCGCGGCCTGCTTGGTGAGGCCCTCGATCTCGGGCACCAGCAGGTAGGCGTAGGCCTGGTGGTGGCTGCGGCCCACGCGGCCGCGCAACTGGTGCAGCTGCGCCAGGCCGAATTTGTCGGCGCGGCTCATGACGATGGTGTTGGCCGTGGGCACGTCGATGCCGGTCTCGATGATGGTCGAGCACAGCAGCAGGTTGTAGCGCTGGGCCACGAAGTCGCGCATCACGCGCTCGAGTTCACGCTCGGGCATCTGGCCGTGCGCGACCGCGATGCGCGCCTCCGGCAGGATCTCCTCGAGCTTTTGTTTGCGGTTCTCGATGGTCTCGACCTCGTTGTGCAGGAAGTACACCTGCCCGCCGCGCTTCAACTCGCGCAGCACGGCCTCGCGGATGACGCCGTTGCCTTCGTTGCGCACGAAGGTCTTGATGGCCAGGCGGCGCTGCGGCGCGGTGGCGATCACGCTCAGATCGCGCAGGCCTTCGAGCGCCATGCCCAGGGTGCGCGGGATCGGCGTGGCGGTAAGCGTGAGCACGTCCACCTCGGCGCGCAGTTGCTTCATGGCCTCCTTGTGGCGCACGCCGAAGCGGTGCTCCTCGTCGATGATGAGCAGGCCCAGGTTCTTGAACTGCGCCTTCTCGCTCAGCAGCTTGTGCGTGCCCACGACGATGTCCACCGAGCCATCGGCGATGCCCTTCATGGCCGCCGTGATCTCTTTTTGCGAGCGGAAGCGGCTCATCTCGGCGATCTTCACCGGCCATTTGCCGAAGCGGTCCACCAGGGTCTGGTAGTGCTGTTCGGCCAGCAGCGTGGTGGGCGCGAGGAAGGCCACCTGCTTGCCGCCCGTGACGGCCACGAAGGCCGCGCGCAGCGCGACCTCGGTCTTGCCGAAGCCCACGTCGCCGCAAACCAGGCGGTCCATGGGCTGCGGGCTGATCATGTCCTGCACCACGGCATGAATGGCGGCGCGTTGGTCTGCGGTCTCCTCGAAGCCGAAGTCGTTGGCGAAGGCCTCGTAGTCCTGCGGCGAGTAGCGAAAGGCGTGGCCCTGGCGCGCGGCGCGGCGCGCGTAGATGTTGAGCAGCTCGGCGGCGGCGTCGCGCACCTGCTCGGCGGCCTTGCGCTTGGCCTTCTCCCACTGGCCGCT
>Ga0209970_1000119_pt1 | contig 11611 bp, 11 predicted proteins | sample InoplaCoSAM_FD_187585 | JGI IMG/M metagenome (GOLD analysis project Ga0209970, IMG submission 187585) | Arabidopsis thaliana rhizosphere microbial communities from the Joint Genome Institute, USA, that affect carbon cycling - Inoculated... | ecosystem: Host-associated > Plants > Roots >...
CGGCCGAAGTTACTGGCGATCTCGGTGGACTCGCCCTTGCCCTGCGTGGTCAGGCCCACGAACACGTGTGCGCGGGACTCGTCGCTGATGCGGTAGATGAATTCGGTCACGTTGCGCGGGCCGCCGGGCAGGCCGCCCACCACTTCGCAAAAACGCCGGAAGCTGCCACGCTCCTCGGGGATGGTGACGGCGAACAGTGCTTCGCGCTCCTCGCCCACTTCGGCGCGCTCGGCCACGAAGCGCAGGCGGTCGAAGTTCATGTTCGCGCCGCACAGGATGGCCGCGTAGGTCTGGCCCTTGGTCTTGTGCGTGGCCACGTACTGCTTGATCGCGGCCACCGCCATCGCGCCCGAGGGCTCGACGATGCTGCGCGTGTCCACGAACACGTCCTTGATGGCGGCGCACACGGCGTCGGTGTCGACCGCAATGAACTCGTCCACCAGCTCCCGCGCGATGCGGAAGGTCTCCTCGCCCACCAGCTTGACGGCTGTGCCGTCGGCGAACAGGCCGACGTCGGGCAGCGTCACGCGCTCCTTGCCGTTGACCGAGCGCATCATGGCGTCGGAGTCGGTCATCTGCACGCCGATGACCTTGATCTCTGGCCGCACGGCCTTGATGTAGTTGGCCACGCCACTGACCAGGCCGCCGCCGCCGATGGCGACGAACACCGCGTCGAGCTGGTTGGAGCCCAGGCTTTGCAACTGACGCAGGATCTCCATCGCAATCGTGCCTTGGCCCGCGATCACGTCCGGATCGTCGAAGGGGTGGACGAAAGTGAGTCCCTGCTTTTTCTGCAGCCCCACCGCGTGGTTGTAGGCGTCGGTGTAGCTGTCGCCATGCAGCACCACCTCGCCGCCGAAGCCCCGCACCGCGTCGATCTTGAGCTGCGGCGTGGTCACCGGCATCACGATCACCGCGCGGATGCCCAGCTTGCGCGCGCTGAGCGCCACGCCCTGAGCGTGATTGCCCGCGGAGGCGCAGATGACGCCCTTGGCCAATTGCTCGGGACTCAGGTGCGCGATCTTGTTGTAGGCCCCGCGCAACTTGAAGCTGAACACGGGCTGCTGGTCTTCCCGCTTGAGCAGCACCGTGTTGTGCACGCGCTTCGAGAGCGCGCGGGCAGGCTCGAGGTTCGACTCCACCGCCACGTCATACACCCGGGCTGTCAGGATCTTCTTGAGGTAGTCGGCGGGTGTGAGGTGAGAGGCGGCAGCGTTCATCGCTTCGCATTATCGGTGGCGAAAAAAAACCCGGACCAACGAAGCTGGTCCGGGTTTGAATCCACCCGTGGAGGGTAGAGGAGACAACCGTAAATACAATGACGCAAGTATATCGCCGGATTGCTGCGTTGCAACAACCTGGCGTTCTTTGCCCTCATTTTTAGAGCAAAGCCCTTAGAAGTCATGGGCTTTGTCACGGAGAACTGTCTGATGGAATGCACCGTCACCTGGACCGGCGCCAGCGGCACCCGCTCGGCCATGGGGTTCGTCGCCGAAACCGGCAGCGGGCATGTGCTCGCCATGGACGGCGCGCCCGACGCGAACAAGCCCGAGAACGGCGGAGCCAACCTGGCGCCACGCCCCATGGAAACCGTGCTCGCCGGCACAGGGGGCTGCACGGCCTATGACGTGGTGCTGATTCTCAAGCGTGGTCGCCACGACGTGCGCGGCTGCTCGGTCAAGCTCACGAGCGAGCGTGCGCCGGTCGATCCCAAGGTGTTCACCAAGATCCACATGCACTTCACGGTCACGGGCAAGGGCATCCCCGCCAACGCGGTCGAGCGGGCGATCGCCATGAGCCACGAAAAGTACTGCTCGGCCAGCATCATGCTGGCCAAGACAGCCGAGATCACCACCAGCTTCGATCTGTTGGAGGGCTGAGGCCCTCCTCAGATTTGGTGTGCCACGGTTGTCATGACCTTGGCCGCCATCCGCATCAGCCCCTTGACCGGGGCCGGCAGTTCATCCGCGCCGGCCTGTTGGGCCAAACGCGCGTGACGGGCTTCGTCGAGCTTCATCTGCGCCACGATGGCCCGCGAGGCGTGATCCTCGGCCGGCAGCCGGTCCAGGTGGCTGGCCAGGTGGGCCTCCACCTGTCGCTCGGTTTCCACCACGAAGCCCAGGCTCGGACCCTGACCCAGGCGCCCGGCCAGCAAACCCAGCCCGAAGGCGCCCGCATACCAGAGCGGGTTGAGCAGCGAAGGTCGGCTGCCCAACTCGTCGAGACGGGCTTTGGTCCAGGCCAGGTGATCGGTTTCCTCCCGGCCGGCCTCTTCAAGTTGGCGAGCCAGGGTCTCGTTCGGCGCCTTGCCGCGCCGCCCGGGCCAGCGGGCCGCCAGTGCCTGCGCCGTGTATAGAGCCTGGGCGCACACCTCGCCGACATGGTTCACGCGCATCAATGCACCAGAAAGATGCCGCTCCTCGGTGCTCAGTGCACCATCGTCGTGATGTTCGGGCACGGTGGGACAGGCCTGGCTGGCCCGCGGCGCGGCGAACAAGGTGCGAAGGGCCGAATCGGCCGCGCCCACGAGGGCATCACTGAATGGGTTCATGGTGTTCTCTCGATCGAAGCGTCGGCCTATCGTGCCATGCGGCGGGACTAGGGGTAACCCCTGGGAATCGTGGCAAGGCTGCAACAACAGCACCACCCTGGGGCAAGTTGCGGCCGACAAACATGGCGGTTGCAAGTCGTTTCTGATGCAATGCCCCCAGCTTCCTCAATGGAGGTCGGCTCGGGGGCACAGACTTCCGGCCTCTTAACCCAAACCTTGGAGAATTCCTCGATGAAAAAGACCCTGATCGCTCTGGCTGCCGTGGCAGCCTCCAGCGCAGCACTGGCCCAGTCGTCGGTGACCCTGTTCGGTATCATGGACGTGAACGTCCGCCACACGAAGACCGAAGCCAACGGTACGGACGTCTCGCTGACGGAAATGGCGCAAGACGGTACCGCCTCGAGCCGTCTCGGCTTCCGTGGCGTGGAAGATCTGGGTGGCGGCATGAGCGCCAGCTTCTGGCTGGAAGGCGCCCTGAACCCCGACACCGGTACCGTCGGCGGCCTGAATTTCCAGCGCCGCAGCACCGTGAGCCTGTCCGGTGGTTTCGGTGAAGTCCGCCTGGGTCGTGACTACACGCCGACCTTCTGGAACCACACGGTGTACGACCCGTTCGGCACCAACGGTCTGGGCAGCTCGATCAACATGTGGGGCACCGTGTCGGGTGGATACATCGCCACCAACGTGCGCTCGAACAACCTGATCTCCTACTTCACGCCCAACATGGGCGGCTTCCAGGCCCAGCTCACGTACGGCTTCAAGGAAGTCGACACGGGTACCAGCGCCAGCGACTACCAGGGTCTGCGCGTGGTGTATGCCGCCGGCCCGCTGTCCGTGGCCTTCGCGACCGCCTCGGAAGGCAACGTGGGTGCTGCTGATTCGAAGCGTTCCAACATCGGTGCTTCGTACGACTTCGGCTTCATCAAGCCGATGTTCAACTACACGACCGCGGAAGACGACACGACCGGCAACGAGGCCACCAACCTGATGATTGGCCTGACGGCGCCTGTTGGCCCCGGCTTGATCAAGGCTTCGTACACCCGTACCGAGGCTGAACCTGCTGGTGGTGCGGAAGTTGACGGCAATCAGATCGCTATCGGCTACGAGTACGGCCTGAGCAAGCGCACCGCTCTGTACGGCAACTTCGCCCGCATCAGCGCCGATGCCGGCCTGCTGGCTGCAACTGAGTACAAGCGCCGCGGCTTCGAAATCGGCGTGCGTCACTCCTTCTGATGCTTCGCGGGCTTGTCCCGCTGGCATCCAAGGCCAAAAGCCACCGCCTCGGCGGTGGCTTTTTTGTTGCCGAAGATGAGCACTGCTGGCGTGAAGATTGCATTGGAGGCGTGGTGGTCGGCCTGTTGCTTACTCGCAACGATGTGCGGCATATCGGTGTAAAACCCTAAGGAGTAACCCGTAAACCGGTCGAGCGCTGGATACCATCCGTTTAGTTTCAGTCGCGTGAAACGCTTCCAAACCGTTCCAAAGGAAAAGGATTCTCCCCATGAAGAAAAGTCTGATCGCTCTGGCCGTCCTGGCCTCTTGCGGTGCCGCCATGGCTCAATCGAGCGTGACGCTCTACGGCATGGCCGACGTGTGGGTCGGTCGCACGAAGGCGGATGCCTCCATTGGTGGTGTGTCGACTTCTGCCAGCACCTCCGTTCTCGAGAGTGGTGGCTTCAACACCAGCCGTCTGGGCTTCAAAGGCTCCGAAGACCTGGGTGGTGGCTTGAAAGCCAACTTCAACCTCGAAGCCGCGCTGGCCATGGACACCGGCACTAACGGTGGCTTGAGCTTCAACCGCCAGTCGTGGGTCGGTCTGTCGGGTGGTTTTGGTGAAGTGCAACTGGGCAAGCCGTGGACGCCGTACGACGATACCCGCGCGATGGCCAACGACACGTTCAACGCGAACTTCGCCGCGTCGTGGACCACGTGGCAGTTCTACGAAGACAATCCGAACAACACCATCCGCTACAACACGCCCAACTTCGGCGGATTCTCGGGCGCATTGGCATATTCGCTGGGTGAAGACCGCGCTGCTTCGCCGACCAACAGTTCCAGCAGCCTGACGTCGTTCAGCCTGAACTACGCCAACGGCCCCATCGTCGCGGGCTTTGCCCATCAGAACCAGAAGGTCGAAAGCGGAGTTGCTGGCATCCTCGCGAGTTTCGACAGCACTGGCGTGCTGACCGGTCTGGCCACCACCGGCAAGACCACCTACAACCTGCTCAATGGTTCGTACGACTTTGGTTTCCTGAAACTGGTTGGCGGCGTGAACCAAGTGAAAGTGTCTCCTGACGGTTTCGCCGATGTGAAGGCCAATGAGTGGAACCTGGGTGTGGACGTTCCCGTGGGTGCTGGTTTTGACGTCGGTGTTGGCTTGGCCCGTTCCAAGACCGAGAGCAGTGGTGTGGACCTGACCACCGCCACCGGCTTCAGCATCGGTGCGAAGTACACGCTGTCCAAGCGCACCTTCCTGTACGCGGCGTTCAACCGCACCAAGATCGAAGATGAGACGACCCCTGGCGACGAAGCCAAGAGCACCCTCTTCGGCCTGGGCATCCAGCACAACTTCTGATCTTCAGAACGAGCGCTGCTCAAAAAAAGCCGCCCGGCATGCCGGGCGGCTTTTTTCATTGTGCGTGTCGCTGGACCGCGCTTATTGCTTGGGCTTGGCTTCCGCGGGTGCGCCGGTCGGCTTGAAGGCGTCGCCGTTGACCGTCAGGCCTTCTTGCGACAGTTTCGCGGCGCGCTTGTCGCCGATGCCCGGCACGCGCTCAATGAGGTCGCCCCAGCTCTTGAATGGTGCGGCTTTGCGCTGCTCGAGGATCTTGCTCGTGGTGCTGGGGCCGATGCCTCTGACGCTGTCGAGATCGGCCTCCGAGGCCTTGTTGACGTCGACGGCGGCGAAGCCCGTGGCAGCGCAAAGGGAGAAGAGGGCGGCGATGAGGAGTTTCTTCATAACGATGAGCGTTTCAGTGTTTAAGTTGGTTGAAAGGCCTATCTTCCAGAGCGATAGGCGACTCAAATATAGCCATAAAGAATTATTTGAAATGACGGACAAATGATGTCTGGCACTGCGTCCGGAAACGACGTGCAGAGGTCATGGATGCGTCATGGTTTGTGGCGCTACTCGCGCGCCAGATACTTGGTACGGGTAAGTCCCGTCGCTGGCGCAGGAACGCTTGTTGCATAGTCGCGGCACCTTCATTTATTTCAGGTGTCAACGATGAAATCGTTCTCCGTGCCCATGCAGGCGGTCGTGCTGGGGGCAGCCTTGGCTGTCACGACCGGTGGTCTTCAAGCCAAGACCTTCAAGTGGACGAGCGCCAGTGACATCCCGACTTGGGACATTCATTCCCAGAACAATGCGCTGGCGAACGGCATTCACGCCGCGGTGTACGAGTCGCTCGTCTACTACAACAGCCGCACCTTCAAACCCGAGCCGCTGCTGGCCACGGGCTGGAATCAGGTGTCGCCCACGCAGTTGCGCCTGACACTGCGCACCGGCGTGAAATTCCATGATGGCTCGGACTTCACCGCCGACGACGCGGTGTTCTCGCTGCAGCGCGCGATGGCGCCCACCTCGAACTTCACGCCATACATCCAGGGCATCGACCGCATCGTCAAGGTCAACAACAACACCATCGACATCTTCACCAAAGGCCCCAACCCGGTGCTGGTGAACCAGCTCACCGAGTTGCGAATGATGAGCAAGGCCTGGGCGGAGAAGAACAACTCCACCGCACCCAAAGACATCAAGACGCAGGACGAAAACTTCGCGCACCGCAATGCGATGGGTACCGGTCCCTTTGTTTTGAAGGAGTGGGCGCAGGACCAGAAGATGGTGCTCACGCGCCACCCCAACTGGTGGGGCAAGGGGAGTACCGAGACGAACGTAACCGAGGTTGTGTACACGCCCGTGAAAGCCACGGCCACACGCATGGCTGCGCTGCTGTCGGGCGAGGTCGACTTCGTGCTCGACCCGAGCCCGCAGGACTTGCCGCGCCTGCGCCAGGACGGCAATCTGAAGGTCATGGACGGCGTCGAGAACCGCACCATCTTTTTCGGCATGGACCAGCACCGCGACGAACTGGTCGGCAGCAACATCAAGGGCAAGAACCCGCTGAAGGACGTTCGCGTGCGCAAGGCGCTGTACCAAGCCATCGACATGAACGCGATCGCGCGCGTTACGCTGCGCGGCCTGGGCCAGCCCACGGGCGCCATCATCGCGCCGCAGGTGACGGGCTGGACGGAGGGCGTGCACCAGCGCTACCCGTTCGACGTGGCCGCGGCGCAGAAGCTGCTGGCCGATGCCGGCTACAAGGACGGCTTCGAGGTCGACTTCGCCTGCCCGAACAACCGCTACATCAATGACGAGGCGATCTGCCAGGCCGTGACAGCCATGTGGGCGCGTGTCGGCGTCAAGGCCAAGCTGCGCACGCTGCCGCTGTCCACCTATTTTCCGATGATTCAACGCTACGAGGCGAGCATCTACATGCTGGGCTGGGGCGTGCCCACCTTTGACGCGATGTACAGCCTGCAGTCGCTGGTGCGCAGCGTAGGGCAGGGCGGTGACGGCAACTACAACGTGGGCCGCTACAGCAACCCCAAGATGGACCAGATCATCGACCGCGCGAAGGTCGAGACCGACCTGCTGATCCGCAATCGCCTGCTGACGGAGGCGCTTGAGCTGTCGAACGCCGACGTGTCGCACCTGCCGCTGCACAACCAGATCATTCCCTGGGCGATGAAGAAGAGCATCAACGTGGTTCACCGCGCCGACAACCGCCTCGATTGGCGGCTCATCACGGTAAACTGACCCGGGTATAGACCAAAGAGGGTCGCCTCCGTCCGGGCGCGACCCTCTCTTGCTTTTTCATCGATGTTCGCTTTCATTCTCCGACGCCTCGCGCAGGCGGTGATCGTCATGGTCAGCGTGGCGCTGATCGCATTCATGCTGTTCCAGTACGTCGGGGATCCGGTGGTGTTCCTGCTGGGGCAGGACGCGACGCCGGAACAGGTGCGGGCCTTGCGCGCCGACCTGGGGCTCGACCAGCCGTTCTTCGTGCAGTTCTGGCACTTCCTCGTCAACGCCGCGCAGGGTGAGTTCGGGTTGAGCTTGCGCCAGGGTGCCAAGGTGTCGCGCCTGATCGCCGAGCGCTTCCCGGCGACGCTTGAGTTGTCCATGGTGGCTGCCGTGCTGGCGCTGCTGGTGGGCATTCCCATGGGTGTGTATGCGGCCCTCAAGCGCGGCACCTTTCTCAGCCAGGTGTTCATGACAGTCTCGCTGCTGGGTGTGTCGTTGCCCACCTTCCTCATCGGCATCCTGCTGATCCTGGTGTTCGCAGTGCACCTGGGCTGGTTCCCCAGCTTCGGCCGTGGCGACGTGGTCAACCTGGGCTGGTGGAGCACGGGCCTGCTCACCACGAGGGGGTGGATCCACATCACGCTGCCGGCGGTCACACTGGCCATCTTCCAGCTCACGCTCATCATGCGGCTGGTGCGCGCTGAGATGCTGGAGGTGCTGCGCACGGACTACATCAAGTTCGCTCGTGCGCGTGGTCTCACCAACCGCGCCGTTCACTTCGGCCACGCGCTGAAGAACACGCTGGTGCCGGTGATGACCATCACCGGCCTGCAGCTTGGTGGCCTGATCGCCTTCGCCATCATCACCGAGACGGTGTTCCAATGGCCGGGCATGGGTCTGCTGTTCATCCAGGCCGTGACCTTCGCCGACATCCCGGTGATGGCCGCCTACCTGTGTCTGATCGCGCTGATCTTCGTGGTGATCAACCTCGTCGTCGATCTGCTGTACTTTGCGGTCGATCCGCGCCTGCGCGTGGAAAAGTCCGGAGGACATTGATCATGAACCCCCACGCTCATCACTTCGTGTATTCGCTGCCCCCCGAGGGGGTGCAGGCCTCCCTTGGGGCGGCCCGGCGGGAGGCCTCATGAACAAGTCCCGCTACAAGGTGCATGGCCCGGCGTTTGCGCACATCGCGGCCTTCCACCCCGAACTCACCGCGCTGCGACGCGACCTGCACGCCCATCCCGAACTGGGCTTCGAAGAGATATACACCAGCAAGCGCGTGGCGGAGTCGCTCAAGGTGTGCGGCGTGGACGAGATCCACACCGGCATCGGAAAGACCGGCGTGGTGGCCATCATCCGCGGCCGCCAGAATGGCAGCGGCCGCATGATCGGGCTGCGCGCCGACATGGACGCGCTGCCCATGACCGAGCACAACGACTTCGCCTGGAAGTCGGCCAAGCCCGGGATGATGCACGGCTGTGGCCACGATGGGCACACCGCCATGCTGGTGGGCGCCGCGCGTTACCTGGCCGAAACGCGCCAATTCGATGGCACGGCCGTGCTCATCTTTCAGCCCGGCGAAGAAGGCTTCGCCGGCGCCAAGGCCATGATCGAAGACGGCCTGTTCGAGCGCTTTCCGGTGCAATCGGTCTTTGCGATGCACAACTGGCCGCAGATGCGCCCAGGCATGGTGGGCGTGAACCCGGGGCCGATGATGGCTTCGGCTGATCGCATCACCATCGAGATCACCGGCAAGGGCGGCCACGGCGCGCACCCTTACGCTGCGGTCGATCCGGTGCTGGTGGCGGCCCACATCATCACAGCCGTGCAGAGCATCGTCTCGCGCAACGTGCGCGCAATCGACAGCGCCGTGATCAGCCTGTGTGCCATGCAGGCCGGCGACCCGGGCGCTTTCAGCGTGATTCCCGGAACGGCGCGGCTGATCGGCACGGTGCGCACCTTCAACCCGGAGGTCCAGGCCATGGTCGAGAAGCGCCTGCACGAGGTCTGCTCCGGCGTGGCGCTGGGGCTGGGGGCCTCGGCGCACCTGAACTACGAACGCATCTACCCCGCCACCATCAATACGCGCGACGAAGCCCGCTTTGCGATGGAAGTGGCGCAAAAGCTCGTGGGCCACGAGCACGTGGACCGCAACATGGACCCGAGCATGGGCGCGGAGGATTTCTCCTTCATGCTGCAGGTCAAGCCCGGCGCCTACCTGCGCCTGGGCCAGGGTGCCGAGAACGGGCAGGGAGCCTGTTTCCTGCACAACAGCCGCTACGACTTCAACGACGAGGTGCTGCCACTGGGCGCCGCCTTGCACGCCAGCCTGATCGAGCAGGGCATGCCGCTGGGCGAGCCTCACGCGGCGCTGCGCCAGTCCACCCCTCAGTCCACCCCTTCCCCCACCCCCGCAAGGAGCGAAGCATGAACCTCAAGCAATCCTCGGCCGCCCTGCTAGTGGCCGCCGCCCTGGCCACCGGCGTCGCCAGCGCCCAGACGGTGCGCATCGGCAACCAGGGCGATGCCTTGTCGATGGACCCGCATTCGCTCAACGAGTCCCTACAGCTCACCGTGACGGGCAACGTCTACGAGCCGCTGGTGGCGCGCGACCGCAACCTCAAGCTGGTGCCCGGCCTGGCCACGAGCTGGAAGCAAACCTCGCCCACCGTCTGGCGCTTCGAGTTGCGCAAAGGCGTGGAATTCCACGACGGCACGCCTTTCACTGCCGACGATGTGCTGTTCACCTTCGCGCGCGCCGCGGGTGAAGGCTCGGACATGAAGAGCTACGTGAACGACGTCAAGGACGTGCGCAAGGTGAACTCGCACACCGTCGACGTCGAAACCAAGGGCCCGTTCCCCATCCTGCCCGACGTGCTCTCGCTGCTCTACGTGATGAGCAAGAAGTGGTGCGAGGACAACCAGGCCACGCGCCCCGTGGACCGCCGCAAGGGCATCGAGAACGCGGCCTCGTTCCGCGCCAACGGCACCGGCCCCTTCCGCCTGCGCGAGCGCCAGCCCAACGTGAAGACGACCTTCCAGCGTAACGGCAACTACTGGGGCAAGATCGAAGGCAACGTGAGCACGGTGGAGTACACGCCCATCGGCAACGATTCCACGCGCGTCGCTGCCTTGCTGTCGGGTCAGGTCGATGTGATCGAACCCGTACCGCTGCAGGACGTCGCGCGCATCAACGGCAGCGGCAAGTCCAAGGTGATGCAGGGCCCCGAATTGCGCACCATTTTCCTGGGCATGGACCAGAAGCGCGACGAACTGCTCTACTCGAACGTGAAGGGCAAGAACCCCTTCAAGGACAAGCGCGTGCGCCAGGCCTTCTACCAGGCCATCGACATCCAGGGCATCCAGCGCACTGTGATGCGCGGTGCGTCGGCGCCCACGGCGTTGATGGTCGGCCCCGGCATCAACGGCTTCGATGCCAGCCTGAACACCCGCCTGCCCTACGACCCCGAGGCCTCGAAGAAGCTGCTGGCCGAGGCCGGCTATCCGAACGGTTTCGAGGTGGCGATGAATTGCCCGAACGACCGCTACGTCAACGATGGCAACATCTGCCAAGCCGTGGCCGCCAACCTGGCGCGAGTGGGCGTGAAGATCAACCTGCAGGCCGAGACCAAGGGCACCTACTTTCCGAAGATCTTGCGCCGCGACACCAGCTTCTACATGCTGGGCTGGACGCCGGGCACCTACGATTCGCACAACGCGCTCAACGCGCTCATGCGCTGCGTGGACGATTCGGGTTCGGGCCAGTTCAACCTGGGCTCCTACTGCAACCCCAAGGTGGATGAGCTGACCAAGCAGATCCAGTCCGAGACCGACAAGAGCAAGCGCGACGCCATGATCCGCGAAGCCTTCAAGATCCATTCGGACGATGTCGGTCACCTCCCTCTGCACCAGCAGGCCCTGGCCTGGGGCGTGGCCAATAACGTGAGCCTGGCCCAACTGGCTGACAACTTCATGCCGTTCCGCTACATGTCGGTGAAATAGGGCTATCCCCCGCGCCGCCTGCGGCGTCTCCCCCCCAAGGGGCGCCAGCAGCGGCCCGGCGGAGCCGGTTCCGCGCTGGCCCTGGGTCTGCGCATCGCTTCACTCTCCAGGACGTTTTCTTGATTGCCATCCTTCGCCGCGCGCTTGACAGCGATGTCGGGTACAGCTTTCGCACCTCGCCCACGGCCATCGTGGCGGCGGTGATCGCGCTCATCTGTGTGGTCTGCGCGCTCTTCGCCAACTGGATC
>Ga0209970_1000120_pt1 | contig 11609 bp, 11 predicted proteins | sample InoplaCoSAM_FD_187585 | JGI IMG/M metagenome (GOLD analysis project Ga0209970, IMG submission 187585) | Arabidopsis thaliana rhizosphere microbial communities from the Joint Genome Institute, USA, that affect carbon cycling - Inoculated... | ecosystem: Host-associated > Plants > Roots >...
CGTCCGTCGCGGTGGTCGTTCCGCTGGTGCTCTTCGGCCGCACCGTGGGAATGGCGCTCGCCGGCCTGATCGCGCGGGACGACGGCGCCGGGAGACAGCTGACGCCGTCGGAGGCCGCGCGGCGCTGGACGGGCACGCTCCTCTCGGTCGTCGGAATCGGAGTTCCTCTGCTCTTTACCCTGTCGAACGCGGCCGCGCCCACACCGGCCGACCGGCTCTCCGGCCGTACTCTGGTTCGCGACGGTTGAAAGCCCGCTCGTTGCGCGTCGCGATCGCGCAGATCGACACGACCGTCGGGGACTTCCCCGGCAACTCCACGAAGATCGTCGCACACGGTCGCCGGGCGGAGGAGAGCGGCGCGGACCTCGTGCTGTTCCCGGAGCTCGCGGTCTCGGGCTACCCTCCGCGCGATCTTCTCGAACGGCAGTCGTTCCTGCGTGAGTCCGAGCGCACGGTCGAGCGGATCGCGCGCGAATCCGGCTCCGCGATCTGGCTGTACGGCGCCCCGATCCGGAACCGCGCGCGGACCGGACGGGCGGTCTTCAACGCGGCCATCGCGGCCCGGAACGGGCGGCGCATCGCCGTGTACCACAAGCGGCTCCTGCCGACCTACGACGTGTTCGACGAGGGAAGGTATTTCGAGCCGGGCCGCCGGCCGCCGCTCGTACTCAAGGTGAAAGGGATGCGGGTCGGCGTCACGATCTGCGAGGACATCTGGAACGACAAGACGTTCTGGAAGCGCCCCCTCTATCCCTACGATCCGGTCGCCGATCTGAAACCGCTCGACCTCGACGTGCACGTGAACATCTCGGCCTCTCCGTACTCGCTCGGAAAGGATCGGCTGCGGCGGCGGTTCATGTCGAAGATCGCCCGCTCGGTGAAAGTCCCGCTCGTCGTCTGTAACCTCGTCGGAGGCAACGACGGCCTCGTGTTCGACGGGGCATCCACGGCGTTCGACGCGCGCGGGCGTCTCGTCGGCCGCGGCCTCGCATTCTCGGAGGACTTCTGGACCGTCGACCTGCCGGGCGGGAAGGGGCCCGGACCGGCGGCGGACTCGGAAGTGGCGTCGCTTCGAAAGGCGCTCGTGCTGGCCCTCGCCGACTACGCCGGGAAGTGCGGTTTTTCGGAAGCGGTCCTCGGGCTGTCGGGCGGGATCGACTCGGCGGTGACGGCGGCGCTCGCCGTGGACGCCCTGGGCAGCCGGAAGGTGCTCGGCGTCGCCATGCCGGGCCCCTATTCGTCGGAGGGGAGTCTTCGCGACGCGCGGGAGCTCGCGCGGCGCCTCGACATCCGCCTTCTCGAGATCCCGATCGGCCCCGTCTTCGAGGCCTATCGCCGCGTGCTCCTCCCTGCGTTCGGACCCGGGGACTGCGTACCGGCGGAGGAGAACGTGCAGGCGCGCATCCGCGGGGCGATCCTGATGGCGCTCTCGAACCGGTTCGGGTATCTCGTCCTGTCAACCGGGAACAAGTCGGAGATCGCGGTCGGGTACTCCACTCTCTACGGCGACATGGCCGGTGGCTACGCGCTCATCTCCGACGTGCCGAAGACCCTCGTGTACGAGCTCGCGCGGGAGATCAACCGGGAGGAGGAGAAGATTCCGGAAGCCACGCTGACGAAGGAACCGTCCGCGGAGCTGGCGCCGAACCAGAAGGACTCCGACACGCTTCCCCCCTATTCGCAGCTCGACCCGATCATCGAGGGCCTCGTGGACCTCTCACTGCCGGTGGACGTCGCCGCGCGGAGGGCGCGCGTCCCGCTCGAGGTCGCGCGGGAAATCGCGCGGCGCCTCGACCGAAGCGAGTACAAGCGCCGCCAGATGCCGCCGGGGCCGAAGGTCACGGCGAAAGCGTTCGGCGAGGGTCGGCGCTATCCGATCGCCCACCGCTTCCTTGTCTGAGCCGGTGGGAGTCGTGACCGGGACCGAAGCGAGGAGCGGCGAGAAATACGTCTGGAAGGAGATTCCGGGCTCGTCGCACGATCTTCTCCGCCGCCGGATCCTCTCCCTGCCGCCGGGACTGCGACTGCTCGACCTCGGCGCGGCCGGCGGCCATCTCGGTCGCGCGGTGCGAAGCCGATGTTCGTATCTCGCCGGCGTCGAGCCGGATTCGACGCTTCCGCCGTGGGCCCGGGAGGGATACGACGACTGGCGCGAGGTCGACGCCCTCCACGCCGGTGAGTGGGATCAACCGTTCGACGTCGTCGTCTGCGCGGACGTTCTCGAGCACCTCGCGAACCCCGCCGGCATGCTCGCCCGGATTCACGACTGGCTCCATCGCGACGGCGTCCTTCTCGTCTCCCTGCCGAACGTGGCGAACGTCTCGATCCGCGTCGATCTCCTCTTCGGCCGGTTCCGATACACCGATCGGGGAATCCTCGACCGGTCGCATCTGTCCTTCTACACGCGATCGAGCGCCCGACAGCTCCTGGAGGGAGCGGACTTCCGCGTCCGCGCCATGGAGCCGACGGCGATGCCGTACGAGCTCGCGATCCCGGCGGTCTCGCGCCCCCCCCTGGTGGGGATGGTCCGGGGGATCGCCCAGGCGACGGCCCGTGTGTGGCCCACCCTCTTCGGATACCAGTTCGTCTTCGAGGCCGTCCGGAGGTGAGCCTTCTCCGGTCGGGGGGGCGGGCGTCGCTCGTCGTCCCGGCCTTCGACGAAGCCTCGAGGATCGAGCGAGCGGTGTCGGAAATCGCGGCCTGGCTCCGTTCGAACCCGGGCGGCTGGGACTGGGAAGTGATCCTCGTGGACGACGGCTCGACCGACGGTACCGGCGACATCGCACTTCGCGCCGCGAAGGCGGCGGAATTGCCGCTGACCGTCCTCACCCACGAGAAGAACCGCGGGAAAGGGGCTGCGATCCGCACGGGCGTTCTCGCCTCCATCGGAGACCCGGTGCTCGTGAGCGATACGGATCTCTCGACGCCTCTCGCGGAGTGGGTGAAGCTCGCGGAGAGGCTGCCGACTCATCCCGTGACGATCGGCTCGCGCGCAGTGGACGAGGCTCTCGTCCGCAAGCGGCAGCCGTTCTACCGTGTGTTCATGGGGAAGACGTTCAATGCGTTCGTGCGGCTCGTCGCCGTTCCCGGGATTCACGACACGCAGTGCGGCTTCAAGCTCTTTCGCGGCGACGTCGCGCGGGACCTGTTCTCGCGGGCGAAGATCGACCGGTTTGCCTACGACGTCGAGATCCTGTACCTCGCGCGGCGGCAGGGGCTCGCGATCGCGGAGGTTCCCGTCCTTTGGTTCAACTCGCCCGAGTCGAAGGTCGCGGTGCTCCGGGACTCCGTGCGGATGCTCCGCGACCTTCTCCGGATTCGCTGGATTCACCGGAAGGCCACAGCGGGATCAGCCGGGCAGTAACTCCCGCCGCCAGCAGGGGCGCCAGTGCCGCGGTGGTGCGAAAGAACGCGGTCTGGACGAGCCAGGCCGGACCCCGGACCGCGAACGCCGGAAGTAAGAGGTAGGCGGCGACGCCGCACGCCGCGAGCGCGATCAGGCGCGTGCCGGGAGGGCTCGGGCGACCCGCCGCGATCATCAAGGCGAGGGCTGCGAGCCCGACCCAGCCGAGCGGTGACACGTTCTCGAGAACGGCGGCGACCGACTCCCCGATGCGCGGGAGCAGTTCCCCGGGACGGCGGAGCCAGGAGAAGTCGAAGTCGGAGAGCGGCAGGCTGCCGCGGAGCAGCCGGTGCGCGGCGGCGACGAGGGCCGCCGGAAGCGCCAGGAAGGCGGCGGCCCGGGCGAAGACCCCGCGCCGTGAGAACGCCGAGATCGCGGCCACGATCAATCCCGCCGCGACGAAGAACAGGCCTTCGTTCTTCGTCGCGGCGCAGAGCACCGATGCGAGAACGAGGCGACGGGAGGCGCTGCGGTCCGTGCGGTCGATCCGGTCGCAGAGGGACGTTCCGAGAAGCACCAGGGCGAAGGAGATCGGGACCTCCGCCATGCCCGTCGTGAACCCCCGGTAGAGCGGCTCGAAGAGCGAGAGCAGCGCGGCCGCGCCGAGCGCGAGCGTCCGCCCCGCACCCCGCCGCCGGAGCCACCCGAAGAGGAGGAGGAGCGTGCCCGCCTGGAGGACCGGAAAGAGGAGCGCCATCGCGTGGTCATCCCACCGTCCCGCGAGGTACGCGATCCCGGCGTAGAGGAACGGAAGCCCGAGCGGATACTCCGGGTGCGAAAAAGAGAGCGACGGCCACTGGAAGAGTCTCTGCGGCACCGCCCCCTCGGCAAAGAAGGTCTTCCCCTTGAATCCCCAGATCGCCAGATAGTCGTTGGCCCACATCGGCTCGGTGAGCGCGCGAAGCGCGTAGGCGAGCAGGCCGGCCACGAGAGCCGCGGTGAAAACCGCGCCCGCGGCGTCCGGGGGGCGCTGCGGCGGGTCGGCGACGGTCTCGCGCGCCGCGAGGAGCCGCGCGGGGAGAACGGCGAGCGCGCAGATCAGGAGGAAAGGCAGCCACCCGGGCGGGAGTCGGAGCGTGAAGGCGAAGGGAACCGACAACGCGACGACGGCCAGCCCCGCCGCGAGTCCCCATGCGAATCTCTCGGGCCGCGCCGTCCGGCCCCGCGGAACCAGGGCGGCGGCCACCCCCCAGCCGGCCGCGGCCGCCACGGCGAGAACCGCCGCGACCGGACCGAGAGAAGCCGCGAAACCACTCACGGCCGAGCGAGCAGCGCACCGGCCGGAAGCCGCGCGACGATCCGCCACCCCTCCGGAGGCGGCAGCTTGTAAACCGCGGCGAGCCAGCGGGGCGGCACGCCGTCGGGCTCGACGAGGACCGGCACCGGCGCCAGGACGTAGGAGGCCAGGTACAGCGCCTGCGGTGAAGGACGGGGCGTGAAGATCACCAGGCCGTGGACGCCGGCCGGCAGAGACCGCCGAGCCGCCTCGACGAAGACGAAGAAGTCGCGATCGAACGCAGTTCCCGATCCGCCGGCGCGGCGGCGCGCGAGCTCCAGCGGCGCCGAGCCCTCGAGGTAGCGGGCTCGCCGGACGAGCTCCCCGGGATTGCCGGCGACGACGAGGACGACGGCGAGCGCGGCGCCCGCGGAGAGGACCGCGAGCCTCCGCGCTTTCACACCGGAAGCGGAAAGGCGGCGCAGAGCTCCGCGACGGCCGCGCGAACCTCCGGCTGCACCCCGGCGTCCCCCCGCGACTCCAGGACCCGCGCGATCGCGTCGCCGATCGCCTCCATCTCCGCGACGCCCATTCCGCGCGTCGTCACCGCCGGCGTGCCGATGCGGATTCCGGACGCAACCATCGGCGGCCGGGTGTCGAACGGGATCGTGTTCTTGTTCACCGTCAGCCCGACGGCGTCGAGCATCTTCTCGGCTTCCTTGCCGGAGAGGCCCGCCGCTCCCACGTCCACGAGCATCAGGTGGTTGTCGGTCCCGCCGGAGACGAGCCGGAAGCCGCGCGACGCCAGCCGGGCGGCCAGCGCCTGCGCGTTCTGGACGACCCTTCGCTGGTAGTCCGCGAACTCGGGCGCTCCCGCCTCCGCGAAAGCGACCGCCTTGGCGGCAATGACGTGCTCCAGCGGTCCACCCTGAACGCCCGGGAAGACCTTCCGGTCGAGCTCCTTCGCACGATCGGCCCGGCAGAGAACGAAGCCGCCGCGGGGTCCACGGAGCGTCTTGTGCGTGGTCGAAGTGACGAACGCGGCGTGGGGGACCGGCGAGACGTGCAGCCCCGCGATCACGAGGCCGGCGACGTGCGCGATGTCCGCCATGAGGACCGCCCCCGTCTCGTCGGCGGCTTCGGCGAAGCGACGGTAGTCGATCTCGCGCGGATAGGCCGACGCGCCGGCGATGATCACCCCCGGCTTGTGCTCCCGGGCGAGCGACGCCAGCTGGTCGTAGTCGATGCGCTCGTCCTCTCGCCGGACGCCGTATGCGACGACTTTGTACTCGAACCCGGAGTAGGACAGCGGATGCCCGTGCGTCAGGTGCCCGCCGTGAGAGAGGTCCATCCCGAGGATGGTGTCCCCGGGCTTCAGGACCGTCATGTACACGGCCATGTTCGCCTGCGACCCCGAATGCGGCTGGACGTTCGCGTGCTCGGCGCCGAAGAGCTTCTTGACGCGCTCGATCGCCAGCGTCTCGATCTTGTCGACGAACTCGCAGCCGCCGTAGTACCGCCGGCCGGGATATCCCTCCGCGTACTTGTTCGTCAGGACCGAGCCCTGCGCCTCCCGCACGGCGCGGGAGACGAAGTTCTCCGACGCGATCAGCTCCAGCCCGCCGTTCTGGCGCCGCTCCTCCTCGTGGATCCAGTGGGCGACGTCCGGGTCGACGACTTCGAGATCGCGGTCCAGAAACTCCGCCGCGGCGGGCGCCAGTGTGGTCGGATTCATCGGGCTTTCCTTTCGGGGGCTCACTCGGTCACGAGCTCGCGATAGTCCGCGATGCAGTAGCTGTCGGTCATTCCCGCGACGTGATCCGCGATCGCGCGGTAGAACTCGGGGCGAGGGGCATAGTGGGCCGCGGTCTCGGCCCGGACCTCGGAGAGCGGGACCTCGCGGAGGAAGCGGACCCGCAGCTCGTGCCGCAATCCCTCGAGCACCGAGTCGGGAAGGAGCCGCGGGTTCTCGGCGTACGCGCGGAACAGACCCGTGATGACCCGGCGCGCGCGCCCGTCGTGCCGGGAGACGGGGAAGGAGTGGATGACGTGGCGGTAAACGAATTCCTTCAGCTCGGCGTACAGCCGCCGTCCCTCGTCCGAAAAGCCGACGAGGTCCGCGGGGAGATGGTCCCGGCGCGCGAAGAACTCGTCGGGAGTCGTGACCCGATTCGCGTCGAGCCACCGCTCGATGCGGGCGCGGGAGGCGGCGACGAGGTCCGTGAAGAGAGTTGCGATCATGCCGCGAATGAGCGAGGAGCGGCGCACGGCCGGCTCGCCTCCCCCGCCCCGGACCCGTCGGGCCACGCGCGCCACGGCGAGGTCCTCGATCGCGTCGTCGTCCGCGAGCGTGATGCCGTCCTCGAGGTCGTGGGTCTGCTGCGCGATCTCGTCGGACCAGTTGACGACCTGCGCCTCCAGGCTGCCGCCCGAGCCGAACCGCAATCCCTCCGGGAAGTCCAGCGGGAAGGGGAAGTCCCGCTTCCACGTGGTGTGCTTGAAGATCCCCTCCCGCACGTCGTCGGTCAGGTTCAGCCCGGGCTCCGGGTAGCGCCGCTCGAGGCGGTCGACAACGCGGACCGACTGGTAGTTGTGCTTGAACCTCCCCGCCTGCGGATGGCTCTCGCGCAGGAGGGAGTCGAGCACGTTCTCCCCCGAGTGACCGAACGGGGTGTGGCCGAGGTCGTGGCCGAGCGCCACCGCCTCGGTCAGGTCCTCGTTCAGCCCGAGCGCGCGAGCCACGCTGCGCGCGATCTGCGAAACCTCGATCGTGTGCGTCAGACGCGTGCGGAAGTGGTCCCCTTCGAACGGGATGAAGACCTGGGTCTTGTGCTTCAGCCGGCGGAAGGCCCGCGAGTGGATGATCCGGTCGCGGTCGCGCACGTACTGGGTGCGGAAGTCCTGATCCTCGGCGGGCAGCGGCCCCCGCGGGCGCGTCGCCCGGGCGCTCCGGGAGGCGAAGATCGCCAGCCGGTCCTCCTCGAGCCTCTCGAAGTGCTCCCGCGTGATGAGCGTTGTCGCGACCGTCATTCGTCCTCGAATCTTCCGGAGAGGATGAGCGTCCGGGTCTCGCCGACGAGATAGAGCGAACCGGCCACGATTATAGGGGCCGGATCGGACTCTCCGAGGAGTGCGGCGAGCGCCGCCTCGACGTCCGGCGCGGAGATCGCCCCGGGGCGAACGCCGCGGGTGCGGGAGAAGAGCTCCTCCGCGGTCGCGCCCCGCGGCGAGAATGCGGGAACGAGGTGAACGCTCGCGACACGGGGGAAGAGAACCTCCGCCATGCCCTCGACGTCCTTGTCCGCCATGGCGCCGAATACGAGGCGCACCCGGCCGGCGAGCCCGGCGTCGCCCAGGAACTGCGCGAGGGCCTCGGCGCCCTGCCGGTTGTGGCAGCCGTCGAGGACGACGGCGCGCCCGCGAACGACGAACTTCTCGAGCCGGCCCGGCCAGCGCGTCGCGGCGAGCCCCCGCTCGATCGCGCCCGCGCCGAGGCCCGGGAACTCCTTCGAAAGGAGCTCCGCGGCGCGGACCGCGACGGCCGCGTTGACCGCCTGGTGCGCTCCGGGCAGCGGAACCGCGAGACGGTATCGGTTGCCCGCCGTCGCGAGATGGAACCGCGTGCCGTCGAGCGACGTCGTGACGTCGGACAGCGTGACCTCACGCGCCGCGTCGTGGAAGACGGCTCCGGTCTGGAGGGCCGACTCGGCGAGCGCGCGCCGCGCCTCTTCCGCGCACGGCCCGACGAGGGCCGGCCGGCCGAACCGGAAGACCCCGGCTTTCTCCCGGGCGATCGATTCCAGCGTCGGCCCCAGCTCCGCGACGTGATCGAGCCCGATAACCGTGACGATCGAGAGCCGTGCCGGCGCGACGTTGGTGGCGTCGAAGCGCCCGCCGAGGCCGACCTCGAGGATCGCCAGGCCGAGGCGTCTTCCGGCAAACGCGAGGAACGCCGCGGCCGTCGCTGCCTCGAAGTACGTGAGCGGAATCTCCGGCGCCCTGCCGGCGGCCCGGAACACCGGATCGAGGGCCGCGTCGAGCTCCTCGTCGGAGAAATCGGCCTCCTCGACGCGGACTCTCTCCCCGGCGCGCGCGAGGTGCGGCGACGTGTAGAGGCCGGCTCGGACGCCGCCCGCCTTCGCGCAGGCCGAGAGCATCGCGGCAACGGAGCCCTTTCCGTTGGTTCCGGCGACGAGCACGGCCGGGACGGAACGCTCGGGCCGGCCGAGCCGATCGCAGACCGCGTCGATGGCCGCGAGGCCGAGCTTCATCCCGCGCGGCGCCAGTGACTCGAGTCGAGCCAGGGACGGGAGGCGATTGTCGATGGAAGCCGCCTTACGGCCGACGGATCACGCCGCGCGCCAGAGCAGCTCCAGGCACCGCACGAGGGTCTCCTTCATCTCGGAGCGGTCCACGACGAAGTCGAGCATGCCGTGCTCCAGCAGGAACTCCGAGCGCTGGAACCCCTCCGGAAGCGTCTGGCGGATCGTCTGCTCGATGACCCGCGGTCCCGCGAACCCGATGAGCGCGTTGGGCTCCCCCACGTTCACGTCGCCCAGCATGGCGTAGGAGGCCGTGACGCCTCCCGTCGTCGGGTCCGCCATCACCGATACGTAGGGGATGCCGGCCTCGGAGAGACGCGCGAGCGCGGCGGAGATCTTCGCCATCTGCATGAGCGAGAGGATCCCTTCCTGCATCCTCGCGCCGCCCGACGTCGAGACGATGACGAGCGGCTTCCTCTCGGCGAGCGCGTGCTCCACCGCGCGGGTGACCTTCTCCCCCACGACCGAGCCCATCGAACCGCCCATGAAGAAGAACTCCATCGATCCGATCACGACGGGGATCCCGCCCATCGTACCGGTGGCGACGACGATCGCGTCGGAGTCTCCGACGCTCTCCTCCGCCTGCTTCAGGCGGTCGCGGTAGCGCTTGGAGTCCCGGAACTTGAGCGCGTCCACCGAGCGGAGCCCGCGGTCGAGCTCCGTGTACCTCTCGTCGTCGAACAGCATCCGCAGCCGCTCGTGCGCCGACAGCCGGAAGTGGTAACCGCACTTCGTACAGATCTTGAAGTTCCGCGCGAGCTCCTTGTTGTAGAGGATCTCGCGGCAGTTCTCGCACTTGACCCACAGTCCTTCCGGGACCTTGCTGCGCTTCTCGCGGGGCTCCTTGGGAGCCTTGTCTTTTCGAAACCACATGGCGGAGAGCCGGTAATGGTAGTCGAAAGTCAGCGGGCGGGGGCATAGGGGACGACCCGCCGCCGCCCCTGCCCGTCGGTCTCGATCCGGCTCTCGACGTCGAACGTCCCGCGGAGCCGCTCGGGCGTCAGCGTTTCGGAGGGGGGCCCCGAGGCGAGCGCCCGGCCGCGGCGGATCAGGACGACGCGGTCCGCGATGTCTCCCGCGAGGTCGATTTCGTGCGTCACCAGCACGACGGTCGTCCCGCGCGACGCGTGCGTCCGCGCGAGCAGCTCCAGGAACTCGAGCCTGTGTCGGGGGTCGAGCCCCGCCGTCGGCTCGTCGAGCAGCCAGATACCGGCGTCCTGCGCGACCGCGCGCGCGAGAAGAACGCGGCGTCTCTCGCCGCCGGAGAGGGCGCTCGCGTCCCGGTCTGCGAGACCGACGACGTCGCACGCGCGCATCGCTTCGAGCGCGCGCTCCCGGTCGCCTTCCGAGTCGGCGGAAAAGCCGCGGGCGTGCGGGGCCCGACCCTGCAACACGAGGTCGAGGCACCGGATCGGGAAGACGAGATCGAGGTTCTGCGGGAGATAGGCGACGTGGCGCGCGCTCTCCCGGCGGCCGATCGAGTCGAGCGGGACGCCGTCGAGGAGGAGCTGGCCGCCGTCGGGGGACACGATTCGCGCGGCGACCTTCAGGAACGTGGATTCGCCGGAGCCGTTCTCGCCGAGCAGGGCCACGAGCTCTCCCTTGCCGATCGCCGCGTCGAAGCCGTCGAGCGCCCGGGTCGCGCCGTAAGCCGCGCGCAGTCCCCGCGCCTCGAGCGCCGGGCTCACGAGCTCCTCAGGAGGAGCCAGGCGAACACGGGGGCGCCGATGGCGGCGGTGACGGCTCCGACCGGCAGCTCCGCCGGAGCGAACGCCGATCGCGAAACGGCATCCGCGGCGACGAGCAGCGCCGCGCCGCCGATCGCGGAAACCGGCAGCAGAGTTCGCTGATCGTTTCCGGCGACCGATCGCGCCGCGTGCGGCACGAGCAGTCCCACGAAGCCGATGATGCCGGCGAACGCGACCGCCGCGCCGGTGGCGAGCGACGCGGCGAGGAAGACGACTCTCTTCGAGCTTTCCACGTCCACGCCGAGCGCGGCCGCGTTCTCCTCCCCGACCGCGAAGAGGTTCAGCCGGGGGGCGTAGGCGACGAGCACGACCAGCGCCGCGGCGGCGTAGGGCGCGAGCGCGAGGACACGGCCGGGCGTCGCGTCGGCGAGGCTGCCCATCATCCAGAAGAGCATCGTCCGCGCCGTCTGGCCTGAGGCGACCGAAAACACCGCCAGGAGAACCGCCGAAAAGAAGGCGTTCGCGATGAGCCCGGCGAGGAGCAGGCGCTGGAGATCGAGGCGGCCTCCCCGGCGCGCGAGCGCGGCCACGGCGAGCGAGGATCCGACCGCGCCGGCGAACGCCGCGGCCGGGGAGACGAAGGGAGAGAAGCCGGCCAGCGCCGCGAGCGCCGCCCCGACCGCCGCCCCGCCCGAAGTGCCGAGGAGGAAGGGATCCGCGAGCGGGTTCTTGAGCAGCGCCTGGAGGGCGGCGCCCGCGAGCGCCAGGCAGGCGCCGACGAGCGCGGCGAGAAGAACGCGGGGCGCGCGAAGCGACGCCACGAGCCGCGCCGACTCGTCCCCGGCGAGGAGCTCGCGAAGCGAGAGGTGAACGCCGCCGACGACCAGGGCGATCGTCGCCGCGACCGCCAGAAGCACGAACGCACCCGCGACCGTTGCCGTTCTCCTCATTGTTCTCTTCCCGTTTCCCGTTTCCCGTTT
>Ga0209970_1000123_pt1 | contig 11511 bp, 8 predicted proteins | sample InoplaCoSAM_FD_187585 | JGI IMG/M metagenome (GOLD analysis project Ga0209970, IMG submission 187585) | Arabidopsis thaliana rhizosphere microbial communities from the Joint Genome Institute, USA, that affect carbon cycling - Inoculated... | ecosystem: Host-associated > Plants > Roots >...
AAAATTCTCGAATTACGTAAATACCGCGCATCAACACATCCTGCTCACCACCTTCTGAATCTTGTTTTAACTCCTCAATTCGCTTCTCGAAGTTTGACTTGCTCATGAGTCGGACATCATCCTTACCAATTCGCCAATCACCTCTTGAGCGAACAGTATTCACGACCTCTAAGAATAGGGACAACGTGTCGCGAGGCACGCCACCTCCCGCCATTACCAGTCGATTGAATCCAGCGCCCTTAAACAAATTTGAAATCTCAGTCTCACTGATCTTCACAGCCTTGCCGAATGCATTGAGAATTCTTAAATTCTGATCTCTTGTCCTCTTGAAATCAGCAAACGTGTAGTCGATATTAATTGGCTGATAATCATGACGTTCTTGAGCACCTATTGGCTGGCCAGATAGATCAAGATACAGCGACGAGGCATGGCGCAGAGTTGCAACCTTAAAATATAGCGGCACATCCTTGCACAACCGATGAATATAGTCGATCACGAAAGGCTGATCCGCTTTCCTTAAATGATAAAGGTCGTCGATCTGAAGAAAAGCAGATTTAACAGATCGCGACTGCAGGAAAAATTCTCGAACCTGCTCTTTGAGTCGGGGCAGGAGAAGATCGAGATCTCTGAGCTTTTCACTTCTAAGACTGAAATTTCTCTCAGTCTGGACGATCTCACTTGCGCCCTCAATTCCTCCAAGTTTGAAGCCAGCAAAGTCAACATTGCCAGAAATCTCTGCCTCAACTCTATTTTCGCTTTCCTTCGTCTCTATGGCCTTCACCAATTCCTCTCGGACATCACTGCTTTGCCTAAGAGCCGCAAGATCTTTGCGTATGGACTGGATTAGATTTTTTGCTTTTTTGCTTCGCCCGAACCAGCCATGGAGATGATTCTCAAGCTCCCGGAACAGAGCATCCAAAATTTCAATGAGCACGTTGGGGAATGAATGCCGCTTGAAGTCCTCGCAATTAAGATAGACCGTCCTAGTACTCGTACCTTCCAGCTCTTTCGTCGAATGATGCAAGAGCAAGGTCTTTCCGCAACCACGACGAGCAAAGATTGTGTGATTCTGTCTTGCGCATATATCTCCCACGATATTTGCGGCATCCATGTACGGAACAGGCTCACTAGTGTCCCGCTGAATTCGAAGACCTTCTGTGATCTTCACCCGAAGCTGATTCAATTGCTTGTCAGTCAATGCCATACACCCCCCCTAAATGAATCAATCACTAACGCGCTTACAAGTGAGCGCATCCTACCTACGTGTGTGAGCTTTGACCAGACAAGTTAAGGGGCATGGATGCCCAATTCATCACAATCACGGTTGCCTTTGGCCTGTTGGCCCTCGAAACATCACCGACCTCAGTTGCCCAAGGGAAATTCACTCCTTCGCCCGCGCCTCTTCCCTCAACCTCAACACCCGCCTCTGCACCTTCCCCGTCGTCGTCATCGGCAAGGCCTCGATGAACTCGATCTCCTTCGGGTACTCGTAGGGCGCCAGCCGCCCCTTCACGTGCGCCTGCAGTTCCGAGATCAGCGCCGCATCGCCCACGTGCCCGGGCGACAGCACAACGAAGGCCTTCACCACCGCCCCGCGCTCCTTGTCCGGTTTCGGCACCACCGCCGCGTTGGCCACCGCCGGGTGCTTCACCAGGCAGTTCTCGATCTCGCTCGGCCCGATGCGGTAGCCCGCCGCCTTGAACACGTCGTCCGCACGCCCCTGGTACCAGAGATAGCCGTCCTTGTCGCGCACCGCCAGGTCGCCGGTACGGCACCAGCTGTTCGCCATGTTGCCGGTGAACTTGCCCTGCGTGGCGGCTTCGTTCTTCCAGTAGCCCAGGAAGAAGACCGGGTCCAGCTCGCCGTGCACGTCGCGGCGGTGTACGGCCACGTCGCCGGGCACACCCACGGGGCATTCGTTGCCGTCGTCGTCGATGACGGCCACGCGGTGGCCCGGGTAACCCTTGCCCATGCTGCCCGGCCTCGCTGGCCACAGGCGCGCGCAGTTGCCCACGATGTAGTTGATCTCGGTCTGGCCGAACATCTCGTTCACGGTGATGCCCAGCTCGTCGCGGCACCAGTTGAATACCGCGTCGCCCACGGCCTCACCTGCGCTCATCAGGCCCTGCAGCATGAAGCGGAAGTGGCGCTTGGGTTGCGGGTAGGCCTTCATCATGGCCTTGAGCGCGGTGGGAAAGAGGAAGCTGTGCGTGACGCCGTGACGCTCGATCAACTCGAAGGCCATCTGCGGGTTGAAGCGGCCGTTGTGCGCCACGATGGGCCGGCCAAAGTAGAGCGTGGGCAGTAAAGCGTCCATCAGCCCCCCGGTCCAGGCCCAGTCGGCGGGGGACCAGAACACGGCCTCGCTCGCGCGGCTGGCGTCGAAGGGATCGAAGCCGAACCAGTTCTGGCTGCACACAAAACCCGTGAGGTTGCCGATGAGCGCGCGGTGCGGGATGAGCGCTCCCTTGGGGTTGCCGGTGGTGCCGCTGGTGTAGATCAGCACGGCGGCTTCGTCGGCGCGGGTGCGCGCGGGCGCGAAGCTCTCTTCCTCTTGCGCGAGCAGTTGCGCCCAGTCCAGCGCGCCGCCGCGCGCGGCGCCGTCCGGTGCGTCCACGGCGATGAGTTCGGTCAGCAAGGGGCAGGCGGCGCTCACGCCCTGCACGGCGGCCAGGGTGCTGGCGTCGCAGATGGCGAGCACGGCCTCGCTGTCGCGCAGGCGGAACTCCAGCGCCTCGGGACCGAAGAGTTGCGACAGGGGCATGGCCACCGCACCCATTTGCAGCACCGCCATGTAGGCCACGGCGGTCTCGAAGCGTTGAGGCAACACGATGGCGACGCGGTCGCCGCGTTGCACGCCCAGGGCGTCGAGCGCGTTCGACAAACGATTGGCCTGCACGAAGAGCTCGGCGTAGCTGTGTTCGCGGTCGGCCTGGCCGGGGGCGGTGGCGATGACGGCGGTGCGGCGGGCGCTGGCCGCACCCGTGGCCCAGCGGCGCATGCAGGCATCGGCCATGTTGAACTCGGCCGGCACCTGCCAGCGGAAATCCGCGTGCAGGGCGGCGTACAGGTCGAGCGGTGCCTGCGTGGCGGTGTCGCGGCCTTGACGGCGGGTGGCTGTGGGCATGCCTTTGTCTCCGGGCCCCGCCATCGGAGCCTCTCTATGATCGCGCGAATGTACCAAGCACGACGCCCCTCCCACAGCGAGTTTCTCCCCATCCGTGGCTGGCGCTACCACCTGCGCCACTGGGGAACGCCCGATGCGTCCCGCCCGCCGCTGGTGCTGGTGCACGGCTGGATGGACGTGGCCGCATCCTGGCAGTTCGTGGTGGACGCGATGCGGGAGGACCGCCACATCATCGCCCCCGACTGGCGCGGCTATGGCGACACCACCTTCGACGGTGCCGCGCCCGACAGCTACTGGTTCCCCGACTACCTGGGCGACCTGGACGCGCTGCTCGACGCCATCGCCAACGACCAGCCGGTGGACCTGGTGGGCCACAGCATGGGCGGGCACGTGGCCACGCTGTATGCGGGCGCGCGGCCGCAGCGCATCCGCCGGCTCATCAACCTGGAAGGCTTTGGCATGCCGGCCTCGCCGCCGGAGCAGGCGCCCAAGCGCTACGCGCAGTGGCTCGACGAGATCCGCGCCCAGCGGCGCGGCGACATGAACCTGAGCACCTACCCCGACGCCGTGGGCGTGGCGCGCCGCCTGATGAAGACCAACCCGCGCCTGCCGCAAGACAAGGCCGACTGGCTGGCCCGCCAGTGGGCGCGGCCCAACGCCGAGGGCCGCTGGGCGATCCTGGGCGACCCCGCGCACAAGGTCACCAACGCGGTGCTGTTCCGGCCCGAGGAAGCCATCGAGGTGTACCGCCGCATCACCGCACCCACGCTGTGCGTGGTGGCCAGCGACGACAGCCTGGGCCTGTGGTGGAAGGGGCGCTACACGCTGGACGAGTTCCGCGAGCGCATTGCGCATGTGCCGAACCTGCGGCACGCCGTGATCGACGACGCCGGGCACATGATGCACCACGACCGCCCCGAAGAATTGGCCACATTGATCGAAACATTTCTGTCGGACAAGGCCTGATTCACCGGCTGTTGCACCCTGCTGGCACAGCCTGTACGGTATTCGGGCAGACTTGCCCGATGCCGCTCCGCCGACCATCCCTTGCCCTCGCCGTCCTGATCGCCTCCGGACCGGCATTCGCCGTCAACCTCTGCCCTGGCTGGGACGACCCATTACCCGAGGGCGAGCCGCGGTACGAGGTCTTTGCTTCGCCTTACACCCACCACTGGCGCTTCGACGAGGAGCACCGGCAGGTCTACCTGATGAGCCTGAGCCGGCGCCTGCCGAACAACCAGATGTGCGGCGTGGCGCTGTTCAACAACTCGTTCGGCCAGCCCTCGGCCTACGCCTATGTGGCCAAGAGCATCCCGGACCTGTTCACGCGCTGGCCCGAGGTCTACGTCTCCGTGAGCGCCGGCATCATCTACGGCTACGTGGGCAAGTACAAGGACAAGGTGCCGCTGAACGTGGGCGGCTTCGCGCCGGCGATCATCCCCTCCGTGGGTTACCGCCTCAACGATCGGCTCTCGCTGGAGGTGCAATTCCTGGGCACGGCGGCCTTCATGGTGGGCACCACGGTGCGCTTCTAGATGCCCCGCGCCGATGCCCTCCCCTGCATGAGAAAATCGCCCTTTTTCGCCGAAGACACGCAGGAACCGCCATGGACGCCGAACAGATCAATGCCATCCGCACGCAACTCGATGACCTGACCACCCGCGTGGTCGAGCTGCGGAGGTATCTTTGACTACGATGCCAAGGCATCGAAGCTGAAGGAAGTCGAGTCCGCGCTGGAGGACCCCACCGTCTGGGACAACCCCAAGCGTGCCCAGGAACTCGGCAAGGAAAAGAAGAGCCTGGAAGACGTGGTGCTGGTGCTGGACCGGCTGGCCGGTGAGTTGGCCGACAACACCGAACTCCACGAGATGTCCGCCGCCGACGACGACCACGCCGGCCTGCAGACCATTGCGGCAGAGGCCACCAAGATCGCGGCCGACGTCGAGAAGCTCGAATTCCGCCGCATGTTCAACAACCCGGCGGACCCACTCAACTGTTTCCTCGACATCCAGGCCGGCGCCGGCGGCACCGAAGCCTGCGACTGGGCCAGCATGCTGCTGCGCCAGTACCTGCGCTACGCCGAGCGCAAAGGCTTCAGCACCACGGTGGAAGACGAGACGCCCGGCGACACGGCCGGCATCAAGAGCGCCACCATCAAGATCGAGGGCGAGTACGCCTTCGGCCTGCTGCGCACCGAAACCGGCGTGCACCGCCTGGTGCGCAAGAGCCCCTTCGACAGCTCGGGCGGGCGGCACACCTCGTTCGCGTCGGTGTTCGTCTACCCCGAGATCGACGACTCGATCCAGATCGACATCAACCCCGCCGACGTGCGCGTGGACACCTACCGCGCCAGCGGCGCCGGTGGCCAGCACATCAACAAGACGGACTCGGCCGTGCGCCTGACGCACATGCCCACCGGCATCGTGGTGCAGTGCCAGGACAGCCGCAGCCAGCACAGCAACCGCGACCTGGCCTGGCAGCGCCTGCGCAGCCGCCTGTACGACCACGAGATGCGCAAGCGCATGGAAGAGCAGCAGAAGCTGGAGGACACCAAGACCGACGTCGGCTGGGGCCACCAGATCCGCAGCTACGTGCTGGACAACAGCCGCATCAAGGACCTGCGCACCAACGTCGAGATCTCCGCCACCCAGAAGGTGCTGGACGGCGACCTTGATCCTTTCATCGAAGCCTCGCTCAAACAAGGGGTCTGATCCATGATGAGTTCTCTGCGTGAAGGCCCCACCACCGTGGTGCGCCGTGAAGATTACGCCCCGCCCGCATACTGGATCGACACGGTCGAACTCACGTTCGACCTCGATCCGGCCAAGACGCGCGTGCTCAACCGCATGACGCTGCGGCGCAATGCGGCCGTGCCCGCGCAGTCGCTGCGCCTGGACGGCGAGGACCTCAACCTCGCGCGCGTGCTGGTCAACGGCGCGGGTTGTTCGTTCAGGATGGACGCCGGCCAGCTCGTGCTGGACAGCCTGCCCGAAGGAGAGGCCCCCTTCACGCTGGAGATCTTCACCACCTGCGCGCCCGAGAAGAACAGCCAGCTCATGGGCCTGTACGTGAGCCAGGGCACCTTCTTCACGCAGTGCGAGGCCGAGGGCTTTCGACGCATCACCTACTTCCTGGACCGGCCCGACGTGATGGCCAGCTACACCGTGACGCTGCGCGCCGACAAGCAGCGCTACCCGGTGCTGCTGTCCAACGGCAACCTGGTGGAATCGGGTGATCTCGCGGAAGGTCGCCACTTCGCCAAGTGGGTGGACCCGCACCGCAAGCCCTGCTACCTCTTCGCCCTGGTGGCGGGCCAACTTGTCGGGCGCGAGCAGCGCATCGTCTCGCGCAGCGGCAAGGACCACCTCCTGCAGGTCTACGTGCGCCGCGGCGACATGGACAAGACCGAGCACGCCATGAACTCGCTCATGGCCAGCGTGGCCTGGGACGAGGCCCGCTTCGGCCTGCCGCTCGACCTGGAGCGCTTCATGATCGTCGCCACCAGCGACTTCAACATGGGCGCGATGGAGAACAAGGGCCTCAACATCTTCAACACCAAGTACGTGCTGGCCAACGCCGCCACGGCCACCGACACCGACTTCGCCAACATCGAGTCGGTGGTGGGCCACGAGTACTTCCACAACTGGACGGGCAACCGCGTCACCTGCCGTGACTGGTTCCAGCTCTCGTTGAAAGAAGGCCTCACGGTCTTCCGCGACCAGGAGTTCAGCATGGACCTGTGCGCCGAGGCCTCGGCGCGCGCGGTCAAGCGCATCGAGGACGTGCGCGTGCTGCGCACCGCGCAGTTCCCCGAAGACGCCGGCCCCATGGCCCACCCGGTGCGCCCCGACAGCTACGTCGAGATCAACAACTTCTACACCGTCACGGTCTACGAAAAAGGCGCCGAGGTCGTGCGCATGATGCAGACCCTCGTCGGACGGGACGGCTTCGCGCGCGGCATGAAGCTCTACTTCGAGCGCCACGATGGCCAGGCCGTGACCTGCGACGACTTCGCCCAGGCCATCGCCGACGCCAACCCCGACAGCGCACTGGCGCGCCTGCTGGAACCCTTCAAGCGTTGGTACAGCCAGGCCGGCACGCCGCGCGTGCGCGCCGAGGGCCACTACGACGCCGCGGCGCGCCGCTACACGCTGTCGCTGACGCAGCGCTGCGCGCCCACGCCGGGCCAGGCGCTCAAGCAGCCCTTCGTGATTCCGGTGGCGCTGGGCCTGCTCGACGCGTCCGGCCGCGAACTGCCGCTGTCGCCCGAACAGCGCCTCTTCGTGCTGACGGACGTGAGCCAGAGCGTGGTGTTCGAGGATATCGACAGCGCGCCCGTGCCCTCGCTGTTGCGCGGTTTCTCGGCCCCCGTGGTGCTGGAGTGCGACTACAGCGACGAGCAGTTGCTGAACCTGCTGGCCCACGACAGCGACCCCTTCAACCGTTGGGAAGCCGGGCAGCGCCTGGCGCTGCGCCGCGCACTGGCGGCCATTGCCGCCCCCGGCCCGGTGGACGCACCGCTGGACGCCGCCTTCATCGGCGCCATGCGCGCGGTGCTGCGCCACCACCAACTCGACGCGGCCTTCAAGGAGCTCGCGCTCACCCTGCCCAGCGAGACCTACATCGCCGAGCAACTGGACGTGGTGGACCCGCAGCGCGTGCACGCCGTGCGCGAGGCCATGCGCGAACAACTCGCCGACGCCCTGCAGGCCGACTGGGCCTGGGCCCACGAGGCGCACAAGGACAACGGCGCCTACCGCCCCGACCCGCTGAGCGCGGGCCGCCGCGCCCTGGCGGGCATGGCGCTCACCATGCTGTGCCTGAACGCGCGTCGAACCGGTGACACCGTGTGGCCCGGCAAGGCCTACCAGCGCTTCAAGGACGCCGGCAACATGACCGACCGCTTCAACGCGCTGTCGGCCCTGGTGGTGGCCGACCATGCGCTGGCGAGCGAGGCGCTTGCGCGCTTCCACAGCCTGTTCCGCGACGAAGCCTTGGTGCTGGACAAGTGGTTCGCGCTGCAGGCCGGCGCGCCAGATCGCGGCGGCAACGTGCTGCCGGCGGTGAAGCAGCTCATGGCGCACCGCGACTTCAACCTGCGCAACCCCAACCGGGCGCGCAGCGTCATCTTCAGCTACTGCAACGCCAACCCGGGCGCCTTCCACCGCGCCGACGCTTCGGGCTACGTGTTCTGGAGCGAGCGCGTGATCGAGATCGACCGCTTCAACCCGCAGGTGGCCGCGCGCCTGGCGCGTGCGCTGGACCGCTGGAAGAAGCTGGCCGAGCCCTACCGCGGTGCCGCGCGCGAGGCCATCGCCCGCGTGGCCGCGCAGACCGACCTGAGCAATGACGTGCGCGAGGTCGTCACCCGCGCGCTGTCCGACGATTGAACCGAAGCAAGACCATGAGCCAACGCATCTCCCTCACCCGCTACCTCGTCGAGAAACAGCGCGTGGACGGCCACATCCCTTCGCAATTGCGCCTGCTGCTCGAAGTGGTGGCGCGCTCCTGCAAGAGCATCAGCCACGCCGTGAACAAGGGCGCGCTGGGCGGCGTGCTGGGCACCGCCGGCAGCGAGAACGTGCAGGGCGAGGTCCAGAAGAAGCTGGACATCATCGCCAACGAGGTCCTGATCGAGGCCAACGAATGGGGTGGGCACCTCGCGGCCATGGCCAGCGAGGAAATGGACAGCATCTACGTGGTGCCCAACCGTTACCCGCAGGGCGAATACCTGCTGCTGTTCGACCCGCTCGACGGCTCCTCCAACATCGACGTCAACGTCAGCATCGGCACCATCTTCAGCGTGCTGAAGATGCCCGAGGACGACCGCGGCGTGGATGAAGGCGACTTCCTGCAGCCCGGCCACAAGCAGGTGGCGGCTGGCTACTGCGTCTACGGCCCGCAGACCACACTGGTGCTGACGGTGGGCGACGGGGTGGCCATGTTCACCCTGGACCGCGAGCAAGGCTCCTTCGTGCTCACGCAGGAGGACGTGCAGATTCCCGCCGACACGAAGGAATTCGCGATCAACATGAGCAACATGCGCCACTGGGACGCCCCGGTGAAGCGCTACATCGACGAATGCCTGCAGGGCAAGGAAGGCCCGCGCGGCAAGGACTTCAACATGCGCTGGATCGCCAGCATGGTGGCCGACGTGCACCGCATCCTCACGCGCGGCGGCATCTTCATGTACCCCTGGGATAAGCGCGAGCCCGACAAGCCCGGCAAGCTGCGCCTGATGTACGAGGCCAACCCCATGAGCTGGCTGGTGGAGCAGGCCGGCGGCGCCGCCACCAACGGGCGCGAGCGCATCCTCGACATCACGCCCACCAAGCTGCACGAACGCGTGAGCGTGATCCTGGGCAGCAAGAACGAGGTGGAGCGCGTGACCGCCTATCACCGGGAGGGCTGAGCCCGCGCCGGGGCGCCCTGCCGCCACGGTCCCGGGCGGCCCGAAGGCTTGGCTATAATGCCGGGCTTCGCCGGTGTAGCTCAGTTGGTAGAGCAGCTCATTCGTAATGAGAAGGTCGGGGGTTCGACTCCTCTCTCCGGCACCAGATTCAAGACCCCGCACGCTGTCATGGTGTGCGGGGTTTTTTGTTCCGCGCGTCGCACGCGGGCAACGCGTGCAACGCGGTCACTGCGGGCGCGTCAACACCCGCATCACCGGCACATACAGCGACATCGGCCCGCGCATGACCAGCAGCGCCACCGTGTCAGCCGTGAGCCCGGCCAGGGCGGCGTCGAACTCCGCGGGCGAGGCCACGGGCGTGGCGTTGACAGCGACGATGCGATCGCCGCCATCCAGGCCTGCAAGCAAGGCGGCGCCGCTCGCGCTTTCCACGTACACACCGGGTGGCAACTGCGCCGCGCGCGCCGCAGGGACCAGCAGCAGCCCGAGGCGATGGGCCGGTGCGGAGTCTGGTGCCGCGTCGGACGTGAGCGCCTCGCTGCGCGCGGCGCGCAGCTTCACGCGCAGGGTCTCGCGCCGGCCGGCGCGCCAGACTGCGACGCGCATCGTCGTCCCCGGTGCGCGAGCCGCCACCGCGTCGTCCAGGTCATCGCTGGTGACGATGGCTTGGCCGTCGATGGCCAGCACCACGTCGCCACGCCGCAGGCCGCCGCCCGGGCCGGGCTCGGGGTCGTCACCAGACACCAGCACCCCGCCCGCCTGCGGCAGGCCGAAGGCGCGCGCGAGCGCGGGTGAAACCGGCTGCGTGATGGCCACGAAAGCCGCCGGCGGCCGAGCGGCGGCCATGCGCAAGCGCTCGGCCACCTGCAAGGCGCGCCCGATGGGCACTGCGAAAGAAATGCCGAGGTAGAAGCCGGCGGATGAAAAGATCATGGTGTTGACCCCCACCACCTCGCCTGCCGCGTTGAACAGCGGCCCGCCCGAGCTGCCGGGGTTGAGCGCCACGTTGAGCTGGATCACCGCCACGCCCGCATAACCCGGCAGCACGCGCGGCTCGGCGCTGACAACGCCGACGGTGAGGGTCCGTTCAAAGCCAAAGGGCGCGCCAAGCGCCGCCACCCACTGGCCAGCGCACACGGGGCCCGCTGTTGCCAAGCGCGCCACGGGCAAGCCCTCGGCCGCCACCTTGAGCAGGGCCACGTCAGAGTGCTGGTCGATGCCGACCACACGCGCTGGCAACTGGCGGCCATCGGACAGCACCGCCCAGACCTCGCGCCGCTCGAGCACCGCGTGCGCACTGGTGAGGATGAAGCCGTCGGGCGAGAGCACGAAGCCCGAGGCGGTGACGCGCTCGGCGTAGCGGGTCTGCGCGGAGTCGTCCGGCGCAGGGGCCGGGCGGGTGCCCGCCATCGGGAACAGGTGCTCGGCATCGGGCGCGGACGCCTCTTCGCTCCATTCGCGCACGGTGAGCAGGTGCACCAGCGCGGGCGTGTTGCGCGCCACGGCCTGCACGAAATCCGGCGGCGCCGTCGAGGCCCGTGCGGCGCAGGTGGCGATGCCACCGGCCCGTGCCTCGACCGCCGCGCCGAGGCACAACCCGAACAGCAGCCCGGCCTTCCACAGCCAGGAGCTGCGACGGGCGCGGGCACTCATCGCTCGGGTGCGCGGCTCACCGCGCAGGGCATGCAGCCTCAGGCGGGGACTGCATGGGCATGCCGCGTTCAGCTGCGCGGCGCTGCATCAGGCGCCGGTGTTCGTCCATGACGCGCTGACATTCTTCAGGCGTTTTGGCCGCTTGCAGCTGCGCGTGATGCTGCGCGCGCTCCTGCTCGCTCATCATCGACCAGCCAGGCGTGTGGTTCGGCCCGGCGTGCCAGGGGCCGGACATTGGCCGAGCGCCTTGCGCGCAGCCCGCGCTGACGGCGCCGACCAGGGAGAGCAACACGGCGATGGATCGAATGGAAAAGTGGTT
>Ga0209970_1000128_pt1 | contig 11407 bp, 8 predicted proteins | sample InoplaCoSAM_FD_187585 | JGI IMG/M metagenome (GOLD analysis project Ga0209970, IMG submission 187585) | Arabidopsis thaliana rhizosphere microbial communities from the Joint Genome Institute, USA, that affect carbon cycling - Inoculated... | ecosystem: Host-associated > Plants > Roots >...
AACACCTTGCCCATGATGGTGTGCTTCTCGTAGCCCGGACCGGCCTTGAAGTCCTGGCCCAACTCCTTCATGTGCTTACGCGCGTCGGTGATGAGGAAGACGCGCTCGGCGATCTGGTTGTAGTTCACCTCGCCCTTGATGTAGCCCCAGCGCTGCATCTGCGTGAGCATCCACACGGCCATGCTCTGCCAGGGCATGGGATCGAAGTCGGCGCGCTCAGGCACGTTCTGCACCTTGCCCAGACCGTCGGCGAAACGGCCGGTGAGCACCTGCGTGACCACGGCCTCGGGCTGGTTGAGGTACTGACTGGGCGCGATCACCTTGGCGATGAGTTCGCGGTTCTTGGGCTGGCGCGCCATGGCCGCGGCGTTGAGCACCGCGCGGTACAGGGCCGCGAAGGTGTTGGGGTTCTGCTTGATGAACTCGGTGCTGGTGCCGAAGGCGCAGCAGGGGTGACCGTTCCACAGGTCCTTGGTGAGCACGTGGATGAAGCCCACCTCCTCGAACACGGCGCGCTGGTTGAAGGGGTCGGGGCCCAGGAAGCCATCGATGTTGCCGGCGCGCAGGTTGGCCACCATCTCGGCCGGCGGGATCACGCGCAATTGCACGTCGGTGTCGGGGTTGAGCCCGTTTTCGGCCAGGTAGTAGCGCAACAGGAAGTTGTGCATCGAGTACTCGAAAGGGATGCCGAACTTGAAGCCCTTCCAGTTCTTCGGGTCGCGGTTGTCCTTGTGCTTGAGGGCCATGGTGATGGCCTGGCCGTTGATGTTCTGCACCGTGGCCACGTTCATGGGCACCGCGTTGCTGCCCAGGCCGAGCGAGATGGCCAGGGGCATGGGCGACAGGAAGTGCGAGGCGTCGTACTCCTTGTTGATCATCTTGTCGCGCACCAGGGCCCAGCCCGCGGTCTTGGTCACCTCGACGTTGAGGCCCTGCTTGCTGTAGAAGCCCAGTGGGTGGGCCATGATCAGCGGCGTGGCGCAGGTGATCGGGATGAAACCGATCTTCAGATTGGTCTTCTCGAGCTTGCCCTTTTCCTGCGCCATGGCCTGCAGGCTGGCGATGGGCAGCACGCTGGCAATCGCCGCCATGGCCGTGCCCTTGCCGACCGCGCGCAGGAAGCGGCGGCGCACCGCGTCCTGCGGGAACAGGGCCTTCACCAGGGTGGCTTCGATGAACTCGCGGCTGTAGGCCTCGAACTCGGGCGTTTCGCTGCGCGCGCGCAAGGTGGCCACGGCCTGTTCGGCGGCGCTGTCCTTCGCCGCTTGCTCGGCCTGGTGTTCGGCCACCGTGTGGTCGCGCCCGCAGCTGCACTTGAGCATCAGGGGCTTGTCGGCGTTGTACGGGTCGAAGAAGTCGGACATGGCGCACCTCGTGAGTTGGAGATGCGCGTTGAATTGCAAGCGCCGGGCCAGTTGCTGCGACGCAGCAGGGCTGCGCGCGAATTCGTGGGCGCTGTCGCCACGGCGTGTAGGGCTGCCCCTACAAGCCAGCGCTGGGGACAGGCCTCAAGCGCCCGAACGGTGCCTTTCGGCGTACAGCGCGAGCTCGACGTCGTTCTTGGCGCCGGTTTTTTCCAGGACGCGCGCGCGGTAGGTGCTCACCGTGTTGGACGCCAGGCCGAGGCGTGCACCAATTTCGCTCACGGTGAGCCCCTGGGTGAGCAGGCGGTACACCTGATGCTCGCGGTGCGACAGCGCCTCGGGACCGGCCTGTGCGGCGCCACTGCCCACGGCGGCGGCCAGGGCCTCGGCGGTGGCGGGCGTGAGGTAACGCCCGCCACCCGCGCACTTGCGCACGGCCAGCAGCATGTCGTCGGGGTCGGCGCCCTTGTTGAGGTAGCCGCAGGCGCCCAGGCGGATGCAGCGCACCGCGTACTGCTTCTCGGGGTAGGTGCTCAGCATGAGCACGGGCAGGTGCGGGTGCTCCTTGCGCAGGCGCTGCAGCACGTCCAGGCCGTCGATGCCGGGCATGGCCACGTCGAGCAGCACGAGGTCGAGGCCCTCGTTGCCACCGAGGGCGCGCACCTGGTGGAGCACCTCTTCCCCGCTCTGCGCCTCGGCCACCACGTTCACGTCGGGCGCGTCGGCCAGGATCTGCTTGAGGCCTTCGCGCACGATGCGGTGGTCGTCCCCGATCAGCACGCGGATGGTGTCGGCCAGCAGATCAAAGCGGCTGGCCTCGCTGTATTGGCTGTTCATGTCACCTCCCCGGGCGTCAGCACCACGGACAGTTCCATGTGTGTGCCGCGGCCCAGGCTGCTTTCGATACGGATCTTGCCCCCGAAGTGCCCCGCGCGTTCGCGCATGCCCATGATGCCGTAGGCGTCGGCCGCCTCGAAGGCCTGGGGGGAAGCGCCGGCGCCATCGTCCTGCACGGACAGGCGCAGCAGGCCGGCGTGGTGACGGATGCGCACGGCGATCCGACGGGCCCGCGCGTGGCGGCCCACGTTGGAGAGCATTTCCTGGAAGATGCGAAAGACCGCGATGGCCAGCGGTTCGGGCGGCTCGGGTGCACCGTCCACCGCCATGTCCCAGTCGAGCGCGAGCTCGGCGCTGGCCACGAACTCCTGCGCCTGCCACTCCAGCGCGGCCCACAGGCCCTGGTGATCGAGGATGCTGGGCCGCAGGTCGGTGATGATGCGCCCGACGTTGTCGACCGCGCTCTCGATGAGGCGGCTCATGTTCTGGCACTTGCAACGCATGCGCTCGCGCATGCCCTCGGCCTCTTCGGGCTGGCGCCGCGCCTGTTCGGACAAACGCTTGTCCATCCAGTTCACGTCCATCTTCAAGGCCACCAGCAGGCTGCCCAACTCGTCGTGCACCTCGCGCGCGATGCGCGTGCGTTCTTCCTCTCGCACGGCCTCGCTGCGCGCAGCGAGCTCGCGCACCTGGCGGAGCGCGGTTTCCAGCGCGTGCGTGCGCTCGCGCACGCGGCCCTCGAGTTCGTCTTTGGCCGCCTGCAGCGCATCGGCGGCGCGGCGGCGCTCGGTGATGTCGATGAAGGTGACCACCGCGCCGCGCACCTGACCACCGTCCACGATGGGGTGGCTGCTGTACTCGACGGGAAAAGCGCTGCCGTCGCGCCGCCAGAACACCTCGGTGTCGATGCGGCAGGGCTCGGCCGCGCGAAAGGCGTTGAAGATGGGGCAGTCTTCCACCGGGTAGGGCGCGCCATCCGCGTGCGAGTGGTGGGTCAACTCGTGCATGTTGCTGCCCAGCAGCTCGTCGGGCTCGTAGCCGATCATGCGCGCGCCGGCGTGGTTGATGAACACGCACAGGCCGTCCAGGTCCACGCCGAACACGCCTTCACCGGTGCTGGCCAGCAGGAGACCCAATGGGTCGCGCCAGGCCGCCGTGGACGGTGCCACGGCGGCGCTGATCAGATCGGGGAAGCTCTGGCGGTGCATGGCGCAGGCGCTAGCAACGCCTGTGCCATGTTGGTGCGCGGCGCCCTTTTCAGGTGTTCGGCGCCGTTTTTGCACTCCAGATCATGGTGATTGCCAGAATCCCGACCACCACGCCCAGCGACACCGCCACCGGGATCTTGAAGATGTCGATGAGCATCATCTTGGTGCCGATGAAGACCAGGATGACGGCCAGGCCGTAATTGAGCAGGTGGAACTTGCCGGCCACGGCCTGCAGCAGGAAGAACATGGCGCGCAGGCCCAGGATGGCGAACACGTTGCTGGTGAGCACGATGAAGGGATCGAGCGTGATGGCGAAGATGGCGGGGATGGAGTCCACCGCGAAGATCACGTCGGTGATGCCCACCAGGGCGATGACCATCAGCAGCGGCGTGGCGATGCGCTTGCCGTTTTCGATGGTGAAGAACTTCTCGCCGTCGTAGTCGCGGCTCACGGGCATGAGGCGGCGCAGCAGCTTGAGCGCCGGGTTGTCGTCCAGGTGAGGTTCCTTGCCCGCAGCCCACCACATCTTGATGCCGGTGAGGATGAGAAAGGCGCCGAAGACGTAGAGCACCCAGTGGAATTCCGACAGCAACCAGCCGCCGAGCAGGATCATCACCGTGCGCAACACAATGGCGCCCAGGATGCCGATCATGAGCACACGCTTCTGGTACTCGGCCGGCACCGCAAAGTAGCTGAAGATCAGCAGGAAGACGAAGATGTTGTCGACAGCCAGGCTCTTCTCGATGAGGTAGCCGGTGAGGAACTCCAGCGCCTTTTCATTGGCGATGTCGGTGGAGCCGGTGGTGTCGCGGATGGCCCACCAGAACAGGGCGTTGAAGACCAGGCTCAACGCCACCCACACGAGCGACCAGTTGAGCGCTTCCTTGACGCCCACGGCCTGGGCGCCCTGCTTCTTCAGCAGGACGAAATCGACAAACAGGGCCGCCACGACGAACGCGACGAAAACCCCCCACAGCCACAGCGGAGCAATGCTTTCCATGAAAGACCTCGGTTTGGTGTTGACGAACACCCCAAGGTCTGGTCGCGGCCATCCGCTGGATGGCTGGACGTTCCCGGCGGCCTTATCAGCCGCGAATTGACGAGAACGCCGCGCCGCCGATGCCTCGCTGTGCGCGGGGTGGCGGGCCGATTACTCCCCTTGAAGGGAAGCGCGATTGTCGCGGGATCGGGCAATTCCCGGCAAGGCGTCGGGTATTACGCCGCTTCGCGGTAGAAGGCGGCGCGGTGACGCGGGGCCAGCGGCGTGACCGCGCGGCCGATGGCGGCGATGTGGTCGGGCGTGGTGCCGCAACAGCCGCCGACGATATTGACCAAGCCCTCGGCCGCGAACTCGTGCAGCAGGCGGCTGGTGACCTCGGGCGTCTCGTCGAAGCCGGTCTCGCTCATGGGGTTGGGCAGGCCGGCGTTGGGGTAGCAGCTGATGTAGGTGTCGCCCGCGACCTTGGCGAGCTCCTGGATGTAGGGCCGCATGAGGGCCGCGCCCAGCGCGCAGTTCAGGCCCACGGCCAGCGGCTGCAGGTGGCGCACGCTGGCCCAGAAGGCGCTCACGGTCTGGCCGCTGAGGATGCGGCCGGAGGCGTCGGTGACGGTGCCGCTGATGATGAGCGGCAGGCGCTCGCGGGTGGCGGCGAAGACCTCGTCGATGGCGAACAGCGCGGCCTTGGCGTTGAGCGTGTCGAAGATGGTCTCGACCAGCAGCACGTCGGCGCCGCCCTCCATCAGGGCCTCGACCTGCTCGCGGTAGGCCGCGCGCAGCTGCTCGAAGTTGACGTTGCGCGCGCCCGCGTCGTTCACGTCGGGGCTGATGCTGGCCGTCTTGGGCGTGGGGCCGAGCGCGCCGGCCACGAAGCGCGGCTTGTCGGGCGTGGAGAACTTGTCGCAGGCGGCGCGCGCCAGGCGGGCCGAGGCCACGTTCATCTCGCGCGCCAGGTGGGCCATGTCGTAGTCCTCCTGCGCGATGGTGGTGGCGCCGAAGGTGTTGGTCTCGATGAGGTCCGCGCCGGCGGCCAGGTAGCCCTCATGGATGTCGCGGATCACGTCGGGCCGCGTGAGGCTGAGCAGTTCGTTGTTGCCCTTGACGTCCTTGTGGAAGTCCTTGAAGCGTTCGCCTCTGTAGGCCGCCTCGTCGAGCCTGAAGCGCTGGATCATGGTGCCCATGGCGCCATCGAGGATGGCGATGCGCTGCTCGAGGATGCCCGGCAGGGCCTGGGCACGGGTGAAGGCGGGGGACTGGTCCATCCTGTGGATTGTATGAACGGGGCCCACCCCCACGCGGGGCAAGGGCGTGGCATGGCCGACAATACGCGCCCATGAAGCACCTGTCCCCCAAGGAAGCCTGGACCTGGCTTCAGGCCGAAACCGAGCGCCGCGCCGCGCTGGGCCAGGAACCCCCGCTGTTCGTGGACGTGCGCATGGAGATCGAGTCGCTCTATGTGGGCCGTCCGCCCGGCGTGGAGAACATTCCCTGGTACGAATACCCCGACCTCACGCCCGACCCGGCGCACTTCGCCCAGGCCGTGGCCAACGAGGCGGGTGACAAGGGCCGCCCCATCCTGTTGATCTGCCGCAGTGGCAAGCGCACGCTGGACGCCGGCAAGGCGCTGGAGGCCGCCGGCTTCAGCGACGTGGCCCACGTGCTGCACGGCTTCGAGGGCGAACTCAACGAGCACTTCAAACGTTCCACCGTGAACGGCTGGCGCTACGAGGGCCTGCCGTGGGAGCAGATGTGATCGACGTCGCGGCCGGGGCCGAGACGCTGGAGGCCTGCGTCGACGTCCTGCAGTCGGTCTTCGGCTACGAGGCCTTTCGCGGCCCGCAGGCGCAGATCGTCACGCACGTGTGCGAGGGCGGCGACGCGCTGGTGCTGATGCCCACCGGCGGCGGCAAGTCGCTGTGCTACCAGGTGCCGGCCATCGTTCGCGCGCAGGGCGGGCGGGGCGTGGCGGTGGTGGTCTCGCCGCTGATCGCGCTGATGCACGACCAGGTGGGCGCACTCACAGAGGCCGGCGTGAGCGCGGCCTACCTGAACAGCAGCCTCTCGCTGGAAGATGCGCAGCGCATCGAACTGCAACTGCGCCGGGGCGATCTCACCCTGCTCTATGTGGCGCCCGAACGGTTGCTCACGCCGCGTTGCCAGGCCATGCTGGAGAGCCTGCACGAGCAGGGGCGCCTGTCGCTGTTCGCCATCGACGAGGCGCACTGCGTGAGCCAGTGGGGCCACGATTTCCGCCCCGAGTACCGCGAGCTCGCCGTGCTGCCCGAGCGCTTCGTGGGTGTGCCGCGCATTGCGCTCACCGCCACGGCCGACGCGCTCACGCGCGCCGACATCGTCGAGCGCCTGCAATTGCAGGACGCGCGCACCTTCATCAGCAGCTTCGACCGGCCCAACATCCGCTACCAGCTCGTCGAGAAGAAGGACGCCACGGCACAGTTGCAGCGCTTCATCCGCGACGAGCATGCCAACGCCCAGGGCCACGACGCGGGCGTGGTGTATTGCCAGTCGCGCCGCCGCGTGGAAGAAGTTGCGCAGATGCTGCAGCAGGCCGGCTTCAAGGCCCTGCCCTACCACGCCGGCCTGGACGCCGCTGTGCGCCAGAACCACCAGGACCGCTTCCTGCGCGAAGAGGGCCTGATCATGGTGGCCACCATCGCCTTCGGCATGGGCATCGACAAGCCCGACGTGCGCTTCGTGGCCCACCTGGACATGCCCAAGAACATCGAGGGCTACTACCAGGAGACCGGCCGCGCGGGCCGCGACGGCGAGCCCGCCAACGCCTGGATGGCCTACGGCCTGCAGGATGTGGTGAACCAGCGCCGCATGATCGACGACAGCCCCGCGCCCGACGAGTTCAAGCAGGTGCTGCGCGGCAAGCTCGACGCCCTTCTGGCCCTGGCCGAGGCGAGTGACTGCCGCCGCGTGCGCTTACTGCGCTACTTCGGCGAAGAGAGCCAGCCTTGCGGGAATTGCGACAACTGCCTGAACCCGCCCGAGCTGTTCGACGCCACCGAGCCCGCGCGCAAGCTGCTCTCTTGCATCTACCGCGTGCAACAGGCCAGCGGCCACGGGTACGGCGCGGGCCACATCATGGACATCCTGCGCGGCAAGGCCACCGAGAAGGTCGAGGCCAACGGCCACCAGCGGCTCAGCACCTTCGGCATCGGCGCCGACTGGAGCGAGACCCAGTGGCGCGCCCTGCTGCGCCAGCTCATCGCCATCGAGGCGGTCCGCGTGGACGACGCGCCGTACAACACCCTGCACCTGAGCGACGGCGCCCGCGCCATCCTCAAGGGCGAGGGCGAGGTGCGCCTGCGCATCCAGGCCGAGCGCGCGCCGTCCCGTTCGCGCAGCGCGCGCGCCAAGCCGCCAGTGGGGGACGACGGCACACCACTGAGCCTGGCCGAGCGCGACTGCCTGGACGCGCTGAAGACCTGGCGCGCGGGCGTCGCCAAGGAGCACAACCTGCCCGCCTATGTGATTTTTCACGACGCGACCCTGCGCGCCATCGCCCAGCGCCGGCCCACGGACGTGACGGATCTGGACGGCATCAGCGGCATCGGGCAGAAAAAGCGCACGGCCTACGGCGACGACGTCATTCAGGTGGTGAGTGCTTTTCTCTGAAGCCTCAAGTCGCCAGCGACCGGGCCGATAAACCATCGGGTGACACCGTCGACCGCCTGTCGGCCAGCCGCCTGTCGCACAAGGCCTGCCGCTCAAGCCGGCGGCCCTCATGCCGATGTTCCATGCAAGGGGCGGCCTCCGCTCCACGGTCTCAATGAATCGATTGCACGGAGCGCGTCATGTTTTTCCGCCTGCCCTGGCTGTCCAAGCGAAGGGTCCCCAGCTACCAGCACACCCAGGCCCTTGACCTGGACTACGTGGTCGATGAATTCCATTCGGCCATGGCTGACATCCAGGACCCCCTGCGCGTGCGCCTGCACGCCGCCCTGATGAACTGCCGCACGCCCCGCGAACTGTGGTTCCTGCGCGGCAAGCTGTTCAACCTGATCTGCAAGCACCACCACGAGGGTGAAGCCAACAAGCGCGTGGGCCGCCTGGACGCCAAGCTGCGCTACTTCGTGGACAACCACCCCGATTACTCGGCGGACGAGGTCCCCAGCCGCCCGATGGCGTTGCTTCATTGACCACCCCCGCCGCGCTGCGCGCGCCCCCCTCAAGGGGGCGATGCCGACGGACCGGCGAAGCCGGATCCGTGGCACCTCTGGGTTGACCCGGGCACGCGAACGAACAAAAGGCCACCCTCGGGTGGCCTTTTGTTTTGGTGGGCGCAAGCGATCAGTGCACGAAGCCCATGCCCCGCGCCTCGCGCACCTCGGGCTTGATGCGGTGCTCGGCCTCGAGCTGGTCGAGGAATGCGGCCGGCTCCATGGCTTCGCCGAGGATCTCGGCCTGGCGCTTCACGGCGGCGAAGTCGCCGGGGCAGAGCTGCTCCAGGCGCGCCAGCCGCTGGCGCAGGGCGTCATCCAGGCGCTCGGCCTTTCCCTCGAGAGCCTCGACCACGAACATGGTCTCGCGCTGCTCGCGCGTGAGCGGCTTGAAGCGAATCTTGAAGGTGAAGCGGCGCAGCGCGGCCTGGTCGATGCTGTCCATCAGGTTGGTGGTGCACACGAAGACGCCCGCGAAGCGCTCCATGCCCTGCAGCATCTCGTTGACCTCGGTCACCTCGTAGGTGCGCTGGGCGCCGCGGCGGTCCTGCAGGAAGCTGTCGGCTTCGTCGAGCAGCAGCACGGCGCGCTCGGCCTCGGCCTCGCGGAACATGGCGGCCATGTGTTGCTCGGTCTCGCCCACGAACTTGCTCACCAGGTCGCTGGCGCGGCGGATCATGAGCGGACGGCCCAGCTGCTGGGCGATGTGCTCGGCCAGCGCCGTCTTGCCAGTGCCGGGCGCGCCGTGGAAGCACAGGCAGCCGTGACCACGCGCCTTGAGCGCCTCGATGATGCGCGGCACAGGGTGGCGCGACTCGACATTAAGCATGTCCAGGCTGTACTGCGTGACGCTGGGGCGCTGCAGCACGTCGGGCGCGCGACCCAGGGCCTGGTCGGCGTGGCGCAGCTGGCGCTCGATGAGCTCGTCCAGCAGCGGGGGCGGCCCCACGCGCGCGGCCTTGCGGCCGGTGGCGCGCCCCGGCGCGGCGGCCAGTTCGGCGAAGCGCACCGCCGTGCGGATCTGCGCCGGCGTGAGGCCCTTGCGCTCGGTCAGGCGGCCCACCAGGGCCTCGCTGACCGCCGCACCTTCCAGGGTCTTGCGCACGAGCTGCTCGCGCGCGCCGGGCGGCGGGCTCTTGAGTTCCAGGTGGTAGGCGAAGCGGCGGCGGAAGGCCGGGTCGATCTGCTCGATGCGGTTGGTGATCCACACGGTGGGCACGGCGTTCGATTCGAGCACCTGGTTGACCCAGGCCTTGCCGCTGACCGAGTGGCTGTGCGGCGCGGCCACGTGCTCGGCGCGCGCCATGAACTGCGCGGCCTCGCTGGAGATCGGCGGGAAGACGTCTTCCACCTCGTCGAACAGCAGCGCCGACTGGGCCGTGCCCTTGAGAAACACCTGCGCGATCTGCAGCGAGCGGTAGCGGTCGCGCCCCGAGAGCGCGTTGCCGTCGCGGTCGGCGTATTCCACTTCGAACAGCTCCAGGCCGGCGGCCTTCGCCGCCACGCGCGCGAGTTCCGTCTTGCCGGTGCCGGGTGGGCCGTAGAGCAGCACGTTGACGCCCGCTTCCTTGCGCGCCACGGCCTCGCGCAGCAAGCCACTGAGCAGGCGCACGTCCTCGGCCACGTAGTCGAAGTCTCCGGGCACGAGGGTGGAGCGCGCCGCCGGGCGCGTGAACACGGCCATGAGCTCGCTCTGGGAGCGGTACTCGCGCATCAGCACGGGCGGCAGTTTCTCGCTGACCTTCATCAGGTCGGCCAGGTCGGTGATGTTGTGCTCGGAGATGAGGTTCTCCACCATGCCGATGCGCTCGAGCCGCGAACCCGCGCGCAGGGCCTCGCCGACCTCACTGGCTTTCACACCCGCCACGTCGGCGATGGCGGCGTAGGCCTCGGGCGCGTTGTTTACCTTGAACTCGACCAGGATGGAGCGCAGGTCGCGCTGGTAGCGCGCCAGCGTGCCGTAGAGCAGCAGCGCGCGCTCGGCGCGGTTGAGCTGCAGCAGGCCGGCCAAGGCGTCGATGTTTTTCTCCACCAGGGTGCTCTGCTTCTTGAGCGCCTGGCTCAGCCAGTCGCCGGTGACGGCCAGCACCGAGAGCAGGTCCTTGGGCGCTTCCTTGGCGTATTCGTCCAGGTAGAAGAAGAGCGTGCCTTCCTCGTACGGGCCGCGCCAGACGCCGTAACGGTCCATGAAGGCGGCGGTGGAAAGCTTGTCGTGGCCGGCCCACAGGTCGTTGTCGCGGCAACGGCGCTGCAGGAACTCGCGCAGGCGCTGCAGCACGGTGTGCGGCCACACCAGGTGGCGCCCGGCCAGCGACAGCAGGGTGTTCAGGTCGCGCCGCACGTTGAAGCGCGGGCCCTGGCGCGCGGCCAGCGTGAGCACAAAGTGCGAGCACATGAGGTCGAGCACCGGCGCCTGCTTGAGGCCGTGCGGCACATGCAGGCGCCCTTCGCCCAAGGCGCGCGCCTCGGGCGTGCGGATCGCGGGACTGGGGGACAACGGCCGTTTGCTCATGCGCAGACTCCTGCGACAACCTCCTGAGTGGCGGGGCGCCGCAGAACCAGGGCCCCTGTGCGGCGGACCATAACGCAGCTTGATGCGCGATGGAAGGGCGTGATGACGGGCGCGCGCGGGCTTTTTCCGCGGCGGTCGCGCCACAATCGCCGGATGCTGCAAATCGATGACATCCGCGCCGCCGCGGCCCGCCTGGACGGCCAGGTGCTGCGCACCCCCTGCGTGGAATCGCGCACGCTGTCCCAGCTCACGGGCTGCCAGGTGTTCCTGAAGTTCGAGAACCTGCAATACACCGCCTCCTT
>Ga0209970_1000130_pt1 | contig 11272 bp, 10 predicted proteins | sample InoplaCoSAM_FD_187585 | JGI IMG/M metagenome (GOLD analysis project Ga0209970, IMG submission 187585) | Arabidopsis thaliana rhizosphere microbial communities from the Joint Genome Institute, USA, that affect carbon cycling - Inoculated... | ecosystem: Host-associated > Plants > Roots >...
CAAATGAACAGTGCCAGGGTCAAGGCCCCCAGGAGGACCTGGTAATACGATTGATATCGCTCGCCTCCCTTGATCCGCGCCATGCTTTGCCAGATGTAGTAGTTAATGCCGAGCAACAGCGCGCCGATGAGCAGCGCTTGGACGACAAAGAGCCATGTCAACAATCCACCCATCATCGTCACGCCCATACTTTGTCTGAACGCATACACGGAGCGCATCAACCAATAGCCGGCGATCGGCATCGGCAGGAGGGCGCAGACGGTCACAAACAAGAAAATGTAGCCGACCCAATCGAAGTACGCGCGCTCGCCATCCGTCTTACTCGTGAAAAAGCGGTAGCAGGCATAGGCCAGCACGACGGCCCCGCCCGACATGATGTCCGCCAGGAACCGATGGACGTTCAGCGGATTCCAGAGCGCGGAATGCAGCAAGTGCCAGCCATTGCCCAAAAACCGACCTTGGGCATCGACGCCGGCCGGCGACATCATGAACGCTGCCCAGGAATTCGCGAGAAGAAGGAGTGCCGTTCCAAAGATGTTGGTCAGGATACCGACGGCGGCATGGATCCACTTCAAGCCGGGTTCCGCCATGCGGTTCCAGCTGTAGTAGTAGAGAATGAGCAGAAGGGATTCGCCGACGAACACGATGGCATAGGCCGGCATAAACGCCTTAAACGTTCCTCCCATGTACTTCATAAAACTCGGATAGAGCCAAAGGAACATTCCGAGCATCAGACTGCCCACGACAGCCGTGACGGACAGCGCGAGCAATGCCACTTTCGCCAGGTCTCTGGCCAAACCGTCGTAGCGCAGCGACAACGCGGGCTTGTTCGTCAACAATCCCAGAAATTCCAGCAGCGCGCAAAAGAGCGGCAACGCCAGCACGAATCCGCCGAAGTAGGTATGCTGCTGTGTGACAAACCAGACGACGAGACGACTGTCGAACGAGCCGATCCGTGAATACACCGTGTCCGTAGGCAACGGCGCGGCAGGACCTCGCGGGGTCCCCGGTACCTGGTAGTAGAGATCCGCAGCATCCTCTGCATGCACCGGAAGCGGCAGCCCAACACCCGCGACGAGACCGCACGCCAACACTGCAAGAAGAAAAGCCGCTGAGAGTAATCGCTTCGTTGACATCGTTACGCTATCCCTTCGAAACACCGGCAACAGCAGACCCGGACGACTTGCTCAAAATCCCCATGACAAACGGGCACCGGAGCAAGGAGGGGCTTAGGCTGATGCCCTGCCGCTCCTCAACCTGCCGCCTGTGGCCTAGGTAATATCCATACAGGGCCATCAAGCCGGCGACCAGGCCGCCGCCACCAATGGCATAGGAGGTAGGGACGCCCGGCTGCTTCAGCAGGAAAATCACGACGCCCGCCAAGACCAGATAGTAGGTCGAGGCGAATGCCAAGCCTGGCCACCACCAGTATTTCAGTAGCTCGGCCGGCTTGGTTTCCATCAATCCCTCCATCCATGAGCCCGACGGTCTTAGACCGCCGAAATAGGCGCACAGTGCGAGGGCGCCGGCGAACACCGTCACAGCCGAGACCTGCACGAGCGTCGCGGCCTGCTGACTGTCGAAAAGCGCTCCTAATGAGGCGCTTCCGGCGCCGACCATGAGTCCCACCGCAATCCACGGTCCGACGATCGTCGCGTGAGTGGCCAGCAGGCTCCGCAGGGCACGGCCGTTCGGAAAGGTGGGACAGGGCCGTCCCATCAACGACACCTTGCGCACATAGCCGATTTCGAACGCGTCACGGGCGACAGCCGTACAGGAAATGATCATGGCCATCATCGCAGGGCCGTCTGGATGTTTCAGATAGTCGTAGCCAACGAGCCATAAGAGCGCGAGAATGAGAAGAGACAGCTGCACAGCATAGACAAACCCAATCCATCCGGCCATCCATGTCAGGAGACTTCTGGCGTCCTCGCGCAAGAGCTGAGCCCATGTCGTCCCGCGACCCACTCGGTAGGCCAACATCGCCGTCAGCAGGCCCACAATGCCACTGATCAGCAACAGCACCACCGGCTCCGTCAATGGCACCAGGTGTTTGGCCACTCGATACATTCCAAAGGCGACCAGGCCTGGCACGAACATCACCAGGCGCTTCTGCTTCCGGACAGCGTCCTCGGTGACGGCCAGGCTCAGACTAGGAAGGACGCGCAATGCCATTCGATGCAGCATGATTCAGTCATCTTCAATCTTTGGCCCCAAGGCCAAAATATTTCGCCTTTACCTCTTCCATGAGTGCGACGGTAATTCGACCGCTCCCGCGGTCCGCCGCCGTACGCTCAAGCTCGATTTTCGCCATGGCCCGTACCGGGGCGGGCACGTTGTTCAACCGACGTTCGGCGTCCGGGTCCCATTCGATCCGCGCACTGCTTCGCGGTCGCAGCAGACCGTCGTACGTCGCCACTCGTTCTCCGCGGGCGCGCAGATCCTGCTCGATTTCGTCCTGGAACAGCGGAGCCAGATAGGGCGGCATCCGGTGCAACCGATGCAATGCGTCATCGGTCCACATCAGACGATCCACAAGTCCGTTCATCTGTCCCGCCGGCACGTCCACGCCGATTTTCTGGCCGCAGCCTCGGCATTCGGAGCGGATGAACCATTGTTGCGAGCCGTCTTCGCAGGACCGTTCCTCGATCCCTTCCGTATGCATCCAGCGTCCGCAGCCACAGGTCAACATTGGAACTACGCTCCCACAGAATGTTCAAAAGGGACTTCCAGCGAGGCCGCAGCGAGTGAAAGCGCGAGGCGTACATTGGGGCCGTACGCGGAGCGTTTGAGCGATGCGAGAACGAAGCTGGAGGCCGTTTTCAACATTCTGTTAACCGATCTTGCCGGGATACAAGATGTAGAGCATCGTGTACGTCGTCGTGCCGGTCACAAACAGAATGCAGTAAATGATCATGGTAAACAGGCCCAGCGTGCGATGCCGCTGCGCGCCGCTGGGCCATAGCCGCTGAATCGTCGTTTCGATGCCCAACACAAAGGAGACCAGAATAATCAAACCCGCATACACCTCGAATTTGCGCAACGAAAAGCCTGCCGTCGCACCGCGCAATGCGAACAACAACAGCGCAAGAGCGGTCGTGGTGCCGACGATGGCGCCGATGCGTTTCCACGTCGTCTGCAACGGCCTTTCGTTGAGCTGGCGGCGATCCCCCACGAACATTTGCGCGCGAAACCCAAGAATGATCATGTAAATCGCCATGACCAGGCCGATGATCACGAGAATGATGTGCACGACTAAGATCGGCACAAAGACGTGGTCATAGAGCTCCTGCGACCCGCCGAAGCCTTCCTTTCCCTCCACGGCCAGCACACCCAGCTGACGGAACAGATAATAGGCAGTGAAGAATCCCACCATGGCCAACATGCCGCAAAACATCAACCAGTGATGGGCACTCGCCTGACCGCGACGTGCCTTGAACCAGCCCAGCACAAACAGCGTGGTAAAGATCGTCGCCATCAATTGACTGAGGTCGGCGCCCATCGTGGCATGAGTGCCGAAAAATCCCGGTTCCCGGAGCCAATCCATCGTTATGTCCTTTGTCCGCTCGAAGCCTTCAGACCCTGGACGACGGCGGTTTTTTCCAATTCCTCGAGCGAATGAAACCCCGCGCTCGTCATCCACCGTATCGCGTCTGCCGTCTTGTAGCAGGCCCCTTGTTGGGTGTTGACCAGAATGTGCACGGCGAAGGCCGTCGTCCAGGCGGGACCGGTCCCCGCCTCATCAAGAAAGCGATCCTTGATCACCAGTCGCCCGCCTGGCGCCAGATGTTCATGAACCTTCTTGACGAGCGTCTGATTCGTCTCGCACGTCTGATAGTGCAGAATGTCGGACATGAGCGCGACATCGTAGGGACCGCCAAGTCCATCCAGGTTAAAGTCTCCACCCAGCATCCCGATTCGAGAGTCGAATCCGGCATCTTTGACTGTTTTTTCCGCCAGGGGAAGCGTCGCGGGAAGATCGAACACCGTCGCAGTAAGTTCGGGATAGACCTGGCAGAAGGCAATCGCGTTGGTGCCGGCTCCCCCACCCAAATCCAAGAGGCGGACGCGTCCCTCGAGCCGCAATCTTTTGGCTAGTTCCGGTCCGCTCTGCCGGCCGATGCGATGGAGCACGGCCAGCACGTTCGCCCCTAAGGTTGGGTCGGTTTCGAACACATGCCGGTCCACCGTCCGCTTGCCCGAACGGATCGTGTCTTCCAACTTCCCCCAATTGTTCCATTCTGCGTCATGCAGAAGCAGAAGATGACCAATATATTGCGGGGAGTGGCGGACGAGATGTGCGTCTGCCGTAGTGGTGTTGCCGTAGAACTCCGCCGTCTTCGTCAGAAGGCGCATGGCGACGAGAGCGTTCAAGAGCAGCACAAGCGTCGGCTCGTGAGCACCGATTTTGGCGGCCACTTCGGCTGCTGTTTTCGGCTTCCCGTCAAGAACCGAGAAGACGTTTAGCCGGACTGCGGTCAGAAGAATCTTGGTTTCCCAGTAATAGCCCAGCTGAAAGATTTCGGCGAGACTTAGTTCCCGTGGCACACCAATCCCCTCACAGCAGGATGCGACGTCTTTTGGAACATCCTGCAGCCCAAATAGTTGTTGAAAGACGGCATCTTACCCAGTTCAGAAAGGGAAAGGCAAGGCAGGAAGGGATCGAGAAGATGTCGGCAAAACACGAAGGGCAGCGGAGGATCCGCTGCCCTTCGACGGCTGCTGCCGTTGTCGCGGCCGAGTTGCGCTTACTTGAGTTCAGCCTTTAGGTTGGCTGTTCCACCATCTGCCACTTCGACTTCAAACTCGGTCTTCTTGCCCTTTCCAACAAACGGGTGCCAGGCAACGACCTTGTGCTTGCCGGGCGGCACATCCTTGATCTCGAACGTCCCGTCGTCCTTCACCACAGCGAAGTGGGGGTTCGAGACCGGGAGGAAGAACGACTGCATGAACTCGTGCTGGTCGCACTGCAGACGATAGAACCCGTCCTTTTCTGCACCACCACGGAAGGTGACGGGCTTGTCCAACTTGTCACCCTTCTTCGCGAGACCGATGTTGAAGCCGGTCGCAGAGGTGGAGCCCTTCACGGTGAAGCTGTGAGGATTGTGGAGCACTCCCTGGACGGACTTGGGATCGTCGGGATCGGAGTCGTGGTTTTCCACATGGAAGTTCTTGGTGTTGACCACCACGCCTGAATACGGTAGGAACTCGCAAAATTCGGCGATGACTTCCGTCCCTTTGTAGCCGTCCATGAATGCCTTGTCTTCGACATCCACGACCGCCACGACAGCGTTCTTCAACCCGCCATCCTTGCCGACTTCAATCGTGGGGAAGAACCGCTTGTCCCCATCCATGAGCTCCTTGTGAGGATTCTTCGGGCAGAACTTCGGGTTGGGGAACTTCGCGAAGGAAAACTCTTTCTTCTCAGCCTTCCCCGCGTAGGTAACTTTGCCGGCGATCGTCCCGCCTGCAAAGGAGGTGACAGGAGCCGCGACGAACGCGACGGCTGCCACGCCAAATACGATGGATAACGCACTCTTCATGTTACTGCCTCCTTGTGATTAAACGAAAAACCCAACATTATATGGTTATTAGCTCGCTGTCCCCCGTCTTCATTCCGGTTACGAGAGGAACAAGAAACCGCTCCCTCTCTGGGTACTCGATTGACGACTTGGCTGGCGAGGCTGGTTCTAGACGGAGTAGATATACTGAATGTTACCGTGGGATGTCAACAGGTTGTAACCTCGCCCCGGCGGCCCCTTTCACCGGCGGAAGCACATGGAGCAATGCGCCGGCGGCAGTGGCCCGGACGGCTTCGTTTTGATCGTGCAGAGCGGCTTTCAGGTCGGTCACGATCGCCTGATCGCCGATATGGCCGAGGGAACGAAGGGCGACGGTTTTTGGACCAGGAAGCGGATCTTCGGCGAGCGCCGACAATAGGGAGATGGCCCCCTGGCGATTCGCCTTGGTAGCCTTCCCCATGGCAAACGCAGCCGACGATCGTGAAGCCGGGTCATTGTGCTGGGCGAGCGCCAACAGCGTCGGCCCGACCGTCTCGAACGGCTGGCCCAGCTGGAGCAGGCCTGCGGCTACCGCGGCTCGCACACTGAATGCGGCGTCATTGAGTTTACGCGTCAATGCCGGCACGGCATAATTGGTGCCAAGGTCGGCGAGCGCCGCGGCTGCGGATTCACGGACAGGCGGCACGGGGTCCCCGAGCAGCTTCTCGATGTCTTCCCTGGCCTCATACCCATGCAGATGGCCGAGCCCTCTGGCAGCGGCCGCACGAACCGAAGGCTGATTGTAGGTCAACAGACCCTTCATCAACGGCGTGGCCCGCTGATCGTTCAGGTCCGCCATGGTACGAAGGGCCTCCGCACGATCTTCCGGATTGGGCGCCTCGGCCGCCTTGTGCAATTCCTCCCAGGCTTCCGCACGCCCGAGCCTGATCAATGCCCCAAAGGCGGCAATGCGGACGGTCGCCAATTCGTCCTTCGCAGCCCGTTCGATCAGCGGGAGCACCGACCGGTCACCGCTTTTGCCGAGCGCCTTGACCGCACGGGCTTTCACAATCCCAGCCTGATCGTCCAGCGCGAGTTGTAGCTTCTTTGATCTGCGTCCTCTCTCGGACCGCCCTAGCCCCTCCACGGCCAAGACCCTCACAGGTCCGGAGCCGTCACTCAATCCATCTTCGAAATACGGCACCGCCTCGTCGGAGTCGATTTCCTTCAGCGCCGTATAGGCGGCCCCACGCATCTGCTCGCGCATATCCTTCACGAGCGACAGAATGAACCCAAGAGCCATCTCGCGCAACAGCGGGACATCGTCTTGATGTAGTCCCGCCTCGAGCTTGTCATATTCCGCAAGCGCCTCTCGAGGCGTTCCAAGCTTTATGAGCGTCCGCACTTTCAAGCGGCGGACCTCCGGCGATGCCTGGGCGTCCTGACTCAACTTGGAGAGACCATCTATGACCTGCTGATATTTCTTCTCGTCGTACAACGCCTTGAGGTCCGGCGGCACGGAAGCCGAACCAGCTCCAAGCGCGAAGGACGTCAGAACGACGAGCGCAGCCCATCTCATGTGGCTCATTCCGCTATCCACGCTGCCCTCGAACCGTTGCAAGCTGCCGTTTTTGGTACCCCGGCGGTTCGTTGAAATACTCGGTGGGCTGCGGGGACCATCTGATCCGTTCATAGACGAATGACCAGTCACGGTCGCGGCTGACGAGCTTGAGCACCGTGCCTGTTTCCACATCGACCCATTCGAACCACTGTTCCATTCGTCCATGACGGTCTGTTTGGACTTCGTATAACTGTGCCGGCCGGCCTACGGCCGTTGCTTCGCCGACGAGTGTCCGGCCACGTTCTCCTGGAAGGGTCGGCTGCATCGGAAGCACATCGTCCGGGTCGAGCGGCGTAACCAGCAATTGCTTCTGTTGTGCCAGCAGGTACCAAGCTTCTTCACGATCCAGTCGGATGATCTCGATTGCCGCGTAGCCATAGTCCGTGCGGATCGCGTATTTGTACTCGAGCCTGAAACGGTCACCCTTCGCAAACACTTGCGCCTGATGCTTCTTTCCGTTCACCTGCTTGATGAGGGTTCCCGAAAACTCGCGCGGAGAGGCAATCTGTTTTTCGGCAACTGCAGGAACAGGGGGTATCCAAAGCGTAGTGGCAAAGGTCGAGGCAAGTAGGAAAGAGGCCAGGGACTTGGCAGAAGCAATCGGTTCGCGGCTTTTCAACATCCACTAATGCTGATGTTCGACGAACGGATCAATCTCAATAGTTCGACCAAGCGATTCCGGGCCGAAACGGGGATTGTCCACCACCTTATACGCGGACCGGTCACCTTTCGGCGCCGGCAATGAGAGTTGCTCGGTCACTTTGCCGTCGGCCTTTACGGTCACCATTTTCGTCATACCTGGACCTGTCTGCGGATGCCAGACAATGAGTTGATAGGTTCCAGGAGGCACCTGCTCCAGAGAGAATTTTCCGTTCTCGTCCGTCAGGGCATAGTAGGGATTGTTCACCGCCATGGCCCAGCTTTCCATGTACGCATGAAACCCGCACTGCATATAAAAGGTACGCCGGCCCTTGTTCAGATAGATCGGTCCCACGAGCGACTTGCCCGGCGCATGATTGTGAATTGCATGGAGGTCGCCGCGGTTGTGCTGATGGTTCATGACCAGCGGCGTATTGAAGAGTACCCGGGCGCCGGCTTCCAACGAGGTTTCATAGCCCTGAATATCATGCATGACGGGATCCATGTTGACCACTTCGACGGCGTGCCCGTTGCGAACAATCGTCATGAACGGCTGAAACATGCAGTCGCGCGCCTCTATTAATGGGACGGACACTTCAAAGGGTTTGCCTGCCTCTACGCCTTCGAGCAGCACGATCGCATCCCTCAGGCCAGCGTTAGGACCGACCACAAAATCATGAAGGAGCCGCCAGCCGCGGCCGTTCGAAATGCGGCCGCAATACTGAGGGTCCGGAAACGTAATCAGATTGAAGCCTTTGGGTTCGGGCACGGCCCCTTCGAGTGTGACCGTCCCTTCAACGACGCCGCCATGCTCCACGTCGATGACGTCATACCCGAAGGCGGCACTGTTGCTGAGGGCGACCGCGACGACGAGACTCAATCGTAAGAAGTGCGTGATCAGACTTGCATTCACGATGTGCTCCGTATGATGTGAAGGAATGGATAAGACCTATGTATTATGGATGAACGGTCGTCACCTTAGGGTGTCTGCACTTCGAGAGTCGGTCGAATATCTAAGCTCTTGCCAAGCGAATCAGGCCCAAAATGCGGGTTCTCTTCGATTTCATGGGCGCTGCGCCGGCCCTTGGGAGATTCGAACACGAAATCGGCCTGCGCCGATCCCTTGGCCGGAATGGTGATTTTCTTTTCGAGGACCGTTCCCACACCCGGATGCCAGGCCATCAGCGTATAGTCGCCGGGTGGCACTTCGGTCAGCGAGAATCCTCCGCTACTGTCGGTCAATTGATAGTAGGGATTGTCCACCGCAAGCCCCCAACTTTCCATATAGGCATGAAATCCACACTGCATGACGAAAAACCTCCGCCCTTTGGTCATCTGGATCGATTCTCGGACCGGCTGACCAGCCAGATGCTCATGGGTCTCGGCACTCACAAAGCGCTTGTGGTGCGGGTTCATGGGAAGCGGGGTGTTGAAGAGCACCCGTGGACCCAGGTGTGATGTCTCATAGGCTTGGATGTCGTGCATCACAGGATCCATGTTCATCACGACCACCTCTGATCGGTCGCGCACGACTGTGACAAAGGGTAAAAACCGGCAATCTCGCGCTTCGATGGTCGGTGGCTCAAACTTAAACGGTTTGCCTTTGGTCGCATCAGCCAACCAGACGACGGCACTCTTGAGACCTCCGCTCTCCGTTACTTCGAATTCCTTTAAGATTCGCCAGCCGGTCCCGGTCGAAATCCTTCCGCAGTAGACTGGATCTGGAAATGTCACGAGGTTGAATCCTTTGGGAATCGGCTTGCCCGCGGTGATGGCCACTTTTCCTGTGATGGTTCCCCCATCGGTGACCTGAATTTCCTCGTATGCCCAGACAGTTGCGCCAGTCATCACCAGCCAACCGCACAACAACAACAGCAGCCTCTTCATCATGCCTCCAAGATCGATCCGACACCGTGCAATCTGGTCATCGTACCAAATGCACTACACAAAGCAAAAGGGGGAAGCCTTGCGGCCTCCCCCTTCATTGCTGCATTGCCCTCCGTCCCGGAGGGCACCGATGCTTACTTCGCAGCGACCGGAATCACCTGCGTCGCATTGTCGAACGAGGCGCTCTTCATGCCTGCGCCCGCGCCCGCGAGAGGCAGCAGCCGCTGGTCGCCAGCCGGCAACACGCGGAGGTAGCCCCATTGCCCGGACTGCGAGTACGGCAACCGCTGGTTGCTGTACACATAATCGCCTGGCAAGCGGTAGGGTCCACCGGCCGACGGCACGAACGCGTCCAGCACTTCGGAACCGGAGAACTCGACCACGCTGATCTGGTCGGCACCCCGCATGAACGGCTCGATTGGCCACTCATGCTTCTCGACGCTGAACATGCCGTTCTGCTCGTTATTCGCCCCAATCACGTGAATGCGCACGGGATCGCCCGCATGCGATTCAATGATGGGCGTCGCAGGATCTTCGGGCTTGTCCGCTTTGCACGGCTGGAACACCTTGCCGAGCGAGCAGCCCTGCTCTTCACGATACTTGTACGGCTCCGACCGGTAGTTGACACCGGTCAAACCCGCCACGTTCTGCACGTAGGGCATGAAGCTGGTGCCGATGATGTTGTCCTCGTCCTGGAAGAACAAGGCCACGTCTCGGTAATTCGGCCGGCTTTCGTTGCCCGGGATCGTGCGGTCGATGATGACATCGGCCGCCCAGGCATTCTTGTTCGAGAGATCGGCACCGGTCTTCGGGTCGCGATACTTTGAACCCTTCGGACCGACCACGACGGCGCCGAACAAGCCGTTGCGTGGATTGGTCATCACGTTCCCCCAGTCCCAGACCAGCGAGGTCGTCTCGCCGTTGAACGGATCCGCATAATACGTATAGGTCCGTTCGGCGCCCGGCGCGATCGTCTGATCGCCGGAATTGTTGCCGATGTTGGCGCCCATCGACTCCTTCGGATCAAAGACTAACCCGATGGCCGAGAACGACGCCTTGCCCTCTTTCATCTTGTTTTTTAACTTCACTTTCACGCAATCGCCGACGTTGACCCGGAGCGTGAGCGGCATGGGATGCGATCCGCCCGAGACCTTCGCGGCATCTTCCTCCAGCGCATAGATCTTGGCGTCTGGATTCGTGATCTGGATCTTGCGCTCAAAGTCCACTTCGATTGCTTCCGGCGCCTTCGCATTGAAGGTCATGGCAGGATAGTCCATCGCCACGACGTTGAACGTTTTCACCGGAGCCTCCGACGGACAGACCGGTAAAGCTTTCGGGATCTCGCCCTTGGCCGAGAAACCGGCCGGAAGCTTCTTCAGATCGGCCTGCTCCTTGTTCGCTTCCATCGATTTCTGCCGGAACCGATCATAATAAGTGCTGCGCGCCAGCCCCATCACTTCGCACCCCCTTTGGACGCTGCCAAACTCTTGGCGGTGATCGGTGATGAAAGCTCTCTTCTCCGCCGCGCGGTGTACTCTACGGCCTTTTTTAAAAGCTCATTCTCCATCGTTAGCCTACCGACCATTCGCTCAAGCTCCGCGACTCGGACCAAAGATCGCTTCTC
>Ga0209970_1000134_pt1 | contig 11104 bp, 14 predicted proteins | sample InoplaCoSAM_FD_187585 | JGI IMG/M metagenome (GOLD analysis project Ga0209970, IMG submission 187585) | Arabidopsis thaliana rhizosphere microbial communities from the Joint Genome Institute, USA, that affect carbon cycling - Inoculated... | ecosystem: Host-associated > Plants > Roots >...
ATCGCGCTCGCAAGGCAGTGCGGGCGACTGGACCGATGGCCTCGTGTTCCTGCTGTTCGCCGTGCCGATGGTGGCCGGCTTCATGCGCCGGGCTTTTGGTCGCGCGCTGGGCATTCCTCTCACCGGCGCGGCCTCGGGCGTGATCGCTTGGCTGCTCACCTCTGTGTTGTGGGTTAGCGCCGGCGCGGCGCTGCTGGGCATGCTGGTGGCAGTGCTGACGCGCTTCATGCCGGTGTCGACACCCTCGTCGCGGGGCCGGGGTGGCCACGGGGGCGGTTGGGGTGGCGGCGGCTGGAGCGGCGGCGGTGGACGCGGCGGATTCGGCGGAGGCGGCTTCAGTTCCGGCGGGGGCGGCAACTTCGGGGGCGGCGGCGCCTCCGGTGGCTGGTGAGGCGCGCCATGAACCGTTGGTGGCGATTGCTCAGACACCGCTGGATGGACCGCCACGACAGCGCACGCGCCGTGCCCGACGACATGGCCGAGCGGATCGCGCGGCGCATCGCCGCCAGCGAAGCCCGCCACACCGGCGAGGTCCGACTGGTCGTGGAAGCCGCCCTGCCCAACAGCTACCTGCTGCGCGTCGGCGTGGAAGAACCCTTGCCCGTGGTGGTGCGTGACCGCGCCCTCGCCTGGTTCGGCCGCCTGCGGCTGTGGGACACCGAGCACAACAACGGCGTGCTCATCTACCTGTTGCTCGCCGAGCACGCGATCGAATTCGTCGCCGATCGCGCGCTCGCTCGGCAAGTGCCGCCCGAGACCTGGCAAGCGATCGTCGACCGGCTGAGCGCGCAATTGCGCGCGAGCGGGTTCGAAGACGGACTGACGCAAGCGCTGGAAGAGGTGTCGGCGCTGCTTGTGCAGCATTTCCCCTCTGGCAAAGCCGCGCCTGGCGAGAACGAACTGCCCGACACGGTGCTGCGCGTGTGAGCGCCGCCGGCCCTGCCCCAGGCGCTCAGCCGCGCCGCTGCGTCGGGCCGGTGCGGTTGTTCATCACCACCTGCAGCTCCTGCTGCAAGGCCTTGTTCATCTGCGCGAAGGTCTTGAGCTTGCGGGTGGTGTCTCGTAGCCGGTCGGCCAAGCGCTTGGAGATGGCCAGCAGCAGGCGCGAGCCCAGCCGCGGATCGTCCTTGAGAAGGCGCATCAGCGCGGTGCGAGACAGCACGGCGGCGGCGATGTCGGTATTGGCGGTGCAGGTGGCCGAGCGCGGCGCGCCGTCGAGCACGCCCATTTCACCCAGCAGGTGCCCCGGTCCCATCACGTTGACGACCATGCTTTCGTGCAGCCCGGGCAGGTCGCTCTCGACCGCGATGTCGCCTTCGAGCACCAGCAGCATGTAGTCGTTGCCGCGCACCTCGCCCTCGTGAATGATCACGGTGCCGGCCTTGATGAGCTTGGGCCGCATGTAGCCCACCACCTTCATCGCGTCCACGATCGTGAGATCGGCCAGCGCCGTCGGCGTGACCAGCAGCCGGGCGGCGACTTCTTCGGGGGCGAGTTCCGGACTGTCGAATAGCGATGACATGCAGCTAGGGGCGCTGGTTACGCGGCCATGATAGTGAGGCCCTCGCGCGCTGAACAGCCGGGCGGGCAAAAAAAGACCGGCGCGCGGCCGGTCCTTTGCGAGCGAAGGCTACCCTTCACTTCTTCTGGCGGTACTTGCGCAGTGCCGCGATCTGCGCGGCCATGACCGCAAGCTCGGACGTGGCCTTGGCCAAGTCGATGTCGGTCTTGGCGTTCTTCACCGCTTCTTCAGCCTGTTGGCGGGCCGAGGAGGCCTTGGCCTCGTCGAGGTCCTTGCCGCGGATGGCGGTGTCGGACAGCACGGTGATGGCGTTGGGCTGCACCTCGAGGATGCCGCCGGCCACGAAGACGAACTCCTCGCCGCCGTCGGCCTTCTCGATGCGCACGGCACCCGGCTTGATGCGGGTGATCAGGGGGATGTGGCCGGGCAGGATGCCGAGCTCACCCGCCTCGCCCGGCAGGGCGACGAATTTGGCCTCGCCCGAGAAGATGGACTCCTCGGCGCTGACCACGTCGACGTGGATGGTGCTCATGTCGTGTCCTCAGTCAGCCTGGGGCGGATCAGCCCGCCGCCAGCTTCTTGGCCTTCTCGAAGGCCTCGTCGATGGTGCCGACCATGTAGAAGGCCTGCTCGGGCAGGTGATCGCATTCACCGGCGGTGATCATCTTGAAGCCGCGGATGGTCTCGGCCAGCGGCACGTACTTGCCCGGCGAGCCGGTGAACACCTCGGCCACGTGGAAGGGCTGCGACAGGAAGCGCTGGATCTTGCGAGCGCGTGCCACGGCCAGCTTGTCTTCGGGCGCCAGTTCGTCCATACCCAGGATGGCGATGATGTCGCGCAGTTCCTTGTAGCGCTGCAGCGTGCCCTGCACGGCACGGGCGGTGCTGTAGTGCTCGTCGCCCACCACCAGCGGATCGAGCTGGCGGCTGGTGGAGTCCAGAGGGTCCACGGCGGGGTAGATGCCCAGCGCGGCGATGTCGCGCGACAACACCACGGTGGAATCCAGGTGGGCGAAGGTCGTGGCGGGCGACGGGTCGGTCAGGTCGTCCGCCGGAACATACACGGCCTGGATCGAGGTGATCGAGCCGACCTTGGTGGAGGTGATGCGCTCCTGCAGACGGCCCATCTCTTCGGCCAGCGTCGGCTGGTAGCCCACAGCGGAGGGCATGCGGCCCAGCAGCGCGGACACTTCGGTACCGGCCAGCGTGTAGCGGTAGATGTTGTCCACGAAGAACAGCACGTCGCGGCCCTCGTCGCGGAAAGACTCGGCGATGGTCAGGCCGGTCAGCGCCACGCGCAGGCGGTTGCCCGGGGGCTCGTTCATCTGGCCGTACACCATGGCCACTTTCGACTCGGCCAGGTTGTCCAGCTTCACGACGCCGGAGTCGGCCATCTCGTGATAGAAGTCGTTACCTTCACGGGTGCGCTCACCCACGCCGGCGAACACGGAGAGGCCCGAGTGCGCCTTGGCGATGTTGTTGATGAGCTCCATCATGTTAACGGTCTTGCCCACGCCGGCACCACCGAACAGGCCCACCTTGCCGCCTTTGGCGAAGGGGCAGACCAGATCGATCACCTTGATCCCGGTCTCGAGCAGTTCCTGCGAGGGGGACAGCTCGTCGTAGGCCGGGGCCTTGCGGTGGATGGAGGCGGTGAGGGTCTGGTCGACCGGGCCACGCTCATCGATGGGGTTGCCCAACACATCCATGATGCGGCCCAGCGTGGCCTTGCCTACGGGCACGGTAATCGGGGCGTTGGTGTTGGTCACCTGCATGCCGCGGCGCAGGCCGTCGGAGGAGCCCAGGGCGATGGTGCGCACCACGCCGTCACCGAGTTGCTGCTGGACTTCCAGCGTGAGGGCTGAGCCCTCCATCTTGAGCGCGTCGTAAACGCGCGGCATTTTGTCGCGCGGGAATTCCACGTCCACGACGGCGCCGATGCACTGGACGATCTTGCCTTGCACTTGAGACATGATGTTTACCTTCTGTTTTCTCTGAATTCGGAGGGGCGCGAGCCTTAGACGGCGGCGGCGCCGGCGACGATCTCGGACAGCTCTTTGGTGATGCCGGCCTGACGGGTCTTGTTGTAGACGAGCTTGAGCTCGCCGATCACGCTGCCCGCGTTGTCGGTCGCGGCCTTCATGGCCACCATACGTGCCGATTGCTCGGACGCCATGTTCTCGGCCACAGCCTGGTAGACCTGGGCCTCGACGTAGCGCAGCAGCAACTCGTCGATGACGGTGGCCGCATCGGGTTCGTAGATGTAGTCCCAGTCGCGGCCGCCCGCACCTTCCTGCAGGTTTTCGGCCGTCAGGGGCAGCAATTGCTGCACCACGGCCTCCTGCTTCATCGTGTTGATGAAGCGGGTATAGACCAGGTGCACGCTCTTCACGCGGCCCTCGGTATAGGCATCGAGCAGCACCTTGACGGGGCCGATGAGCTTCTCAAGGTGGGGCGTGTCACCCAGGCCGACCACGCTGGACGCCACTTTGGCGCCGACGCGGTTCATGAAGCCGAGGCCCTTGTTGCCGATGGCCACGACTTCGATGCCGGTACCACTGGCCTGCAGGGCCTTGAACTCATTGGTGGCGGCGCGCAACACGTTGGTGTTGAGGCCACCACAGAGGCCCTTGTCGGTGGTCACGACGACGAAGCCGGCGTTGTTGCCGTCGTTGGCCTCCATGAAGGGGTGCGTGTACTCGGGGTTCGCCTTGCTCAGGTTGCCCGCAATCTGACGCACCTTCTCGGCGTAAGGCCGGGCCGCACGCATGCGGTCCTGCGCCTTGCGCATCTTGGAGGCGGCGACCATCTCCATGGCCTTGGTGATCTTCTTGGTGTTCTCCACCGATTTGATCTTGCCGCGGATTTCCTTGCCTGCTGCCATCGCTGCTCCTGGTTGGCCCTGGGGCGATCAGTACGTACCGGTCTTCTTGAACTCGGCAATGGCGGCCGCGAGCTGGGCTTCGGCGTCCTTGTCCATGGCCTTGTCGTTCTGCAGCTTGGTCAGCAGCGCGGCGTGCTTGTCCTTCAGGTGGGCGTGCATGCCGGCCTCGAACGCCAGCACCTTCTTCACGTCCACGTCGTCGAGGTAGCCCTTGTTCACCGCGAACAGCGTGGCCGCCATCAGACTGATGGACTGCGGGCTGTACTGGGCCTGCTTGAGCAACTCCGTCACGCGGGCGCCGCGGTCGAGCTGCTTGCGGGTGGCTTCGTCGAGGTCGGAAGCGAACTGCGCGAAGGCCGCGAGTTCACGGTACTGCGCGAGGTCGGTACGGATACCGCCCGACAGGCTCTTGATCAGCTTGGTCTGTGCGGCGCCACCGACGCGCGATACCGAGATACCCGCGTTGATGGCGGGACGGATGCCGGCGTTGAAGAGGCTGGTTTCCAGGAAGATCTGGCCGTCGGTGATCGAGATCACGTTGGTCGGCACGAAGGCGGACACGTCGCCGGCCTGCGTTTCGATGATGGGCAGCGCGGTCAGCGAACCGGTCTTGCCCTTGACTTCACCTTTGGTGAAGGCTTCGACGTAATCGGCGTTCACGCGAGCGGCGCGCTCGAGCAGACGGCTGTGGAGATAGAACACATCGCCGGGGTAGGCTTCGCGACCCGGGGGACGGCGCAGCAGCAGCGACACCTGGCGGTAGGCCACGGCCTGCTTGGACAGGTCGTCGTACACGATGAGCGCATCCTGGCCACGATCACGGAAGTACTCGCCCATGGTGCAGCCCGAGTAGGCCGACAGGTACTGCATGGCGGCCGACTCAGAGGCCGAGGCGGCGACAACGATGGTGTAGTCCATCGCGCCAGCCTGCTCCAGGGCACGCACCACGTTCTTGATCGACGACGCCTTCTGGCCGATGGCGACGTAGATGCAGGTCATGTTCTGACCCTTCTGGTTGATGATCGCGTCGATCGCCACCGCGGTCTTGCCGGTCTGGCGGTCGCCAATGATCAGCTCGCGCTGGCCGCGGCCGACGGGCACCATCGAGTCGATGGACTTCAGGCCGGTCTGCACCGGCTGGTCCACGGACTGGCGGGCGATCACGCCCGGGGCGACCTTCTCGATCACGTCGGTCAGCTTGGCGTTGACCGGGCCTTTGCCGTCGATGGGTTGACCAAGCGCGTTGACCACGCGGCCGATCAGTTCGGGACCCACGGGCACTTCCAGAATGCGGCCCGTGCACTTGACGGTGTCGCCTTCGGAGATGTGCTCGTACTCACCCAGCACCACGGAACCCACAGAGTCGCGCTCGAGGTTGAGCGCCAGGCCGAAGGAGGGCACGCCGTCCTTGTTGGCCGGGAATTCCAGCATTTCGCCCTGCATCACGTCGGACAGGCCGTGCACACGCACGATGCCGTCGGTGACGGACACCACGGTACCCTGGTTGCGAACGTCGTTCGATGCGGCCAAGCCCTCGATGCGGGACTTGATCAATTCGGAGATTTCGGCGGGATTGAGTTGCATGACTCTTTCCTTCTTTCGTTAATGGGTATGCGGCGCGGCGGGTCACGGCCTTGAAGCCTTGTCAGGCCGTGAGGGCCACTTTCATCTGTTCGAGGCGAGCCTTGACCGAGGTGTCGAGCACTTCGTCGCCGACCACCACGCGGATGCCCCCGATGAGTTCGGGCTGCAATTGCACCTGCAGATTGAGCTTGCGGGCAAAGCGCTTCTCCAGCACCGCCGACAGATCGGCAAGGGCCGAAGGCTCGATGGCAAATGCGCTGTAGACGGTGGCGTCGGACGAGCCCTGCTGGGCGTTCTTCAGCGCGCGGAACTGAGCAGCGATCTCGGGCAAAGCCGCCAATCGGCCATTGTCGATGACCGTGCGCAGGAAATTCTGGCCGGCGGTCGGCAGCGGATTCTTGAGCACGCCGGCGATCAGGTCGAACACCTGCTGTGGCGTGACCTTGGGGCTGTCGGCGTACTGCAGCAGCTGCGCATCGGCAGCCACCGCGGCCAGCCCATCAAGCCAGGCGGCTGTGCCGGCGGCGTCCTGGCCGCACGCCTTGAACAGCGCTTCCGCATAGGGACGGGCAATGGTGGCGATTTCGGCCATGGTCGTCGTTCCTGTGCGCTCGATCAGAGCTCGGTCTTGAGGCGGTTGAGCAGGTCGGCGTGAACGCCGGCGTTGACTTCCTTGCGCAGGATCTGCTCGGCCCCCTTGACGGCCAGCGCGGCGACCTGCTCGCGCAGGGCTTCGCGGGCTTTGACCACCTGCTGATCGGCTTCCTGGCGGGCCGCGGCGACGATCTTGGCGGCCTCGTCGTTGGCGCGGGCCTTGGCTTCTTCGATCAGGGCCTGGGCCCGGCGCTCGGCATCGGCCAGGCGCGTGGCCGATTCGTTGCGCGACTGGCTCAGCTCGGCCTCGACACGCTTGTTCGCGACGGCGAGTTCGGTCTTGGCCTTTTCGGCGGCGGCCAGGCCTTCGGAAATCTTCAGCGCGCGCTCATCGAGTGCCTTTGCGATCGGTGGCCAGATGAACTTCATCGTGAACCAGATCAGGATCGCGAAGACGATGGCCTGCGCAAAGAGGGTTGCATTGATGTTCATCGCAACGCCTTTCTGTGTGGACTAAGGGAAAAACACACCGGCAACCCGGCGGACGGCCTGACGCGGCGGCGGAACTCATGCCCGCTCACCGCCATGGCCGCACCCGAACGGGGCCGACCAACCGATTACAGGGTGAAGGGGTTGGCGAAGGCGAACAGCAGAGCGATGGCCACGCCGATCAGGAAGGCCGCGTCGATCAGGCCGGCCAGAATGAACATCTTGGTCTGCAGGTCGTTCATCAGCTCGGGCTGACGGGCCGAGGACTCGAGGAACTTGCCGCCCATCAGCGCGATGCCGATGGAAGCGCCGATGGCGCCCAGACCGACGATGAGGCCGCAAGCCAGCGCGACGAGACCCAGAACGTTTTCCATGTTGACTCCTGTTGAGATGGAAGTTTGTTGATTGAGAAAAGGAACGAAATTACCCGAGCGCGTCCTGGACGGTCGCGTCAGTGAGCGTCATGCGCCTGCCCCAGGTAAATGAGGGCCAGCATCATGAAGATGAACGCCTGCAAGGTGATGACCAGGATGTGGAACAGGGTCCACACCGTGCCGGCGATCAGGTGTCCGACGAAGAAGAGTCCACCGCCGAGCGAGAGGGTGGCATAGGCACCCAGCAGCGCGATCAGCATGAACACCAGCTCACCCGCGAACATGTTGCCAAACAACCGCATGCCGTGCGAAACGGTCTTCGCCACGAATTCGATCATTTGCATCAGGAAGTTGACCACGCCCAGCAGCAGCGCCCAGATGGGGTTCTTGCTGGTGCCGAAAGGCGCGGACACCAATTCGTGCGCCCAGCCGCCCAGGCCCTTGATCTTGATGTTGTAGAACAGGCAGAGCAGCAGAACGGAAACGGACAGACCCAGTGTGGTGGACAGGTCGGCCGTGGGCACGACGCGCAGGTAGTCCTTGAAGCCCATGGCGGGGCCGGCGCTGTGCCAGATCTGGGGCAGCAGATCGACGGGAATCATGTCCATGAAGTTCATCAGGAAGATCCAGACGAACACGGCCAGCGCGAGAGGAGCGATGAGCTTGCGGCTGGTGGCGTTGTGGATGACGGCCTTGGCCTGGTTGTCCACCATTTCCACGAGGATTTCGACGGCGGCCTGGAAGCGGCCCGGCACGCCGGCGGTGGACTTGCGAGCGGCCAGCCACAGCACGAAGCACATGATGAGGCCCAGCACGCTGCTGACGACCACCGAGTCCACGTTGATCACGGAGAAATCGACGATGGACGACTGCTTGTGGTTCGTCAGATGAACCAGGTGGTGGCGGATGTATTCGCCAGGGGTCAGAGTGCCTTCAGCAGCCATTTTGTGTGCACCAAAACGCGGAGCGTCAACCGTTTGCGACCGGCCTGCGGGCCTGGAGCAGCGCCCCAAACCAGTAGACCTTGAGAACCAACACCAGCCCGATCAGCAGCCCGATCCAGTTCGGCTCGGGCAGGACCCAGACCGCCGCGGCCAACAGGGCCACCGACAGCAGGACTTTCACGCCCTCCCAGAACAGGAAACCGACCAGCGCGGCTTGCGCAAAGCCCGACGCGAGTCGGGACAAGGCGCTGGAGGTCAATCCGTAGGCCATGAGGGCCGAGGGAATTGCCACCGTTGCCGCGCCGTACAGGACCGACACCGCGACGGCAGCCGATTGCGTGAGCAAGGCGGCAACCGCAGCGGCGAGCAGCCCCACCAGCCACTGCACCCCCACCAAACGCCAGAGCGAAAACCCCGGCTGGTTGGCGCGCCATTGCCGCGCTTCCTCGCGCGTCAACGGCTTGAATTCGGGTTCTTGCGCCCCATCTTGGTTGTCTTCGGTCAAGGGCGTCGTCGGCTTGGCGGGATGCATGGGTCGACAACACAGTTGACGGAGAAATGACGGACCAGTCAGGTTCGCAAAGCCATTGATTATACGTAGAAACCCGATGGGCCAGTCAAGGCTCGGGGACGGTCGTGCGCGTGTGAAAACACCCGGCCGGATAATCCGGACATGAACCCTCCCCTGCCCGATTCGCTCTGCTATCTCAATGGCGAGTACAGCCCGCTTCGCGACGCGCGCGTCAGCGTACTCGACCGCGGCTTCATCTTCGGCGACGGCGTCTACGAAGTGCTGCCGGCCTACGGCGGGCGGGTCTTCCGCTTCACCGAGCACATGGACCGGCTGGACCGCTCGCTGGGGGAACTGCGCATCACCAACCCGCACACGCGCTCACAGTGGCTGGAGATCGCGCGCCGGCTGATCGCGGACCGTCAGGCGGCGGGCGTGGTGAATCAGCTCATTTACCTGCAGGTGACGCGCGGCGTGGCGCCGCGCGACCACGTGATGATCCCCGACCTGACGCCCACCGTGTTCGTCATGGCCGGCGAGATGAAGCTGCCCACGGCCGAGCAGCGCGCGCATGGCGTGGCCTGTGTGACGGCCGACGACTTCCGCTGGCAGAAGGCGCACATCAAGAGCACCAGCCTGCTGGGCGCGGTGTTCGCACGCCAGATCAGCGCCGACGCCGGCGCGCTGGAGACGGTGATGTTCCGGGACGGCTTCCTGAGCGAGGCCGCGGCCAGCAACGTCTGGGTGGTGAAGAACGGCACCGTGATGGGGCCACCCAAGGACCACCTGGTGCTGGAAGGCATCCGCTACGGCCTGATCGAATCGATCTGCCGCGACAACGGCATTCCCTTCGATTTGCGCCGCATCTCGCGTGACGAGGTGCTCGCCGCCGACGAGCTGCTGCTGTCTTCGGCCACCAAGGAGGTGCTGCCCATCACCACACTCGACGGCCGCCCCGTCGGCAATGGTCAGCCCGGCCCGGTGGGCGCGCGCCTGCTGGCCGCCTACCAGCGCGCGGTGGCCGAACAATCCACCTGAGGCCCGCCATGTCCCTGCCGTCCGACATCCCGCCCGAGCAGTCGCTCATCACCTACCCCACCCATTTCCCGATCAAGGTGATGGGTGAGAACGTCGAGGGCTTCGCCGAGGCCATCGTCGAGATCGTGCGTAACTTCGACCCGTCCTTCGACGTCGCCACGCTGGAGCGCCGCCCCAGCAAGGCCGGCAACTACATGGGCCTGACCGTCGCCGTGTTTGTCACCAGCCGCGATCAGCTCGACGAGGTGTACCGCACCCTGACCACGCACCCGATGGTCAAGGTCGTGCTTTGACGCCATGGACGTTCGCGCGTTGGGCAGAGTCCCGTACCGCCCCACCTACGATGCCATGCAGGCCTTCACGGCGGCGCGCACGGCCGACACGCCCGACGAGCTCTGGATCTGCGAGCACCCGCCCGTGTTCACGCAAGGCCTGGCGGGGCATGAGGACCACCTGCTCGCACCCGGCGACATCGAGGTGGTGCCCACCAACCGCGGCGGCCAGGTCACCTACCACGGGCCTGGCCAGGTAGTGGCCTACCCGCTGATCGACCTGCAGCGCGCGGGCTACTTCGTCAAGGAATACGTCTACCGCATCGAGGAAGCCGTGATCCGCACGCTGGACCATTTCGGCGTGACGGGCCACCGCGTGGCCGGGGCGCCCGGCATCTACGTGCGCCTGGACGACCCGCGCGGCCACGCGCGCCTGCCACAGGCCCCCACGCGACGCGAACCCGGCAGCCCGCCGCCCGCGCCCGACTTCACCGGTCTGGGCAAGATCGCCGCGCTGGGCATCAAGGTGAGCCGCCACTGCACTTACCACGGCGTGGCACTGAACGTGGCCATGGACCTGCAACCCTTTCGCCGTATCAACCCGTGCGGCTACGCCGGGCTCGACACGGTGGACCTTTCTACAATCGGCGTCCCCGTCACCTGGGACGACGCGGCCCCGGTCCTGAGCCAGAAGCTCAGCGCACTGCTCGCCCCCTGAGCCCGTCACCGCCCCCACCGCCATGAGCACCACCTACGACCCCACCGTCAAGCAGAAGAGCCAGGCCAAGACCGCGCGCATCCCCATCAAGATCGTGCCGGCCGAGACGCTCAAGAAGCCGGAGTGGATCCGGGTCAAGGCGGGCAGCCCGAGCACCCGCTTCTACGAGATCAA
>Ga0209970_1000136_pt1 | contig 11085 bp, 10 predicted proteins | sample InoplaCoSAM_FD_187585 | JGI IMG/M metagenome (GOLD analysis project Ga0209970, IMG submission 187585) | Arabidopsis thaliana rhizosphere microbial communities from the Joint Genome Institute, USA, that affect carbon cycling - Inoculated... | ecosystem: Host-associated > Plants > Roots >...
CCGATCATGATCGCGGCCGACAAGGCGGGCAAAACGCCGCAGCAGTTCGTGGCCGACATCGCCGCCGGCCGCAAGCCCTACCTCGACGGCTTTCACATCGCCTTCGACAACTGGCACAGCACCGACGCGCCCGAGAACCACGAGCTCGCGCAGGCCATCTACAAAGACCTCAAGGCCGCTGGCCTGATCGAGACGCGCACCATCGAGCAGTTCTTCGACCCCGAGAAGAACATGTTCCTGCCCGACCGCTTCATCAAGGGCGAGTGCCCCAACTGCCACGCCAAGGACCAGTACGGCGACAACTGCGAGGTCTGCGGCAAGGTCTACAGCCCCACGGACCTGATCAACCCCTACTCGGCGCTGTCGGGCGCCAAGCCGCTGCTCAAGAACTCCGAGCACTTCTTCTTCAAGCTGTCCGACCCGCGCTGTCTGGACTTCCTCAAGCAATGGACGAACAGCGGCGCCGTGCAGCCCGAGGTGCTGAACAAGATCAGCGAGTGGATCGCGCCCGACGACAAGGGCCAGACCAAGCTGGGCGACTGGGACATCTCGCGCGACGCGCCGTACTTCGGCATCGAAATCCCCGACGCGCCGGGCAAGTACTTCTATGTGTGGCTGGACGCGCCCGTGGGCTACCTCGCCTCGCTCAAGAACTGGCTGGGCAAGCAAGGCATCGACTTCGACGCCTTCATGGCCGCCCCGTCCACCGAGCAGTACCACTTCATCGGCAAGGACATCATCACCTTCCACACGCTGTTCTGGCCAGCGATGCTGCACTTCAGCGGCCGCAAGACGCCCAACGCGGTGTTCGTGCACGGCTTCCTCACCGTGAACAACGGCGAGAAGATGAGCAAGAGCCGCGGCACCGGCCTGGACCCGCTGAAGTACCTGAGCCTGGGCATGAACCCCGAGTGGCTGCGCTACTACCTCGCGGCCAAGCTCACGGCGCGCAACGAGGACGTGGACTTCAACCAGGACGACTTCCAGTTGCGCGTCAACAGCGACCTGATCGGCAAGTTCATCAACATCGCCAGCCGCGCGGCCGGCTTCATCGCCAAGCGCTTCGAGGGCAAACTCGGCACGGCCTCGGCCGATGGCGAGGCGCTGCTGCAGGCGCTGCAGGCCAAGGCACCGGCCATCGCCACGCTGTTCGACACGCGCGAGTACGGCAAGGCGCTGCGCGAGGTAATGGCCCTGGCCGACCAGGTGAACGCCTACGTGGACCAGAACAAGCCCTGGGAACTGGCCAAACAGGAAGGCCAGGACGCGCGCCTGCACGACGTGTGCAGCACCTGCATCGAGGCCTTCCGCCTGCTTACGCTCTACCTCAAGCCCGTGCTGCCCGCGCTGGCCGCGCAGGTCGAAGGCTTCCTGCAGGTGGCGCCGCTGCAATGGGCCGACGCCGGCCGCCTGCTCGGCGCGGGCCACGGCATCCAGCCCTACCAGCACCTCATGCAGCGCGTGGACCCGAAGCAGCTGGACGCCCTGTTCGAGCAGCCGCCCGCGCCGGTGGAAGCCGCGCCCTTGCCGGGCGGTGAGGCCCTGGCCGACACCATCACCATCGACGACTTCGCGAAGATCGACCTGCGCATCGCGAAGATCGTGGACTGCGAGCGCGTGGAGGGCTCGACCAAGCTGCTGCGCCTCACGCTCGACGTGGGCGAGGGCAAAACCCGCAATGTCTTCAGCGGCATCGCCAGCGCCTACCAGCCCGAGCAGTTGAAGGGCAAGCTCACCGTGTTGGTGGCCAACCTGGCGCCGCGCAAGATGAAGTTCGGCGTGAGCGAGGGCATGGTGCTGGCGGCGAGCCACGCCGACGAGAAGGCGCAACCCGGCATCTTCGTGCTGGAGCCGTCGCCCGGCGCGCAGCCGGGCATGAGAGTTCGCTGAACCGGCTCAGTTCTTCCGCAGGTCCGGGTCGGGCATCGTCCCGGACTTGATCACCCGCAGGTCCTTGTCGAAGGCCACGCTGAAGATCATCGGCTCGGTCTGGCCCTTGGCCTGGAAACGCCAGTCCTGGTGCGTCTCGCCGTTGAGCGCAAAGGTCTGCACCTTGCGCGGCTTGCCCAGCAGGCGGCGCACCTGCTCCAGCGGCATGCCTGGCTGCACCTTGGCAAAGTTCTCTTCGGTGAGCACCTGCGACACCTTCACCAGCACGCCATCGGCACCGATGGTGATCATGTAGTTCACCACGCCCTCGGGCTGGCGGTTGTACTCGTAGATCTGGGCGCCCTCGTCGCCGTCCCACACGGCCTCGGGCTGGCCGAACTTCTCACGCACGTCGGCCTCGGTGGACACGCCGGGCTCCAGCTCGGCGATGTTCTGCAGGTCGCAGGCGCCCACGAAGCCCACGGCGGCCAGCACGCCGGTGATGAGGCGGCCCAGGCGCCACCAGGCGCTGCGGGTGTTCGGTCGGGTCATACGGGTCTCCAGAATGGACTGGCAGTGTAGGTCGAGGCCCCGGGGACCGCGTAGCGATCGGTAACCGCCAGGCTTTCGGCCTCGCCTCGCCGCGCGCCAGGTCAGCCCGGTCGGTAAAATCGCCGGTTTCCCCGATCCGGACACCTCCTCCACCATGTCCTTCTTCCGCCGCCCCGACTACCAATCCGACACCACCGAGTTCATCGAGCAGCTCAAGGCCGCCAAGCCCGGCCTGGAGGCGGAGCAGCGCAAAGGCCGCAACCTGCTCTGGGACAAGACCATCGACCGCGAGTTCGCGGCCGAGGCCCGACAGGCCCGCGTGCCGCAGAAGCCCTACGTCTACCAGACGAATTCCGATTTCCAGTGAGCCCGCGGGCATGACCGAGCCGACGCCGTCCCTCGACGAGGCCCCGCAAGGCCTTGACGAGGTGCTGCCCACGGTCATCGACAACGTGGCGCTGGCACGGCTCTATGGCGAGCCGCTGTTCAAGCTGCCGCAGGACCTGTACATCCCGCCCGACGCGCTGCGCGTCTTCCTCGAGGCCTTCGAGGGCCCGCTGGACCTGCTGCTCTACCTCATCCGCAAGCAGAACTTCAACATCCTCGACATCCCCATGGCGGCGGTGACGCGCCAGTACCTGACCTACGTCGAGGAGATCCGCGCCACCAACCTCGAGCTCGCCGCCGAATACCTGCTGATGGCCGCGATGCTGATCGAGATCAAGTCGCGCATGCTGCTGCCGCCCAAGAAGACGGCCGAGGGCGAGGAAGCCGAGGACCCGCGCGCCGAACTCGTGCGCCGCCTGCTCGAGTACGAGCAGATGAAGCTGGCCGCGCAGCGCCTGTCCGAGGTGCCCCAGTACGGCCGCGACTTCCTGCGGGCGCAGATCTATGTGGAGCAGGCACTGCAGCCGCGTTTTCCCGACGTGGAGATGCTCGACCTGCAAAGCGCCTGGCGCGACATCCTCAAGCGCGCCAAGCTGGTGCAGCACCACAAGATCAGCCGCGAGGAGCTCTCCGTGCGCGAGCACATGAGCATCGTGCTGCGCCACCTGCAGGGCCGACAGTTCGTCGAGTTCGGCGATCTTTTCGACACCTCCCGGGGCGTGCCGGTGGTGGTCGTCACCTTCATCGCCATGCTCGAGCTCGCCAAGGAAACCCTGATCGAGCTCACCCAGGCCGAGGCCTTCGCACCGATCTACGTGCGGCTCGCCTACACCCCAGCAACATGAGCCCCCACGCTCCGCCGCTGCGCGGGTCGCTGCCCCCCGAGGGGGCTGAGCCGCCTTGGGGCGGCCCGGCGGCGGCTCGTACTCCGTCCTCCAACAGAACATGAACCAACACTTTGACGTCCTGGTCATTGGCAGTGGCTTGGCAGGGCTGTCGACCGCCCTGCACCTGAGCGCCACGCACCGCGTGGCCGTCATCACCAAGCGCGCGCTGCTCGACGGTTCCAGCAACTGGGCGCAGGGCGGCATCGCGGCCGTGCTGGCCGAGGGCGACAGCTACGCCTCCCACGTGGAAGACACCCTGGTGGCCGGCGCCGGCCTGAGCGATCGCGAGGCCACCGAGTTCACGGTGGAGAACGCGCCCGCCGCCATCGCCTGGCTGCGTGAGCTGGGCGTGCCCTTCTCCACCGCCGATGGCGAGCTGCACCTCACCCGCGAAGGCGGCCACAGCCACCGGCGCATCGTGCACGCGGCCGACGCCACCGGTGCCGCCGTGCAGGCCACGCTGGTCGAGCGCGTGAAGGCCACGCCCAACATCCAGGTGTTCGAACACCACATGCTGGTGGACCTGATCACCGAGCGCCACTTGAGCGGCCAGGGGGGCGAACGCCGCTGCTTCGGCGCGTACGTGCTCGACACCGTGCGCGACGAAGTGGTCACCTTCTCGGCCCGCCACACCGTGCTTGCCACCGGCGGCGCGGGCAAGGTGTACCTGTACACCACCAACCCCGACACGGCCACGGGCGACGGCATCGCCGCCGCCTGGCGCGCGGGCTGCCAGGTGGCGAACATGGAGTTCATCCAGTTCCACCCCACCTGCCTGTACCACCCGCACGCCAAGAGCTTCCTCATCACCGAGGCCGTGCGCGGCGAAGGCGGCATCCTCAAGCTGCCGCCGCACCTGGGTGAGCTGGGCGGCCACCGCTTCATGCCCGACCACGACCCGCGCGCCGAACTGGCGCCGCGCGACGTGGTGGCGCGCGCCATCGACTTCGAGATGAAGAAGCATGGCCTGGACTGCGTGCACCTGGACATCTCGCACCAGAGCCCCGAATTCCTGCAGGAGCACTTCCCCAACATCCTGGCGCGCTGCGCCGAGCTGGGCATCGACATCACGAAGGAGCCCATCCCCGTGGTGCCGGCCGCGCACTACACCTGCGGCGGCGTGGTCACCGACCTCGAAGGCCACACCGAGATCGCCGGCCTGTACGCGGTGGGCGAGACCACCTGCACGGGCCTGCACGGCGCCAACCGGCTGGCCAGCAATTCGCTGGTGGAGTGCATGGTGTTCGCGCAGGCGGCGGCCGGCGCCATCCGCGCGCACCAGGCGGGCGAGCCACCCGCGCTGCCGCTGTGGGACGACAGCCGCGTGACCGACGCTGACGAGATGGTCGTCATCTCACACAACTGGGACGAGCTGCGCCGCTTCATGTGGGACTACGTGGGCATCGTGCGCACCGACAAGCGCCTTGAGCGCGCGGCGCACCGCATCACCCTGCTGCAGCGCGAGATCCACGAGTTCTACGCACGCTTCCACGTTACGCGCGACCTGCTGGAGCTGCGCAACCTGGTGCAGGTGGCCGACCTGATCGTGATGTCGGCCATGCTGCGCCGCGAAAGCCGCGGCCTTCACTTCAGCCGGGACTACCCGGCGATGCTGCCGGAAGCGAAGCCCACGATCCTGGTGCCACCGCCCCGGTAACGCGTTCTCCGCGTGAGCGGCGCAGGGGGGCGTCCCGTCTACGCTGCGCCGATGTTCGGCACCAGCGCGCCTGCGTCCTGACCGGCCTTGTGCGCGGCCGTGAAGGCCAGCATGCGGTCGATGGGCTGGCGCGCGCGCGGGATCAGCGCCGGGTCCACGTGGATCTGGTTGAGGCCCTTCTCCAGCACCTGCGCCACGCCCGCCAGGCCGTTCATGGCCATCCAAGGGCAGTGCGCGCAGCTCTTGCAGGTGGCGCTGTTGCCGGCCGTGGGCGCCTCGATGAACACCTTGCCGGGGTTCTGCTGGCGCAGCATGTGCATCATGCCCTTGTCGGTGGCGACGATGAACTCGGTCGCGTCGAACTCCTTGGCGGCCTTCAGGATGGCCGAGGTGGAGCCCACCGCGTCGGCCAGCGCCACCACGTCGGCCGGGCTCTCCGGGTGCACCAGCACCTTGGCCTTGGGGTGTTCCTTCTTCAGCGCTTCCAGCTCGAAGGCCTTGAACTCGTCGTGCACGATGCACGAACCGTTCCACATCAGCATGTCGGCACCGGTCTCGCGCTGGATGTAGCCGCCCAGATGCTTGTCGGGCGCCCACAGGATCTTGTGGCCCTTGTCCTTGAGCGCGCGCACGATGTCGAGCGCGCAGCTGCTGGTGACCAACCAGTCGGAGCGCGCTTTCACGGCCGCGCTGGTGTTGGCGTAGACCACCACGGTGCGGTCGGGATGGGCGTCGCAGAAGGCGCTGAACTCGTCGATGGGGCAGCCCAGGTCGAGGGAGCAGTTGGCGTCCAGGTCGGGCATGAGCACGGTTTTCTCCGGGCTCAGGATCTTCGCCGTCTCGCCCATGAAGCGCACACCCGAGACCACCAGCGTGGTGGCCGGGTGGTCGCGCCCGAAGCGCGCCATCTCCAGCGAATCGCTCACGATGCCGCCGGTCTCGATGGCCAGGTCCTGCAGGTCGGGGTGCACGTAGTAGTGCGAGACCATGACCGCGTTGCGCTCCTTCAGCAGCGCCTTGATGCGCTCCTTCAGTTCGGCGCGCTGCTTCGGCCCGGGCTCCACCGGCACGCGCGCCCAGGCGTGCTGCGTGGGGCAGGCGGGTTGTTCGTATTCGACGTCGATGATGTCTGCGGCATTGCTCATGGCTTCACCTCACAGCGCCTCGAAGCGCATGGAGTAATCGATGGCCTTCACGTCCTTCGTCAGGGCCCCGATGGAGATGCGGTCGACGCCGGTTTCTGCAAGCGCCCGCACGGTGGACAGGTTCACGCCGCCCGAGATCTCGAGGATGGCGCGGCCGGCGTTGCGTCGCACGGCTTCGCGCAGCGTGGTCAGGTCCATGTTGTCCAGCAGCACCATGGTGGCGCCGTGGCTCAATGCTTCATCGAGCTGCTCCAGCGTCTCCACCTCGATCTCGACGAAGCGCGCGGCCGGCGCGGTGTCGCGCACGCGCTGCAGCACCTGGGCCACGCCGCCCGCGGCGGCGATGTGGTTCTCCTTGATCAGCACCGCGTCGAACAGGCCGATGCGGTGGTTCACGCCGCCACCGACGGTGACGGCGTATTTCTGTGCCAGGCGCAGGCCCGGCAGTGTCTTGCGCGTGTCCACAATGGCCGCGCGCGTACCGGCCACGGCGGCCACGTAGGTCGCCGTCTGCGTGGCCACGGCCGAGAGCAGTTGCAGGAAGTTCAGCGCCGTGCGCTCGGCCGTCAGCAGCGGCTGCGCGCGACCTTCGATGGTGAGCACGGTCTGGTCAGGCTCGCAACGCGCGCCTTCGGCCACGTGCCACGTGATCACCGCCTGCGGGTCAAGCGCGCGCACGGCGGCTTCCACCCAGGGCGCGCCGCAGAGCACGGCACTTTCACGTGCGAGCACGCGGGCACGGGCCGGGCGCTGCGCGTCGACCAGCGCGGCGGTGAGATCGCCCGTGGCCACGTCTTCGGCCAGGGCGCGCGCGACGTCCTGCGCGGCCAGCGCGGCGATGTCGGCGGAGGTGTATTCGCTGAGGTGTTTCATCGTGGGGAAAGGGTCGTCTGCCCGGAGCGCATCCGCATGGTGCAATGCACTATAGTCCCCCGCATTCTCGTTCACCGCCCGGCCCGCGCCGGACCACGACATGAGCAACCCCACCCCCGCCACACCTTACGGCACGCTGCCGGCGGCCTCTCCCCTGCCCGCCCGCAAACCCGTGAGCCTGCCCCGCCTGAATGAGCTGCGCGAGCGCGGCGAAAAGATCACCATGCTGACCGCCTACGACGCCACCTTCGCGGCGGTGGCGGACGCGGCCGGCGTCGAATGCATTCTGGTCGGTGACTCGCTCGGCATGGTCTGCCAAGGCCTGGCCAGTACCGCGGGCGTCACGCTCGAAACCATGGCCTACCACGTCGAGAGCGTGGCGCGCGGCCTGCGCCGCGTGCAGGGCACGGCCTGGCTGCTGGGCGATCTGCCTTTCGGCGCGTACCACGAGTCGAAGGAGCAGGCCATGCGCAGCGCCGCGCAACTGGTGCACGCGGGCGCGCACATGATCAAGCTCGAAGGCGGCGGCTGGACGGCCGACACCGTGCGCTTCCTCGTCGAGCGCGGCATTCCGGTGTGCGCGCACCTGGGCCTTACGCCACAGACGGTGCACGCGCTCGGCGGCTACCGTGTGCAGGGCCGCGACGACCAGGCCGCGCTCACGCTCAAGCGCCACGCCCTCGAACTGCAGGACGCCGGCGCCACCATGCTGGTGCTGGAGATGGTGCCCGCCGCGCTGGCCACCGAGATCACGCAGCAACTGCCGCGCTGCCACACCATCGGCATCGGCGCGGGCAAGGGCACCGCCGGCCAGGTGCTGGTGATGCACGACATGCTGGGCGTGAACCTGGGCAAGAACCCGAAGTTCGTGCGCAACTTCATGGATGGCGCGGGCTCGGTGCGCGACGCCATGGCGAACTATGTGCGCGCCGTGAAGGACGGCGCTTTCCCCGAGGACGCGGTCCACGCCTGGTGAACCCGCGCCCGCCCGGCTTCTTTCGATCGTTTTCATGAAACTCGTTCACACCATCGCCGACCTGCGCGACGCGCTGCGTCCTCACGACTCCCCCGCCCTGGTCGCCACCATGGGCAACCTGCACGCCGGCCACCTGGCGCTGGTCAAGACCGCCAAGCCCCTGGGCGACGTCACCGTCGCGAGCATCTTCGTCAACCGCCTGCAGTTCGCGCCACACGAAGACTTTGACACCTACCCGCGCACGCTGGAGGCCGACTGCGAGAAGCTGCAGGCCGCGGGCTGCGACGTGGTGTTCGCCCCCAGCGAGCGCGAGATGTACCCCGAGCCACAGGGCTTCAAGGTGCACCCGCCCGCCGAGCTCGCCGACATCCTCGAAGGCCACTTCCGCCCCGGCTTCTTCACCGGCGTGTGCACGGTGGTGATGAAGCTCTTCCAGTGCGTGTTCAGCGAAGCCAAGGGCCGCCGCACCGCGATGTTCGGGCTCAAGGACTACCAGCAGCAACTGATCATGCGGCGCATGGTGAAGCAGTTCGCCCTGCCGATCGACATCGTGGGCGCCCCGACAGAACGCGCGGCCGATGGCCTGGCACTGAGCTCGCGCAACATGTACCTGAGCGAGGCCGAGCGCGCCGAGGCCGTGCAGCTCTCGCTGGCGCTGCGCGGCCTGGCGCGCGACGCGCTGGCCGCGGCCGACGGCCTGGAGCGCCAGTTGCCCGGCCTGGAACAGCGCGCGATGCAAGCCCTGGCCGCGCGCGGCTGGCAGCCCGACTACCTGAGCGTTCGCCGCCGCGAGGACCTGCAGCCGCCGAAGCCGGGCGATGCGCTGGTGGTTCTGGGGGCGGCGCGGCTGGGCAAGACGCGCCTGATCGACAACCTGGAGGTCTGAGCCCGACGCCCAGACGCCGAGGCGCTCGGGCGCCTAGAGGCCTTCGGTCTTGGGGTCGCGCCCCATCAGCGCGGCCACCGCCTCGTCGGGCCGCAGCCGGCCTTCGAGCAGTTCCACCACCGCGTCGGTGATGGGCATGTCCACGCCGAGTCGGCTCGCGCGCTGCGCCACGGTGCGCGCGCTGTACACGCCCTCGGCCACGTGGCCCAGCGAGGCCACCGCCTCGTCCAGCGTCTGCCCCTTCGCCAGCAGGCGGCCCACCTGCCGGTTGCGCGACAGGTCGCCCGTGGCGGTGAGCACCAGGTCGCCCAGACCCGACAGCCCCATGAAGGTCTCGGCGCGCGCGCCCAGGGCCAGGCCCAGGCGCGTCATCTCGGCCAGACCGCGCGTGATGAGCGCGGCGCGGGCGTTCAGGCCCAGGTTGAGCCCATCGCACAGGCCGGTGGCAATGGCCAGCACGTTCTTCACTGCGCCCCCCACCTCGACGCCGGCCACGTCGTCATTGGCGTAGACGCGCAGCGTGGGGCCGTGGAAGGCGGACACCAGGGCGTCGCGCACCTCGGCGTGGGCACTTGCTGCCACCAGGGCGGTGGGCTGGCCGCGCGCCACCTCTTGAGCGAAGCTGGGGCCGCTGAGCACGCCGGTGCTCACGTCGGGCGCCACGGCGGCGGCGATCTCGTGCCCCAGGAGGCCGGGTTCATCGGGCGAGGCCGCGCGTTCGAAACCCTTGCAGAGCCAGGCCACGGGCACCGTCAGGCCGCGCAATTCGCTCAACCAGCCGCGCAGCGCGGCCATGGGTGTGGCCACGATGACCAGATTGGCCTCTGCCACCCAGGGAGCGGCCTCACCGGAGACGACGCGCAGGTCCTCCGGCAGGGCCAGGCCCGACAGGTAGCGCCGGTTCTCGCGCTCGCGGTCGATGGCGATGGCCTGCGCCGGGTCTCGCGCCCACAGGCTCACGCGGGTGGAGCCGTGCCGCGCAGCCGAAATGGCCAGCGCCGTACCCCAGGCGCCGGCGCCCAGCACCACGGTGTGCGAGGGAGAGGCGAAACCCATCCGCCGGAATCAGGTGATGATGCGCGGCGCCTCGGCCGTGTCCTGGCCGGCCTGCTGCTGCTCGTACATGGCCTGGAAGTTGATTTCGGCCAGGTGCACGGGCGGGAAGCCGGCGCGCTGGATCAGGTCGGCCACGTTGCCGCGCAGGTAGGGGTAGACGATCTGCGGGCAGGCGATGCCCATGATCGGACCCATCTGCTCGTCGGGCAGGTTGCGGATTTCGAAGATGCCGGCCTGCCGGGCCTCGACCAGGAACACCGTCTTGTCCTTGATCTTGGTGGTGACAGTGGCGGTGACGCGCACCTCGAACACGCCATCGGCCACGGGCTGGGCGTCCACGCCGAGCTGGATGTCCACCGTGGGTTGCTCCTGCTCCAGCAGGATGGCCGGCGAGTTGGGCTGCTCCAGCGAGGCCTCTTTCAGGTAGATGCGCTGGATCTGGAAAACGGGCGTGTCGGTGTCGGCCATGGTGCGTCTCGGGTGTGTCGGGAAATGAAAAAGCCCGCCGGGGAAGACCCTCAGCGGGCGCAACGGCGGATTATGTCAGCCGCCAATGACAGATTGACAGCGCCTCAGCCCGCCTGCAGCAGCGGCACCAGGCCGCCGCGCGCGTCCAGCGCGTGCAGGTCGTCGCTGCCGCCCACGTGGGTGTCGCCGATGAAGATCTGCGGCACGCTGGTGCGCCCGGCCAGTTGCGTCATGCGGGCCCGCAGGTCGGGCCGGCCATCCACCACGATCTCCTCGTAGTCCGTCACGCCACGGGCCTGAAGAAGGGCCTTGGCGCGGTGGCAGTAAGG
>Ga0209970_1000137_pt1 | contig 11065 bp, 11 predicted proteins | sample InoplaCoSAM_FD_187585 | JGI IMG/M metagenome (GOLD analysis project Ga0209970, IMG submission 187585) | Arabidopsis thaliana rhizosphere microbial communities from the Joint Genome Institute, USA, that affect carbon cycling - Inoculated... | ecosystem: Host-associated > Plants > Roots >...
TGACGCGCCGGCTCAGGCCCGTCGCCTCCTCGCGGACGCGGTCGAGGATGCTCTGGTTCCGCTTGCCGCCGCGGTTGTCGAACAGGCTGTCGAAGGCGAGCGAAGGGTACACCTCCATCGGCACCGGCGAGGTCGCCACCCTGTGCGGCGCCGGGCGTCCGGGCGACCCGGTCGAAGGTGCGATCGAGGACCCGCGCCAGGTCGCCCTGGACCAGCCACGAGCCGTCGCATTGGCCGGCGACGCGCTGTTGATCGCCTGCTGCGGCGACAACCGCATCTGGAAGTACGACCTCGGCCGGCACGACCTGTCGCTGGTCGCCGGGTCCGGCGCGCTCGGGGTCGTCGATGGCGTCGGCGCCGAGGCCGCGTTCGCCGAACCCGTCGCGCTGGCGGCGGTGCAGCAGCGCGTCTATGTCTGCGATGGCGCCGGTTCGGCAATCCGCACGCTCAACCTGCGCAACCGGCAGGTGACGACCCTGGTCGGCGAGGATCCCTGGGTCTACGGCAGTACCGACGGGGCGCGCAGCGATGCGCGGTTGCAGGACCCGCAGGCGATCGCGCTGGACCCCGATGCGCCGCTGCTGTGGATCGCCGATCGCGGCAACGACCAGCTGCGCAGCCTGCGCCTGGGCGGCGGCGAACTGACCACCTACGCCTTGCCGCAACGCCTGCACGGGCCGTGCGGGCTGGCGGTGGCGGGCGGCGTGGCCTGGATCGCCGACACCGACGCCCACGCGGTGCTGCGGCTGGACACGCGCACCGGCGCACTGCATCACGTCCCGATCGGCGAATGACGGAAGCACCGAAAAAGAAGGCGCCCAAGGTCGCGCCAGCAGCCGTTTTCGACGGCAAGGCCTACGTCGCCAGGCTGAGCACCTCGCCCGGCGTCTACCGGATGTACGCGGCCGACGACAGCGTGCTCTACGTCGGCAAGGCCGGCGCGCTGAAGAAGCGCGTCGCCAGCTATTTCAGCGCCACGCCGAAAACGGCGCGGACGATGGCGATGCTGGCCCAGGTCGCGCGCATGGAGGTCACGGCCACCCGTACCGAGACCGAGGCGCTGCTGCTGGAAAACCAGCTGATCAAGTCGCTCAAGCCGCGCTACAACGTGTTGCTGCGCGACGACAAGAGCTATCCCTACGTGCTCCTGACCCAGGAGCAATGGCCGCGGCTGACCATGCACCGCGGGCCGCGCTCGATCCCGGGCCGCTACTTCGGGCCCTACGCCAGCGTCGGCGCGGTGCGCGACACGCTGAACCTGATGCACAAGCTGTTCAAGCTGCGCAGCTGCGAGGACAGCGTGTTCCGGAACCGCACGCGGCCCTGCCTGCAGTACCAGATCGGCCGCTGCAGCGCGCCATGCGTGGCCCTGATCGATGCGGCCGCCTACGCCGAGTCGGTGCGCCGCGCCGGGATGTTCCTGGACGGGCGCAGCGACGAGCTCAGCGCCGAGCTGCAGCAGGCGATGGCCGCGGCCAGCGCGCGCCTGGACTTCGAGGAGGCCGCGCGCGTGCGCGACCTGGTCGCGGCGATCCGCAAGCTGCAGGCCAGGCAATACGTCGACGGCCGCGCCGCCGACCTGGACGTGCTCGCCTGCGCGATGCGCGAGAGCCACGCCTGCGTGCTGCTGCTGGCGTTCCGCGACGGCCGCAACCTCGGCACCCGCGCCTTTTTCCCCAGGACCAACGGCGCCGACAATCCGGCCGAGGTGCTGGCGGCCTTCGTTTCCCAGCACTACGCAGAGCAGCCTGCGCCCGGCGAGATCGTGCTCGATCGCGAGATCGAGGATCGCGACCTCCTGCAGGAGGCATTGTCGGCCGCCACCGGCAAGCGCGTGCTGCTCAAGGCCAGCGTGCGCGGCGAGCGCGCCGGCTATCTCGACCTGGCGCGGCGCAACGCCGAACTGGCGCTGGCGACCGAGCTCGGCAGCCAGGCCACGCAACAGGCGCGGCTGGAGTCGCTGCGTGGACTCCTCGGCCTGGCCGAGGCCCCGCAGCGGATCGAATGCTTCGACATCAGCCACACCATGGGCGAGGCGACGGTGGCCTCCTGCGTGGTGTTCGACGGCAACGGACCGGTGCGCGGCCAGTACCGCCGCTACAACATCGCCGGGATCGAGCCGGGGGACGACTACGCGGCCATGCACCAGGCACTGGAGCGCCGTTTCCGGCGCGCGGCGGAGGGTGAGGAGGCGCGTTTGCGGACCACTGGTCCGCGCGCCGACGAACGCCCGAGCGCTGCGCGCGAGGGCCGGGCAGGCGGGGTGTTGCCGGACGTGCTGCTGATCGACGGTGGCGTGGGGCAGGTGGCGCAGGCGCGCGGCGTGCTCGCGGACCTCGGCATCGACGGCATCGTCCTGGTCGGCGTCGCCAAGGGCGAGGCCCGGCGCGCGGGCCACGAGGCGCTGCTGCTGCCCGACGGGCGCGAGCTCCACCCCGGGCCGGACTCGCCGGGCCTGCAGCTGGTGCAGCAGGTGCGCGACGAGTCGCACCGCTTCGCCATCACCGGCATGCGCGCGCAGCGCGCCAAGGTGCGGGTGGGTGCGAGCCAACTGGAAGACATCCCGGGCGTGGGCCCGAAGAAGCGCGCGCGGTTGCTGCAGCGCTTCGGTGGGGTGCGGGGGGTGGCGTCGGCCAGCGTGGAAGACCTGGCCACGGTCGAGGGCATCTCGGACGAGCTGGCCGACGCGATCTACCGGGCCTTGCACTGAGGCCGCAGCCTCCGCTGGCCGTCAGTGGCTGCGGCTACCCGGCCCCGACATCAGCCTGTCCGCCAGCGCGATGGCCAGCGCGCTGAACAGGAAGGCCACGTGGATCAGCGTCTGCCACATCAGCACCTTCACCTCGTAGTTGCCGGCGTTGATGAAGGTCTTGAGCAGATGGATGGAGCTGATGCCGATGATGGCCGTGGCCAGCTTCACCTTCAGCACGCTGGCGTTCACGTGGCTCAGCCACTCGGGCTGGTCGGGGTGGTCCTCCAGGTGCATGCGGCTCACGAAGGTCTCGTAGCCGCCCACGATCACCATGATCAGCAGGTTGGAGATCATCACCACGTCGATCAGCGCCAGCACCACCAGCATGATGATGGTCTCGTTCAGTGCGGTCGGCGCCACGTCGCTCCTGTAGCCGATGCTGTTGACCAGCTTGCTCAGTGCCACCTCGCTGCCGAAGGCGGCCTCGATCAGGTGCACCAGCTCCACCCAGAAGTGGAAGACATAGATGGCCTGCGCCGCGATCAATCCGATGTACAGCGGCAACTGCAGCCACCGGCTGGCGAAGATCAGGTTGGGCAGGGGGCGGATCGGGCGGGCGGCCTTGAGGGGGTCGGTCATGGTGGGGCGCAATCAAAAAAGCGGCGCCGACAAGGGCACCGCGAGCGTCGGTTATTGTAGGAGCCTTGCCCCCGTGTCAGTTGGCCGTAAGTGCCCTTGCGCACAGTGCCGCCGGCCCGCTTTTCCTGCACCACAGCCGAGGAGACATCCGAATGTCATCGCCTTCGTCGTCGATCGAGTCCGTCCTGGTCGAAAACCGCGTGTTCGAACCCAGCGCCGCCACCGTGGCCGCCGCCCGCATTTCGGGCATGAAGGCCTATGACGCCCTGTGCGCCGAGGCCGACAAGGACCCCGAGGCCTTCTGGGCGCGCCTGGCCAGGGAGCACCTGGTCTGGCAGAAGCCCTTCACGCAGACGCTGGACGCCAGCGACAAGCCCTTCTACAAGTGGTTCCAGGACGGCCAGCTCAACGCCTCGGCCAACTGCCTTGACCGCCACATGGGCACGCCGGTGGAGAACAAGACGGCGATCGTCTTCGAAGCCGATGACGGCGCGGTGACGACGGTCACCTACAAGGAACTGCTCGCCAAGGTCTCGCAGTTCGCCAATGCGCTCAAGGCCCGTGGCGTCAAGCAGGGCGACCGCGTGGTCATCTACATGCCCATGACGATCGAAGGCGTGGTGGCCATGCAGGCCTGCGCGCGCATCGGCGCCACGCACAGCGTGGTGTTCGGCGGCTTCTCGGCCAAGGCCCTGCAGGAACGCATCCAGGACGCCGGCGCCGTGGCGGTCATCACCGCCAACTACCAGATGCGCGGCGGCAAGGAACTGCCGCTCAAAGCCATCGTCGACGAAGGCATCGCCATGGGCGGCTGCGAGTCGATCAAGACCGTCATCGTGCTGCAGCGCACCGCCACGGCCTGCAACATGGTGGACGGGCGCGACATCACCTGGACGGACGCCATCGCCGGCCAGAGCACCGAGTGCCCGCCGGCCATGGTCGGCGCAGAACACCCGCTCTTCGTGCTCTACACCTCCGGCTCCACCGGCAAGCCCAAGGGCGTGCAGCACAGCACCGGGGGCTTCCTGCTGTGGGCGCGGCTCACCATGCTCTGGACCTTCGACCTCAAGCCCGAGGACCTGTTCTGGTGCACGGCCGACATCGGCTGGATCACCGGCCACACCTACGTGGCCTACGGCCCGCTGGCCGCGGGCGCCACGCAGGTGGTGTTCGAAGGCGTGCCCACCTTCCCGCACGCCGGGCGCTTCTGGCAGATGATCGAGAAGCACAAGGTCAGCATCTTCTACACCGCGCCCACGGCGATCCGCTCGCTCATCAAGGCGGCCGAGGGCGACGAGAAGGTGCACCCGAAGAACTGGAACCTGGACAGCCTGCGCCTGCTGGGCTCGGTGGGTGAGCCCATCAACCCCGAGGCCTGGATGTGGTACCACCGGAACGTTGGCCACGAGCGCTGCCCCATCGTCGACACCTTCTGGCAGACCGAGACCGGCGGCCACGTCATCACCCCGCTGCCGGGCGCCACGCCGCTGGTGCCGGGCTCGTGCACGCTGCCGCTGCCGGGCATCGACGCCGCCATCGTCGACGAGGCGGGCAACGACGTGCCCAACGGCGCGGGCGGCATCCTGGTCATCAAGAAGCCCTGGCCGTCCATGATCCGCACCATCTGGGGCGACCCGGAGCGTTTCAAGAAGAGCTATTTCCCGCCCGAGCTCAAGGGCTACTACCTGGCCGGCGACGGCGCGGTGCGCAGCGCCGACCGGGGCTACTTCCGCATCACCGGGCGCATCGACGACGTGCTCAACGTCTCGGGCCACCGCATGGGCACGATGGAGATCGAATCCGCCCTGGTGGCCAAGACCGACCTGGTGGCCGAGGCCGCCGTGGTGGGCCGCCCCGACGACCTCACGGGCGAGGCCATCGTGGCCTTCGTGGTGCTCAAGCGCTCGCGCCCCACGGGCGAAGAGGCCAAGGCCATCGCCAAGCAGCTTCGCGACTGGGTGGGCAAGGAGATCGGCCCGATCGCCAAGCCCAAGGACATCCGCTTCGGCGACAACCTGCCCAAGACCCGCAGCGGCAAGATCATGCGCCGCCTGCTGCGCGCCATCGCCAAGGGCGAGGCCATCACGCAGGACGTGTCCACGCTGGAGAACCCGGCGATCCTCGACCAACTGGCCGAAAACAATTGAAGCGGCGCTGTCCTAGATCTGCCGGTACACGGCCTCCGCCAGCACCATCAGCGCCTCGCGCGACAGCGGGCCGCTGAGCGCGTAGCCGAAGCCCTGGTCCACCCAGTAAAAGGCGGGCACGGGGCCTTCGGGCGCGAAGCGGAAGGCGGTTTCGCGGCTGGCGCCGGGGGCGTTGGGCAAGCCTGCATCCACCGCGCCCAGGTACAGCGTCAGGCGCTGCCCATCGGCGTTCTGGAACATGAACTGCGCGCGCGCGCCGGCCTCACCAGGCAGCAGCCGCCCGCCCACCAGCGCATAGCCCTGGGCCTGCAGGTCGGGCACCTTCAATGCCCGGCCCGTGCGGCGAGAGAGCCACTGCACCAGGTGCTCCTGATCTGCCGCGGCCACTTCCACGGGGTGGCGCTTCTCCGGTGAATAGACGGCATGCGCCAGCGCCGCGTCGCGCGCGAAAGCGGGCAGGGCGGTTGCTGGTCCGCGCGCGGTCAGCCGGGCTTCATCCGGCACCGCCCACTGGCCGTGCGCGAGCCAACCCGCGCCGAAGGCCAGCAGCACGCCCGCGGCCAGGCCGCCCCAGCGCCATCCGCGCTCGCCGCGCTGGCGGGCGCCGCCCAGGCGGTGGGCGGCGTCCAGCAGCAACGGGGGCAGGGGTTCATCGAGCAGTTCGTGGTGCAGGCCTCGAAGGGCTTCGCGCTGGGTCTGCCAGGTGGCCAGGCGCGTGCGCGCGGCGTCGTCGTGGGCCAGTCGCGCTTCAAGGGCGTCGCGTTCGGTGCCGCTGACCTGACCATCGACCAGGGCGTTGATCTCGGCGTCGCTCAGCGGTTGAAAGGAGGGGGACTTGTCCATGGCGGCGGGGCGGCGCTATTTCAGCCGCTTCAGGTGCGGGGCGGGCGGGGAGGCGGCGTCCGCCCGGGCACCGGTGGCCGGGGCGTCCATCAGCGCCTGCAGTCGCGTGCGGGCACGGGACAGGCGCGACATGACCGTGCCGATGGGCGTGCCGGTGATGCGGGCGACCTGCTCATAGCTCATGTCCCCGAGGCTCACCAGCAGCAGCACGGCGCGCTGCTCTTCTGGCAGGCGCAGCAGGCAACGCTGCAGGTCCAGTCCCAGGTCCTGCGCGGCGTCGGGCGCTGCGGGTTCGGCGGCATCGTCGATGTCCACCAGCGGGAGCGCGGCCGAGCGTCTCAGGGCCTGACGCACGCCGCTGACGTGCAGGTTGTGCATGAGGGTGAACAACCAGGCCCGCAGGTCGGTGCCCACGGCCCACAGCCGCCATTTGCCGCAAGCGCGCTCCAGCGTGTCCTGCACCAGGTCGTCGGCGGCCCAGGCGTCGCCGCACAGGGCGCGCGCGTAGCGGCGCAGCGCGGGAATCTGGGCAATCAGATCGGGTGGGCTCATCGGCTGGGGCGGCCGTGGACGGCTCAGGGCTTGACGACGCGCCAGGCGTTGTTGAATCCGTCGCCGGTCTTGTCGCCGGGCTTGGAATCACGCACCCAGTAGTACAGCGGCTTGCCTTTAAAGGCCCATTGTTTCGCGCCGTCGTCGCGCGTGACGATGCTGTAGTCACCCATGGCCTTGTCGCTGGCGCCGGCCATGAAGGGCGGCCAGTTGGTCGCGCAGGGGCCGTTGCAGACCGACTTGCCGCTGCCAGCCGTGTCGCGGTCGAAGGTGTACAGCGTCATCTGGTTGGGGCCGACAAGCATGCCGTCGGCGACCTTGGCGGGCGAGTGGTGCTGGGCGTGCATCGAGGCACAGCCGCCGAGCAGGGCGGCGACCAGGGCGATGGGCATCAGGGATTTCATGGCGCGTTCTCCGGGTGGGTATCGAGGCAGAGCGGTTGCTTTGCTTCGACATGAACGCCTGGCGCGACCGGATTATTCCCGGCGGATGCGATCGCGCGCCCATCACCCACGCAGGATCGACGCTGGCGAGGGGTTGCGAACCGTGCCGGCGTCGCGGATCAGGCGCGGCAGGTGCTCTCGCCAATGGGCGAACTCGTTGGCAAACGCTTCCAGGACCGGCGCCAGGCCGTCGTGCCCGAGTTCGTCCATCCGCACGGTACGGCCCAGCACCACCGCGTCGCTCACGTGGTCCAGACCCAAGGACGCGTCGCCCGTGCCCTGGCCATTGAAGTTGGCCTGCAGCAGCAGGCGCAGGGCCTCGGGTTCGTGGGGGTCTGGCAGATGCCCCACCGCGCCATTGACGCGCAGCGACGTGCCGTGCGGATCACCTTCGAGCGTGATCGACGCGTCGCCGTCGATGATGAGTTCACAGACGCCGTCACCATTGAAGGACAGGGTGATGCCCAGGTACCGGGCCAGGCGTTCGACGGCGGCGGCGTTGTCGTGCGGCATCTTGCCTCAGTCGGTCCCGGCGTGCAGCTTGTCCTGCATTTCCGTGGCGATGGTGAGGCGTGCGCGGCCGATCGCCGCCTGCAAGGCCTCGGGCATCTCGTCGAAGCCCTCCACTTCCAGACCAAACACCAGTTTCTGCAGCACCATGTTGCAGAAGCTGATGTACGCCTTCAGGTGCGGAGCGACCTCCATTGCCGCGGCCTGGATGTCGTTGAACGGGGCCAGCAGCGGGCGCCAGATGAGGGCGCCGTCGAGCCGCCGCGAGTTGTTTTCGGTCTGATCGGGAAAGCGCGCCTCCACGAGCGGCAGGGTCCCTGACCGGATCCGGGCCATGCCATCGGGCATGCTGCGAATGAAGCGCGCGGCCAGCAGCGCGTAGTTGTCGATGGTGGTGCACAAGGCGCCGAGCTGGTCCGGCCAGGCGTCCAGGGTCTTCGTGTCGAGCTTGGTGGCGTTGTCCGTGGCCATGGGCCACGCCAGGCTTGTGTCGATCGCCGTGAGGGCCTGGCTATTCAGGTGCCGCTCGACGCAAGGCTGAAGGTAGGCTGAGAGTGCCCGGGTGGCGCCGTTTTCGCCGCGCAGCATGCCGGAGGCCTCTTTCACCAGGTACCGGTCTTCCTTGTCACACGCATAAAGGTCTTCGGCACCGATCAGGCCGACGATTTGCTCTTCGGTTCGAACCTTCTTCGGAAGACGATCGGCCTTGTCGGCGATCAGTTGAGCGCTGCGTTCGGCCAGTGCGTCGCGGTACTTCCGGGCCTTCGTGCCGGAGATGACGGGCACGGACCTCACGGGTTCTCCGCTCGCGGCCGGTTCCTTGTGCTTCAGGCGCTGTTGAAGGGTGCGAGATGTCCGGGCGCTCGGGAAGCGATTCGACGGCGTCCGTCGCACGGCGTCATCGCGGCCGGGCTCGAACGTGGTGCCGGGTTTCTCGGGCGAGGATGGATCGCGCGGCGCCAGCGGCACCAGCGGCATTCGGCGAACCACGCTCTGTCGATTCAGGGTACTCGTCTGCAGCGCCGAATTGGGCGGGGTGGGCGTCTCGGGACGAGGAGGCGGTGCGTCCTGTCTTGGGCTGTTCCGGGAGGACGAGGGGGGTGAGATTCGCTGGCCGATGGTGAGTCTATTGGTCATGGAAGGCGCGGTGTGAAATTTGGCCGCCTTCTGTGCCCACCACCCTTGGGCCGTTCCCATGCCGCAACCGGCCACAGAGACGAGCCGCGCGCCCCGATGCGCCGGCGCGCACCGCCAGCTCAACGCTGCCGGTCCTTCATCGCCCGCTCCACCTCGCGCTTGCCCTCGCGGTCCTTGATGGTGTTGCGCTTGTCGTGCTCGCCCTTGCCCTTGCCCAGGGCGATCTCGCACTTCACGCGGCCGCCCTTCCAGTGCAGGTTCAACGGCACCAGGGCGAAGCCGCGCTGTTCCACCTTGCCGACGAGGCGGTCGATCTGCGCCCTGTGCAGCAGCAGCTTCTTGGTGCGCGCGGCCTCGGCGCTCACGTGCGTGCTGGTGGTGCGCAAGGGGTTGATCTGGCAGCCGATGAGGAAAAGCTCGCCATCGCGGATGACGACGTAGCCGTCGGTGAGCTGCACCTTGCCTTCGCGCAGGGCCTTCACTTCCCAGCCCTGCAGCACCATGCCCGCCTCGTAGCGTTCCTCGATGGCGTAGTTGAACAGCGCCTTCTTGTTCTCGGCGATGCGGCTGTCGCCGGGTTGGTGTTTGCTGGAGGTGGACATAAAGGGGAAGGTGGGGGCGATCAGCCCGGGCGACAAGGGCCTCGGGGACACGCCCTAGAATCGTCGAAGCCCTGTCGCGGCGCCCGTGGGCGTGCTCGCCGCGCGGGACCGGCATTGTATGAAAACCATTCACAAGTCCGTGCTGTTGTGGCACAGCGCCCACGAGATGTTCGCGCTGGTCACCGACGTGCAGCACTACCCCCAGTTTCTGCCCTGGTGCGACCGCGCCGACGTGTTGGAGCGCACGGCCGACGGCATGGTGGCCCGCGTGGGCATGTCCATCGGCGGCCTGCAGCAGGGCTTCACCACCCGCAACACCCACGTGGAGGACCGCGAAGTCCACATGGAGTTGGTCGATGGGCCGTTCTCGCAGCTCGATGGCGTGTGGAAATTCCTGCCGCTGGGTGACGGCTCCCAGCGCGCCTGCAAGGTGGAGTTCACCTTGCGCTACGGTTTTTCCAGCGGGGCGCTGGCCGCGGTGGTGGGCCCGGTGTTCGACCGCATTGCGGGCAACCTGGTGGACGCCTTCGTCAAGCGCGCCGACCAGGTCTATGGCACGGCCTGAGTCATGCGTGTGACCCTGCTGTACGCCAGCGCGCCGCGCACGGTACACGAGCTGGAACTGGACTTGCCCGAGGGCACCAACGCCCGGGACGCCGTGCGCGCCACGGGTTGGCTGGAGCGGTTTCCCGAAACCGCTGCGCTGAACGAGACCGTGAGCCTGGCGGTCTGGGGCCGCCGTTGCGAGCCCGATCAGGTCCTTCGCGATGGCGACCGGCTGGAGTTGCTGCGCGACCTGCGCGTGGACCCCAAGGTGGCGCGGCGCGAGCGCTTCGCGGGGCAGGGCGCGCGCAGCACCGGGCTGTTTTCGAAACGCCGACCCAACAGCAAAGCCGGCTACTGAGCTCAGCAGTCGCTGCGCATGATGTCCTGCAGGCGCTGCGCTTCGCTGGCGCGGCGCGCGTCGTCCATGATTTCGCGCTCGCCCTTGGCGTTGGTGGTGGCCAGGCGCTGGCCGGAATCGAGCGTGGCCTTGGCGCGTTTGGCGCGTTCGCAGTTGTCGGCGCGCGCACGGGCCAGGCGCTCGGCCTCCTGCCTCTTCTTCGCTTCTTCGGCGGCCTCGGCCTCCTTCTTGCGGGCTTCGAGGTCCTTGTCGACGCCAGGGGCCTGGGGGGCGGCCGGCGCGGCGGCGCCTTCTGAGGCCGCGGGCGTGGCCGGGGTCGTGGGCACGGCGGCCATCGGCGCGGGGGCGCCTGGCCGTTTGAGGATGTTCTTTTCCGGGACGCTGGCCGGCGGCGCGGTGTCGCTGAAGACCTTGCGGCCGGTGTTGTCGATCCATTGCCACTGGGCCAGGGCCGAGGAGGCCATTGCGGCCGTGACCGCGAGCGCGGCCAGTGAGCGCAGGGCGAGGGGGGCGAGGGATGTTTTCGGCATCCGGCCAGTGTATGTCTGCCCCCGCCGGCCAGGGCCGCCGGCGCCGCCGAAGCGATGCCCCCAGGC
>Ga0209970_1000139_pt1 | contig 11010 bp, 10 predicted proteins | sample InoplaCoSAM_FD_187585 | JGI IMG/M metagenome (GOLD analysis project Ga0209970, IMG submission 187585) | Arabidopsis thaliana rhizosphere microbial communities from the Joint Genome Institute, USA, that affect carbon cycling - Inoculated... | ecosystem: Host-associated > Plants > Roots >...
AGGCCGGCCTGGACAACATGAGCAAGAAAGAGCAGCTCATGTTCAGCCGCGAGATGGAAAAACTCGAGAAGGACATCGGCGGCATTCAGGACATGAACGCGCTGCCCGACGCCATCTTCGTGATCGACGTGGGCTTCCACAAGATCGCCGTGCTCGAGGCCCAGAAGCTGGGCATCCCGCTGGTGGGCGTGGTCGACACCAACCACTCGCCCATGGGCATCGACTATGTGATCCCCGGTAACGACGACTCGGCTCGCGCCGTGGCCCTGTATGCGCGCGGCATCGCCGACGCCGTGCTGGAAGGCCGCGCCAACGCCGTGAACGACGTGGCCAAGGCCGTGGCGGCCGAAGGCAGCGACGAGTTCGTCGAAGTGCAGGACGACGCGGCCTGATTCCGTTTCGCTCGCGAACGAGGGGCTCGCGTAGCCCCTTTTTCATAACCGGAACCCATCATTGACCCGCCGGCGCCCATGACGCGCCGGATTCCAGGAGAACACACATGGCAATTACCGCAAGCATGGTCGCTGAGCTGCGCGCCAAGACCGACGCCCCCATGATGGAGTGCAAGAAGGCGCTCACCGAGGCCGATGGCGACATGGCCAAGGCCGAGGAGCTGCTGCGCGTCAAGCTGGGTACCAAGGCCGGCAAGGCCGCCAGCCGCGTCACGGCCGAAGGCGTCGTGGCCGCTTCCATCAGCGCCCAAGCGGGCGCGCTGATCGAGGTCAATTGCGAGACCGACTTCGTCACCAAGAACGACAGCTTCCTGGCCCTGGCCAATGCCGCGGCCAAGCTGGTCGCCGAGCACAACCCGGCCGACATCGAGGCCCTGGGTGCGCTGTCCTACAGCCAGGACGGCTTCGGCCCCACGCTGGAAGACGTGCGCAAGGGCCTGATCGGCAAGATCGGCGAAAACATGTCTTTCCGCCGCTTCAAGCGCTACAGCGCCGCCAAGCTGGCCGCCTACCTGCACGGCACCCGCATCGGCGTGATCGTGGAGTTCGATGGTGACGAAACGGCCGCCAAGGATGTCGCCATGCACGTGGCCGCCATGAAGCCGGTGGCACTGACCAGCAACGACGTGCCGGCCGAGCTGATCGAGCGCGAGCGCTCGGTGGCCACAGCCAAGGCGGCCGAATCGGGCAAGCCCGCCGACATCGCAGCCAAGATGATCGAAGGCTCGGTGCAGAAGTACCTCAAGGAGGTCTCGCTGTTCAACCAGCCCTTCGTCAAGAACGACAAGCAGACTGTGGAACAGATGCTCAAGGCCGCTAACACCACGGTGAAGTCCTTCACCCTGTTCGTGGTGGGCGAGGGCATCGAGAAGAAGGTCGACGACTTTGCTGCCGAAGTGGCGGCCCAGGTCGCGGCGGCCAAGGGCGCCTGACCGGCGCTCCACTGACCAGACAACGGGCCGCAAGGCCCGTTGTCATATGCGTTGACGATTTTCACTGGTGGAGAGACAGGGAGTTCCCGTCCCCCCCGCTACACTTGGCGGCTGCCCGCGCCGCAACCGATCCAGAAAGCCATTCATGCCCGCCTACCAACGGATCCTGCTGAAGCTGTCCGGTGAAGCCCTCATGGGCGACGACGCCTTCGGCATCAACCGCGCCACCATCGTGCGCATCGTCGACGAGATCGCCGAAGTCACCCGCCTCGGCGTGCAGGTGGCCATCGTCATCGGCGGTGGCAACATCTTCCGTGGCGTGGCCGGCGGTTCCGTGGGCATGGACCGCGCCACCGCCGACTACATGGGCATGCTCGCCACGGTGATGAACTCGCTGGCGCTGGCCGACACCATGAACAAGGCCGGCCTGGTGGCCCGCGTGATGTCCGCCATCGGCATCGAGCAGGTGGTTGAGCCCTACGTGCGCCCCAAGGCCCTGCAGTACCTCGAGGAAGGCAAGGTCGTGGTCTTCGCCGCGGGCACCGGCAACCCGTTCTTCACCACCGACACGGCCGCCGCGTTGCGCGGTGCCGAGATCGGTGCCGAGATGGTGCTCAAGGCCACCAAGGTCGATGGCGTGTACACCGCCGACCCGAACAAGGACCCGGCCGCCACACGCTACACCACCATTTCCTTTGACGAGGCCATGGCCAGGAACCTGCAGGTGATGGATGCCACCGCGTTCGCGCTGTGCCGTGACCAGAAGCTGCCCGTCAAGGTGTTTTCCATTTTCAAGCCGGGCGCGCTGCGCAACGTGGTGATGGGGGCCGACGAAGGCACCCTCGTGCACGTTTGAACACCGGTCGTACACAGGAGATCACGACATGAGCATTGCCGACATCCGCAAGAACGCCGAGCACAAGATGCAGCAATCGATCGAGGCATTCAAGACCAGCCTGACCCGGGTGCGCACCGGCCGCGCGAACCCCGCGCTGCTCGACACGGTGCATGTGGATTACTACGGCTCCATGCTGCCGCTGTCTCAGGTGGCCAACCTTACCTTGCTCGACGCCCGCACCATCGGTGTCGCGCCCTGGGAAAAGGGCATGGGCGCCAAGATCGAGAAGGCGATCCGCGAGTCGGACCTGGGCTTGAACCCGGCCTCTCAGGGTGACCTGATCCGTGTGCCGATGCCGCCCATGACCGAAGAACGCCGCCGGGAGCTCACCAAGGTCGTGAAAGGCGAGGGCGAGGCCGCCAAGATCGCCATTCGCAACCTGCGCCGCGACGCCAACGAGGCGGTAAAGAAGCTGGTGAAGGACAAGGAAGCCTCCGAGGACGATGAGCGCCGGTCGCAGGAAGACATCCAGAAGCTGACCGACCGCATGATCACCGAGGTCGAGCGGCTCGTGGCCAGCAAGGAACAGGACATCATGGCGGTCTGAGCCCAGGGCTCCGATCGCCAGAGTTGGCGCATGCAGAATCCCGCCGCCCCGAACCTGCCCCATCACGTCGCGATCGTGATGGATGGCAACGGCCGTTGGGCCCAGAAGCGCTGGCTGCCGCGCGTCGCCGGCCACAAGCAGGGGGTCGATGCGCTGCGCCGCATCGTCGAGGCCAGCGTGCAGCGCGGCATTCGCGTGCTCACGGTGTTCGCGTTCTCGTCCGAGAACTGGAGCCGCCCGGTGGACGAGGTGGCCAGCCTGATGGACCTGCTGGCCCTGGCCTTGTCGCGCGAGGTGCCGCGGCTGTCGGAAACTGGCGTGCGGCTGCATTTTCCCGGTGACCGCTCGCGCTTGTCGCCCCGCCTGGCGCAGGGCCTGACGTCGGCGGAAGAGGCCACGCAGGGCAACGAGCGCCTGGTGCTCAACGTGTGTTTCAACTACGGTGGACGATGGGACATCGCACAGGCTGCGCAGCGCCTGGTCGAACGCGGCGGGCCCATCACGGAAGAGAGCCTATCGGCCGTCATGGCACTGAGTCATGTGCCCGACCCTGACCTGATCATCCGCACCGGCGGCGAGCTGCGCATCAGCAATTTCCTGCTGTGGCAGGCAGCCTATGCCGAACTGGTGTTCAGCGATTGCCTGTGGCCAGAGTTCGACGCCGAGCAACTCGATCTCGCCCTCGCCGAGTACGCGCGCCGCGAGCGGCGCTTCGGCCAGACATCGGCGCAGCGCGCCGATGCCACGGCACTCACCGCCGACGCCGGCCCCCGAGATGCTTAAGCAGCGGATCATCACGGCGGTGCTGCTGCTCGCCGTTTTCCTGCCCACGCTGCTGTACCCCACGATCGAGCCCTTCGCGGCCTTCACGCTGGCGCTGATCGGTGCGGCGGGTTGGGAGTGGGCGCGGCTCAATGGCTGTGGCCAGACGCGCGCGGTGAGCTGCGGCCTGGCGCTGGCCGTGGCTGGCCTGATCTTCTGGCTGATAGGCGGGGTGGAGCGCTCCTGGCGCGAACTCTGGCTGGCTCTGGGTGTGGTCTGGGTGCTGCTGGCCGTGGTGCTGCTGCGCGGCGGTACGGAGGCGCTCAAGCGGTGCCCTCTGTGGATCCGTTTGTGGCTCGGCCTGTTCCTCATTGCCTGTGCCTGGCTGGCGCTGGTACAAGCCCGCCTGCTGGGGCTGGGCTTCCTCCTGTCGGTGTTGCTGCTCGTGTGGGCGGCCGACATCGCGGCGTACTTCGGCGGCAAGCGATTCGGGCGCCGCAAGCTCGCGCCCAGCATCAGCCCGGGCAAGAGCTGGGAAGGGGCCATCAGCGGCTTGATCGGCGTGGTGCTGCTGGCCTGGGTCTGGCTGATGGGTACGCAGCGCGGCTGGTTCGCGCCGCGCCATCTCTACGACTACCTGTGGTCTCTGGGGCCGCTGCTGGCGGTGCTCGGGCTCATGTTCCTGGCCGCGATGAGCGTGGTGGGTGATCTGGTCGAATCCCTGGTCAAGCGCGCCGCGGGCGTGAAAGACTCCAGCGGCCTGCTGCCCGGACACGGCGGCGTGCTCGATCGTATCGACGCGCTGTTGCCCGTGCTGCCTCTGGCCATGATGCTCGTGACCTTCTGATCCATGTCCGCTTCCCCGCAGTCCGTCGCCATCCTCGGTGCCACCGGCTCCATCGGGCAGAACACGCTCGACGTGATCGCCCGCCATCCCGAGCGCTACCGCGTCTTCGCGCTCACCGCCGCACGCCAGGACGAGGTTCTCTTCGAGCAGTGCCGCCGCTTCCAACCGCGTTTTGCCGTGCTGGTCGATGCCACCGCGGCGGCCCGCCTGCGCCAGCGCGTGCGCGAGGCCGGTCTGGCCGTCGAGGTGCTCGAGGGCGCACAGGCCCTGTGCGAGGTGAGCGAGGCGCCCGAGGTCGATGCGGTGATGGCCGCCATCGTGGGCGCCGCTGGCCTGGCGCCCAGCCTGGCGGCGGCGCGTGCCGGCAAGAAGCTGCTGTTGGCCAACAAGGAAGCCCTCGTGGTGGGGGGCGATCTGTTCATGCAGGCCGTGCACACCGGCGGCGCCACGCTGCTGCCCATCGACAGCGAACATTCGGCGGTGTTCCAGTCGCTGCCCGAAGACCCGGCCAGCTGGGAGCGGCGCGTCGACAAGATCGTCCTCACCGCCTCGGGCGGCCCGTTCCGCACCCGCGACCCGGCCACCCTGGCCGGGGTGACACCCGAGCAGGCCTGCGCCCACCCCAACTGGGTCATGGGGCGCAAGATCTCAGTCGATTCCGCGACCATGATGAACAAGGCCTTGGAGGTCATCGAGGCGCGCTACCTCTTCGGCCTGGCGCCCGAACGCATCGAGGTGGTCATCCACCCGCAAAGCGTCGTCCATTCCATGGTGCAGTACCGCGATGGCTCCGTCGTTGCGCAACTGGGCACGCCCGACATGCGCGTGCCCATCGCCTACGGGCTGGCCTGGCCCGAGCGCATTGCCTCGGGCGCCAGCCCGCTGGAATTCGCCACGCTGGGGGCGCTCACCTTCGAAGCCGCCGACGACCAGCGCTTCCCTGGCCTGCCGCTGGCCTGGTCGGCGCTGCGCGGGCCCGCCGGCACCACCGCGGTGCTCAACGCCGCCAACGAGGAGGCCGTTGCCGCCTTTCTCGACCGACGGCTGCGCTTCGACCACATCCATGCGGTCAACGATGCAACTTTGCAGCGGGTGAGTCCTTCCAAGCCACAATCGCTGGACGACCTGCTGGCGCTCGATGAAGAGGCCCGAGCGTGTGCGCGGCAGCAGGTCGCCCGCCTGCCGATCTGATCCTTAGCGCCTGCCGAGCTCAGCAAGGCGCAGTGAGTAGTCCATGCTGACCGTCCTTGCCTTCATTCTTGCCCTGGGCCTGCTGATCGCGGTCCACGAATATGGCCACTACCGTGTGGCCGTGGCCTGCGGCGTCAAGGTGCTGCGGTTCTCGGTCGGCTTCGGCAAACCCATCCTGAGCTGGCGCCGCGCCGGCAGCCCCACCGAATTCGTGGTCGGCGCGCTGCCCCTGGGCGGCTACGTTCGCATGCTCGACGAGCGAGAGGCGCCGGTCGATCCCGCCGAGCGCCACCTGGCCTTCAACACCCAGCCGCTGCGTTCGCGCGCGGCCATCGTGGCCGCCGGTCCGGTGGCCAACCTGCTGCTGGCCGCGATCATCTACGCGGCCATCAACTGGGTCGGGGTCGAGGAGCCTCAGCCGGTGCTGTCGGCGCCGGCCGCCGGTACCCTGGCCGAGCGGGCCGGCCTTCACGGCGGTGAATGGGTGCTGCGAGCCAGCGAGGCGAATGGGGATGGCGACGGCGACGGGGCGAGCGAGGTCGTGGTCTCTTTCGAAGATCTGCGCTGGCGCATCACCCAGGCGGCGCTCGATGGCCATGACCTCACCCTGTGGGTGGCCGCCGCTCCTGAGGCGCCCGCGCGTGCTGTGACGCTGCCGTTGGCGGGTCTGGACGTGCGCGAGGCCGATGCCTCGCTGTTTCGCCGTATCGGCATCACCTCGCCTCACACCGCGCCGCGCGTGGGGCGGGTGTTCGAGGGTGGGGCGGCCCAGGCGGCTGGCCTGCTCGACGGCGACCTTGTGCGCCGCATCGACGGTCGGCCGGTGCGGGATGGCCAGGAACTTCGGCGCCTGATTCGCGAAGCCGTAGGTCCGGCAGGTCAACCTCGCGCGCAACGCTGGGACATCGACCGCGGCGGCCAGACCCTGAGCCTGGCCGTGACGCCGCGCCCCCAGCAACAGGGAGGCGATTGGATCGCGCGGGTGGAGGCCTATGTGGGCGACGCCCCGGCCATGCTGACCGTGCGGCACGGCCCCATCGACGGCCTGGTGCGTGGCGTGGTGAAAACCTGGGAGGTGTCCTGGCTCACCCTGAAGATGATGGGGCGCATGCTGATCGGCGAGGCCTCGCTGAGCAACCTCAGCGGCCCCTTGACCATCGCCGACTACGCGGGCAAGTCGGCCAGTCTCGGCCTGACTTCGTACCTCACCTTCCTGGCCCTCATCAGTGTCAGCCTGGGGGTGCTCAATCTGCTGCCGCTGCCCGTCCTCGATGGGGGACACCTCATGTATTATCTTTGGGAGGCGCTCACAGGCCGCAGCGTGTCGGACGCGTGGATGGAGCGCTTGCAGCGTGGTGGTGTCGTGGTGCTCATGGCGCTCATGTCCGTTGCCCTGTTCAACGATGTCGTCCGCCTCGCCGGCTGAACATTTCCTTCGCATGAATCAACACAAAAGAGGTCTTCGCGGCCTGAGTCTGTCTGCGCTCGCGATGGCCCTGCTAGCCGCCTTGCCGGCGTGGGCGGTCGATCCCTTCACCCTGCGCGACATCCGTGTCGAGGGCCTGCAGCGCGTCGAGCCGGGCACCGTCTTCGCTTCGCTGCCATTTCGCATCGGCGAGCAGTACAACGACGACAAGGGCAGCGCCGCCATCCGTGCGCTGTTCGGCCTGGGCCTGTTCAGCGATGTGCGACTGCAGATCAACAACGACGTGTTGGTCGTCATCGTGGAGGAGCGGCCCACCGTCGCCGGCCTGAGCTTCTCGGGCATCCGCGAGTTCAGCGACGAAGTGATGCGCGGCGCACTGCGCGACGTCGGCCTGACCGAAGGCCGACCCTTCGACAAGGCCCTGGCCGACCGCGCCGAGCAGGAACTCAAGCGCCAGTACATCAACCGCAGCTACTACGCGGCCGAGGTTGTGACCACCGTCACTCCCACCGAGCGCAACCGCGTCGACCTGAACTTCAGCGTGACCGAAGGCGAAATCGCCAAGATCACCGAGATCCGCATCGTCGGCAACCAGGCGTTCTCCGAATCGACGCTGCGCAACCTGTTCGACCTGGACACCGGCAACTGGCTGAGCTGGTACACCAAAAGCGACCGCTACTCGCGCGCCAAGCTCAACGCCGATATCGAGACCCTGCGCTCCTACTACCTCAGCCGTGGCTTCATCGACTTCCGAGTCGACTCCACCCAAGTCGCCATCTCGCCCGACAAGCAGAGCATGTCGGTCACCCTGAACATCACGGAAGGCGATCGCTACGTCGTGTCCTCGGTAGCGCTGCAGGGCGACTACCTGGGCCGCGAAGACGAGTTCAAGTCGCTCGTGACGCTCAAGCCCGGCGAGGCCTACAACGTCGAGGACGTCACCAACACCACAAAGGCCTTCACCGAATACTTCGGTGCCTTCGGCTACGCCTTTGCCCAGGTCGAGGCGACGCCCGACATCGATCGCGCCAACAAGCGCGTGGCCTTCACCTTGCGCGCCGCGCCACAGCGGCGTGTGTACGTGCGCCGCATCCACGTCGAAGGCAACAACCGCACGCGCGACGAGATCATCCGCCGCGAATTCCGCCAGTTCGAGGCCGCCTGGTACGACAGCGACCGCATTCGCCTGTCCCGCGACCGCGTCGACCGCCTGGGTTTTTTCACATCGGTCGAACTCAATACCGAGCCCGTGCCGGGGTCACCCGACCAGGTCGACCTCACCGTCACCGTGACCGAGAAGCCCACGGGCAACCTCACGCTGGGCGCCGGCTACTCGCAAGAAGAGAAGCTCTCCATCATCGCGGGCATCCGCCAGGAAAACGTGTTTGGCACCGGCAACTACCTGGGCCTGGACATCAACACCAGCAAGTTCAACCGCCAACTGGTGGTCAGCACTGTCGACCCGTACTTCACCAAGGATGGCGTCTCCCGAGCCTTCGACGCCTACTACCGCACCACGCGCCCCTACGACAACCAGGACGGCGACTACCGCCTGGTCACCAAAGGCGTCAGCGTGCGCTTCGGCGTGCCGTTTACCGAACTCGACACGGTGTTCTTTGGCGCCGGCATCGAGCAGACCACCATCGAAGACGGTGATTTCCTGCCGCAGGCCTATCAGGACTACGCCCAGGAGTTCGGCCGCACCAGCAACACCATCCCGCTGACGCTGGGCTGGACCCGCGACAGCCGCGACAGCTCGCTGGTGCCCACCAAGGGGCGCCTGATGCGGATCAACGGCGAACTCAGCGCCTGGGGCGACGCGCGCTACGCCAAGACCAATCTGCAGTTCCAGCAGTACTACCCGCTGACGCGCCAGTACACGCTGGCCTTCAACGCCGAGTTGGGTTACGGCAAGGGCCTCAATGGCCGCCCGTACCCGGTGTTCAAGAACTTCTTCGGCGGCGGCCTGGGCTCCGTGCGCGGTTTCGAAGGCGGCACCCTGGGCCCGACCTCGACTGTCATCAACTCGCCCACTGGCGCCCTCATCAACATCGGTGGCAATCGCAGCATCGCGCTCAACACCGAATTCATCATGCCGTTCCCGGGCGCGGGCAACGACCGCACGCTGCGCATGTTCGGCTTTTTCGACGTCGGCAACGTCTTTGGCGAGAACGACACTCGCGAGAACGCCCGCGACCTGCGCGCTTCAGTGGGTGTTGGCGTGAGCTGGCTCTCCCCGATCGGTCCATTGCGCATTGCATTTGCCAACCCCGTTCGAAAGTTCGACGGCGATAGAATCCAGAGATTCCAGTTTCAGATCGGAACGTCCTTTTGATGAATACCCCAATTCGCCTGTTTGCACGGCATTTCACCCTGGCGGTGTCGCTTGCGCTGGCCATGGTTGGCGGGGCTGCGGCGCAGGACGCCAAGGCCGGCGCCAAGGTCGGCGCCGTCAATGTCGAGCGCATTCTGCGCGACTCCAGCACGGCCAAGGCCGTCTCGGCCAAACTCGAGCAGGATTTCTCCAAGCGTGAGCGCGACCTGCGCGCGTCGGCCGATCAACTGCGTCAGGCTGTCGAGAAGTTCGAGCGCGAATCGCCCACGCTGCCTGAAAGCCAGCGCACGCCGCGCCAGCGCCAACTGGTCGACCAGGAACGTGACCTGCAGCGCCGCCAGCGCGACTTCCAGGAAGAGCTCAACCTTCGCCGCAACGAGGCTCTCCAGCAGGTGGTCGAAAAGCTCAATCGCGTCATCCGCACGATCGCCGAGGCTGAGAAGTACGACCTGATCGTGCAGGAAGCCTATTACGTGAGCCCGCGCGTGGACATCACCGACCGTGTGATGTCCCAGCTCGACAGCAGCAAGTAAGCCGCGGCCGTGGCAGCACCGCTGGGCGCCATCGTCGATGCCCTCGGTGGCAGCCTGCTCGGTGACCGCAATTTCCTCGTGCAGCGGCTGGCGCCACTGGGCAGCGCCGGCCCTGATGAGTTGGCCTTCGTGGCCAGCGCGCGCTACGCCACCCAGATCACCGCTTCCGGTGCCGGCGCGCTCATCGTGCCGCCGGCGCTCGAAGCCGCCACGGCCGATCGGGTCGGGCGCATCGTCACCGACGACCCCTACCTCTATTTCGCCCGCCTGACGCAATGGTGGCGCGAGCGGCATGCGCCGGCGCGCGCATCGCGCGTGGATCCGCTGGCCAGCGTGCACCCCGAGGCGCAACTGGCTCCTAACGTCGATGTCGGCCCGTTCGCGGTGATCGACGCAGGCGCCCGGATCGGCGAGGGCGCGCGCATCGGCGCGCACGCGGTGGTGGGGCGCGACGCGGTGGTGGGCGAGGGCAGCGTGCTGCACCCGCGCGCCACGCTGGGCGAGCGCTGCACCCTCGGCGACCGCTGCGTCCTGCACAGCGGGGTGGTGATCGGCGCCGACGGCTTCGGCTTCGCGCCGCACCAGGGGCAATGGATCAAGATCGAGCAGCTCGGCGCAGTCCGTATCGGCCACGACGTGGAGATCGGCGCCAACACCTGCATTGACCGCGGCGCGCTCGACGACACCGTCATCGAGGACGGCGTCAAGCTCGACAACCTCATCCAGATCGGTCACAACGTGCGCGTGGGCGCGCACACGGCCATGGCCGGCTGCGTGGGCGTGGCCGGCAGCGCCGACATCGGGGCGCATTGCACCATCGGTGGTGGCGCCGTGGTGCTGGGTCATCTCAGGCTGGCCGACGGCGTCAACATCTCGGCCGCCTCCGTGGTGACACGCTCGATTCTGAAGCCGGGGCACTACACCGGCATGTTCCCCATCGACGACAATGCCGCCTGGGAAAAGAACGCTGCTTCGCTCAAGCAGCTCAACCGCCTGCGCGAGCGGCTCAAGGCCGTGGAACAAGCGATCGCGCGGGCCCAGACCAGAACGGACGACGCCTGATGGACATCCACCAGATCCTCAAACT
>Ga0209970_1000144_pt1 | contig 10871 bp, 11 predicted proteins | sample InoplaCoSAM_FD_187585 | JGI IMG/M metagenome (GOLD analysis project Ga0209970, IMG submission 187585) | Arabidopsis thaliana rhizosphere microbial communities from the Joint Genome Institute, USA, that affect carbon cycling - Inoculated... | ecosystem: Host-associated > Plants > Roots >...
CCACGCAGAGCGAGAGCGCCATCAGCGTGATCATGTTGATGGTGAAGCCGAACCAGTACATGAACAGGAAGGTGCCGATGATGGAAATCGGCAGCGTCAGGCCGGTGATGACGGTGGAGCGCCAGGAGTTGAGGAACAGGAAGACGATGAGCACCGTGAGGATGGCGCCCTCGATCAGCGTCTGGCGCACGTTCTGCACCGACACGCGGATGGGCCGCGCACCGTCGGCGATGGGCTCCAGGCGCACGCCGGGTGGCAGCTCGGGCTTCACCGCGTTCAGGGCCGCATTGAGGCCGTCCACCACGGCGATGGTGTTCTCGTCCTGCGCCTTCTGCACCTGCAGCAGCAACGTGCGCTGGCCGTTGTAGAGCGACAGGCTCTCCACCTCCTGCGTGCCGTCGCTCACGCGCGCCACCTGGCCCAGACGCACGGGCGAGCCGCCGCGGCGCGCGACGATGATGTCTTCGAAATCGCGCGGGTTCTGCAGGCGCGAGAGCACCTGCACCACGCGCTCGGACTCGCCGGCCTTGAGCGTGCCCACGGGCAGGTCCTGGTTCTCGCTGCGCACGGCCGCGTTGACCTGTTCGGTGGTGACGCCCAGGGCCTGCATGGCCGCCGGGTCCAGCTCGACGTTGACGGCACGCCGTGTGGCGCCCACCAGGGTGACCGCGCCCACGCCGCGCACATTTTCCAGCCGCTTCTTCAGCACCTGGTCGGCCCAGGTGGACAGTTCCACGGCCGATTGGGTGCGGCCGTCCGCCGCCTCGGGTACCACGGCCACGGACCAGATGGCGCGGCTCGCCGGGTCGAAGCGCAGCACGCGCGGCTCGTCCACCTCGTCGCGCAGCAGCGGGCGCAGGATGCCGATCTTCTCGCGCACGTCGTCGGCGGCCTTGCGGCCGTCGACCGTGAGCTGGAACTCGATGATGACCACCGAGTTGCCCTCGTAGCTGCGCGAGGTGAGGCTGTTCACGCCGGCGATGGCGTTCACGGCCTCTTCGACTTTCTTGGTCACCTCGGACTCGACGATCTCGGGCGAGGCGCCGGGGTAGGTGGTGGTGACCACCACCACGGGGAAGTCGATGTTGGGGAACTGGTCCACCTGCAGGCGCTGCAGCGAGAACGCGCCCAGCACCACGAAGGCCAGCATCACCATGGTGGCGAACACCGGGTTGCGCAGCGAGACCTGGGTGAACCACATGGCGTGTCGCGCTCCGAGGGCTCAGGGCTTGGCGGGCGTGGTCGCGTCCACGCGCGTGCCCTCGCGGATCGCGCCGGCCGTGGCGGCCAGCACGGTGTCGCCCTCGGCCAGCATGGGCACGGCCTGGTGCGGCACACCGTCCACGCTGCCGGTGGGCGCGGGCGTCAGCGTCACGTGCTTCACCGTGCCGTCGCGCAGCAGCTGCACGTAGGGCTCGGGCCGGTCGTTGCGGATGGCCGAGACGGGCACCACGGGCGCCTGCACCGTGCCGGCCACGATCTCGCCGCGCGCGAACAGGCCCTGGCGCATGCCGGGCACCGCCTTCAGGCGCAGGTACACCAGCACGCTGCGGCTGCCGGCCTGCACGCTGGGGTTGATGCGCGCCACCGTGGCGGCCACCGGCTCGGCGAGGCCTTCCACCACCAGGCGCGCGGGCTGGCCGGGCTCGATGCGCGCGGCGTCCGCCGGGCTCAGCGCGGCCTCCATCTCGAAGGCGGAGAGGTCCACCACCTCGAGCACGCGCGTGTCGACGCCCACGCGCTCGCCGTTCTGCACCGGGCGCGCGGCCACCTGGCCCGCGATCGGCGAGCGCAGCACCGTGTCGGCAAGCGACTTGCGCGCGATGTCCAGCGCGGCCACGGCCGCGCGGTGGTTGGCCTCGGCCCCGGCCAGGTTGGCCTGCGAGGTCTCCAGCGCGGTGGCCGAGATGAAACCCTGCTTGACCAGTGCCTGGTTGTTGTCCTGGTTGCGCTGCGCGATGCGCACCTGCGCCAGCGCGGAGGCGGCCTGCTGCTCGGCCTGGCGCACGCGCGCCTGCGGCTCGGTGGGGTCGATGCGCGCGACCACCTCGTTCGCGGCCACGCTGTCACCCTCGCGCTTGTTCAGGTCCCGCAGCTCGCCGGCCACGCGGGCCTTGATGGCCACGGTCTGCACGGCTTCCAGCGAGCCGGAGACGGCGGCCGTCCGCTGCAGCGCCAGCCGGCGCACGGTGACCAGGTCGCGTGCGGCGATCTGGTAGACCGGTGTGTTCTGCAGGGCCTGGGCGGCGGCGCGCGCCTGCTCGGCCTGGGTGCCGCGCTTGTCCAGCGCGCGCACCACACCAAAGGCCAGCGCGGCCACGGCCAGCACGGGCAGGGCCCAGTAGAGGGTCTTGCGCAGGCGGGAGGTGGTCATTGGTTTCGCTTGAGCATGCCGCTCAGGATCAGGTCGACCTGGGTATCGATGAAGGTGAGGGGGTCGATCTGCTGCGAGGGTGGTGCGCAGGGTGTCATGGCGTGTTTCCACATCAGCAGGAAGATCATGGGCGCGATCAGGCTGTAGACGGCGTAGTCGAGCGGCATCTCGCGGAACTCGCCGCGGTCGATGCCGCGCTGCAGGATGCGGCGGATCAGGTCGTGGCCGGGGGCCACCACCTCGTTCTGATAGAAGCTGGCGATCTCGGGGAAGGTGCTGGCCTCGGCCATCACGAGCTTGGTGATGCCCGAGGCGGGCGTCATGCCCACGCGCTCCCACCAGGTGTGCATGGCGTAGCGCACCAGCTCCACGCTGTCGCCCTGGAACTCGGCCAGCTCATCGGCCCATTCCGGGAAACGGCCCGCCACGGTGTCGCGCACCACGGCCTTGAACAGGTCTTCCTTGCTGGGGAAGTACAGAAACAGCGTGCCCTTGGACACCCCGGCACGCGCGGCCACTTCCTCCACGCGCGTGGCGGCGAAGCCCTTCTCGACGAAGAGTGCCAGTGCCGCCTCGATCAGCTCGCCCGGGCGCGCCTCCTTGCGGCGGGCGCGGCGCGGGGCCTCGGGCGGCAGGGACGGAGTGGGGGTGTGCATGGAGGCGAAATTACTGACCGATGGGTTATTAAATATACCCCACCCACCTTTTGCTCGGGTGTCGCGCGGGTAAAGGGCCGTGGGCGGGCGGGGCAGGTGATGCGGGAGTCATTTGCCCAGCGGCGGGGGGACAATCCAGCCGCCACGCGGCCCCGGCCGTGCCCACCTATTTCCGTCCTTGCGCATGTCCCGCCACGTTTTCATCGACAACTCCAACATCATCTGGGGCGCGCAACGCGCCGCGGCCACCCTGGAGCCCGACGCCGTGTGGCTGGCGGTGCGCATCTACTGGCGCAACCTGTTTCAGCTCGTTGAGCGCCCGGGCAAGGTCATCACCCGTGTGCTGGCGGGCTCCGTGGTCGGCGGGAACGACCAGTTGTGGGACTACGCCCACCGTCAGGGCTACGACACCAAACTTCTCAAGCAGGTGGAGCGCTACGACGGCCGGCTGGGTGAGCAGGCGGTGGACGAGATGCTCATCCTCCAGATCTCCAACGCGCTGCTCGACTTCGATCCGCCGCAGACGCTGGTGCTCGTCACCGGCGACGGCAAGGAGACCGAGTTCGGCAACAGCTTCAGCCGCCAGGTCGAGCGGGCGCTCAAGCGCGGTTGGGAGGTCGAGGTCTGGTCGTGGGAGGACCAGTTGTCCTCGCGCTTCGGGCACCTCCGAAGTGCCGCCGGCCGCCGGCCGAAGATCTGCCTTCTCGACCCGCACTGGCGGCAGATCACGTTCACCAAGGCCGGCAGCTACAAGGTCAACGGCAGCCAGGTGAATGTGGGAGGGCGAGTGGTGGCGCCCCTGCCACCCGAGGAGCCGCAACGCCCGGTGGTTGCCGCCAGCTGATCCTCACCCGCGAGATCCGGTGGGAGTGCGCGCCGGTACGCGGACAGCAAGCGGGCCTGACTTGCGACCTGCGCTCAGTTGAACGCGGCGATACCCGTGATCGCACGGCCCAGGATGAGTGCGTGCACGTCGTGCGTGCCTTCGTAGGTGTTGACCACCTCGAGGTTGACCAGGTGGCGCGCCACGCCGAACTCGTCGCTGATGCCGTTGCCGCCCATCATGTCGCGCGCCAGGCGCGCGATGTCCAGCGCCTTGCCGCAGCTGTTGCGCTTGAGGATGGAGGTGATCTCCACGGCGGCGGTGCCTTCGTCTTTCATGCGGCCCAGGCGCAGGCAGCCCTGCAAGCCCAGGCTGATCTCGGTGAGCATGTCGGCCAGCTTCTTCTGGATGAGCTGGTTGGCCGCGAGCGGACGCCCGAACTGCTGGCGGTCCAGCACGTACTGGCGGGCGCGGAAGTAGCAGTCTTCCGCCGCGCCCAACGCCCCCCAGGCGATGCCGTAGCGCGCGCTGTTCAGGCAGGTGAACGGGCCCTTCAAGCCGCGCACCTCGGGGAAGGCGTTCTCCTCGGGGCAGAAGACGTTGTCCATCACGATCTCGCCGGTGATGGAGGCGCGCAGGCCCACCTTGCTGTGGATGGCGGGGGCGGAGAGGCCCTTGGCGCCCTTGTCCAGTATGAAGCCGCGGATGGCGCCTTCGTCGTCCTTGGCCCAGACCACGAACACGTCGGCGATCGGGCTGTTGGTGATCCACATCTTGGCGCCCGACAGGCTGTAGCCGCCGGCCACCTTCTTCGCGCGCGTCACCATGCTGCCCGGGTCGGAGCCGTGGTTGGGTTCGGTCAGGCCGAAGCAGCCGATCCATTCGCCCGTGGCCAGTTTGGGCAGGTACTTCTGCTTCTGCGCCTCGGTGCCGAACTCGTTGATTGGCACCATCACCAGAGAGCTTTGCACGCTCATCATGGAGCGGTAGCCGGAGTCGATGCGCTCGACCTCGCGCGCCACCAGGCCGTAGCAGACGTAGTTCAGGCCGGCACCGCCGTATTGCTCGGGGATGGTCGCGCCCAGCAGGCCGAGCTCACCCATCTCGCGGAAGATGGCCGGGTCGGTGTTTTCCTTGCGGAAGGCCTCGGTCACGCGCGGCAGCAGGCGTTCCTGGCAGTAGGCGTGGGCGGCGTCGCGCACGGCGCGCTCGTCGTCGCTGAGCTGGCCGTCGAGGTGGAACGGGTCTTCCCAGCTGAAGCTGGCCTTGGACTTCTGGGGCGAGAGCATGGCTTGTCTCCGGGTGCGGTGGTCGAATCGGCGGATTGTCCGCCTGAGGACCATAGCTGTCTAATATCGATCCTGTATTCAAGGATTCGAACGGCATATCGATGGAGAAGGGCATGGAGTTCCGCCACCTGCGCTGTTTCCTGGCCCTGGCCGAGGAATTGCACTTCGGCCGCGCCGCGGCGCGACTGGCCATGACGCAGCCGCCGCTGTCGCTCAACATCCAGCAACTGGAGGCCTCGGTGGGTGCGCCGCTGTTCGTGCGCAACAGCCGTGGCGTGGCCCTCACGCCCGCCGGCCAGGCCTTCGTGCCGCGCGCGCGGGCCCTGCTGGACGCGGCCGCTGGCGCCGCGCGAGAGGCCAGAGAGGTGGCGCAGGGCGTGAGCGGCCAGTTGCGCGTGGGCTTTGCGGGCACGGTGCTGTATCGAGGCCTGCCGCAGATTCTGCGCAGCTTCGCGCAGCGCCACCCGCGTCTGAGACTGGTGCTGCGCGAGATGAGCTCCAGCGACCAGCTCATCGACCTGCAGCACGGGCGGCTGGAGGCCGGCTTCGTGCACACGCCGCGCGTGCCGCCGGGCTGCGCGCAGGTGCTGGTGTCGCGCCAGGCCTTTGTGGCCTGCGTGCCGGCGCAGCATGCGCTGGGGCGCAAGCGCCACCTGTCCCCGGCGTTGCTGGCGGGCGAGCCTTTCGTGGCGATCTCGCGCGCCGTCTCGCCCGACTACCACGACCGCCTGCTCGCGCTCTGCGCCGATCACGGGTTCGAGCCCGACGTGCGCTTCGAGTTGCGGCACTGGCTCAGCGTGGTGTCGCTGGTGGCGCAGGGGCTGGGGGTGTCGCTGGTGCCGGCGGCGCTGCAGCAGGCCGGCTTGCCGGGCGCGGCCTTCGTGCCGCTGCAGGGGGATTCGCCGCCGTATGAGACGCGTTGCCTCTGGCGTGAGGGTGGCGAGAGCGCGGCCTTGTCCGCATTCCTTGAAGCTGTGCGGGGCTTCGCTCAGCCCGCAGAATGATCGGTTGAAAGAAATCCGCGCCTGTATCGACACACGTTCAGGCAAGGACCATTGGAGAAATCAAGATGAGCGACAAGCAGGTACTGGTGCTCGGTGGCGGCTGCTTCTGGTGCACGGAATCGGTCTACAAGGAAGTGCGTGGCGTCACCGACGTGGAGTCCGGCTACAGCAACGGCCACGCGAAACAGCCCAGTTACGAGCAGGTGTGCACGGGCACGACCGGCCACAACGAGGTGGTGCGGTTGGAGTACGACCCGCACGAGGTGAGCACGCGCGAGTTGCTGGAGATTTTCTTCGTGGTGCACGACCCGACCACGCTGAACCGCCAGGGCAACGACGTGGGCACGCAGTACCGCAGCGGCATCTACTTCACCATGCCCGAGCAGCAGGCCGAGGCGCAGGCCATCATCGACGAGCTGACGAAGGAGAACGCCTTCGGCCGTCCCATCGTGACGGAGGTGAAGCCGCTGGAGAACTACTCGCCCGCCGAGGACTACCACCAGGACTTCTTCGAGCGCAATCCGCACCAGGGGTATTGCATGGCGGTGGCGGCGCCTAAGGTGGCCAAGTTCCGGAAGACCTTTGCGCGGTTGGCGAAGTAGCTTTTTTGCTGGGGTGAGGTTTCGCTGCGTTTCGCTCCACCACCTCGCGAAGCTCGCGGCCACTGGGTGCCCTGCTCCGCGAATGTCCTCCGGACGGCTGCGCCGTCCTCCCCCTTTATTTCGCTGCGCAGGGCACCCAGCGTCCGCGAGCAACAGGCACGGTGGCGCCCCAACCGACGAGTGCCAACGAGGTCGTCGGTGATCGGGTGTCCGGCGTAGCGACATAAAGGAGGAGGAGTGGAGCGCGTCAGCGATCCGCTCCGGGGGACAGTCGCGGAGCCGGACACCCGAGCGCCGATGACCGAACTAGCCGGGGAAAGAGAGACCCTCAGCGCCCCCGCCGCCACCGCGGCCAGAACACGATCACCGCCAACCCCCCCAGCACCAGCGCACAGGCGCCCAGCTTCCACCCCGGCATCGCCTCCCCCAGACTGAACGCCGAGGCACTCAAGCCGAACACCGGCACCAGCAGCGCCATCGGCGTCACCGTGGCCGCCGGGTGCCGCGCCAACAGCCAGTTCCAGGCACCGTAGCCGAACAGCGTGTTGCCGATGGCCTGCCACAGCACGCTCGCCCACACCACCCCGTCGGCCGCGCGCAGCGACTGGGCGATCAGCGCCGGCCCCTCCACCAGCAGCGAAATCAACAGCAACGGCGGCACCGCGAACACACTGCTCCACACCATGAAGTGCAGCATGTTCACTTCCCCCAGCGTTTTGACCATGAGGTTCGCGCAGGCCCAGAAGAACGCCGCGCCGATGATCAAGCCCAGGCCCGCCATCGTCACCGTCGCGTCCAGGTTGGCGGCGATCAGGCCCAGGCCGGCGATCGCCAACAGCAGACCCGCCACCTGAAAGCCCCGCACGCGCTCGTGCATGAGCCACAGCGACAGGCCGATGGTGAAGAACACCTGCACCTGCACCACCAGTGAGGCCAGGCCGGGTGAGATGCGGCCGTCGATGGCGAAGAACAGCAGGCCGAACTGCCCCGGGCCCAGCAGCACGCCCACGGCCGCCATGGACCGCCAGCTCGTGGCCGGCCGCGGCACGAACAGCAGCCAGGGCAGCGCCGAGAGCGCAAAGCGCAAGGTGGCGAACAGGAAGGGCGGCAGGCCGTCCAGCCCCCAGCGGATCACGACGAAGTTGGTGCCCCACACGGCCACGACGGCGAGGGCGAGCAGCAGGTGGGAGACGGGCAAGGTGGAGGCCGGGGGTGAGGGAGCGGGCAGTGTAGTCAGGCGGTGGGCGGCCGGTGGGCAGGGCCAGGGCATGGGGTTATTATTTGCAACTCAGTTGCGATACGAGGCCGCCGCTATGACCCGTTCCCCGATCGACGCCGACACCGTCCCGGACCACTTGCAGGCCCGGCTGGAGGCCGCCGGCCTGCGCCGCACCCTGGCCACGCGCGCGGCGCTGGGGGTGTTCCTGGCGCGGCCGGGGCAGGGGCTCACGCACGCGCAGGTGCTGCAGGCGCTGCGCCTGCGCGGGCACGAACCGAATCGCGTGACGCTCTATCGCCTGCTCGATCGCCTGGCCGCCTGCGCGGTGCTGGCGCGCCACAGCGACGACCGCGGAACCTGGCGCTACACGCTGCAAGGCCCAGGCGACGCGGCGCGGTCGCAACCCACCGGCTGGCAGCCGCGCTTCGAATGCCGCCGTTGCGGGCAGGACCGCGCGCTCGACGAAGTGTCCGCCGCGGGCAAGGCCTGGTTGCGAGACCTGCAGCGCACGCTGGCGCGCCAGGGCGACGTGGTGGAGCGCGTGGAACTGGCCCTGCACGGCGTGTGCGCGCCCTGCGCCGAAGCGGAGCGCGCGGCGTGATCCGCACCCGCGCGCTCGGCTTTTCGCACCCCGGCGGCCCGCGCCTGCGCTTCGCCGACGTGGACGTGGCGGCGGGTGGCACGCTGTTGTTGCGCGGTGCCTCGGGCAGCGGCAAGTCCACCTGGCTGGCGCTGGCGGCGGGGCTGCTGACGCCCGGTGAGGGCACGATCGAGGTGGCGGGCCAATCGGTGGGCGCGCTGCGCGGCGCCGCGCGCGACGCCTGGCGAGGCGCCACCGTGGGCGTGTTGCCGCAACGCCTGCACCTGAGCGCCGACCTCAGCGTGGCCGACAACCTGGCCCTGGTCTACCGCGCCGCCGGTTTGCCGGTCGACCGGCGCGCCATCGACGAACTGCTGGTCGCGCTGGACATCGAGGCCCTGCGCGAGCGCCGGCCCTCGGCCCTGTCGGGCGGGCAGGCGCAGCGCGTGGCGCTGGCGCGTGCGCTGCTGCGGCGCCCCGCGCTGCTGCTGGCCGACGAGCCCACCGCCAGCCTGGACGACGCGGCCTGTGCCCAGGCGCTGGCCCTGTTGCGCGAGACGGTGCAGCGTGTTGGCGCCACGCTGGTGATCGCCACGCACGACGCGCGAGCCCTCGCGATGTTCCATGGCGCGGCGGTGCTTGCGCTCGAGCCCGTCGGGGTCAGCGCATGACCAACGGCCTGCCGCGCCTGGCCTGGCAGTACCTGTGGGCGCGCCCGCTGACCGCCGCGCTCAACCTGCTGCTGCTCACCCTGGGCCTGGCGTCCATCGCCTTCCTCATCCTCGCGCGCGACCAGGTCGATCGGGCCTTCGAGCGCGACCTCGTGGGCATCGACGCGGTGGTGGGCGCCAAGGGCAGCCCCATGCAGCTCATCCTCGCCGGCGTGTTCCACCTGGACGTGCCGCCCGGCAACATTCCTCTGGCCGAGGCGCGGCGCATCGCCGAACACCCCCAGGTGGCGCAGTTCATTCCGCTGAGTCTGGGCGACAACCTGCAGGGCTGGCGCATCGTCGGCACCACGACCGACTACCTCTCGCTCTACGGCGCCACGCTGGCGCACGGCGCGCCGTGGCAAGCGCCCATGCAGGCCGTGCTGGGCGACGCGGTCGCACGCGGCAGCGGCCTGGACGTGGGCGCACGCTTCGTCGGCGCGCACGGCCTGGGCGTGGGCGGCGCGGTGCACGACAGCACACCCTACGAAGTCACCGGCGTGCTGCGGCCCTGCGGCTGCGTGCTCGACCGACTCGTGCTCACGGCCACCGAATCGGTCTGGTTCGTGCACGACGAGATGCACACCGACAAGGACCTGAGCGCCGACGAGCGCGCCGAACTGCAGGCCGCGCTGGACGCCGAGCGCGAGATCACCATCGGCCTGGTGCGCTACCGCAGCCCGCTGGCCGCGGCGAGCTTTCCGCGCTTCGTCAACAGCATCACGCCGCTGCAGGCCGCGGCGCCGGCCGTCGAAGTGACGCGACTGCTCAGCCTGATCGGGCAGGGCACGCAGGTGCTGCGCGCGCTCGCGGGCGTGCTGCTCGTGGTGGCCGCGCTCTCCGTATTCATCGCCCTCTGGAGCGCGGTGCGTGAACGCCGCGCCGACCTGGCCCTGCTGCGCCTGCTGGGCGCGCCGCCGCGCCGCGTGGCTGCGCTGTTGCTGGCCGAAGCCGCCTGGCTGGCCCTGCTGGCCAGCGCCCTGGGCCTGCTCGCCGCGCAAGGCCTGGCCGCGCTGGCCGGCCGCTGGTGGGGCGACGCCGCGCTGCCTACCCTGGTGCAGGCCGGCGCCTGGCCACCGGCCCTGGCCTGGGTGCCGGTGTTGGCGGCGGGCGCCGCGCTGCTGGCCGCCGGCCTGCCCGCGCTCGCGGCCTACCGCGTTGACGTTCACACCCTTCTCAACCCCCGGAGCTGATCCATGAAACCCCTCACCATCACCGCCTTGTTCGCCGCGCTGCTGTCGGCGGGCACCGCCTTCGCACAGCACTCCGAGAAGGAGATCCAGGAAGACATCCAGCGCCACCGCGCCATGGCCGTCGCGCACGAGGGCGCGGCCAAGTGCCTGGAATCGGGCAAGGGCGAGAAGGTCTGCCAGGCGGAGCTCGCGGCGGCTTGCAAGGGTCTTGCCTTGGGCAAATACTGCGGCTTGCGCCATGTGCACTGACGATCACCCCCGCCGCGCTGCGCGCGACCCCCTCGAGGGGGCGGCGCCTGCGGCCCGGCAAAGCCGGTTCCGCGGCGCCCCTGGTTTGATCTCTTTGCTCCGCCATCCATGCATCTGTTCCGACGTCACGTTCTGCTGAGCTTGCTGGGGCTGGCCTCGGGGCCAGCCTTCG
>Ga0209970_1000145_pt1 | contig 10810 bp, 9 predicted proteins | sample InoplaCoSAM_FD_187585 | JGI IMG/M metagenome (GOLD analysis project Ga0209970, IMG submission 187585) | Arabidopsis thaliana rhizosphere microbial communities from the Joint Genome Institute, USA, that affect carbon cycling - Inoculated... | ecosystem: Host-associated > Plants > Roots >...
TCTTCGACAGCCGCATGCGCCTGTCGCCGCCGCTGCGCCAGCAGCGCGACCGCGACGCGCTGCGCGCCGGCCTGGCCGACGGCACCATCGACGCGCTCGTGTCCGACCACAACCCGGTGGACAGCGACGCCAAGACCCTGCCCTTCGCCGAGGCGGAGCCTGGTGCGAGCGCGGTGGAACTGCTGCTGGGCCTGGCGTGCACCTGGGCGCAGCAGGAAGGTATGGGCCTCATGCAGGCGCTGTCGGTGCTCACGCACGGGCCGCAGCAGGTGCTGGGCGCCAGCCTGGGCACGCTGCAGGCCAGCGTGGGCCAGCTCGCGGTGGGCGGCACGGCCGATGTGCTGGTCTTCCACCCCGACGCGCCCTGGACCGTGGCGCCGTCCGCCCTGCGCAGCCAGGGCCGGCACACGCCGTTCGAGGGCCATGAGATGCCGGTGTCGGTGCGCGCCACGCTGGTGGCCGGGCAGATCGCGCACACGGCCGAGGGTGTGGCGGCGCTGGCGTGAACGCACCCGGCGACACGGTTCGGGGGGGGCACCTGCGCGCGGCGTGGCGCGCCCTGCGCGCTGTGTGGCATGTGCTGCGCGGGCTGTGGATCATCCGCACCGAGTTCGGCCGCCTCACGCACGCGCAGAGCCAGCTCATCGTTCGCGAATGGTCGCGCCGCATGTTGGCCATCATGGGCGTTGCGCTCGACGTGCAGGGCCAGGCGCCAGCGCACGGCCCCGTGCTGGTGGTGGCCAACCACCTCTCCTGGCTCGACATCCTGGTGATGAACGCCGCGCATCCCAGCCGTTTCGTCTCCAAGGCCGACGCCCAGCACTGGCCGCTGTTGGGCTCGCTCATCACCGGCGCGGGCACGCTCTACATCGAACGCGAGAACCGGCGCGACGCGTTGCGCGTGGTGCACCGCATGGCGGATCGACTGCGCGAAGGCGAGACCGTCTCCGTGTTTCCCGAGGGCACCACGGGCGACGGCACGCAATTGCTGCCCTTTCACGCCAACTTGCTGCAGGCCGCCATCTCGGCCAGCGCGCCGGTGCAACCGGTGGCCCTGCGCTACCTCGACCGCGAGAGAGGCCAGCCGCACCCCGGACCGGTGTTCGTGGGCGACGACACGCTGATCGCCTCGGTGTGGCGCACGCTGCGTTCCGACACCGTGCGCGCGGTGGTGCGCTATGGCACCCCGCAGCGCGCGGGTGGTCGCGACCGCCGCACCTGGGCCGAGGCTTTGCGCGCCGAGGTGCAGGCCGAACTCAACGCCGCGCGTTAAGGGCGTTCCGTGCGAGCGTTCAGTGCGCGTCGGCCGAGGCGGGCGCCGCCTCGGGCGTGGCGCGCAGCCGCCGGTACAGCAGCCCGCGCGACACCCCCAACTGCCGCGCGGCGCGCGCGATGTTGCCCCCGCAGGCCGCCAGCGTTTCCGTGATCACGCGGTCGCGGTGATCGTCCAGCGTGGAGGAGGGCGCCACGTCGGTGCTCGGCGCTTGCGGTGTGACCTCATCTGCCTGAACCGATGGCGCGCCCGTGGCCACCGCGCGATTGAAGTCCACACCGTCGGCGCTGCCGATGTGCGCCCGCACCCAGACCGTGAGCCCGTTGGGCAGGCGCAGTGCCTGTGGCTCCCGGGCGCGGTGCAGCGCCAGCAGATCCCCGAAGGCCAGCCCGAAGACCTCGTCCACCGGCGGGTGGGCCAGCGCGTTCGCGCCAGTTAGCCGCTGCGCCACCGGGTTGAGCCAGGCGAGCTGGCCGTTGACGTCCACGCCTGCCAGGCCTTCCAGCGGCGTGCCCAGCACGCGCGGACTGGCCTGGAACTGCAGCACCAGGTGCGCGGGTGATTGCAGGCGCAGCAGCCGGTTCTCGATGGTGCTGGCGTACAGCGCCACCAGGCCCGCCGCGTCGAAGCCGAAGGGCGAGCCTTCGATGGACAGGTCGAGCACGCCGGCCAGGCGGCCGTGCACGTCGCGGATGGGTGCGGCTGCGCAGTGCAGGGTCTGCAGCATCTCGTGGAAGTGCTCGGCGCCGTGCACGGTGCAGGCGCTGGCCACGCGCGCCACGATGCCAGGCGCCGTGGTGCCGATCTCGCCCTCGGCCAGGTTCACGCCCACGCGGCTGCCCGCGTCCAGCAGGGGCTGCGGCGCCGTGCCCAGCGGCGCGCTGGCGTGGATGACCACGCCCTGGCCGTCGGTGAGCAGCACGCGGCAGCTGGTGCCCAGCAGCGCCGCGGCGAGTTGCTGCAGGTCCTCGTTGCCGGCCGCCAGCAGCTGCTGGTTGCGCGTCAGGCAGGCGTGCATGCGGCTGCGCGTCACCGGGTCGAAGCTCACGGCCTGGCGTGCGTCGCGGCGCGCGGCGGTGCAGCGCATCCACGACTGGATGACGGCCTCGTTCACCAGCCCCGTGGGGCGCTCGCCTTCGTCGAAGAAGCGCTGGCGCGCCAGCGCCGTGCGCTGCTCGGCGGTCTGGAAGAACAGGGGGCGGGCGGGTTCGGCCATGGGCAAGCTCCGGGTGCGTCGAGGGCAGTATCGAACGCGCGCAAAACCATCGCGCTGCGGGAAATCCCTGCGCCACGCGCCACTCTGTTCCACCGTGGAACAAAACACTTGAGGGAAATCCCGGGGGTGCTGCGCGATGGCCGGCTGCGGAACATGGCCCCCATGGCATCCGTGTTCCGGGGGGATGCGCGAGCGCACCGACGACCCCACACGCCGGCCCGGAACGGCACAACAGGAGACAACATGAACACCCATTCGCTCGCCGCGCGCGCCGCCCCCAGGGCGTTCGGCTTGTCGCTCGGCTTGTCCCTCGGCCTGGTGCTGCTGCTGGCCACCGCGCCTGGTGCGTTGGCCCAGCAGGCGTCGCCGGTCAAGGGATCGGCCGCGCACATCGGCGCGGTCACGAAGAAGGTCGACGGCGCCTTCGTGCGCAGCAATGCCCGCGCCACGCCCGACTGGCCCAGCCACGGCCTGGACTACGCCGAGACGCGGCACTCGAAGCTCGACCAGCTCAACGCCGGCAACGTGAAGGACCTGGGCCTGGTCTGGTCCTACAACCTGGAGTCCAACCGCGGCGTGGAGGCCACGCCGCTGGTGGTGGACGGGATCATGTACGTCACCGCCTCCTGGAGCATCGTGCACGCCATCGACGTGCGCACTGGCAAGCGCATCTGGACGTACGACCCGCAGGTGCCGCGCGAGGGCGGTTTCAAGGGCTGCTGCGACGTCGTCAACCGCGGCGTGGCCCTGCACGAAGGCCAGGTGTTCGTGGCGTCGTACGACGGCCGCCTGATCGCGCTGGACGCGGCCACCGGCCAGAAGCGGTGGGAGAAGGACACCATCATCGACCGCAAGTTCAGCTACACCATCACCGGCGCGCCGCGCGTGGTCAAGGGCAAGGTCATCATCGGCAACGGCGGCGCGGAGTACGGCGTGCGCGGCTACGTCACGGCCTACGACGCCAAGACCGGCGAGCAGAAGTGGCGCTGGTTCACCGTGCCGGGCGACCCGTCCAAACCCTTCGAGGACGAGTCCATGGCCAAGGCCGCCAAGACCTGGGACCCGGCCGGCAAGTGGTGGGAGGCCGGTGGCGGCGGCACGGCCTGGGACGCCATGGCGTTCGACCCCGACCTCAACCTGCTCTACATCGGCACCGGCAATGGTTCGCCGTGGGCGCACAAGAAGCGCAGCCCGGCCGGCGGCGACAACCTGTACCTCGCGTCCATCGTCGCGCTCAACCCCGACACCGGGAAGTACGTGTGGCACTACCAGGAAACGCCCGGCGACAACTGGGACTACACCTCCACGCAGCCCATGATCCTGGCCGACCTGACGCTGGACGGCAAGAAGCGCAAGGTGGTGATGCACGCGCCCAAGAACGGCTTCTTCTTCATCATCGACCGCACCAACGGCAAGTTCATCTCGGCCAAGAACTTCGTCGACGTGAACTGGGCCACCGGCTACGACAAGAACGGCCGCCCCATCGAGACCGACATCGCGCGCGTGGCGGATCGCCCGCGCGAGATCATCCCCAGCGCCTACGGCGCGCGCAACTGGCACTCCATGTCCTTCAACCCCAAGACCGGGCTGGTGTACATGCCGGTGCAGGGTGTGCCGATTTCACTCGTCGACAACAAGGACTGGAAGTTCAACGCCGTGCGCCCCGGTGAGCCGCACAGCGGCATGGGCTGGAACATGGCCATGTTCGCCAACGTGGAGCCGCCCACCAGCAAGCCCTTCGGCCGCCTGGTGGCCTGGGACCCGGTAAAGCAGGCGCCGCGCTGGACGGTGGAACACGTCTCGCCCTGGAACGGCGGCACGCTCACCACCGCCGGCAATCTGGTGTTCCAGGGCACGGCCGACGGCCGCTTCGTGGCCTACAACGCCAGCAGCGGCGAGAAGCTGTGGGAGACGCCCACCGGCACCGGTGTGGTGGCCGCGCCGATGACCTACCTGGTCGACGGCAAGCAGTACGTGTCCATTGCCGTGGGCTGGGGCGGGGTCTACGGCATCGCGGCGCGCGCCACCGACCGCCAGGGCCCGGGCACGGTCTACACCTTCGCGGTGGGCGGCAAGGCGCCTGCACCGGAGTTCGTGGCCTACCGCATGAGCCAGCTCGTGCAGGGCGTGAAGTACGACCCGGCCCACGTGCCCGAGGGCACCGCGCTGTACGTGAGCAACTGCGTCTTCTGCCACGGCGTGCCGGGCGTGGACCGCGGCGGCAACATCCCCAACCTGGGCTACATGGACTCGGCCTTCATCGAGAACCTGGACAAGTTCGTCTTCAAGGGCCCGGCCATGGCGCGCGGCATGCCCGACTTCACGGGCAAGCTCAGCGCGGACGACGTGCAGAAGATCAAGGCGTTCATTCAGGGCACCGCAGACGCGATCCGCCCGAAGAAGTGAACGCCCCCGCTGATGCTCAGCCCTTCGCGCGGCTGAGCATCAGCTCGGTGTTCGCCTTGCGGTCCGCGTTGAGCTTCTGCACCGTGGGCCGCTCGCCCAGGCGCTTGAGGTAGTCGCGCACCGGCAGGTCGGCCAGGAAGTCGCGGCCGTAGATGATCTTGGTGGCGCTGCTCACCAGCGGCAGGTGCACCGCGCCCGCGCAGTCGGCCAGGGTGAATTCGTCGCCCGCGAGGAAGGGCGAGAAGGTGGTCAGCCTGGCGAAGCCGGCGATGTTCTTCTCGAGCTGCGGCGCGATCTTTTCCTTCGCGCTGTCGCTCACCTTGCCGCCGAAGAAGGCCTCGGGGTAGAGGTTGCGCGCCACCAGCTCCAGGTGCAGCTCCAGGTAGCGCACCAGCTCGCGCACCTTGGCGGCGGCGAAGGCGTCGGCCGGCAGCAGGGGCGGGTGCGGGTAGGCGTCTTCCAGGTACTCCAGGATCACCGTCGATTCCGACAGCGCGCCCTGGTCCGTCTTGAGGTAAGGCACCTTGCCCAAGGGGCTGCAGGACTTGTCGGTCTCGCCGATCCAGGCGAGCTCTTCCTCGAAGGGGATGCCTTTTTCCAGCAGCGCGAGCCGCACCTTGTTGTAGTAATTGCTGGCCGCGAAGCCGCAGAGCTTGAGCATGGGACTGTCTCCGGTGGTCGTTCGAAACGGGCGATCGTGGCCCCGGTGCGCGGGCGGCGCAAGGCCCCCGGCGTCACCGGCGAGACCCCCACCCGTAGAATCCCGCCCCATGTTCCTGCACCGCTGGCTGCGCCGTGGCACCGCGTGGATCGCCCTCCTGGCGGTCTGCTTCGGCGCGTTCGCGCCCGCGTTGTCGCAGGCCGCGCTGCAGGCCCGTGGCGCCGACGCGGGCCACTGGGTGCAGGTCTGCAGCGCCAGCGGCATCACCTGGGTGCGCGCCGATGCCGGCGACGGTGCAGATGGCCATGCAAGCGACACGGCCATGACCTGCCCCTGGGGCGTCATCGCTGGCGGCGCGGCCGGCCAGCCGCCGGCCCATGCGCTGGCCCTGCCCGACGCGGGCCCGCAGCCGCTGCCCTTGGCCCAGGCCCAGCTCGGCTGGGACGCCGCGCCCAGCACCCACGCCCACGCACGTGCCCCGCCCCGGGGGATCTGAGCCGTACGCTCGTGGCCGTGGCCCCAGGCCTGCGCCGCGCTCCTCGCCTTTCAGATCCGGATTCCCCATGAAACACTTGTTCATCGCCTCTTCCATCGCCATCGCCGCCACCGCCTGGGCCCAAAGTCCCGTGCCCTCTGTGAAGGTGCAGGACGCCTGGGCCCGCGCCACCGTCGGCGCGCAGTCCGCCACCGGTGCCTTCATGAAGCTCACCGCGCCGCAGGCCACGCGACTGGTCGAGGTGCGCTCGCCCGCCGCCGGCATCGTCGAGGTGCACGAGATGAAGCTCGATGGCGACGTGATGCGCATGCGCGCCGTCACCGCGCTGCCACTGGCCGCGGGCCAGACCGTGGAGCTCAAGCCCGGTGGCTACCACGTGATGCTGATGGACCTGAAAGCGCCCGTGAAGGCTGGCGACACCGTGCCGCTCACGCTGGTGTTCGAAGGCGCCGACGGCCAACGCCAGACGCAGGACGTGAAGGCCACGGCCCGCGCCCTGGGTGGCGCGCCCGCCGCACCGGCCGGCGGTGGCGGCCACGGCGGTGGCCACGGCAAGCACTGAGCCGCACCCGCGAGGCCTTCCCATGTCCTTCTCGCCCGACGCCCCGGGCGCGGACGCGCCCGCGCGCGTCCGCGTCGACCTGCGTTCTAAGCTCCACCAAGTGGCCTGGCGCTGGCACGCCATCGCCGGCCTGCTGGTGATGCCCTTTCTGCTCACGCTCGCCCTCACCGGCGCCGTGATGGTCTTCTACACCGGCTTCCAGACCCGCCTGGGGGCCGACCCGCGCGTGGTGCCTTTGCCCACCGTGCAGCCGGTGAGCGCCCAGGCGCTCGCCGCGATGTCGGAGGTGCCCGATGGCCGGCTGCGCACCTACGTGGCGCCGCGCGCGGACGACCGAGCCGCCTGGTTCGTCATCGAACGCAGCGGCCAGACGCTCGCGGCCGCCGTCGACCCCTACCGCGCCACCGTGCTGCGCTGGGTGGACAAAGAGAACACGCCCTTCGCCTGGGCGCAACGCATCCACGGCACGCTGCTCATCGGCGATCTCGGCGACCGCCTGATCGAGATCGCCGCCTGGGCCGCGCTGGTGATGCTGGTCACCGGCCTGGTGCTGTGGTGGCCGCGTGGAGGCCTGACCTGGCGCTCGCGCTTGTGGCCCGACGGGCGTGCACGCGGCCTGGGCTGGTGGCGGTCGCTGCACGGCAGTCTGGGCCTGTGCACGGGCGGGGTGCTGGTGGTGTTTCTGCTCAGCGGCCTCACCTGGACCGGCATCACGGGCGGGAAGTGGCTGCAGGCCTGGGGCAGTTTTCCCATCGAGCAGTCACGCGCCGTCCCACTGTCCCACGAGCCCCATGCGGCGCTCAACACCGCCGGCCTGCAGGAGGTGCCCTGGGGTCTGGCGCAGACGCCGCTGCCGGCATCAGGGTCGGCTGAAGGCGCTGATGGCCTGGCCGCCGGCGCGCCGGTGGACCTGGACAGCGTCGCGGCCTTCGCCCAACGCATCGGCTTCAGCGGCCAGCACCAGATCGCGCCGCCGCGCGACGAACGTGGCGTGTACACCATTTCCGCCAACACCATGAGCGGCGACCTCGGCCAGCCCACGGGCGACCGCACTGTGCACGTGGACCGCTACAGCGGGCGTGTGCTGGTCGACATCGGCTTCGCCGACTACGGCGCCATGGCCAAGACCATGGCCGTGGTGATCGCCCTGCACCAGGGCGACATGGGGTTGTGGAACGCGCTGCTCAACCTGGCCGCCTGCCTGGCCGTGGTGGCGCTGTGCGTGGCGGGCGTGGCGATGTGGTGGCTCCGCAGGCCAGGACGCGTGCGAACGGGGCCGTCAGCCCGGCGTGAGCGGCACGCCCGGCGCGGGAGGTGAGGAGGCCGCGCCGTTGCGCTCGAAGGTGACCACGTGGTCCACCTCGGCGCGTATGCCGATCCACTCGCCCACCGCGTGGTTGTGGTGCGAGGGCACATGCGTCATCAGCGTCTCGCCGCTGGCCAGACGCAGGGTGTAGAGGAACTCCGAGCCCCGGAACGCCTTGCGCACGATCTGCGCCTTCACCGGCGCGTCGTCGTCGTGCACGATGTCGTCGGCGCGCAGCAGCACGTCGCACAGCCCGGCCTCGTAGGCGCTGGGCAGCGGGCATTCGTCCATGTCCTGCAGTGGGCCCAGCGGCGTCTGCACGGCCACCTGGCCACCGTGGTGCAGGATCTGCGCGGGCGCGAACACGCCGTGGCCGATGAACTCGGCCACGAAGCGCGTGGCCGGGCGGTGGTAGAGCGCGTAGGCCTCGTCCCACTGGTGCAGCCGGCCCTCGTGCATCACGCCGATGCGGTCGCCGATGGCGAAGGCCTCCAACTGGTCGTGCGTGACGAACAGCGCCGTGGCGTTGGCGGCTTTCAGGATGCCGCGCACCTCGTGCGCGAGCCGCTCGCGCAGGTCCACGTCGAGGTTGGAGAAGGGCTCGTCCAGCAGCAGCAGGCGCGGGTTGGGCGCCAGCGCACGGGCCAGGGCCACGCGCTGCTGCTGGCCGCCGGAGAGTTCGTGCGGATGGCGCGCGCGCAGGTGCTCCAGACCGACGAGGCGCAACACCTCGCCCACGCGCGCCTCGCGCTGCGCGCGCGGCAACTGGTGGATGCCGAAGCCCACGTTGGCCGCCACGTCCAGGTGCGGGAACAGGGCGTAGTCCTGGAACACCATGCCGATGCGCCGCCGCTCGGGCGGCACGTGCAGGCCCGGGCTGCTCACCGTCTCGCCATCGAGCACGATCTCGCCGCCCTGCGCGCGCTCCAGGCCGGCCACGGCGCGCAGCAGCGTGGTCTTGCCGCAGCCCGAGGGGCCGATGAGCACGCCGATCTCGCCCGCCGCCAGGCCGAAGCTCACGCCGTCGACGGCCGGGTGGGGCGCGCCGGCGTAGCGCACCTGGAGTTGCGAGACCTGCAGGAACATGCGGGACATTGTAGATATCTACAATTCTCATTTGCGTTGATGCGGTTGAAGGCCTGAGCCACCGCGCCCATAACGAAATCCCCATTCCATGCCGCGCTGGCCCGCTCAGGTGCTCTTGTTGTCGCTGGCCGCCGTGCTGGTGTTGCCCGTGTTCGCGCTCGCCGCGTCCTGGTTCGGCTTCGACGCCGCCGCGCGGGACGTGCTGCTGCAGATGGCGCAGACCGTGTTGCCCGACTACACGCTCACCTCGCTGGTGCTGTGCGTGAGCGTGGCGATCGGCGTGGCGCTGGTTGGCGTTCTCACCGCCAGCGCGGTCACGCTGTTCGACTTTCCTGGCCGCCGCGCCTTCGAATGGGCGCTGCTGTTGCCGCTGGCCATGCCGGCCTACGTGGTGGCCTACGCCTACACCGACTTCCTGCAGTTCAGCGGCCCGCTGCAGAACTGGATGCGCACCAGCTTCGGCCTGAGCGGGCGCCTGCTGCCCGAGGTGCGCAGCACCAGCGGCGCGGTCTGGGTCTTCACCTTCACGCTCTACCCCTACGTCTACCTGCTCGCGCGCACCGCGCTGGCCGAGCGCGCCGCGCAACTGATGGAGGCCGCGCGCCTGCTGGGCGCGCCGCTGGCCCGGCGCATCCGCACCGTGGCGCTGCCGTTGGCGCGCCCGGCCGTGGCGGCCGGGGTGGCGCTCGCGCTCATGGAAACCCTGGCCGACTTCGGCGTCGCCAGCTACTTCGGCATCCAGACCTTCACCGCCGGCGTCTACAAGGCCTGGCTGGTGATGGACAACCGCTTGGCCGCCGCGCAACTGGCCACGCTGCTGCTGCTGACCGTGGCCGCCTTGTTGTGGGTGGAGCAGCGTGCGCAGCGGCGCATGCGCTTCGCCACGCTGCGTGGCCAGCGCGCCGGCAGCGCCGAGGCGCAACCCGTTCGGCTGCACGGTGCGCGTGCTGCGCTGGCGGTGCTGGTGTGCGCGCTGCCCGTGCTCTTCGGCTTCGTGCTGCCGGTGCTGTTCATGCTGCACCCGCTGATCGGCGGTTGGGACGTGCTGCCCTGGGGCCAGTTCCAGCAGTGGGCGCTCAACAGCGTGCGGCTGGCGGGCCTGGCGGCGGCGCTGGCGGTGCTGATTGCCCTGGCGCTGGGTTTCGCGGCGCGTGCGCGACCCTCGGGACTCACGCGCGGCGTCTCGCAGCTCGTGAGTCTGGGCTACGCCATCCCGGGCGCGGTCATCGTGGTGGGCCTGCTGCTGCCAGTGGGCTGGGTGCAGGAACGCTGGCCCGACGCCGGCGTGGGCTACTGGGTCACGGCCACGGCGCTGGGCATTGTGTGGGCCTACCTGGTGCGCTTCTCTGCGGTGGCCCTGCAGTCGGTGCAGGCGGGTTACGCGCGCATTCCGGGCAGCCTGGACGACTCCGCCCGCATGTTGGGCACCACCGGCACGGCGCTGGCCGCACGCGTGCACTGGCCGCTGCTCAAGCGCGCCACGGCGGCAGCGGCGCTGCTGGTGTTCGTGGACGTGATGAAGGAGCTGCCCGCCACGCTGGTGCTGCGGCCCTTCGACAGCGACACGCTGGCGGTGGTGGCCTACCAGCTGGCGCGCGACGAGCGGCTGGCGGAGGCGGCGCTGCCCTCGCTGGCCATCGTGGTGGTGGGCCTGATCCCGGTGCTGCTGCTGTCGCGCGCGATGCGCGAACGCTGAGGCGCATGCCGGCTCGGCGAAGCGTCGGCCGAGGAGCGACACGTCCGCCACGCGGGTTGCATGACGGGATGCCGTTCGTCGAGCTTCACCCGGGAGCCGCAGTAGCGC
>Ga0209970_1000148_pt1 | contig 10768 bp, 9 predicted proteins | sample InoplaCoSAM_FD_187585 | JGI IMG/M metagenome (GOLD analysis project Ga0209970, IMG submission 187585) | Arabidopsis thaliana rhizosphere microbial communities from the Joint Genome Institute, USA, that affect carbon cycling - Inoculated... | ecosystem: Host-associated > Plants > Roots >...
GTGGCTGGACCCGCATGTGGCGCAACGCCCGCCGCTGGGTAGGCTGAACGCATGGCGCGCGAACACGCCCTCGACTGCGCCACCGTGCAGGCCTACGCGCGCGAAGGCGCCGTGGTGCTGCGTGGCGTGCTCACGCCGGCAGAACTCAAACGACTGGAAGAGGGCATCGAGCACAACCTCGCGCACCTGAGCCCGCTGGCCCTGGTGGCCAGCGAGCCCGACGACCCGGGCCGCTTCGTCGAGGATTTCTGCACATGGGCGGACAACCCGGCCTACGACGACGTGCTGCGCCACTCCGCGCTGCCGCACCTGTCGGCCCAGCTCATGAGCAGCCGCTCGGTGCGGCTGTACCACGACCACCTGCTGGTGAAAGAACCCGGCACGCGCCAGCCCACGCCCTGGCACCAGGACCAGCCGTACTACAACGTGGACGGCGCGCAGAACGTGAGTTTCTGGATTCCCGTGGACCCGGTGCCACTGGAGAGCACGCTGCGCTTCGTGGCCGGCTCGCACCACGGCACCTGGTACATGCCACGCACCTTCCGCGACCAGCAGGCCCGTTGGTTCCCCGAAGGCACGCTGGCCGAACTGCCCCCGGTGGAGCAGGAACCGCAGCGCTACCCGCAACTGGCCTGGGCCTTGGAGCCGGGCGACTGCGTGGCCTTCCACATGCTGGCGCTGCACGCCTCCAGCGGCACCGGCCCGGGCGCGCGCCGCCGCGTGTTCTCGGCCCGCTACCTGGGCGACGACAGCGTGCACGCGCCGCGCCGCTGGCGCACCTCGCCCCCGTTCCCGGGGCTGGAGGCGCGGTTGCCGGCGGGCACGGCGATGGACGATCCCCTGTTTCCCGTGGTCTGGCCGCCCGCGCCGACCTGAACCCCCAACGGAGCCTTCCATGGCCGGTACCAGCCTTCTCGCCCTCATCGACGACATCGCCACGCTGCTCGACGACGTCTCGGTCATGACCAAGGTCGCGGCGAAGAAGACGGCCGGCGTGCTGGGCGACGACCTCGCGCTCAACGCGCAACAGGTCACCGGCGTGAAGGCCGACCGCGAACTGCCCGTGGTGTGGGCGGTGGCCAAAGGCTCTTTCGTCAACAAGGCCATCCTGGTGCCGGCGGCGCTGCTCATCAGCGCCTTCGTGCCCGCGCTCATCACGCCGTTGCTCATGCTGGGCGGCCTGTTCCTGTGCTTCGAGGGCGTGGAGAAGCTCGTGCATGCGCTGGGCGCGCACAAGGTCGACGATACGAAGCACCACGACGAGCTGGTGAAGGCGGTGACCGACGACAAGGTCGATCTCGTGGCCTACGAGAAGGACAAGATCAAGGGCGCCATCCGCACCGACTTCATCCTCTCCGCCGAGATCATCGTCATCAGCCTGGGCACCGTGGCCAGCGCCAGCATGGGCCAGCGCATCGGCGTGCTGGTGGGCATCTCGCTGTTGATGACGGTGGGCGTGTATGGCCTGGTGGCGGGCATCGTGAAGCTCGACGACCTGGGCCTGCACCTGACCCGCCAGGCGCGGGCCTGGAAGCAGGCCATCGGGCGCGGCATCCTGGCCTTCGCGCCCTGGTTGATGAAGTCGCTGTCGGTGCTGGGCACGGCCGCGATGTTCCTGGTGGGCGGCGGCATCCTGCTGCACGGCCTGCCGCTGCTGGCGCATGGGGTGGAGACCTGGTCGGAGAGCCTGGGCTGGTTCGGCGCCTTCGTGCCCAGTCTGGCCGGTGCACTCGTGGGCATTGCGGCGGGCGCGGTGGTGGTCGGCGTCGTTGAACTGATCAAGCGCTTGCGCGGAACGCCCAAGGCGGCCTGAGCCGCTTCGACGCGTCCCACGCCTGGGGTATCGCGCGCGCCGGCGCCTGCCTAGAATGATTCGGCCGCTCACCGTCAGGGCGGCGCGGGGGCTGGCATGGACGGGATCTTCATCAGCTACCGTCGCGACGACGCGGCCGGCTACGCCGGGCGACTGTCCGATCGCCTCAAGGCGCAATTTGGCGCCGATCGTGTGTTCATGGATGTGGAGGGCATCGAGCCCGGCACGGACTTCGTGGTCGCGATCGAGCAGGCCGTGGGTTCCTGCCGCGTGCTCATCGTGCTGATCGGCGACGAGTGGCTCAACATCCGCGACGCGCAGGGCCGTCGCCGGCTCGACGACCCGCACGACTTCATCCGCCTGGAGATTGCCGCCGCGCTCAAGCGCGACATCCGCGTGGTGCCGGTGGTGCTGGACCGAGCCACCATGCCCGGCGCGGACGATCTGCCGGATGAACTCAAGCCGCTGGCGCGGCGCCAGGCCATTGCCATACAGCACCAGCAGTGGGATGCCTCCACGGCCACCCTGATCCAGGCACTGCAGAAGTTGCTGGGCGAGAAGGCGGGCGAGGGCGGAGCGGGCGCGGCCCGCTGGAGCGTGGCCGCCGGGATCGGCCTGCTGGCGGTGGGGGCGGGTGCCTGGTGGGCCTGGTGGAACGTGCCGCAGCCGCCGATCGAGGAGGAGGAGGTGGGCCTGCTGGCCGCGGCTTCCCCGGCGGCGTCGGCGCCAGCCCCGGTCATGGACGGCACCGGTGGCGGGCGCCGCGCGTCTTCGGGGTCGGCATCGGCCCCAGGCGCACCCCGGCCGCCCGAAACGGTGGTGGCAGCGGCGCCCGTGCCCGCGCCGCATGCGGCCTCCAGTGGACCGTCACGCCCACCACTGCCGGCATCCGTGCCACCCGTGACGCGCGCGGCGCCGCCAACCGTGCCTGCATCCGCACCCACGCCCGCACCTGCCGCCGCACCTTCACCTGCCGCCGCACCTGCGCCCGCCGCCGCACCTGCGCCCGCCCCGCCCGTCGTCCGCTCGCCCGACAGCCGCCTGCCCGCTGTGGGCCAGAGCTGGACGTACCAGGTGCGGGGCAAATGGCCCACCAGCCCGAACCGCACCGTGGTCATCCGCGTGAACCAGGTGAACGGCGACATGGTGGTCGATAGCCTGCAAGACCCCGCCATGGCGGACCCTGTGCAGCGCCGCTCGCGCGCCGGGCAGGGGGGCTTCGTGTCGTGGCCGGGCATCGGCGCGGAGTTCAGCCCCTACCTCGTGGCGGGCGAGATCGGGTCCTGGCGCGGGCGCGGTTTCCCCACGCCCGACGTGGACGGCCAGTGGACGCAATGGCACTCCAGCGGCGAGGCCCTGGGCCGTGAATCCGTCATGGTGCCCGCCGGGCGCTTCGAGGCGGTGAAGGTCGAGGTCTGGAGCAACCGCATGGCCACGGGCGGGCAGGCCTCGGCCCAGCTGGAACCGGTGCGCATCCACTACCTCGTCTGGTACGCGCCGGAGGTCAGGCGCTACGTGCGCCTGCAGCGCCGAGTGATGAGCGCGGCCGGGCAGGAGATCGAGCGCGACGTGTTCGAGCTGGTGTCGCGCCAGGGGGGCTGACGCGGCCATTGACGCGCGTCAATGCGCGCCCGGGCCACGGGCCTAGATTGGTGCGGGCTGCGGTGACGCGGGCGCGGTGCCCACGGGGCGCGCGGCGCAGGAGCCCCCCCATGTTCCCTTCGGTCGGCATGCATTCGTGGCGCTGCCTGCTGCTGGGCGCTGCGGCCAACGCGCTGGTGGCTTGTGGCGGGGATGGCGGCACAGCCGTGATCGCGCCGTACTGGGTGAGCGGTGGCGTGGTGGTCAGCGACCTGGATGGCGACGGCCGGGACGACGTGGCCATGGCCATCCGCCATGTCGACGGACCGCCTCCGCACCCGGGCTACGTCGACGTGCGCCGGCAGACCACGAGCGGAGCGTTCGCACCGCTGCAGCGCCACGCGGTTGCGGCCGACCCCTGGGTATTGGTCGCGGGCGACGTGGATGGCGACGGGCGGCCCGACCTGGTGAGTGCCTCGCCCATGACGCAGCCGGCCCCGGTCAACGCGCCGGCCGACAGCGGCGCGGTCGCGCTGCTGCGGCAGTCGGCCGTGAACTCCGGACAGTTCGGCGCGGCCCAGGTGCTGACCACCGGCGGCGTGGCGAACGATGTGTCGCTGAGCGACGTGCAGGGCGACGGCCGCACCGACCTGCTGGTGGCCGATGGGGTCATCGTGAACAGCCGGGCGCTGTGGTTGACGCAGTTGCCGGCCGGTGCCTTCGCGCCGCCAGTGCCCGTGTGTGCCGGCGCAGGACGGGGCTGGAGCGCCCTGGCCGTGGGCGATCTGGACGGCGATGGCCTGGCCGATCTGGTGGGCGTGGGCGGTGATCGCCTCTGGTGGTGCCGCGCGCAGGCGGGTGGCGGTATCGCGCCGCCCGCCGCGCTGGGCACGGGCGTGGCCCTGGTGGGCCTGGTGCTGGCCGATCTGGACGGCGATGGTCGCCTTGACGCCGTGGCGGCGGACGCCGGCAATGCGCCGTCGGGCGGGTCGGGTGGTGCCGCGGTGCGCTGGTGGCGCCAGACCGCGCCGGGCGTCTTCAGCGCACAGGCGCAAGGCGTGGCCGATGGCGCGCGACGCGTGCTGGTGCGTGACCTCGATGCGGACGGGCGGCCCGATCTGGCGGTGATCTCCACGGTCTACCAGACGCAAGCCAACAGCACCCGCATCACGGTGCTCCTGCAGACGCCCGCCAGCCCCGGCAGTTACGCCGTGTCCCAGGTGTGGGAAGGCCCGTATTCGGCCAGCTTCATCGCCGCTGGCGAGCTGACCGGCGATGGCCGGGTTGATCTCGTGGTGGACGGCCCTGTGGTGTATCCGCAGTCGGCGACGACGCCGGGCGTGTTCGTTCCCGCCGGTGTGGTGTTGCCCTAGAGAAGGTGGGCTTGACCTGGGTCAAGGCGTCCGGCGGCGCGCTGCCTAGACTGGGTCGCATCCGGCCCAAGCCGATGGAGACCACCATGAACGACACGATCACGTCACGCGGCGAAGCACCTCTGACCAACTTCACCCAGTGCCACGCGGGCATCGTGCGCCACTTGCATGCGCTGGACGAACTGCCCGCGCTGCTGGAGCCGGCCGCCCGCGCGCGGCGCATCGCCGAGGATGCGCTGGGCTTCTTCCGCGAGGCAATCTTCGAGCACCACCTGGACGAGGAGCGCGAGCTGTTCCCCGCCGTGCTGGCCAGCGCCGAACCCGGGCCGGAACGCGAACGAGCGCAGCGGCTGGTGGAGCACCTCACCACGCAGCACCGTCAGCTTGAAACGCTGTGGCGTTCGCTGGAACGCGAGCTCAAGCGCGTGGCGCGTGGGCAGGACAGCGAGCTGGACGTGGGTGACGTGCACCGCCTGGTGGCGGACTACTCGGCCCACGCGCGGCTGGAGGAGTCGGAGTTCCTGCCCTTGGCCGAGACCATCCTGGGGCGCAACGGCAACCACATGGCGGCCTTGGGCCTGTCCTTGCACCTGCGGCACGCGCCGCAGCCGGTGCCGTACATCTGAGCAGGCCGGCACAACTTCGGGTTATTGCCTAGAGCCGCACCTGCGCCGGAGGCCTATGCTCCGCAAATCACTCACATGTGAGTGATTTGCGGCGGACACCGTTGTCCGCTGGAAAAAACATCCAGGAGACAAGGCATGAAACTCGTTCGATGGGCCGTCGCCGCGCTGCTGTGCGCTGCGACGCTGGCGGGCCACGCGCAGGACAGCTTTCCCAACAAGACCATTCGCATCGTCATTCCTTATGCGGCCGGGGGCGGTGTCGACGCCGCCGCACGCCTGGTGGCGCAGGCGCTGGGCGATTCGATGGGGCAGAGCGTGATCGTGGAGGCCAAGCCCGGAGGCAACACGGTGATCGGCGCCTCCACGGTGGCGCGCGCCACGCCCGATGGCTACACGCTTCTGTTGACCGGTGGCTCCACCATGACGCTGCTGCCGCTCACGCAGGCCAAGCTGGCGTTCGACCCGCTCAAGGACTTCGCGCCGGTCGGCATGGTGTCGCGCCTGCCGTTCTTCCTCACCGTGTCCAGCACGCAGCCTTACAAGACGGTGAAGGAGCTGTTCGCCGATCCGAAGACCAAGGACGGCTCGCTGGCCTACGCCAGCAATGGCGTGGGCTCCATGGCCCACGTGGGCACCGAGATGCTGGTGCAAAGTGCCGGCGCCAGGATGATCCACGTGCCCTACAACGGCTTCACGCCAGCGATCTCGGACCTGGTCACGGGCCGTGCGGTCATGGTGATGGCCGATCTGGCGCCGCTCAGTGGGCAGATCAAGTCCGGCGGCCTGCGTCCCTTGGCCGTTGCCTCGCAGAAGCGTTCGCCCTTCCTCCCCGACGTGCCGACCCTGGCCGAGGCGGGCTTCCCCGGCACGGAGTACGAGGTCTGGCTGGCGTTGTACGCCCCGGCCGGCACGCCCCCGGGCGTGCTCAAGCGCCTGTCGGGCGAGCTGGAAAAGGCCTTGGCCACGCCGGCCATGCGAGAAGCCTTCGCCAAGCTCGGCCACGAAAGCGATTTCGCAGGCCCCGAGGCGATTCGCCAGCGCATTCAGGCCGAGCAGAAGGCCTTCGCGCCCGCCGTGCGCGCCGCCGGCCTGGCCGCCACGACCAACTGACCAGGAACCCATGCTCCCCGACAGCCCCCACGAGACGGCGCGCAGCGCCTCGCACCACCTGCTCCAGGCCCTGCTGGACCGTGGCATCGACTACCTGTTCTGCAACCTCGGCACCGACCACGCGCCCCTCATCGAGGAGATGGCGCGCTGGCGCGAAGCGGGCCGGCGCTTGCCAGAGTTGGTGCTGTGCCCGCACGAGAACACGGCGATCCACATGGCCGGCGGCTACGCGGTGGCCACCGGCCGTGGCCAGGCCGTGCTGGTGCACGTGGACGCGGGCACGGCCAATGCCGCCATGGGGCTGCACAACCTGTTCCGCGCGCGCGTGCCCATCCTGCTGATGGCGGGCCGCGCGCCGGCCACCACCTTCAACGGCGTGGAGGGCGGCCGCGACACCTACGTGCATTTCGTGCAGGAACCCTTCGACCAGGGCAGCGTGGTGCGCCCGTACGTGAAGTGGGAATACACGCTGCCCTGGCCGTCGATGGCCGAGGAGGTGATCGCGCGCGCGCACGCCGTGATGCAGAGCGACCCACCCGGCCCCGTGTACCTGATGCTGCCGCGCGAGGTGCTGGCCGCGCCGTGCCCGCCGGACGAGCTGCACCCGTTCACGGCCGCGCATCACCAGCCCGTGCGAGCGGGTGGCGCCCGGCCCGACGACATCCAACGAATCGCCGAGCGCCTGGTGGCGGCAGAAGACCCCTTGCTGGTCACCGCCTACGCCGGCCGCAACCCCCGCGTGCCGGCGCTGGTGGAGGCGCTGGCCACGCTGGTCGGCATGCGCGTGTGCGAATTCAACAGCGTGCACCTGAACATCCGCCGAGACAGCCCCTGCTTCGGCGGCTACCTGCCCGGCCCGTTCGCCGAACGCGCCGATGTTGGCCTGATGCTGGACGTTGACGTGCCCTGGGTGCCCAAGACCACGAACGTCAACCCCAAGGCCTGGTGGGCGCAGATCGACGTGGATGCGCTCAAGCGCGACATGCCGATGTGGGGCTTCGCCACCGACCTGCGCCTGCAAGGCGACAGCGAGCTGCTGCTGACCGATCTGATCGAAGCGGTGAAGGCCCTGGCCACGCCGGCCTTTGAAGCGCGCGCGGCAGCGCGTCTGGTGCGGCTGGGCGCCGAGCACGCCGAGCGTGGCCAGCGCGTGGCCGACGCCGCGCGCGCGCCGGGCGAGCCGGGCGCCATCAACGCCGCGCACTTGTGCGCTGCCATCCACCGCGCCCTCGGTGAAGACGACATCGTGCTCAACGAAGGCATCCGCCACACGCTGACCGTGTTCGAGCAGGTGCCGCGCCAACAGCCGGGCACGCTGATGGGCCTTCCGGGGGGCGGGCTGGGCTTTTCGGCCGGCACGGCGCTGGGCATGAAGCTGGCCCACCCCCAGCGGCGCGTGGTGCACTTCGTCGGCGACGGCACCTTCTACTTCAGCAACCCCACGTCCACCTACGCGGTGGCACGCGAATATGGCGTGCCCATCTTCACGGTGGTGCTGGACAACAGCGGCTGGGCCGCGGTGAAGGAGTCGACCCTGCGCATGTACCCCGGGGGCCACGCCTTTCACAGCGGCGAATACGCCTCGCTGTTGCCTCGCGACATGGACTTCGCCGCCGTGGGCGAAGCCGCCGGCGCGCATGGCGAGCGCGTGAGCGACCCGAAGGACATCGACGCCGCCGTCGCGCGCTGCATCCGCGCGCTCGACGAAGGCCGCAGCGCCGTGCTGCACGCGCGCATCGCCCCGCTTTGAAGGAGCTACCCACATGACACACAACTGGCACACGGTGGAGGGCGCGCGCGCCGTCGTCGACTCGGCCGCCCAGGCCTTTGTCTCCTGGTCGCGCACCGGCCCGGGTTTGCGGCGAGAGCTGCTCGGCAAGGCCGCGGATCTGCTGCAGGCGCGTGCCGACGTGTTCGTCGAGCGCATGGTGGCCGAGACCGCCACGTCCGTGGGCTGGGCGCAGTTCAACGTGAAGGGCGGCATCGCCGCGCTGCGCGAGGCGGCCGCGCTCACCACGCAGGTGGGGGGCGAGACGATTCCGTCCGACCAGCCTGGCTGCGTGGCCATGACGCTGCGCGTGCCGGTGGGCGTGGTGCTCGGCATCGCGCCGTGGAACGCGCCGCTGCTGCTGGGATTGCGCGCGCTGGCCATGCCGCTGGCCTGTGGCAATGTGGTGGTGATGAAGGCCTCGGAGGTCTGCCCCGACAGCCACCGCCTCATCGGCGAGTTGCTCAATGACGCGGGCTTCCCCCCGGGCGTCGTCAACGTCATTGCGCACGACCCGGCCATCGCGCCGCAGGTGGTGGAAGCGCTGATCGCCCACCCGGCGGTGCGCCGGGTCAACTTCACCGGCTCAACGCGCACCGGGCGCATCGTCGGTGCGCTGGCGGGCCAATACCTCAAGCCGGCCCTGCTGGAGCTGGGCGGCAAGTCGCCGCTGGTGGTGCTGGCCGACGCCGACGTGGATGCCGCCGTGAACGCCGCCGCCTTCGGGGCCTTCATGAACCAGGGCCAGATCTGCATGTCCACCGAACGCATCGTGGTGGAAGCGTCCATCGCCGACCGCTTCGCGCAGGCCCTGGCGGATAAGGCCGAGTGGCTCGCCACCCGCGAGGTGCCCGCGCTGGCGGGCGCGCTCATCAGCGAACGCGCCGCCGAGCAGGTGGCCGCCATGGTGGACGACGCGGTGGCCCTCGGCGCCAAGCTCCGGGTGCCGCTGCGGCGCCACGGCGCGCGCATCGCGCCGCTGGTGTTGGACCACGTGAAGCCGGGCATGAAGGTCTATGGCGACGAGTCCTTCGGCCCCATCGCGGCCATCGTGCGGGTGAACGACCTGGAGGAGGCCGTGCGCGTGGCCAACGACACCGAGTACGGCCTGGCCGGCGCCGTGTTCGGACGCGACATCTCCCGCACCCTGCAGGTGGCACAGCGTCTCGAATGCGGCGTGTGCCACATCAACGCCCCCACCGTGCGCAGCGAACCTCAGTTGCCTTTCGGCGGCGTCAAGGACAGCGGGTACGGCCGTTTCGGCGGCAAGGCGGCCATCGCGGAGTTCACCGATCTGCGCTCGATTACGATCCAGACCGAACCCCAGGCCTACCCCTTCTGACACCTTGCCGCGATCCCGCACACCCCCAGCCACCCCCGTTCCCCCAGCCGCTCCGCGCGCGCGCCGCAACCTGCCCCTGTTGCTGCTGCAGGTGCGCGGCGGGCTCATCGCGCGCTTTCGGCCGGTGCTCAAGAAAACGGGGCTGACGGAACAGCAGTTCCGCATCCTGCGCGCGCTCGACGTCTACGGCACGCTGGAGCCGCGCCAGATCTGCACCATCTGCCACATTTCCAGCCCCAGCCTGGCGGGTGTGCTGGCCCGCATGGAGGCGCTGGACCTGGTGAGCCGCGAACGCATGAAAGGCGATCAGCGCCGCCAGCACGTCTCGCTGACGCCGCGGGCGATGCGCATGTTCAAGGACGTCAGCGGCGACCTCGAAGACGTCTACCGCCAGCTTGAGGCCGACCTGGGCCCTGAATTCGTGGCGGAGGTCTACGCCATGCTCGACCGCCTGCTGGCCGTGCTCCAGGTGCCGGAGGACTCAGGCGCCGAGCCCGAAGACGGCTGAGTCAGTGCGGCCCGCGCGCCGTGGGCCGTGTGCGGTGGAAGGTGATGGGGCTGTGCGCCGCCGCCTTCATGACCGAAGGCTTGATGCGGCCCACCACGTGCATCTCGCAGGGCTTGCAATCGAAGCGCAGGGTGAGCTTCTCGTTGTTGTGGGTGATGGTGAGCGGCTCGGCGCGCACCGTGCCTTGCACGCCGGTGACGCCCTTGGCCTGCTTGGGGCACAGGCTCAGCGAGAAGCGCACGCAGTGCTTGGTGATCATGAGGCTGACCTCGCCGGTCTCCTCGTGCGACTCGTAGGCGCTGGCGATCACCTTCACGCCGTGCTTCTCGTAGAAGGCGCGGGCCTTGTGGTTGAACACATTGGCCAGGTAGGTGAGCGTGTCCTCGGGGTAGGGCGCGGGCGGCTCCACCGCCACGCCGCGCGGCAGGCGTTTGAATGCCCTGGCGCGCGCGGCCTCCAGCGCGGCCACGGCCTCGCGGCGCAGCGGGTTGAGCAGCGAGGCCGGCACGAACCAGGGCTCGCTGAAGGCGAGGGCGATGTCGATGGGCGTGAAGAGCGTTTCGCCGAGGCGGCCCAAGGCCTCGCGCAGCTTGTCGTGCGCCTGTGAGGCATCACGAGCCAGCTCCAGCAAGCAGGCCAGTTCGGCG
>Ga0209970_1000149_pt1 | contig 10736 bp, 11 predicted proteins | sample InoplaCoSAM_FD_187585 | JGI IMG/M metagenome (GOLD analysis project Ga0209970, IMG submission 187585) | Arabidopsis thaliana rhizosphere microbial communities from the Joint Genome Institute, USA, that affect carbon cycling - Inoculated... | ecosystem: Host-associated > Plants > Roots >...
CGCTGCGCAAGAACGTGCTGGCAAAATGCTACGGTGGTGACATCACCCGCAAACGAAAACTGCTCGAAAAACAGAAGGCTGGCAAGAAGCGCATGAAACAGATCGGCTCCGTCGAAGTGCCCCAGGAGGCTTTCCTGGCGATCCTGCAGGTGCAAGACTGATGAGGTCCGCCATGGGTGCGGTCACGGGGGCGATCCTCGCGGCGTTCGGGCTCTACGCCGTGGCCTGGTATTCGGGCGCGGTCGAAGGCAACTTCTCTCTGTTGCTGCTGCTGGCGACGCTGGTCACCGGCATCTACTGGGTGATCGACAAGCTGGTGTTCCTGCCGCAGCGCCGCCGCGTGGCCGAGCACCTGGTGAAGGAGCACCAGCAGCGCAAGGAAGCCCTGGCCAAGCAGGGTTTCAGCGAGATCGAGGGCGACATAGAGCCGGCGCGTCAGCGGGCGCTGGCACAGCCCTGGTGGTTGGACTGGACCGCGGGCCTGTTCCCCGTGATCCTGGCTGTCTTCGTGCTGCGCTCCTTCCTGTTCGAGCCGTTCAAGATTCCCTCGGGCTCCATGATCCCTACCCTGCGCGTGGGTGACCTGATCCTGGTGAACAAGTACCACTACGGTATTCGTCTGCCTGTCCTGAACACGAAGGTCTGGGACAACCACGCGCCGCAGCGCGGCGACGTGATCGTCTTTCGCTACCCGCCCAAGCCCAGCCTGGACTACATCAAGCGCGTGATCGGCCTGCCGGGCGACGAGGTGGCCTACCTGAACAAGCAACTCACGGTCAATGGCCAGCCCGTGCCCCGGGTGGCGCAGCCTGACTTCTTCGACAAGGACTCGATGCGCTACGCCAAGCAATGGCAGGAGAGCCTGGGCGGCAAGCACTACAACATCCTCAACGAGGACACGCGCCCGGCCTTTGTCGAAGGCGTCACGCAATTCCCCTTCGCCGACGGTTGCCGCTACAGCGTCGAAGGCATGGTCTGCAAGGTGCCGGCCGGGCACTACTTCATGATGGGCGACAATCGCGACAATTCGCTCGACTCGCGGTATTGGGGCTTCGTGCCCGAAGCGAATATCGTCGGCAAGGCCTTTTTCGTCTGGATGAACTTCGGCGATTTCGGTCGCATCGGCTCGTTCGAGTGACGGCGAGCTCTCTGGAGGAACGCGCATGAAGTTGAAGCGGCAACAACGGGGCCTGACCTTCGTCGGCCTGATCATCGTCGGCACCCTGCTGGCCTTGGCGGGCATCGTGGCGGCACAGGTGTTCCCCACCTACCTCGAGTACATGGCTGTTCAGAAGGCGGTGCAGAAGGCCGCGGCGGGCGATACCGTGGCCGAGGTGCGCAGCATCTTTGACAAGGCCGCCACGATCGACGACATCAAGACCATTTCGGGCAAAGACCTCACGGTCGGCAAGCAGGGCGATCGCGTCGTGGTGTCATTCGACTACACCCGCGAGATCCACCTGGCCGGCCCGGGTTGGCTGGTAATGAAGTACAAGGGCAGCTCGCAATGAGCGCGGCCCGTTTGATGGCTTGAGCCCCGATCTCACCGCGCTGCAGGGCCGGCTGCAGCACCGCTTTGCCAATCCCCGCCTGTTGGAGCGGGCGCTGACCCACCGCAGCTTTGGCGCCGACCACAACGAGCGCCTGGAATTCCTCGGTGATTCCGTGCTCAACCTGGCCATCTCCGGCCTGCTGTTCGAGAAGCTGGATGCCTTGCCCGAGGGCGACCTCTCGCGTGTGCGCGCCAACCTGGTCAAGCAGGACACCTTGTTCGAACTCGCCCAGGCGCTGGGCCTGTCGTCGGGCCTGCGGCTGGGTGATGGTGAAAAGCGCTCGGGCGGGCACAAGCGCCCCTCCATCCTGGCCGACGCGCTGGAGGCCGTGATCGGTGCCGTCTATCTCGACGCTGGCTTCGAGACCGCCTCGCAATTGGTGCGGCGCCTCTATGGCGGTATCGAGCTCAGCACCAACATGACGGCGCTGGGCAAAGACCCGAAAACCGAATTGCAGGAGTGGCTTCAGGGTCGCAAAATGAAGCTGCCCGTCTACCGCGTGGTGGCCACGCTGGGCGAGGCGCACAAGCAGACCTTCGACGTGGAATGCACCGTGCAGGAAACCGGCCACAGCGAGCGCGGCATCGGCGCTTCGCGGCGCGCGGGCGAACAAGCCGCCGCCGCTGCCATGCTGCAACACCTGAGCGCGCCATCCGCCGACAAAGCCACCCCATGAGCCAGAAGACTCCCGCCCCGCCGCCCGCTGACGCCCACCTCGAGGCAATGCTGGCGCGCGCGCTCGGCAAACCTGCTGCGGCCGACGCCGCCGACGCACCCGAGGCGCCGCACCCCGAGGTCGCCGAGGCCGATAAGCGCTGTGGTTACGTCGCCATCGTGGGCAAGCCCAACGTCGGCAAGTCCACGCTGCTCAATGCGCTGGTGGGTCAGAAGGTCAGCATCACTTCGCGCAAGGCGCAGACCACTCGCCACCGCATCACCGGCATCCGCACCGAGGGTGCGTCGCAGTTCATCTTCGTGGACACGCCCGGTTTCCAGACCCGCCATGGCAACGCGCTCAACCGCTCGCTGAACAAGACGGTGCTGGGCGCGGTGACCGACGTGGACCTGATCCTCTTCGTCGTCGAGGCCGGCCGCTTCAATCTGGCCGACGCCAAGGTACTCTCGCTGCTGCCGGCCTCGGTGCCGGTCATTCTGCTGGCCAACAAGCTGGACGAGGTGCACCGCCGCGGCGACCTGGCGCCCTGGCTGCGATCCATGCAGGAGCGCCACGCCTTCGCCGAGTTCGTGCCCATGTCGGCCAAGGCGCCCAAGGACATCCAGCGCCTGTTCGGCATCTGCGAGAAGTACCTGCCCCAGCAGCCCTGGATCCACGACGCCGAGGAACTCACCGACCGCAGCGAGCGCTTCATGGCTGCCGAGATGGTGCGCGAGAAGCTGTTTCGCCTCACCGGTGACGAACTGCCTTACACCTCCACGGTGATCATCGACCGCTTCGAGGAAGAGGGGCAGTTGCGCCGCATCGCCGCAACCATCGTTGTCGAGCGCGAGGGCCACAAGGGCATGGTGATCGGCGACAAGGGCGAGAAGCTCAAGCGCATCGGCACCGAGGCCCGCATGGAGCTGGAAAAGCTCTGGGGCGGCAAGGTGTTCCTGGAGCTGTGGGTCAAGGTCCGATCCGGTTGGGCAGACGACGACGCGCGCGTGCGCTCTTTTGGATACGAGTGAGCGCCTTGCGCCGCGTCGCCGACGAGTCCGCCTACGTTCTGCACCGCTACGACTGGAGCGAGACCAGCCTCGTTCTCGAGGTATTCACCCGCTACCACGGCCGCATCGCCCTGGTGGCCAAGGGCGTCAAGCGGCCCACCTCGCAGTTCCGCCCGGTGCTGCTGCCATTGCAGCCCCTGCAGCTGAGCTGGAGCGGCGACGCCGAGGTGCGCACGCTCAAGGCTGCGCACTGGGTGGGTGGGCACGTCATGCCGACGGGCGAAGCCCTCATTGCGGGCAGCTACCTCAACGAACTGCTGGTGAAGCTGCTGGCGCGCGACGACCCGTACCCGCGCCTGTTCGACTGGTTCGCCACCGCCGTACACACCCTGGCCGACCAGCCCGACGCCCGCACCGTGGTGCTGCGCGCCTTCGAGCTGCTGATGCTGCGCGAGATCGGTCTGCTGCCCGACCTGGTGCGTGAGGGCTCGACGCTGGCGCCGCTGAGCGAGGGCGAGCGCTACGTGCTGCAGGCCGAGTCGGGCCTGCGCGTGGCGCACGAGGACGATCACCACGCGCTGGACGCCGCCCGCTGGCGCGACCTTCAAGAGGCCCTGGACGACCCTGCGCCTTTCGTGCCGGTGCTGCGCGTGTGCGCCGAGATCGCGCCGACCCTGCGCATCCCTCTGCGCAACCTGCTGCACTACCATGGTGGCGTGCGCGTGTTTCGCACGCGCCAGCTCATGCTCGATGTGCAGGCCATGCGCCGCCGCCGCGGGCATGCCCCCGACGCCGCTTCAACCGATTCCTGACCGAGCCCGAGCATGGTGCACCCCCGAACCGCGCTGTCCGTCAATCTCAACAAGGTCGCGCTGGTGCGCAACACCCGCCACCTGGGCATTCCCTCGGTCACGCGCGCGGCCGCACTGTGCCTGCAGGCCGGGGCCGCCGGCATCACCGTGCACCCGCGGCCCGACGAGCGCCACATCCGCGCGCACGACGTGCACGACCTGGCCGCCGTGCTCCAGGCCTGGCCCGGGCGCGAATACAACATCGAGGGCAACCCCTTCCACAACCTGATGGACTTCGTGCGCGCCGTGCGCCCGCACCAGGCCACCTTCGTGCCGGACTCGGAGGGCCAGTTCACCAGCGACCATGGCTGGCGTTTCCCCGACGACGCCGAGCGCCTGCGCCCCCTGATCGCCGAGTGCCAGGCGCTGGGCGTGCGCGTGAGCCTGTTCATGGACGCCGAGGCCGAGCAAATGGCTGCGGCCAAGGCGGTCGGTGCTGACCGGGTCGAGTTCTACACCGAGCCCTATGCGGCGGCCTTTGGCACGCCCGGACAGACCGAGCAACTGCGCCGCTTCGCGCAGGCCTCGCAGGCCGCGCTGGACGCCGGCCTGGCCGTGAATGCCGGCCACGACCTCAACCGCGACAACCTCACGCCCTTCCTGCGCACCGTTCCCGGCGTCAGCGAGGTCTCCATCGGCCATGCCCTGATCGCCGATGCGCTCGAACTTGGTTACGAGGCCACCGTCGTGGCCTACCAGCGCTGCATCGCCGACGCCTTCGCATGATCTACGGCATCGGCACCGACATCTGCGACGTGCGCCGCATCGCGGCCACGATGGAACGCCAGGGCGAGCGCTTCGCGAGCAAGGTGCTCAGTGAGGCTGAGTTTGCCGTCTGGCAGCGCCGCAGCGCGCGCTGGCCGCAGCGTGGCCTGCGCTATCTGGCCACGCGCTTCTCGGCCAAGGAAGCTTTCTCCAAGGCCATTGGCCTGGGCATGCGCATGCCCATGAGCTGGCGCCGCTGCGAGATCGCCAACCTGCCCAGCGGCCAACCCATCATCGTGCTGCACGGCGAGCTCAAGACCTGGTTCGAATCGCAAGGCCTGCGCGCGCACGTCACCGTGACCGACGAGACCGACTACGCGGCCAGCTTCGTGGTCGTCGAACGCACCGACCCTCCATCGCCATGAACCACCACGCCCCCCTGATCATCGACGTCGCCGGCCTGACGCTGAGCGACACCGACCGGCAGCGCCTGGACCACCCCCTGGTGGGCGGGGTCATCCTGTTCGGCCGCAACTGGCATGACCGCGCGCAGCTCACGCGGCTGTGCGCGCAGATCAAGGCCGTGCGTGAGGACCTGCTGGTGGCGGTGGATCAGGAAGGTGGCCGCGTGCAGCGCTTCCGCACCGATGGCTTTACTGCTTTGCCTCCCATGGCTGCACTCGGCGAGCGCTGGATGGCCGGTGGCGCCGACGGTGACGCGGCGATGCGCGCGATCGACGCCGCCACGGCAACCGGTTTCGTGCTCGGCGCCGAACTGCGCGCCTGCGGTGTCGACCTGAGCTTCACGCCCGTGCTCGACCTCGATCACGGCGACAGCTCGGTCATTGGTGATCGCGCCTTCGCGCGCGACCCGCGCGTGGTGGCGATGCTCGCGCAGGCGCTCATGCATGGCCTGCGGCAAAGTGGCATGGGCAACTGCGGGAAACACTTCCCCGGCCACGGATTCGTGCGCGGCGACACGCACCACGAGATCCCGCGCGACACGCGTTCGCTCAAAGCCATCCTGGCCGACGACGCCTTGCCCTACGGCTGGCTCAGTGCCTCGCTGAGCGCGGTGATGCCCGCGCATGTGATCTACCCCAAGGTGGATGCACGTCCTGCGGGCTTCTCGGCGCGCTGGTTGCAGGACGTGCTGCGCGCGCGCCTGGGCTTCACGGGCGCCGTGTTCAGCGACGACCTGGGCATGGCCGCGGCGCGCCAGATCGAGGGACGCGCGGTGCGCTTCGCGGAGGCTGCCACCGCCGCGCTGCAGGCGGGTTGCGACATGGTGCTGCTGTGCAACCAGAGCGTGGTGGAGGGTGGTGCGCCGATCGACGAGGCCATTGACGAGCTGGCGCGCGCCGCGGTGCAGGGTGACTGGACACCATCACCCGCCAGCGAGGAGCGCCGCCGCACGCTGCTGCCGCAGGGCAAGGCCATGGCCTGGGACGATCTGATGGTGGACGCGCGCTACATGCACGCGCTGTCCTTGCTGCCTTGAAGCGGCAAGCTGCCTAGCGGTCGAGCCCCAGTTTTTCGAGCAGGTCGCCCACGAGTTCGAGGCGCAGCAGTGGGTTGTCCAGCGCCATCAGGCGCTGCTTGAGCGCGACCGGTGCGGGCACCAGTTCGCACCAGCGGTTGGCCACCCAGCCCGCGTCGTCCCAGTGGTAGGGCGGTTGGATCGGCAACTGCTCCTCGGCACCGGGCTGGCGCTCGCGCAGGTTTTCCAGCACGCGTTTCAGGCCAATGGCCACGGAGGTCAGTTCGTCGGGCACGGGCGCGTGAACGTCGGCGGGCAGCAGGTCCACGTCGGCCACCCACAGGCCATGTGGCAGGCGCGTGCGGCGCGTGACGTTGAAGCGCTGCAGTCCCTGGCAGCGGATCACGAACAGCCCGGGTTGCGGCTTCTCCAGCGACTCGATGCGCGCGAGCACCCCGACCGGATGGAAGACTTCCTTGGCGAAGCCGTCGCCGCCGGGTGGGGCGTTCGGGTCGAGGCGGCGAACCTCGCTGCCCTCGCTCAGGCTGACCACGCCGAAGGGCGCGCCGGCCTTGTGGCAGCGACCGATCATGTCGAGGTAGCGCACCTCGAAGATGCGAAGCGGCAACCAGCCGCCCGGAAACAGGACGGTCTGCAGCGGGAAGAGGGGCAGCTGGGCGAGCTTGAGCGGGTCAGCGGCCGCCGGGCCGTCGCTCAATCCTCGACCACCGCGTCGGCGCTCTGGCGCTGCATCATGGCCAGCAGATTGGCCACGGTGGCGCGCAGTTCGCGGCGGTCGCAGATGAAGTCGACCGCGCCTTTGGTCTGCAAGAACTCGGCGCGCTGGAAGCCCTCAGGAAGCTTCACGCGCACGGTATTCTCGATCACGCGCGGGCCGGCGAAGCCGATCAGCGCCTTGGGCTCGGCGATCACCACATCGCCCACGAAGGCGAAGCCCGCGCTCACACCGCCCATGGTGGGGTCGGTGAGCACACTGATGTAGGGCAGGCCTTTCTTGGCCAGGCGCGTGAGCGAAGCATTGGTCTTGGCCATCTGCATCAACGACAGCAGGCCTTCCTGCATGCGCGCGCCACCGGTGGCGGTGAAGCACACGAAAGGCACCTTCTGCGCGATGGCTTCCTCGACGCCGCGCACGAAGCGCTCACCGACGACCGAACCCATGGAGCCGCCCATGAAGTCGAATTCGAAGCAGGCCGCGACCAGGCTCATGCCCTTGACCGCGCCGCCCATGACGATGAGGGCATCGGTCTCGCTGGTGGTTTCCAGCGCTTCCTTCAGGCGCTCGGGGTACTTGCGGCTGTCCTTGAACTTGAGCGCGTCCACCGGCAGCACCTCCTGGCCGATCTCGTAGCGGCCCTCGGCGTCGAGGAAGCCGTTGAGCCGCGCGCGCGCACCGATGCGGTGGTGATGCGAGCAGTGCGGGCAGACGTTCTGGTTCTTCTCCAGGTCGTTCTTGTAGAGCACGGCCTCGCAGCTGGGGCACTTCACCCACAGGCCTTCGGGCACGCTGCGGCGCTCGGTGGGGTCGGTCTGGGTGATCTTGGGAGGGAGCAGCTTTTCGAGCCAGGACATGCGGTTCTCCGGGGGAGTGGGGGGCGCGAGGCGGGATTATGCGTCCAGCGCTTTTCGGATGGTGCGCATGAACTGGACGGCCACGGGCACCACCTTTTCGTGCGGTTCGTCTTCTATGAGCTGGATGAGCTTGCTGCCGATCACCACCGCGTCGGCGGTGCGCCCGATGGCGCGGGCGGTGTCCGCGTCCCGGATGCCGAAACCCACGCCGACGGGGATGTTCACGTGCGCGCGGATGCGCGGCAGCATGGCTTCGACCTGGGACACGTCCAGCGTGCCCGCGCCGGTGACGCCCTTGAGTGAAACGTAGTACACGTAGCCACTGGCCACGCGCGCCACCTGGGCCATGCGCTCGTCGGTGGAGGTGGGGGCCAGCAGGAAGATGAGGTCCATGTCGCGCGCGCGCAGGGCGCGGGCAAAGTCCTCGCATTCCTCGGGCGGGTAGTCCACCACCAGCACGCCATCGACGCCGGCCTCGGCCGCATCGTTCACGAACGCACCGGCGCCGTGTTTCTGGTCGTAGCGCTCCACCGGGTTGGCGTAGCCCATCAACACCACCGGCGTGGTCGTGTTGCGCTCGCGAAAGCGCTTGACCATGGCGAGCACCTGCGCGAGGCCGATGCCCGCAGCCAGCGCGCGGTCGCCGGCTTTCTGGATCACCGGGCCGTCGGCCGAGGGGTCGGAGAAGGGCACGCCCAGCTCGATGATGTCGGCGCCCGCCTCGGCCATGCCCTGCATCAGCTCGGGCGTGATGTCAGCAAAGGGGAAGCCGGCGGTGACGTAGGGAATCAGCGCCTTGCGGCCCTGGGACTTGAGTTCGGCCAGGGTCTTGTCGATGCGGCTCATTTGGCTTGGCCTCCCTTGACGGTGTGTCCGCGCATGGAGGGACGGTCGTAGAAGTCCACGCCCGAGAGGTCGGCGACGGTGCCGATGTCTTTGTCGCCGCGGCCCGAGAGGTTGACGAGGATCGACTGCGTGGGTTTCATGGTCTTGGCGAGCTTCATGGCGTGTGCCACCGCGTGGCTGGACTCGAGCGCGGGGATGATGCCCTCGGTGCGGCAGAGGTAGTGGAAGGCTTCCAGGGCCTCGGTGTCGGTGATGCCCACGTATTCGGCGCGGCCGATGTCCTTGAGGTAGGCGTGTTCCGGACCCACGCCGGGGTAGTCCAGGCCCGCGCTCACGCTGTGCGTTTCGGTGACCTGGCCGTTGTCGTCCTGCAGCACGTAGGTGCGATTGCCGTGCAGCACGCCAGGGCTGCCACGTTGCAGCGAAGCCGCGTGCTTCTGACTGTCCAGGCCCTCGCCGGCGGCCTCCACGCCGATCAGGCGGGTGTCCTTGTGCTCGATGTAGGGATGGAAGATGCCCATGGCGTTGCTGCCGCCGCCCACACAAGCGATCACCGCGTCGGGCTGCTCACCGGTGCAGTTCGCCTCGCGCAGCATTTCGGGCATCTGCTTGAGGCATTCCTCGCCGATCACGCTCTGGAAGTCGCGCACCATCATCGGATAGGGGTGCGGGCCGGCCACGGTACCGATGATGTAGAAGGTGTTGTCCACGTTGGCGACCCAGTCGCGCATGGCCTCGTTGAGCGCGTCCTTGAGCGTCTTGCTCCCGCTTTCCACAGGCACCACGGTGGCGCCCAACAGCTTCATGCGAAAGACGTTGGGACTCTGGCGCTTGACATCCTCGCTGCCCATGTAGACCACGCATTCCAGACCGTAGCGCGCGCAGATGGTGGCGGTGGCCACGCCGTGCTGGCCTGCGCCAGTCTCGGCAATGATGCGTGGCTTGCCCATGCGGCGCGCCAGCATGGCCTGGCCAATGGTGTTGTTCACCTTGTGCGCGCCGGTGTGGTTGAGGTCCTCGCGCTTGAGGAAGATCTGCGCGCCGCCCATCTCGTGGCTCATGCGCGCGGCGTGGTAGACCGGGCTGGGCCGGCCCACGAAGTGGGCGAGCTCGTAGTGGAATTCGGCGAGGAAGTCCGGGTCGTGCTGGTACTTCTCGTAGGCTGCCTTCAGTTCGTTGATGGCGTGCGTGAGCGTCTCGCTCACGAAGCTGCCGCCGTAGATGCCGAAATGGCCGCGGGTGTCGGGTTGCTGGTAAGGGGTCTGCATGCGAAATCCTGTGCGGTGGATGGCCCGCGCGACCCGTGGCAAAGGGTCAGGATCGCTGCGGGGAGGGTGCTGGCGCCGGATCGGTCGCGCGATCGGCGGCGCGCACGGCGGCCACGAAGGCCTGCATCTTGTCGGCGCTCTTGATGCCCTTGGACACCTCGATGCCGGAGCTCACGTCAACGGCCCAGGGCCGGACGAGTCTGATGCCATCGGTCACGTTTGCAGGCGTGAGTCCACCAGACAAAACGAGGCGAGAGCTGGCGTTTAGTCGAGGGTGTGACCACGTGAAGGCCGTCCAGTCGAAGGATTGACCGCCGCCACCGAACCCCTCGACGTGGGCGTCGAGCAGGATGGCTTGGGCAGAGGCGAAATCATCCGCGAATTGTAGGAGATCGAAAGATTCCCCGGCCGCGCCGGCGGGGATGCGCGCGGCGCGCAAGTAAGGCCGGCCCGGGGCCTGGGCCTGGGCCGGCGTTTCGTCGCCGTGCATTTGCAAGAGGGCGTTGGGCACGGCGCGCACGCCGCGCGCGATCCATTCAGGACTGGCGTTGACGAACAGCAGCACCGGCGTGACGAAGGCGGGCAGGCGGCGTGCCAGTTCACCGGCGCGCTCGGGTTCGGCGACTCGTGGCCGCTGCCGTTGACCGCCGACGGGATCGTCACCGGTGCCAGGCCGCTGGGAGCCGTGGTCGACTTCGGTGAGTCGCTGATCGAGATCGACAATCATCGTCTGTTCCTGGTCGAGGGCGATGTCCCGATGTTCCGCGACCGCGAG
>Ga0209970_1000151_pt1 | contig 10710 bp, 11 predicted proteins | sample InoplaCoSAM_FD_187585 | JGI IMG/M metagenome (GOLD analysis project Ga0209970, IMG submission 187585) | Arabidopsis thaliana rhizosphere microbial communities from the Joint Genome Institute, USA, that affect carbon cycling - Inoculated... | ecosystem: Host-associated > Plants > Roots >...
TGCCGCTGCTGCTCGATGCGCTGGCGCAGGGCGGCGCGACCCGTCCTGACGCATCTTGCAAGCCCGGTTGTCTGCTTTGGCAGCCACCGGGCTTTGCTATAAATATAATAGCTTCCAGCGCTTATCCATCAAGCGCTGGCGGCTATTTTTACTAGTAATCGTCGCCCGAACCCATCGCCAGGTTCTCGAAACGGGTCTGGTTCTTCTGGAAGAACAGCTTCACGGTGCCGGTGGGGCCGTTACGCTGCTTGCCGATGATGATCTCGGCCACGTTGGGCTCCTTGGAGTCCTTGTTGTAGTAGTCGTCGCGGTAGATGAACATGATGATGTCGGCATCCTGCTCGATGGCGCCGGACTCGCGCAGGTCGGACATCATGGGGCGCTTGTCGGTGCGCTGCTCGACCGAGCGGTTGAGCTGCGACAGCGCGATCACCGGGCATTGCAGTTCCTTGGCCAGCATCTTCAGGCCGCGCGAGATCTCACCGAGTTCGGTGGCGCGGTTGTCACCGCCGTCGCTGCTGGAGCCGCTCATGAGCTGCAGGTAGTCGACCACGATCAGGCCGAGCTTGCCGCAGGTGCGCGCCAGGCGCCGGGCGTTGGCGCGCAACTCGCTGGGCGTGAGGCCGGGTGTCTCGTCGATGTGCAGCGAGACGTGGCGCAGCTTCTCAATGGCCTCGGTCAGGCGCGGCCACTCCTCGTCGGTGAGCTTGCCGGTGCGCAAGTGGCCCTGGTTGATGCGGCCAATGGAGCCCACGATACGCACCGCGAGCTGGGCCGCGCCCATTTCCATGGAGAACACGGCCACGGGCAGGCCTTCGTTGAGCGCCACGTGCTCGGCGATGTTGATCGCGAAGGCGGTTTTCCCCATCGACGGGCGCGCCGCCAGCACGATCAGGTCGCCCCCCTGCAAACCCGCCGTCATGCGATCGAGGTCGATAAAGCCGGTGGGAACACCCGTCACGTCCTGCGGGTTGTCAGCCATCTCCTGCACGCGGTCCAGCAGGTCGACCACCAGCCGGTCCATCGACTGGAAGCCCTCCTTCATGCGCGAGCCTTCCTCGCCGATCTTGAAGATCTTCTGCTCGGCCTCGTCGAGGATCTTGGCCACCGGCTTGCCCTGCGGGTTGAAGGCGGAGGTGGATATCTCGTCGCTGGCAGCCACGAGTTTGCGCAGCACGGCGCGCTCGCGCACGATCTCGGCGTAGCGGCGGATGTTGGCTGCGCTGGGCACGTACTGAGCCAACGAGTTCAGGTAGGCGAGACCACCCACCTCCTCGGCCTTGCCGAGGTTTTGCAGGTGCTCGAACACCGTCACCACGTCGGCAGGCTTCGAGGCATTGACCAGCGCGGCAATGGCCGAGTACGTCAGGCGGTGCTCGTAGCGATAGAAGTCCGAGTCGTTGAGCAGATCGGCCACGCGGTCCCACGCACCGTTGTCCAGCAAGAGCCCACCCAGCACGCTGGACTCGGCTTCGATGGAATGGGGGGGAACGCGGAGCTGGGCGACCTGCCGGTCGCCGGTGTCGTCGAGGCCGCTACCGAGGTCAGGGAAGGGGCTGGAGAAGGCGGTGGACATGCAGCGTCAGGTCAAAGGGGCATGGTACGCCCCTGGGTAGTCCGCGTCATGGGACAACCCTGTGGAAAACAGGTGGGAATGCGGTGTACGCGTGGTGCAAAGAAAAAGCCGCTGCCCGAAGACAGCGGCTTTCGGCAAGCCGGACGGCTTGCGGGTATCAGGCGGTTTCGCCCAGCACCGAGACCGCCACGTCGACCGTGACGTCGGTGTGCAGGTTGACCTGCACGGTGTAGTCGCCAACCACCTTGAGCGGGCCGTTGGGCATGCGCACCTGCGACTTGACCACATCCTTGAAGCCAAGCTTGTGCAGTTCGTCGGTCACGTCGTGGTTGGTGACGGAGCCGAAAAGGCGACCGTCAACGCCGGCCTTCTGCGTGAGCTTGAGGTTGCTGGCAGCCAGCTTCTCACCCAGGGCCTGGGCATCGGCCAGCTTGGCGGCGGCGGCCTTCTCCAGTTCGGCGCGGCGGGCTTCGAAAGCCTCCAGGGCGTCCTTGGTGGCGCGGCGGGCCTGGCCCGTGGGGATCAGGAAGTTGCGGGCGTAACCGTCTTTCACCTTGACGACATCACCGAGGGCGCCGAGGTTGTGGACTTTTTCGAGAAGAATCACTTGCATGTCGGGCTCCTCGATCAGACGCGGTGCTGATCGCTGTAGGGCAGCATGGCCAGGAAGCGCGCGCGCTTGATGGCGGTGGTGACCTGACGCTGGTAGATCGCGCGGGTGCCAGTCAGGCGCGCGGGAATGATCTTGCCGTTTTCAGAGATGAAGTCGCGCAGGACGTCGATGTCCTTGTAGTCCACCTCTTCGACCTTGGCGACGGTGAAGCGGCAGAAGCGCTTGCGCTTGAAGAGCAGCGACTGGGTGTTGCGCTTGGGGCGCTTGTCTTTGTTGAAACGCTTGGGTGCAGCCATGATGGGCCTTTCCTATGTCTTGCTGAATGCCTGGATGTGGAAAACCACGCCTTTGCCGTTGCGCGCGTTCGCGAGGAAGCCGTCAAACACCGCCAGTTCGTTGAGCGCCTGCTTTTGCAGGGTCTCGGCCAGGGGCCCGAAGGCCACGGCACGGATCTGGAGGGCGACGGTTCGGGGTGTGTCCAGTTCGGTCTGCTGTGACTCGTGCTCTAGCACGAGGTTGAGCACCGGGATGCCTGCCGGTGTGTAACGCAGGTTCTGCACCTGCACCACCACGGCCTGCAACTGGAGACGGTTCACCCGATTCCCGCGAGCCTCACGCCTGGGGCGTCAGGTGGTGGGCTCCTGCGACTGCTGCTGGGCCTTGCGGGCCTCTTCGCGCTCGACCGTCTTCATCATGGACGACGGGCCGGTGTCGGCTTTCTTGCGCTGCACGCTCAGGTGGCGCAGCACGGCGTCGTTGAAGCGGAAAGCGTGCTCCAGCTCGTTCATCACGGCCTGATCGGCTTCGATGTTGACGCAGAGGTAGTGGGCCTTGGACAGCTTGTTGATCTGGTACGCCAGTTGACGGCGGCCCCAGTCTTCAACGCGGTGGATCTTGCCGCCGCCGGCGGTGATCATGCCCTTGTAGCGCTCCAGCATGGCCGGAACCTGTTCGCTCTGATCCGGGTGGATCAGCAAGACGATCTCATAGTGACGCATGGACTCTCCTTGTGGATGACCCCGGCCGACCGGAAGACCCTGGCCGGGGAGGTTGACAGCTGCCCCCAGGCGTCAGCAGGGGTGCAGCAAGGCAAGCCCGCGATTATACAAAAGTGAAAGGCCCGGGCCACCTGTCGGTGGTCCGGGCCGGATTCACCCGCCGGCAACGGCGGGTGAAGGGCTTCTCAGGCGCCGATCAGGCGGCCTTGAGGTTGGGGTAGCGCACGTGCTCCACCAGTTCCTGGATCTTCTTGTTCGGCGCCGGGGTAACCAGGCTGACCAGGATGATCACCGCCATGCCGAGCGGCACACCGAACACGCCAGCCGAGATCGGCTGGATACCGAACCACAGCTCCACCGGCGAGGTGACGCCGAAGACGCCGCGCAGCCAGGGCTGGGTGGTGACCATGTAGTAGAAGGTGATGCCCAGGCCGGCGATCATGCCCAGCGAGGCGGCAATGCCGGTGGCGCGCTTCCAGAAGATGCCAAGCACCAGGGCCGGGAAGAACGCCGCCGCCGCGAACGAGAACGCCGCGGAGACCAGGAACAGGATGTCGGCAGGCTTCTGCGCCGCCACGTAGGCAGCGCACAGGGCCACGACCAGCAGCAGCGTCTTGGAGATCGTGACGCGGCGGGCCGTCGAGGCGTTGGGGTCGATCATCTTGTAGTACAGGTCGTGCGACAGCGCATTGGCGATGGTCAGCAGCAGGCCGTCGGCGGTGGACAGCGCCGCAGCCAGGCCGCCGGCCGCCACCAAGCCCGAGATGACGTACGGCAGTCCACCAATAGCCGGGGTGGCCAGCACGATGATGTCGCCGCCGATGCTCATCTCATTGAGCTGCAGGATGCCGTCCTTGTTCACGTCGGTCACGGACAGCAGGCCCGGGTCGACGCGGTTCCACGCCGCTATCCATTCCGGCAGGTTGTTGAACGGTGTGCCCACCAGGACGTTGAGCACCTCGAACTTGACCAGCACCGCCAGCGCGGGCGCCGTGAAGTACAGCAGGAAGATGAAGAACAGCGACCACGTCACCGACTGACGCGCCTCCTTCACGCTCGGCACCGTGTAGTAGCGCATCAGGATGTGCGGCAGCGCGGCGGTACCCACCATCAGGCAGAAGATGAGCGCGAGGAAGTTGCGTCGAGACTCGTTGAAGGTTTTCTGCGCGGCAGCGTCGCCATCGGGGTTGCCGGCGAACTGCGCCGCATGACGAGGCATGCCGTTCAGCGGTGCCGTCTTGGCATTGGCGGCGGCGCGTTGCGCAGTCCAGGCCTTCGTTGCCGCCTCGGCATCCTTGGGCAGATCGGCGACAGCTTTTTCCGCAGCGGCGATCTCGGCGCTGGGCGCATTGGCGGCGCGCAGGTCGGCCAGCTTCTTGTCGGCGGCGGACTTGTCGGCGGCCAGCGCGGCGGCCGGGTCCTTCAGCTTCTCGGTCAGCGCATCGGCGCGGGCCTTGAAGATGCCACGCACTTCCAGCTCCTTCGGATCGTTGATCAGGCGCTGCTCGGCTTCGGTAACTTTGAGCAGTTGCTGGCCATAGATCGCCTGCGGCACGGGCACGCTGGTCTGCTTCACCGACAGCCACACCACCGGGATCATGTAGGCAATGATCAGAATGATGTACTGGGCCACCTGCGTCCATGTGACTGCGCGCATGCCACCCAGGAACGAGCACACCAGGATGCCGCCGAGGCCCAGGAAAACCCCGAGCTCGAAGGCCACGCCCGTGAGGCGCGCGGTGATGATGCCCACACCGTAGATCTGCGCCACCACGTAGGTGAAGGAGCAGAGGATGGCCGCGAAGATGCCCAGGAAGCGCGGCAGGTTGCCGCCGTAGCGCTCACCCAGGAAGTCGGGGATGGTGAACTGCCCGAACTTGCGCAGGTACGGCGCCAGGAACAGCGCCACCAGGCAGTAGCCGCCCGTCCAGCCCATGATGAACGCCAGGCCGCCGTAGCCCGTGAGGTACAGCGTACCGGCCATGCCGATGAAGGACGCGGCCGACATCCAGTCCGCGCCGGTGGCCATGCCGTTGTAGACGGCTGGCACGCGGCGTCCGGCCACGTAGTACTCGGCCGCATCGGTGGTACGGCTCATGATGCCGATGCCCGCGTACAGGGCGATCGTGGCGATCAGGAAGATGAAGCCGATCCACTCGCGCGAGAGCCCGAGCTGCTCGAAGATGGCCAGGGCGATCACGAAGACGAAGAAGCCGCCCGTGTACCACTTGTAGACCTTGTTGAGTTGTTTCTTGAATGCGGCGTTTCCGCCTGCACCGCCGGCAGCGCCGGTTTCAAACATGCCTGCCATGGTTCACTCCTCGGTCTCGTCGACACCGTGTTCGATGTCGAGCTTGTTCATGTACCAGGCATAGAACCCGATGATGGCCACGTAGACCACCAGCGCGCCCTGTGCCCCGACCCAGAAGCTGAACGGCCAACCGAAGAAGTTGAAGTTCAGATCCCTGGCGAAGTAGCCCACCACGAACGTCACGAGGAACCAGATTGCAAGCAATATGGCCGTGATGTTGAGGTTCTTCCGCCAGTACTGGCGGTGCTTTTCTGTCAATTGCATTGCATCGACCTCCATCAACAAGACCCTCTCGGGCACATCACGGACACCACCGTCTCCTCATGGCGGCCTGCAACCGGTCCGTGTTCTCGGCACCCGGCTCGCGCCCGGCACCCCTTTTGATCAACCCCTCAGCCGCAGCGCGCGTCAGGTCTGTGCCTTGCCCAGACCTGTCTCGCGCTCCAGTTGAGCGGCCACCTTGGGCTCGAACCGTCGCAGGTGGCGAATGATCTTCGCCGCCTCGTCAGGTTCTTGCCGGTCCACATGAACCCGCGCCAGCTGATACCAGCCGTAGGGGCTCATGGGTTGCAGTTCGGTGTTGCGCTTGAGTGCCGTCACGGCGTCGTCGAATCGACGCTGGCGTATCAGGCACAGTGCCAGGCCATACCAGGCACGGTCGAATTTGTCGTCAAGGGCGATGGCCTGGCGAAAGGCCGCCTCGGCCTCGTCGATGCGGCCCAGGTCTTCGCGCAGGAAACCCAGGTTGAACCAGCCGGCGGCCTGCGATGGCTGCAAGGCCACCACGCGCTCAAGCGCTTCCACGGCCCCTGGCTTGTCCCCTTGCTCCGACAGCAGGTGCGCGCGAGTGGCCAGTGCATACAGGTCTTCGGCATCGAGCGCGAGCAAGGCGTCCACGCGCTCCAGCGCCGCGACGCGGCGGTTGAACACCAGCAGCAGCTTGATCTGCCAACGCAAGAACCGACGGTTGAGCAAGTCGTTCATTTGCACAGCTCCACCCCGATGCGCAGGCAATGCTGGATGCGCAGCGCGGTTACCACGATCCAGGCGAAGGCAAGCACGAGGAAGGCCACCAGCGGCACGTGGCGATCGAGCACGATGCTGCGCGGCGTGATGAAGCGCGCCAGCACCACGAAGGGCCGGCCGACCTGCGCGAGGATCTGATAGAAGATGTTGGTGTCGCGCTTGCCGCCGGCCAGCAAGCCCACCACCCACTGACCGAACAGCGACATGAGTGCGATCTCGCAGATCAGCTTGACGGCAGAGAGAAGCAACAGCATGCGAAAGGTGTTCCTGTGAGTTGCCGCGATTCTGGGCGGGCAACTTACCGCCTTCTTACAAAGGCCCCGGGCTGGGCTTCCGGGCAGGTCAAACCCTGTCGGGGTTTTCCCGGGGTAGGACTTCGCTGCAGCGCAATGAAAAACGGCCGGGTTTCCCCGGCCGTTGTCGTGTTGAGTACCGAAGACCTCAGGCCCCGGGCTGCGCCAGCAGCTGCCAGGTGTCAACCACCGTGTCGGGGTTGAGCGAGATCGAGCTGATGCCCTCGTCACGCAGCCACTGCGCGAAGTCGGGGTGGTCGCTGGGGCCTTGGCCGCAGATGCCCACGTACTTGCCTTCGGCCTTGCAGGCGCCGATGGCGAGCTTGAGCAGCGCGCGCACCGCCGGGTCGCGTTCGTCGAAGTCGTGCGCCAGAAGCTCAAGGCCCGAGTCGCGGTCCAGACCCAAGGTGAGCTGCGTCAGGTCGTTCGAGCCGATGGAGAAGCCATCGAAGTACTGCAGGAAGTCCTTGGCGAGCACGGCATTGCTGGGGATCTCGCACATCATGATGAGCTGCAGGCCGTTCTCGCCGCGCTTCAATCCTTTGTCGGCCAGCAGCTCGGTCACGCGCTTGGCCTGCGCCAGCGTGCGCACGAAGGGCACCATCACCTGCACATTGCTCAGGCCCATGTCCTCGCGCACGCGCTTGAGCGCCTCGCACTCCATGGCGAAGGCCTCGGCGAAGTCGGCGCTGATGTAGCGCGCCGCGCCGCGGAAACCCAGCATGGGGTTCTCTTCATCGGGCTCGTAGCGCGAGCCGCCCACGAGCTTGCGGTACTCGTTGCTCTTGAAGTCCGACAAGCGAACGATCACCGGCTTGGGCCAGAAGGCCGCGGCGATGGTAGCCACCCCCTCGGCGACCTTGTCCACGTAGAACGCGCGCGGCGAGGCGTGGCCACGCGCCACCGACTCCACCGCCTTCTTCAGGTCCGCATCGATCTGCGGGTAGTCGAGGATGGCCTTGGGGTGCACGCCGATGTTGTTGTTGATGATGAACTCGAGCCGCGCCAGGCCCACGCCACCATTGGGGATCTGCGCGAAATCGAAAGCGAGCTGGGGGTTGCCCACGTTCATCATGATCTTCACGTCGAGCTCGGGCATCTCGCCGCGCTGGACCTCGGTCACTTCGGTTTCGAGCAGGCCGTCGTAGATGTTGCCGGTGTCGCCCTCGGCGCAGCTCACGGTGACGAGCGTGCCGTCCTTCAGCAGCTCGGTGGCGTCGCCGCAGCCCACCACGGCCGGGATGCCCAGCTCGCGCGCGATGATGGCCGCGTGGCAGGTGCGCCCGCCGCGGTTGGTGACGATGGCGCTGGCGCGCTTCATCACGGGCTCCCAGTTCGGGTCGGTCATGTCGGTCACCAGCACGTCGCCCGGCTGCACCTTGTCCATCTCGCTGATGCTGTGCACCAGGCGCACCGGGCCCGTGCCCACCTTCTGCCCGATGGCCCGGCCACTGGCCAGCACCGCGCCCTTGCCCTTGAGCTTGTAGCGCACCTCGGTCTTGCCGGCGCTCTGGCTCTTCACGGTCTCGGGGCGCGCCTGCAGGATGTAGATCTGGCCGTCGTTGCCGTCCTTGCCCCATTCGATGTCCATGGGGCGGCCGTAGTGTTCCTCGATCACCAGCGCGTACTTCGCCAGTTGCGCGACGTCGGCGTCGCTCAGGCTGTAGCGGTTGCGCTGTTCCACCGGCACGTCCACGGTCTTCACGAGCTTGCCGCTGGCCGCCTTCTCCTCCGCCGTGCTGAACACCATCTGGATCAGCTTGCTGCCCAGGTTGCGTCGGATCAGCGCGCGCTTGCCGGCCTTGAGCATGGGCTTGTGCACGTAAAACTCGTCGGGGTTCACGGCGCCCTGCACCACCGTCTCGCCCAGGCCGTAGCTGCTGGTGATGAAAACGACGTCGGAGAAGCCGCTCTCGGTGTCGATGGTGAACATGACGCCGGCGGCGCCCAGGTCGGAGCGCACCATGCGCTGCACGCCGGCCGACAGCGCCACCTCGGCGTGGGCGAAGCCCTTGTGCACGCGGTAGCTGATGGCGCGGTCGTTGTAGAGGCTGGCGAAGACCTCTTTCATCTTGTGCAGCACCTCGTCGATGCCGACCACGTTGAGGAAGGTTTCCTGCTGGCCCGCGAAGGAGGCGTCGGGCAGGTCTTCAGCGGTGGCGGAGGAGCGCACGGCGAAGGACGCCTTGTCATTGCCCTCGCTCAGCGTGACGAAGGCCTCGCGGATGGCCTTCTCCAGATCGGCCGGGAAGGGCTGGGCCTCGACCCAGCCGCGGATCTCGGCACCGGCCGCGGCCAGGGCGCGCACGTCCTCGGTATCCAGCGTGGTCAGGCGCTGGTTGATGCGATCGGCCAGGCCGTCGTGCTGGAGGAATTGGCGGAAGGCGTGTGCCGTGGTGGCGAAGCCCGTGGGCACTTTCACGCCGCTGGGCAGCTGCGAAATCATCTCGCCGAGGCTGGCGTTCTTGCCGCCGACGGACTCGACGTCGCTCATTCGCAGCTTTTCGAAGGGCACGACCAGTGCGGTCGCCTCGAACAGGTTGGACATGGAAAAACTCCTGAGGTTGAAAAACCGGGGATCCATGCGCCAGCGTGTGACCTGTGCTTGTGTTGTGGGTCGGCCACCGGGCAAGGCAGAAATGGGGGCGGCGCGGCCCGGATAATGGCCCGCCACGCAACAGCAGCGGATTGTAAGGACGCCCCTCCCATGTCCCTCAGAACGGTTTTCTTCGTCTCCGACGGCACCGGCATCACCGCCGAAACGTTCGGTAACGCCATCCTGGCGCAGTTCGAGGCCACGGTGCGCCGCGTGCGCCTGCCCTTTCTGGACAGTGTGGACAAGGCCCACCAGGCCGTGCGCCAGATCAACCACACCGCGGAGGTGGAGGGCAAACGCCCGCTGGTCTTCACCACGGTGGTGAACGACGAAGTGCTCGACGTCTTTCAGCACCACTGCCGCGGCATGCTGCTCGACATGTTCGGCACCTTCGTGCAGCCGCTGGAGGAAGAGCTCGGCATCAAGAGCAACCACCGCGTGGGCCGCTTCTCCGACGCCTCCAAGAGCAAGGCGTACCACGACCGCATCGAGGCCATCAACTACTCGCTGGCGCACGACGACGGCCAGAGCGACAAGGACCTGGAGAGCGCCGACGTGATCCTGGTGGGCGTGAGCCGCAGCGGCAAGACACCGACCTCGCTCTACCTGGCCATGCAGTACGGCCTGAAGGCGTCCAACTACCCGCTGATCCCCGAAGACTTCGAGCGCCGCAAACTCCCGCCGGCGCTGGTGGCGCACCGCAAGAAGCTCTTCGGCCTGACCATCGCGCCCGACCGGCTGAGCGAGATTCGCAACGAGCGCCGGCCCAACTCGCGCTACGCCGACCTGGAGAACTGCCGCAACGAGGTGGCCGAGGCCGAGGCCATGATGCGCCGCGAGGGCATCCGCTGGCTGTCGACGACGACCAAGTCGATCGAGGAAATTGCCACCACCATCCTGCAGGAGCTGCGGCCCGAGCGCCTGGAATATTGAGCGCTCACCGCGTCCCTCAACTGAGGGAGCAGCGCGATTGACAGTGCACCCGGCGCCCTCCCAGAATCCGTGCGGCGTTTCACGGATTGTTACCCCTGGAGGGTGCCATGACGAAGAAGGGCAAGGCGGACGGCAGCGGTGCCCCCCGGGGCCTGTCGCTGCACATCGGCATCAACGAGGTGAGCGCCGATGCCTACGAGGGCTGGACCGGACCGCTGGCGGCCTGCGAGGCCGACGCCCATGACATGGCCGCGCTGGCCAGCGCACGCGGCCTGAAAACCACCTCGCTCATCACCGCCAAGGCCACGCGCCGCAACGTGCTGCGCGCCCTGCGCGCCGCCGCCAAGGCGCTGGCGGCGGGTGA
>Ga0209970_1000154_pt1 | contig 10658 bp, 11 predicted proteins | sample InoplaCoSAM_FD_187585 | JGI IMG/M metagenome (GOLD analysis project Ga0209970, IMG submission 187585) | Arabidopsis thaliana rhizosphere microbial communities from the Joint Genome Institute, USA, that affect carbon cycling - Inoculated... | ecosystem: Host-associated > Plants > Roots >...
GGGGGAGGGCCGCGTATGAAGCGCGCACTGGTCACCGGCGGCAGCGGCGGCCTGGGGTCGGCCATCGCGCAACGCCTGGCACAGGACGGGCTGGAGGTGCTGGTGCACGCCAATCAGGGCCTCGAGCGCGCCCAGGCGGTGGTCAATCGCATCCTCGCCGCCGGCGGTCGGGCGCGGGCCCTGCGCTTCGACGTGACCGACCGCGCCGCCTGCGCCGCGGCCCTGGCCGAATTGACCGACGAAGGCGCCGTGCAGGTGCTGGTGAACAACGCGGGCGTGCACGACGACGCCGTGTTCCCCGGCATGACGGGCGATCAGTGGGACCGCGTGCTCGACGTCTCGCTCAACGGCTTCTTCAACGTCACCCAGCCGCTCATGCTGCCCATGATCCGCACGCGCTGGGGGCGGGTGATCAACATCACCTCGGTCGCGGGCGTGATGGGCAACCGCGGACAGGTCAACTACTCGGCGGCCAAGGCCGCGCTGCACGCGGCGGGCCGCTCGCTGGCGCTGGAGGTGGCGGCGCGCGGCATCACGGTCAACGCGGTGGCGCCGGGGCTCATCGACAGCGGCATGGCCGAGGGCCAGTTCGACGCCGCCGCCGTGAAGCAACTGGTGCCCATGCAGCGCGCGGGCCGCGCCGACGAGGTGGCCGAGCTCGTGGCTTTCCTCGCGTCCGAGCGCGCGGGCTACATCAGCGGGCAGGTCATCGGCATCAACGGCGCGATGGCCTGAGCCGGCGCGCCAGCAACATCGGCAGCCGGAACACGAAGCCCCACCACAGGCGGCTGTGCATCCATGTCAGCAGCAGGTTGTCGCGCACGTACTTGAAGTGGGACACGCCGCCCTCGTCGGGCGCCAGGTAACGCACCGGCGCGTCCACGTTGATCGGGCGCACGCCGGCCCAGCACAGGCGCACCACGGCCTCGGGGTCGAAATCGAAACGGCGCATGAAGCGCGTTGAGCGCATCACGTCGATCAGCGCGTGCACGGGGTACACGCGAAAGCCGTAGAGCGAATCGCCAATGCCCATGCCCAGGGTTTCCATGTCGGCCCAGGCGTTGGACAGGCGGCGCCCCTGCACCCGCAGCGCGGGCGCCTCCGGGCCGAACACAGGCTTGCCCAGCACCATCGCGTCGGGGCTGGACACCGAGGTTGCCATAAAACGCGGGATCAGTTCGGCCGGGTGCTGGCCATCGGCGTCCATGGTGAGCGCATGGGTGAAGCCGGATCGGGCCGCAGCTTCGAGGCCCGCCAGCACGGCCGCGCCCTTGCCCTGGTTGTGCGGCAGCACGATCACGCGCAACTGCGGGTCCTGCGCGGCCATGGCCTGAACAGTGGCGGTCGAGTCGTCCGTGCTGCCATCAACCACCACCCACACGGGGGCCCATTGGGCCCGCGCGGCGCGCACCGTGCGGGCGAGCAGTTCGCCCGGGTTGTAGGCCGGGATCAGGACGAGGTGGGTGGTGGAGGTTTGGGGCATGGAGTCGGGGAAGAAGACGGGGCGCTCAGCGCCTGGTCGAAGTGGCGCTGCAGCTCGTCGGTGAAGGCCTGGGCGTCGCGGGGTGGGTCGAAGCGCCGGCCCAGCCGCGCGCGCACGTGCAGCGGCAGCTCCGGGCGGCGCCACAGCGGCCAGGCCTTGCCCAGGTAGGGGCTGGAGAAGTCGAGCAGCACCGTTTGCACGGGCATCTGGGCGCGCACCGCCAGCAGGCCGATGGAGACGGGAATGCGGTTCATCGGGGCCTCGATGGTGCGGGTGCCTTCCGGAAACACGATGACGTGCGCGCCCTCGCGCAAGGCCGAGCGGCAGTGCAGGATCACGTGCAGCAGGCTGTCGTTGCGAATGTAGCCCGCCAGACGGGCGCCCGCGCCAAACATCGGGTTGTTCATGAGGCTGGCCTTCATGATGCAGACCGCGTTGGGCAGATGAGAGATCAGCAGTAAGGCGTCAAGCAGGCTGGGGTGGTTGGCCACAATGATCGCGGGTCCCCGTTTGGCCAGTTCGTCGAGCGCGTTCAGGTGGAAGTGGCAGCCGCAGGCCACGCGCAGCACGCCCAGGTAGAAGCGGAAACACAGCGTGGCCACTCGCCGGCCCAGCGGTTGGCCCCAGCGGCGGGGCAGCGTGTGGTGCAGCAGCAGTGCGATCGGCGACCAGCTCAGGCACAGCAGCGCGAGCGTGCCCAGGCCGATCGCCATGGCGATGTGCTCGCGCAGCGCTTGCAGCGCCTGGGCAGTTCGTGGCAGTGCGAGCCCCATCAAGCGAGCAGGAGGCCATGGGCCACGGACTCCACCTCGACCAGCAGATCGTGGCGGCAGATGTCGGCCTGCATGAGTGTGAGGCCGGCGCCGCCAAGACTACGCTCCAGCGCACGACGCACCACAGGGAAGTCAGCGGTGTGGCGCACGTACACGCGGTGGCTCAGCGCCTCGGCGCGGTGGCCTGCTGTGCGCGTGACCTGGTTCGCCTGGTCCAGCACCGTCAGCACGTTGCGGGCGGTTTCCTCGCACTGCGCCACCACGTCGCCCGTGTGCACGGTCTGGTGGCCCACGATGCTGGCCGTGCCCGAGACGAAGAGCCATTCGTCACGGCCCGATTCGGCCAGCGCCGCGCGCGCGAACAGCGGCGGGCGTGGTCCGTAGTCGCCGGGGTAGTGGAAGGCGCTCACCTGGCGCGGGTTCTCGATCGGGCGCGGCGGCTTGCGCCCGGCGAGGAAGGCAATCGACAGCGGTCCCCGGGCCCAGCCCAGGGCGCTGGCCGCGGGCATCTGGGCCGCGCTGGCGGCGCCGGCCGCCGAGCAGGCGTCGTGTCGGCCCAGGTTGAACCAGCGGTAGCGCTCCAGGCCGTCCTCGTCGCGGTTGATGTCGGCCATGAAGTTCCACACACGCCACAAGTGGGGCATTTCACGCTCGTTCAGCAAGGCAAACAGGCGCAGGTAGGCATTGCGCGTGCGTTCGCGCAGGTGCTTGCCGCGTTCGGGCACGTCCGGCGCGGGTTCGTCGAGTTCTATCAGGCCGTACAGCAGGTCATGGCCGCAGCGCCATTGCAGGCCAGCAACCTGTTCCTGCTGCAGTGGGCCGTCACTGCACCAGGCCTCGCGCCAGGTCGCGTCGGTGCCGCTCTCAACGACCATGCGCAGGCGCTGCTCGGGCCAGGTCGGCGTGCCGGGCGCATCGGGCAGGGCCGCGCCACCCAGCACGGTGTGCGCGATCGACGTGTCAATCGCGCGCTGCGTGAGCCATTGCAGGCCGCTCATGGATTCGAGGCGGCGTTGGCCGAGACAGTGGGCCGGATGTTGCGCCGGCGCTGTCGCCAGGCGCGCCAGGTTCGCAGCGGGTTGCCCAGGTTGATCGCGAAATAAAGGCTCTTGAAAGCCCACAGCGAAGGCCAGATGGGTGTACGCCCGAAGAGGTCCCCGGCCAACACGGACAGCAGCGCCTCTTTCATGCGCAAGGGGTTGTGCGGGTCCATGAAGAAGCCGCGCATGGTGGGATTCGTCATGCGGTAAATGAACCAGGAAAATTCGCGTGGGCCATGGCGCATGTGCTGGTCGAAATGGCGCATGGCCCGTGCAGCGCGCGCGGGCTCGCGCAGGCAGGTGTCAACCGTGCGGGCCCCGATGTCGGCGCTGCTCATGGCCAGCCATACCCCCGAGGAGAACACCGGGTCGATGAAGGCGTAGGCGTCGCCCAGCAGCAGGAAGCCCTCGCCGTGGCTCAACGTGGAGCGGTAGGAGTAGTTGCCCGTGGCCTCGGCGGCGGTGACCGGCTCGGCCTCGGCCAGCCGCTCGGCCAGCGCGGGGCAGGCGCGGATGTTGTCGAGCAGGAAGTCCTGCAGATCCCGTCCGCCCCGCGTCTTCATGTGGTAAGGCCAGGTGACCATGCCCACGCTCGTGGTGCCGTCGCTCAGCGGGATGAACCAGAACCAGCCGTGGTCGAACCAGAAGATGGTGATGTTGCCTTCGTCCGCGCCAGCTTGCCGGCGTGCCCCCCGGAAGTGCGCATACACGGCGGCGCTGTTGTGGTTGGGGTTCTTTTCCTTGCTCTTGAGCCGGCCGGCGAGAAAGGTGTCGCGCCCCGAAGCGTCCACCAGGAAGCGGGGGTGCCATTCGATGGCCTGGCCGTTTTCGTCTGTCGAGGTGACCGACTCGGCGCGCTGGGCATCGGCGGACCAGCGCACCTCCCGGGCCAGCGTGGCCTCGTGCACGTCCACGCCTTGGGAGGCGGCATTGCGCAACAGCACATGGTCGAAGTCCGCGCGCTTGACCTGGTACGCAGCGGGCATGGACTTGTCCCAGGCGTCGGCAAAGTGATAGACCTGCGTGTGGGTGTGCTGGGGAGACACGAATTCGGCCCCGGGCTTGTGCATGCCGATCGCGCGGATCGCGTCGCCTACGCCCAGCCGATCCAGCAGCGGCAGGTTGGCCGGCAGCAGCGACTCACCGATGTGAAAGCGCGGGTGCCGGTCCTTGTCCAGCAGCACCACATGGTGGCCCTCGCGCGCCAGCAGCGTGGCGACCGTGGAGCCCGCAGGCCCGCCACCGATCACCAGAACGTCGCAGTCGCGCTGCGTGATGCCCGCCTCTTGCATGGAACCTCGTTGTTCGTCGAGCGCGCCGTTCGCGGTCGCGTGGCGCTTGGTCCCGGGCATTCTAGGAGGCCCGCCCGGGGGCCTCCTGGGGGGGCATGTAACCAAAAAAAAGCCCTCACCGCATGGTGAGGGCATTGAAGGGTCCGATGAAACCGAATTTCGAAAAGGACCCGAGGAGACAACCAGAAAAAACCGATGACAGCAAAACCTTGGGTGCTCAGGCTAAGACTGTCTTGTCGTACCAATTGTGGGCGGGCGACGAAATGTCAAGTCCCGCGATCAACGGCAGCAAACTTGTGCTATTTCAGCGCTTCTTGGCGGCGGTCTTGGTGGCGTTCACGGCGGTGGCGGCCACGGTGTTGAAGTTGGCTTCGGCCATGTCGGTGGCTTGCTTGACGGCCTTTTGCACCGATTCGATGGCGTTGTTGGCAGCGGAGACAGCGCTCTTCATCACGGCGACAGCGGTTTCGGAACCGGCCGGCGCGTTCTTGGCGGCGTTGTCCACGACAGCCATGAACTTCTTCTGCGTGTCGGTGGCGGTGGCTTCGGCGGCCTTGCTGAACTCGGCGCCGGTGCCGGCGGCGATGTCATACAGGTGGCGGCTGTAGGCCACGGTCTTCTCGGCCAGGGGCTGCACCATGCTGGCTTGCAGGTTCAGCAGTTCCTGGGCGTCCTTGACGCTGAGCAGGGCCTGGGTGTTGTTCGCGGACTCGGACAGGGCGGCCTTGGTGGCTTGCAGGTTGAGTTCAACCAGCTTTTCGACGCCTTCGAAGGCTTTCTGGGTCAGACCGAAGAGGGTGTCGATCTGGGACTTCTGGGCGGCGATGATTTGTTCGGCGGTCAGCATGAGGATTCTCCTGAAGGGTGGATGGTGGACAACGGCGGTTGCGGCGTGGGGCTGAAGTCCCGGTTCGAGCGGTGTTTCCGTTCGTTATGCTGCGCTGCAACATGGATCGAATTATTCAGGACGCGCTGCCGGAGCGCAACCCTTTTTTGCTGCATTGCAACAATCTAGAGACCGCGTTCTAAATCCGGTTCCCCCGCTGCGGCTTCGCGCCGCGACCACAATGCGCCGCTGTTCCCGGACCGTCCTCTCGTGCACGCCTTCTACGCCGATCACTTCGTGCTGCCCCTGCCCAGCGGGCACCGCTTTCCCATGGCCAAGTACGCTCAGTTGCGCGAGCGCCTGGCCCGGGAATGTCCCGAGGTGGAAATGCATGAGGCGCTCCCCGCCAGCGATGGCGAGCTGACGTTGGTGCACACGCCCGCCTACATCGACGCTGTGGCCAGCGGCACGCTGAGCCCGGCCTTGCAGCGCGAGATCGGCTTTCCCTGGAGCACGGCCATGGCCGAGCGGGCGCGCCGCTCGGTGGGGGCGACGCTGCAGGCCGCTCGACGCGTGATGGGGCAGGGTGGCGGCCTGGCGGCCAACCTTGCGGGGGGTACCCACCACGCTTACGCCGACAAGGGCGGCGGCTTCTGCGTCTTCAACGACTTCGCCGTCGCGGCGCGGCTCATGCAGGCGGAGCACGCCCGCCGCCACGACAGGCGCGAGCCGCTGCGCGTGGCCATCGTCGACCTGGACGTGCACCAGGGCAATGGCACGGCGCGCATCTTCGCGGGAGATGCCAGCGTGTTCACGCTGTCGCTGCACGGCGCGAAGAACTTTCCCTTCCGCAAGGAGCCGAGCGACCTTGACGTGGAGCTTCCCGATGGCTGCGCCGACGACGACTACCTTCACGCGCTGGAACTGGCACTGGACGAACTGGACCGACGCTTCGAGCCCGAACTGGTGCTCTACCTGGCCGGCGCCGACCCGCACGAGGGCGATCGGCTCGGACGCCTGAAACTCAGCTTCGACGGCCTGGAGGCGCGCGACCGCCGCGTCATGGACTGGGCCTGGTCTCGCCGCCTGCCCCTGGTCTTTGCCATGGGCGGCGGCTATGGCCACGACATGGAGGCCACCCTGCAGGTGCAGGTCAACACCTACCGCACCGCGCTGGCGTTCGAGCGCCGTTGGCAGGGCCAGGCGCTCGCGGCCGAAGTCGCGGCCACCCCCCAGGGTACGCACTGGCACAATCCGGCGCCATGACCGCACCGGCTTCCCGCCCCCTGGCCCGGCCCCGCAGCGACTACCGCGTCTTTCGCGCCATCGGCACGCGCTGGGCCGACAACGACATCTATGGCCACGTCAACAACGTCGTCTACTACGGCTGGTTCGACACCGCGGTCAACGCGCACCTGATCGAGTCAGGCGCGCTGGACATTCATGCGGGCGGTGTGATTGGCCTGGTGGTGGAGACGCAGTGCCACTATTTCGAACCCCTCGCCTTTCCCCAGACCGTCTGGGCGGGCCTGCGCGTGGCGCACCTGGGCACCTCCAGCGTGCGCTACGAGGTCGGCCTGTTCGCCGAGGGGGCCGAACGCACCGCGGCCCATGGCCACTTCGTGCATGTCTACGTGGACCGCGCCAGCCGCCGTCCGGTGCCTCTGCCCGAGGCCTTGAAGCAGACCCTGGAGACCCTTCGATGAATCTTGCCGAGCCCGTGTCGATCGACCCCGCGAGCGTCGATGCCGCCATCACCAGTCGCATGTCCACGCGCGCCTTCCTGCGCACGCCGGTGCCGCGCGAGTCCATCGAGCACATCCTGCAGGTGGCGAGCCGCGCGCCCTCGGGCACCAACACCCAGCCCTGGCGCGTGTACGTGCTGCAGAACGCCTCACGCGACGAACTGGTGGCCAAGGTCTGCGCTGCGCACGACGCGATCTACGCCAACCCCGCGCTGGCCGCCGAGTACCGCGAGGAATACGACTACTACCCCGAGAAATGGGTCAGCCCCTACATCGACCGTCGTCGCGAGAACGGCTGGGGCCTGTACGGGCTGCTGGGCATCGCCAAGGGCGAGAAGGACAAGATGCACGCGCAGCACCACCGCAATTTCCGCTTCTTCGACGCGCCCGTGGGCCTGATGTTCACCCTGGACCGCGTGATGGGGCGCGGTTCCCTGGTGGACTACGGCATGTTCATGCAGAACATCATGGTGGCCGCGCGCGGCCAGGGCCTGCACACTTGCCCGCAGGCGGCCTGGAATGGTTTCGCGAAGATCATCCTGCCGCACATCGGTGCCGGCGCCGACGAGATGCTGGTTTGCGGCATGGCGCTCGGCTACGCCGATCCCGACGAGCCCGTCAACGGGTTCCACACGCCCCGCGAGCCGGTGTCGGCGTTCACTCGCTGGCTGGGCTGAGGCCGCCTACTTCCCTTTCATTTCAGGAGACACACATGATCACCACCCCCAGCGGCCTGCAGTACGAAGACACCGTGGTGGGCCAGGGCGACGAAGCCCAGGCGGGCCGGCCCGTGCAGGTGCACTACACCGGCTGGCTGTACGTCAACGACGCCGCCGGCAGCAAGTTCGACTCCAGCAAGGATCGCGGCCAGCCGTTCGAATTTCCGCTCGGCATGGGCCACGTCATCCGCGGCTGGGACGAGGGCGTGCAGGGCATGAAGGTGGGCGGCACGCGCCGCCTGGTGATCCCGCCCGAACTGGGTTACGGCGCTCGCGGCGCCGGCGGCGTGATCCCGCCCAACGCCACGCTGCTGTTTGAAGTCGATCTGCTGGCCGTCTGAGCAAGGAGCACCGCGTGAGACTTCAATGGACCAGGGCGCTGGCCCTGTTCACCCTTCTGTTGCCCGGCCTGGCCGCCGCCGCCGACCTCGACGGCAGCCAGCTGTCGGTGTTGTGGGGCGTGCCGTTCGCGGGCGTGCTGCTGTCCATCGCCATCATGCCGCTGTTGGCGCCCATCTTCTGGCACCACCACTTCGGCAAGGTGTCGGCGGCCTGGGCCCTGGCCTTTCTGGTGCCCTTTGCCATTACCTTCGGTGCCGGGGCCACCGGCGCGGCGGTGGTTCACGCGGCGCTGGCCGAGTACATCCCTTTCATCATCCTGCTCACCGCGCTGTTCACGGTGGCCGGCGGCATCTTCGTGCGCGGCAACCTGCACGGCAGCCCCGCGCTCAACACCGGCATCCTGGCCATCGGCGCGGTGCTGGCCAGCTTCATGGGCACCACCGGCGCGTCGATGCTGCTGATCCGCCCACTGATCCGTGCCAACGACAACCGCAAGCACCAGGTGCACGTGGTGGTGTTCTTCATCTTCATCGTGTCCAACGCGGGCGGCGCGCTCACGCCGCTGGGCGATCCTCCGCTGTTCCTGGGCTTCCTCAAGGGCGTCGGCTTCTTCTGGACGCTGGAGCACCTGTGGGCCAAGACGGGCTTCATCGTCGGCGCGCTGCTGCTGCTGTTCTACCTGCTCGATACCTGGTACTACCGCACCCGTGAAGAGGTGCGCGCGCCCGACCCCACGCCCGACACCCCGCGCCTGGGCTTCGACGGCGCGGCCAATTTCGCGCTGCTGGGCGTGGTGGTGGTGCTGGTGCTCATGAGCGGCTTGTGGAAGTCCTCTGTGGTGTTCAACGTCGCCGGTACCGACGTCGGCCTGCCCGGCATCGTGCGCGACGTCGGCCTGGTCATCGTCACGCTGGTCTCGCTGCGCATCACGCCGGCCAGCGCGCACGAGGGCAATCAGTTCAACTGGGGGCCGATGGCGGAGGTGGCCAAGCTGTTCGCGGCGATCTTCCTCACCATCATCCCGGTCATCGCCATGCTCAAAGCCGGCGTCGACGGCCCGTTCTCGGCCGTGATCCGCGCGGTGACGCACGCCGATGGCTCGCCGAACAACGCCATGTACTTCTGGGCCACGGGCGCTCTGAGTTCCTTCCTGGACAACGCGCCCACCTACCTGGTGTTCTTCAACACCGCCGGTGGCGACCCGCAGGTGCTGATGACCACCCTGGCGCCGACGCTGATCGCCATCTCGGCGGGCGCGGTGTTCATGGGCGCCAACACCTACATCGGCAACGCGCCCAACCTCATGGTCAAGGCCATCGCCGAGGACCGCGGCGTGAAGATGCCCAGCTTCTTTGGGTACATGGCCTGGTCGGTCGGCATCCTGGTGCCGCTGTTCCTGGTCGTCACCTGGATCTGGTTCCTCTGATCCGCTCCCCCGCACAACACCACCCCAAGGAGACCCGCCGCATGGCCGCCAAGCCCGCCATCCTGATCAGCCGCAAGATCTTTCCCGACGTTGTCGAACATCTGCGCCAGCACTTCGAGGTCGACCACAACGACACCGACGGCGTGCTCGCGCCGGCCCAGCTCATTGAACGCCTGCAGGGCAAGGTGGGCGCGCTCACCACCGGCAGCGAACGCATCGATGGCGCGATCGTGCAGGCCGCGCCCTCGCTGCGCATCGTGGCCAACATCGCGGTGGGCTACAACAACTTCGATGTGCCCGCGCTGAGCGCGGCCGGCGTTCTGGCCACCAACACGCCCGATGTGCTGACCGAGACCACGGCCGACTTCGGTTTTGCGCTGCTCATGGCCACCGCGCGCCGACTCACCGAAAGCGAGCATTTCCTGCGCGCGGGCCAGTGGAACCGCTGGGCCCTGGACATGTTCGCGGGGGCCGAGGTGCACGGCAGCACGCTGGGCATTCTGGGCATGGGCCGCATCGGCCAGGCCATCGCGCGCCGCGGCGCGCTGGGCTTCGGCATGAAGGTGATTTACCACAACCGCTCGCGCCTGGACGCGGCCACCGAAGCCGAGTGCAAGGCGAGCTATGTGGACAAGGCCACGCTGCTGCGCGAGGCCGACCACCTCATCCTCGTGCTGCCCTACAGCAAGGAAAGCCACCACGCCATCGGCGCGGCAGAGATCGCGCAGATGAAGCCCAGCGCCACGCTGGTCAACATCGCGCGCGGTGGCATCGTCGATGACGCGGCGCTGGCGAAGGCACTGAAGGAGCGGCGCATCTCGGCGGCGGGCCTGGACGTGTTCGAGGGCGAGCCGTCGGTGCATCCGGATCTGCTCACCGTGCCCAACATCGTGCTTACGCCGCACATTGCCAGTGCCACCATCCAGACGCGCCGCGCCATGGCCATGCTGGCGGCCGACAACGTGATCGACTACCTCACCACCGGCAAACCGCGCACGCCGCTGAACGCGGA
>Ga0209970_1000156_pt1 | contig 10594 bp, 7 predicted proteins | sample InoplaCoSAM_FD_187585 | JGI IMG/M metagenome (GOLD analysis project Ga0209970, IMG submission 187585) | Arabidopsis thaliana rhizosphere microbial communities from the Joint Genome Institute, USA, that affect carbon cycling - Inoculated... | ecosystem: Host-associated > Plants > Roots >...
CTGCTCACGCACTTCTTCTACTCGCAGTCGCTGCTCACGGCGGCGGGCATCCTGATCGCGCTGCTGGGCCTGCTGACGGCGCTGGTGAACGCGCACATGCCGGTGGGCCAGCCACCGCTCGCCCAGGCCGCACGCATCGCGGCGGGCATGGCGCTGTTGGGCGCGCCCATCATGCTGGTGCTGTTTCTGCTGTTCCCGCGCATGGCGCCGCTGTGGGGCGTACCGAACAACGACCCCGCCGGCCGCAGCGGCCTGTCCGACGAGATGCGCGTGGGCGAAATCGCCCAACTCGCGCTGGACGACAGCATCGCGCTGCGCGTGCGCTTCGACGGCGGGCGACCACCGCCCGCTGGCCTGCTCTACTTCCGCGGCCCGGTCTTCGGCGGCTTCGACGGGCAGGAATGGCGCCCGCTCGAATCGGGCTTTCCGCGCGAGCGGCGCCTGTCGGCCGACTTGCGCCCGCGCGGCGAACCCGTGGGCTACGAGGTCACGCTGGAGCCCAACCGCCGCCCCTGGGTCTTCGTGCTCGAAGCCGCCACCACCGCGCCCACACTGCCCGGCGAGAACCGCGTGCGCATGACCGAGGAGCTGCAGTGGATCGCACAGCGGTCCATCAACAGCCTGGTGCGCTACCGGGCGAGCAGCCACCTCGACTTCGGCCATGGCCCGCTGCAAGCGGAGATCGGCCTGCAGGACTACGTGCAACTGCCCCCGGGCTTCAACCCGCGCACGCTGCAACTCGCACAGGAGCTGCGGCGTCAGCACGGCCCCGGGCCGGCCGCCGCCCCCGCGCTGGTGAACGCCGCGCTCGACCGTCTGCGCACAGGCGGCTACACCTACACGCTGGAGCCCGGCGTCTATGGCCGGCACACCGCCGACGAATTCTGGTTCGATCGCAAGGCCGGCTTCTGCGAGCACATCGCCAGCGGCTTCGCCGTGCTCATGCGCGCCATGGACATCCCGGCGCGTGTGGTCACGGGCTACCAGGGCGGCGAGGTCAATGGCGTCGACGGCTTCTGGACCGTGCGCCAGCGCGACGCCCACGCCTGGACGGAGGTCTGGCTGCAGGGCGAAGGCTGGGTGCGCGTGGACCCGACCGGCGCGGTCTTCCCCGGCCGCGTAGGGTCCATCCAGCGTTTGCAGGCGCCCGCCGCCGGCTTCGCGGGGGCCATCGGCAACCTCAACCCCACGCTGGTGGCGCAACTGCGCGCCGCCTGGGAAGCGGTCAACAACGTGTGGAACCAGTGGGTACTGGACTACACGCAAGGCCGCCAGCTCGACCTGCTGCGCGCGCTGGGCTTCGCCTCGCCGAGCTGGCAGGACCTGGCCACCGTGCTGCTGGGCGTGGTCATCGTGGTGAGCCTGCTGGGCGCCTTGTGGGCGCTGTGGGAACGCCAGCAGCACGACCCCTGGCTGCGCCTGCTGCGCCGGGCGCGCCAACGGCTCGGTCACCTGGGCGTCGCGTCGGATGAACGCACGCCGCCGCGCGAACTGGCCCGGCGCGTGAAGGTGCAACTGGGAGACAGCCCCGTGACGCAAGCCTTGGCCGATTGGCTGTTGCGCCTCGAAGCCCAGCGCTACGCGCGCGACAGCGGCACCACCCTGCCCCAACTGAAACAGGAATTCCGCCGGCTGGCCTGGCCGGGCCGCACCATCGCGTGATCCAATCACACGCAATGCAACGCCGATCGATCGCCCTGGCCGCCCTGGCCCTCACCTCTCTGCCGCTGCCCGCCGCCCTTGCCCAAGGCAAGCCGCCCGCCAAGCAGCGCCCCACCAACCGCCCCCCATCGCGCACGGCCTTCTTCTATGGCGACCATCCGGGTGCCATGGCCTTCGCCGAGGACCTCGCAGAGCGCCGCCAGCTCGACCCCGCCTGGGTGCGCGCGCAGATCGCTCAGGCGCAGCGGCTGGAGGCAGCCGTGCGCGGCGTCACCCCACCGCCCCGCGGGGTGCCCAAGAACTGGGCCGCCTACCGCGCGCGCTTCATCGAGCCCACGCGCATCGCTGCCGGCCAGCGTTTCTGGCAAGACAACCGCGACGCCTTGGCCCGCGCCGAGGCCGAGTTCGGCGTGCCCGCCTCGCTCATCGTCGGCGTGATCGGCGTGGAAACGCTCTATGGCCGCCACACTGGCACGCACAAGGTGCTGGACGCGATCACCACGCTCGCCTTCGACTTCCCCGCCAACCACCCGCGCGCCGCCGCGCGCACCGCCTTCTTCCGCGACGAACTGGAGCAGTTGCTGAGCCTGTGCCATCGCAACGGCACCGACCCGCACAGCCTGCTGGGCAGCTTCGCGGGTGCCATGGGCCTGCCGCAGTTCATGCCCAGCAGTTGGGCGCGCTACGCGATCGACTTCGACGCCGACGGCAAGGTCGACCTGTTCGACAGCCCGGCCGACGTGATCGGCTCGGTGGCCAACTACTTCAAGGCCTTTGGCTGGCAGAGCGGCATGCCCACGCACTTCCCGGTGCGCTTCGATCCGGCCACGCTCGACCTGGACACCCTGCTGGCGCCCGACATCCTGCCCAGCTTCGGCGTGGCGGACTTTCAGGCCAAGGGCGCGGTGCTCGAAGGCGCGGCGCTGCAGCACACCGGCAAGTTCGCACTGGTGGAGTTGGAGAACGCGGGCGCGCCGTCCAGCTACGTGGCGGGCACCGAGAACTTCTACGTGGTGACGCGCTACAACTGGAGCAGCTACTACGCGCTGGCGGTGATCGAGTTGGGTGAGGCGGTGAAGGCCGGCCTCGGCCCCAACTAACGAGACTCAGGCAAAGCCGCCGAGCCGCGGCCCCGGTTGCGATTCCCTTGCCTCAGGCGCAGGCGCATTCTTGGCCGCCAGCCAGGTTTGCAAATCGGCCAGCAAGCTCTGCACGCCATTGAACGCTGTCAGAAATCCCTCGTCGGTAAGCGTTGCCCAGAACAGGCGCCGCGCCACGACCACGTTGGGCGGCGAATCGCCGTCGAGGCTGATGGTGGCGCCCTGGGTGTCGCGCCAGCCGAAGTTGCCCTGCAGCAAGTCGACCAGCAAGCCCGCATCGGCCGGCAGGGGCAAGGCACCGGCCACACCGAATAGCAGGAAGGCCTCGTGCTCGGGTTCGCTGGACAGTTGCATCGACAGGTCATCGCCGAGTTCGAAGCCCAGTTGGTCGTCGTCGTCCATCACCAAGGGGTCGAGGCCGATCGCCACGCCCAAGGCGGCCACGCGCGCGTGCATCAGTTCCGGAACGGTCGAGTTCATGCGAGGGCAGCCGCGCCGTGCGCGGACATCAGTTGATCGAGCGCCATGAGCACCTGCAGGATGGCGCGCGGATCGCTCACCGCGCGCTCCTGCGACGGCGACGGCGCCCCGAGCCAGCCCCAGCGCGATTGGCGGAAATCATCCAGGTCGAGCAGCAGGCGGTGGCCGTGCGGCCACAGGCCTTCGCGGTGCGCTTCTTCGGCTTTCTGCAGAACGCGTCGCATCAGCGAGAACATGGCACTCAGGCGCCCGTGCGTGGGCACGCCGGGGCCGGGCAGCGTGGTCATCCGCAGGCGCAGGAAGAACCCCAGCCCGGGCGTGGCCACCACCACGCGCATCACCAGGCTCTCCAGCCCATGCCCCTCCATGGCCACCAAGGCGCGCGAAGGCACCGACGCCGCATGCCATTGCTCGACACAGTCGCGATGGGCCTGCGGAATGTCCCAGTCTGGCGTAGCGAACACGGCACGCGAGCGCTGCACCAGTGAATCCGCCAGCGCCCCCGGCAGGGGAGGCACCGGCAGGCCGCGGTCGGCCAGGGCCGCGCGGCAGCGGGTCCAGCCCAGGCCGGTGGGGGGATGCGCCGGGGGCGCCATGTCGTGCATGTCAGGCGCCGGCTGAGATCTGAGCGCGCAATTGATTCAGATCGTTGCGCACGATGTCCGGGCTGAACAATGGAATGCGGTAGCGAGGCACTGACTGCTTGTCGTTCTCCGCGCTCTTCACCGCTTGCATCGCCGACTCCCGCCCCAAATAACTCTTTTCCGAGGCGTCGCTGATTTCGTTGTTGGTCAATCCCCGGTCCGAGACAGAGACGATTCCCAGGCGCCTCGTCACTTCTTCCGATTGCCACTCCTCAGCAGACGACACGACGAGGATCGCCTTATCACCCGTCGCCTTCAGTGCCTCCTGAATGACATGCAGGCGCTCAACGGTGGCGTCGACTTCCGCCTTTTCGAGCAGGGGAGACAGTGTGGCGCGCAGGTCTTCATCCGTGAGCGCCAGCAGCTTGGTGCGCAGTTCAGCCGAGACGACCGTTGGCAAGGCCGGGCATTTGTCCCGACCGATCTCAGCCATTTGGCCGAAGGCCAGATCGTTGTCGATGGCGGACAGTGCGCGCCCGTCCACGAACAGGTTCTTCGAATTGCGATCGACCTGACCACACAGGGCATCCAGGAACTGGAGATTGATCGCTTGGTCCCTCAGCTCGGGGTCGTTGAAGTTCAGTTCGCCGAGGATTTCTCGCTCGAAATCGGTGCCACCCTCTCTCCTCAGCACGAGCACGTCATCACCACCCAGCGACAAGCCCGAGTAGCCCTGAGCGGCCGCGTATTCCAGCAACACGTCGGAGGGCTGTTCGCGCAGCCACTGGGCGAGCTCGGGATCCAGTTGCACGCGCGCCGTCTTGTCGGACATCGCGGGCGCATAGCCGGGCGCCAGGGCCATCACCGTTCCGACCTGCCCGCCTTCGACAGTCAGGTAGGTGGGCGGAACGATTCGCAGATCCAGCAGTTGATCGACACGGTATGTCGCCACCGAGCGACCCGCCAGATTCGCTGGTTTGCGTTCGCCTTCTTCGGTAAACCTCAGCGTGCCGTTCTTCGTGATCGTGGGTTTGTAGCCAATGCCCGTGAACACCGCGTCGGCGTTCACCATCTCGGGGTTGTCCAACTCGGGCTTGAACACCATCGGGTAGGTTTTCCCTGTTTTCGGATCCGCATACGGGATCAACCACACCGTGTTCATTGCACCGCTACCGAGCGGCCTCTTGGCGTCCCGGTTCGCGTTGGTGGCGCAGAACAGCTGGTTTGGCAAGGTGTGCGCATTGAACGGAACACCCAGTTCGATGTAGCGCAGCGAGATCCGCAAGAGATCGTTCAGCGACATATCGATCGTGATGCCTTGGGACTCCGCATCGTTGAGGAGCCGATAGACCCTGGACAGGTTTGCCTTTTCCGCACGAACCTGGTTGCCGATGTCCTCGATTTCGTTGGCGACACCCACGCCAAGAAATCGGCCCTGTAGCAACTGTTCCGTATCGTGCAAATCGGAGAGCCGCGCCTCAACGCGCTGCTTGAGTTGGACGATCGGAAGCGAAGTGCGCGTATCGAGATCCTGCTTGCGTTGCTCGTAGCCGTCGAGCTTGGCCCGCACATCGCTCAGTTGGCTGATATTGAAGAGGCCGGCAACCTTGCGCGTGATGCCTGGCTTCTCGCGAACGGCAGGCTTCTCGCGAAAGGCATTGCGGCGCGTTAGAACGGGGCGGGTCTGTTCCGGCCTCTTCGCAGCGGTCGGCAAGTTGCCCCTCAGGAACGACGATGGGATCTTCAGGTGCGTGCGACGCGAAGACTTGCGACGCACCACCGGTCCATCAGACGAGGATGCGCAATCGACAGCCCTGGATGCGTCCAGGCCGCCCGACGCATTCCGACGTTCCGCCCGCGAGCGACGCGAGGACAGTTCTGGCAGTTGGTAGTTGCTTCCAGTCGAGCCGGTGGATGTGTTGTTGACACTGAGGCGAGAGGACATGACGAAGGACGCGTCGAGCGTGAAGTGATGAAAAGGTGATGGCTGTGTAACGCCGGATCGGCTGGCGTTTTCGTTCTGATGGCCGACGACCTGCCGGCCCACAGGGTCGACCCTCCCCGTGCAATTGACCGACAGCCGTTCATCCACGGAACGCGGCGCAAGCGCTTCGCCACGCACTACCCGCCGACCGAAGACGGCCTGCCTCTGAAGGCAGACCCAGGTGAACGTCTGTTGCCATACGGAGACCCCATGAACACCGACGAAGTCATCCAGGCCATTGCCACAGCCCTGGAAGCACCTGACCTCAGGCTGGACGACCAAGGCTGCGCCCGTCTGCGCGTCGACGGCACCATCGACATCAACTTCGAGGCCAGCCGCAGCAACCATTTGCTGCACGTGTACTGCACGCTCGGCCCCGTGCCCACCAGCGACCGCGAGCGCACCTTCGAGCAATTGCTCACCGCCAATCTGTTTGGTGCCCACACGGGCGGCGCCACGCTGGCCATCGACGCCGAGTTTGATGAGATCGTGCTGTGCACGGACATCGGCAACCACGGCTGGACAAGCGAACTGATCCTGGCGCGCCTGCAGCGCTTCATCGACGCCGCGCTGGGCTGGCGAGAGCGATTCGCCGACCTCCAGACCGCTGAAGAAGCGTCCACCCATTCCAGGAACGCGGCGCCCGCCGCCGGCGGCCCCTTCCTGGCCGTCTGAACCCAGAACCAGGATCCCGTATGCCCACCAAAGTCGGCCAGGCCAATCAGGCGCCCATCGCACTCAACCAACCCTTTGCCCGCCACTCCCGGCAAAAGTACCAGTGGGTGCCCCCCCTCGAGCCGCGCACCCCGATTCAGCGCATCAAGCACGCGGCCAGCAGCTTGGGAACGCGGATTGTTGATGTCCTCAGACCGAACAGCGCGCGCGCCAGCGACCGCGTGGGCAGCCTCAAGGCCGCGGACAAGGAGATGGTGAAGTTATTGGCCCATGTGCTGGATGGCGCCACGGACGTGCCCACGCTGGCCGGGACCATCCAGCAGTTCTCAGCGTCGACCGACCACGTCTTTCACACAGACAAGGATGAGAACGTCGCGCTGGCCGGTCTGATGGACATCCGCGCCAAGGTACACATCGAGCACATGAGCCTTCAGGACCTGCAGACGCTCGCCACCCGGCTGGACAAGGCAATCGAGGCCAGCGCCGCATCGGACAGCAAGGACAGCCTCCAGGTGCTCGGAACCCTCACAGGCATCCGTCGGCAGGTGGTTCGAGAGCAGGCGTCGCGTGCTGTGCTCGAAGCCTGCAAGGCGACTTTGCAGGCAAGCCCACACGGACCCAAGGCAGCCGCCGATCAGTTCGACGTGGCCCTGCGCGCGGCCGAACGTGCGTTGACCAATCTCGGCGTGCCTCTGGATGGCTCCGAGGCCGCGAAGTCTCGTCCCTACGCCCTGGTCAAGGAAATCCTGAACGAGCTGCTGAAAAGGGGCGACCTGCAGCCGAAAGACGGCCTGCCGCGCGAATCGATGCGCGCCTTGTTCAAGGCCTTGCCCAGCGCCACCCAGAGCGAGCTGCTCGCGTCCGACAAGAACAAGAAGCCCATGTTCAATGACACGGGATCGGTCGACGCACTGCTCAAGGACACCATCGCACAGCAGTGGAGGGATCTGAAGCAGGCCGTGGCGGACCATTGCGAAGCGGTCGGCACCACGAATCCATCGGCCGATCTGCCTCGCTTCTCCGACCACGTGACGCGCCTGGCCCGTCAGTGGCCGGCCCTGCAGGAGCACACCGCACAACACAAGCTGCCCGGCGACCGGCCACTTGAAGACCAGGTCTCACAAGCTCTCGCCCAGCTCACCCGCCTTCAACCTGAGCAACTGCAAGCCCAACTTGGCAGGCTCACGCCCGAGCAGCTCGTGGACTTCTCGACCGCCTTGCGCTCCCTGGGCATCGAAGGCGATTGCCTTGACTTGCTCTCGGCGGAGATCCGGAAGGGGAAAAGGGAAAGCTTGGTGACGCCAGGCAACTACCTGCTTGAGGCCTGCAATCACCTCAGCCTTGGGCAAATGCCGAAAGCGCTGGAGTGGCTCGCACACGCCATCGACGCAACCCCGGCTGCGCTCGAAACCAACGCGGCATTCGGCAATCCCCAGTGGAAGAAGGGGGCCGAAGGCTATACCGCCTTTCAGAATCACCTGATCAAGAGCGCCCTGGATCGGCTGGACGAGAAAGAACTCGCGCGTTTGCACGCCAGCCTGCGCGCACCCCGGTTCGCGGAGCTGGCTTCGCTGTTGCAGCAGATCGGCTTTACGCTGGAAGACATGCCCGATCCGAAAGGGGACCGCATCCGGAAAATGGGCATGGCGTTGGAGACGCTGATCACCGAACTGGACCGGCGGGTGAAGTCAACCAGCACGGAGCCGACAGACGATCAACCACTGGACGAGGCCACTTTCGAAGTCTTGAGCAAACTCACCGGGGTGAGGGTGTTCCCTTCGGGCGAGATGGGCGTCGTTTATGACGCGCCGAAAGCCGCTTTCCAGCGCAACCTCGACGCCATGCTGGCGAAGCCGGCCCCTGGCTTTACGCCAGTGGGCCAGAAGGGCAGTTCAGGCGTAAGCGAAGCCATGTACGTCGACCTGAAACGGTCCAACTATGTCATCGAGTATCCGAACGACTACTCCGAGCCATTGTTCGGCAACACCGAGGCATTCCGGATCGATCAGTTGCGCACCAATGCAGAACTGAGTGCGGACGAACTGCTGCTGTTGTCCCAGGTGGCGCATCAGGGCCTCTGGGCCGGTGTCATCGCAACGCAATCGTCACCTCAGGACAGTCCGATCCGCTTGCCGGATGGCACGCCTGTCAACCTCGTGGGGCAGCCAAAGACCACGTTCACCGTGCGTCGTGGGCCAGAAGGGCGGTTGTTCGTTCGCTGCGAGCAGGAACTGAGTCCGGTGCTCGCCCTCGACCCGGCCACTGGCAATACGACCGCCCTCGATATGGTGAAAAGCGGCGCCTGGTTCGGCGTCGAACTCGAGATCGGCAAGGGTCAAGTCCAAGTCTCGAAACCCCTGACCTGCAGCTACGCCCTGGTCCCGGCCGCCGCCTGATTCCGCCTCACCCCGCCGGCACCAGAAAGTCCTGGCTGATCCGCCAGCCCAGCTCGTTCACGCGGTCCAGGAACTGCGTGAGGTAGGCGTGCAGGCCGGTGGCCAGAATCTCGTCGATGCGGCCGTACTGCAGTTCGGCCTTGAGCTTGCCCGCGCGGCGCAGGGTTTCGCCGCTGTGGTCGTTGGCCACCACGCTCAGGTTGTTCACCACCTCGTTCAGGCTGGCGGCCAGGCTGCGCGGCATGTCGGCGCGCAGGATGAGCAGCTCGGCCACGCGCTCGGGCGTGATGACGTCGCGGTAGACCTTGCGGTAGACCTCGAAGCCGCTCACGCTGCGCAGGATCGCGCTCCAGTGGTAGAAGTCGTATTCCTGATCGAGCTCGCTCGCGGCGCCGAAGAAGTCGCTGTGCACGGCGTGGAACTTCACATCCAGCAGGCGCGCGGTGTTGTCCGAGCGTTCCAGGAAAGTGCCCATGCGGTAGAAGTGGAAGGCCTCGTCCTGCAGCATGGTGCCGATGGCGACGCCGCGTGAGAGGTGCGAGCGGAACTTGACCCATTCGAAGAACTGCCCCGGGTCGCGCTCGAAGGCCTTGCCCTGCAGGGCGCGGTTGAGCTCCAGCCAGGTCTGGTTCTGCATTTCCCACAGCTCGGTGGTGAGCGCGCCGCGCACGGCGCGTGCGTTCTCGCGCGCGGCCTTGAGGCAGGAGACGATGCTGGACGGGTTGTTTTCGTCGCGCACCATGAAGTCGAGCACGTTGCGCGGCGTGATGGCCTCGCCGTACTTGGCGCGGTAGGCGGGCAGCAGTTCGCTGATGGTGAGCAGGCCTTCCCAGCCCACCTGAGCCACGGCGGCCGATTGCGGCAGCAGCGAGGTCTGGTAGTTGACGTCGAGCATGCGGGCGGTGTTCTCCGCGCGCTCGGTGTAGCGGGACATCCAGAAGAGGTGATCGGCGGTGCGCGACAGCATGTTGTTCGTCTCCTGTTTCCGCTGTGTCAGTCTTCCAGCACCCAGGTGTCTTTGGTGCCACCACCTTGCGACGAGTTGACCACCAGCGAGCCTTCCTTGAGCGCCACGCGCGTGAGGCCACCCGGCACCATCTGCACCTCCTTGCCCGAGAGCACGAAGGGCCGCAGGTCAATGTGGCGCGGCGCGACGCCGCTCTTGACGTAGGTGGGGCAGGTGGACAGCGACAGCGTGGGCTGCGCGATGTAGCCGTCGGGCTTGGCGATCACGGCCTGACGGAACTCCTCGATCTCGGCTTTGGTGGACGCCGGCCCGACCAGCATGCCGTAGCCGCCCGCGCCGTGCACCTCCTTCACCACCAGCTCGTGCATGTGGGCGAGCATGTACTTGAGGTCTTCCGGGTTGCGGCCCATGAAGGTGGGCACGTTGCTCAGGATGGGCTTCTGGCCGAGGTAGAACTCGATCATCTTGGGCACGTAGGGGTAGATGGACTTGTCGTCCGCCACACCGGTGCCGACACCGTTGCAGATGCTCACGTTGCCGCTGCGGTACACGCCCAGCAGTCCGGCGCAACCCAACGTGGACGTGGGCCGGAACACCAGCGGATCAAGGAAGTCGTCGTCCACGCGGCGGTAAATGACGTCCACCCGCTTGGGGCCGCGCGTGGTGCGCATGTAGACGAAGTTGTCCTTGACGAACAGGTCCTGGCCTTCGACAAGCTCCACGCCCATCTGCTGCGCCAGGAAGGC
>Ga0209970_1000160_pt1 | contig 10550 bp, 10 predicted proteins | sample InoplaCoSAM_FD_187585 | JGI IMG/M metagenome (GOLD analysis project Ga0209970, IMG submission 187585) | Arabidopsis thaliana rhizosphere microbial communities from the Joint Genome Institute, USA, that affect carbon cycling - Inoculated... | ecosystem: Host-associated > Plants > Roots >...
AATTATAATAATGAAGAATAATATTTGCACCTTATGCAACACACAGACATCTACAAAGGAATGCCCTAGTTGTGGAAAACCGGTATGCAAAGAATGCGTGAAGAGCTTTCCATTTTCTGAGGACCTATGTATAGAGTGCGCATCAAAAGTTAAGGCTGGTCTGGGTGGGATGAGAAAGGACGAGGAAATCTTCTAGATGTGCATTTTGTTATGCTGGTAGAGCCTTAAAACCAACAATAGAATTGTTACCTATTATGGTATTATTCAGAACTATCAGTATTAGCTTTCCTATAGCCATGTGTGAATTGTGGATCGTAAACCTTTGAAAACTCGTAGCTACTAGGGTTAATAACATTTCCAACGATAATTATTGCGGTTTTGGTTATCTTGGCCTCATTCACTTTTTCAGCAATGTTGTCAAGAGTTCCAACTATTATTTTCTCATCGTCCCATGTAGCACGGTAAATGACGGCAACAGGAGTTGAAGTTTGATAGACTCCTCCCCTAAGTAGTTCATCCACAATGTTTCTTATCAGATGAACACTTAGATAAAAGGCCATAGTGGCACCGTGCGTAGCCAAGTTAGAAATTCTTTCTCGATCTGGAACAGGAGTCCTAAGCTCTGCCCTCGTAATAATAAGAGTTTGAGTAATTCCGGGTAGAGTTAATTCTAAATTTAGTGAAGAGGCTGCACCTAAGATGGCGGTTATTCCTGGAACAACTTTACAACGTAAGCCGTCTTTATCCAGTTTATCAATTTGTTCTCTTATTGTGCTAAATAATGCTGGATCTCCGTCGTGAAAACGAATAGCTAGTTTTCCTTGCTTGGTCGAATCCCTTAATATTTCATAGATCTTGTTTCTATCTATTAGAGCTGCGTCATGAAGGACTGCATTTTTTTTAGCATATTCAAGGAGTTTTGGATTGAGTAACGAACCCGAATATACGATGACATCTGCATTTTCCAATAATTTTTTTGCTTTCAGAGTTATAAGCTCAGGATCTCCTGGCCCCGACCCAACAAAATAAATAGTGTTAGTATCAATCATTTTTTCTAGCCACCATTATTGAAAAATACTTGCCAGCGGGATTTTTTGTGTTTCGTAATTCTTTTAATTTCTTTGTTTCTAAAATTTCTTCATCCACAGAAACGTCCTGAGCTATAGTAATGACAGAGTTATCGTTAAAACCGGTTTCATAGAGAATTTCTACCACGCTATCGAAGTATCTCCCATCCTTAAGAAAAATTATTGAATCACATGATGCCACGGTATGTCTTATTTTATCCAGGTCATAGCATGCAGGAACGATACCAAGAGTTTGATCACCTTCCACAAGACTCATTTTTGCCTGGGCTGCGAATGCAAAAAATGACGGAACTCCGGGGATGATTTCAATTTCTATATCATTATAATTTTCCCTGAATTCTTTGTGAAGATAATTCCAGGTACTGTATAAAGAAGGATCGCCTACAGTCAAGTATACGCATTTTTTTCCAGAACGCACAGCTTGAGCTATTAACTGCGAGTTTGTTTTCCACTGTAATTTCAGAGAATCTTTATCCTTTATCATAGGAAATATGAGGTTTGTAATACTGGTGGTTGCTTCGTCTACGTATTTTTTTACTATTGATAAAGCAATGCTAGGCTTGCCTTCCTTGGAGGTCGGAGTAAATATGGCATCTGCATTCTTGATCCTATCCACGGCTTTCACTGTCAGCAAATCCGGATCGCCAGGCCCACACCCTATGCATGAAAGCTTCATGTTTTCAGTTGTAAAAAATGAGTTATTTAAAGTAAAGATGCAGCTAGCTGTACGTTCAACTCAGGACAAAGCCGATAGGGTGAATCATTAGAATGAGTAGTTCACATTTTGGTTGCAGACAAAATCAGAATTGGATTTCTAGAAACAAGCATTGTGCCGCTTGGATAATCTTTCCCTTTTGATATTATGACTTGAGTAACCTCAATTTCGCGCATTTTTTGCTTCTTGAGCGACTTTAGGGCATTGTACATTGTTTCAATTAGGATGGTGTCAATGACCAATCTTCCGTCCTTCCTTAATTTAGATACACAAAGCTCGATAATTTTTTCAGTTTTACCCTTTGTTCCCCCTATAACGATTGCATTAACAGTTGGCAGTGAAGGCAAGATCTCTTCTGCCTTGGAATGAATTAGATTCGCAGACACCCCAAATTTATCCAGATTTTTCCTTGTTAATTCTATGGCGTTTTTATCCGCATCAATTGCGTATACATTTTTAGAATTTACTTGAAGGCAAATCTCTACGGTAATACTACCACTCCCGGAACCTACATCAATTACAGAATAGCCTCTCCTGAGGCGTAATTTACTCAGTACGATTGAGCGTATCTCCTCTTTTGTTATGGGGACCTTTTCTGACCGTTCAAACAATTCATCCGGTATGCCTGGCGTTGAATAGTTCCATATCATCTTGTCTACATGAAGAACTTTTGAATCAAATTCTTTTAAACCGTTCTCTCATGCGTGTAAACCAGTATATGCGACAATCATGAACATTAATAGCAAAAAGATAAATGGAAAGATCCCATTGGTAGTAATTTTTTTCCTGTCTTCTGTCTTCAGTCTCAATCCAATTCTTTTTGCAATGACATACGATATAATATAGAAAAATAGTCCAAGGACTATTATTATGGGTATGGACGCCGAATAGTTTGAAGGGTTAAGGATAAAACCGAGGATAACACCACAGATTACGCCTACAAAGGCTCTCATATAATATATCTTATCGAGTTGTTCCAATTACTTTTTTCACATTAAATGCAGGTTTAATTCCTTTCGATTGTAAATTTGAATTTTTTATTTTAATTAATATTCATCTTCATTAAAATAACTTGTATGGAATTATCAGGTATCGAGCTTCATTACCTCGTAAACAAGATTAGTTCAAAGATAACGTCGAGTTACTACGTTAGTAATATCTCCTCTATTACGAAAAATTCGATTCTTTTGAAATTACATCATCCCACGGAGTCGGATATCAATCTTATCGTTTCGACTAAGGGGATATGGATTACAAGCAAGAAATACAAGCAAATGGAAGATAACCAGCTTCTAAGCATATTAGGACGCGAAATCGAAAGGGCTAAAATAAACTCTGTATCGCAGCCCGGAAGCGAGAGAATTTTCTTTCTTCATTTCATAAATAAAGACAATAAAGAAAGGAAATTAGTAATTGAAATTTTCGGAAAGGGGAATATTATTTTATGCGATGAATCGATGAAGATCCTTTGGATTCTGAATCCTGTCGAAGTAAGGCACAGAATTTTGAAGACTGGGCTAGAATATGTTCTGCCACCAAATAGAGGTGAAGACGTTTTTCAAATTACCTTGGAGGGCATGAAAAAGAGCAGACAAACGCAACCAGAAAATACGGATTTAGTAAGATGGTTAGCCAAATGTACGTCTTTACCAAGAAAGTACGTAGAAGAAATATTACTACATTCGGGAATTAGCGCAAAGTATGCAAACAACCTAAGCGATAATGATGTACAGATTATTTATGATAAGACCAAAGAAATTACAAGTAAAGTCATAGATGAAACAAATCATGAACCATCAATTATGGTGGACAAACTCGGTTTAGCAATTGATGCATCACCTATTGTAATGTCAGGAGAGTCTAACACCAAGAAGGTTGAATCATACATGGATGGAATAGATCAAGTACTTAGCAACGAAATAATTTCGATCGGGAGGAGTCTGAAAACCGAAGAAACAGACAGAAAAATTTTGGAACTTGAACATGATTTAGAAGAACAAAACAAAGCTAAAACGCAGGTAATCACTAGATCACAAAATCTCAGAAGAGTTGCCCATGAACTAATGAATCTTTCTTCCATGGGTATCGAAGATATGAACGATAGTACGGTTAGAAACCTCTTGGAAAATAATGACTCTGAAATTGTAAAGGAAAATGGCATTACCTATTTGAATATAGAGAATGAACGAATCAAGTTTGAATCAAGTATACCAAAATTTTCATCCCTATTATTTTCCAGAGCTAAAGAATTGGAGCGAGGAGCTATCAACATAGACAAAGCCAGTGAAGAGCTGAGATTAAGAGTTGAAAAACTACAAAATCAAACACAAAAAATTCATGAAAAAATTCAATTCAGCAAATTAGAATCAAAACAGTGGTATGAGCGATATCGTTGGTTTGTTACTAGTGATGGATATTTAGTAATAGGTGGTAGAGATGCGTCTTCGAATTCTGCCATTATTCGTAAGTACATGACTGATAATGATATTATCTTTCATGCAGAAATTCACGGTTCACCTTTTTTCCTAGTAAAGAATGTTAATAATCAAGAAAAACAAGATAGCGGCTATGTCGAGGAGGCTGCCCAGGCAACAGTATCATTTAGCAGAGCATGGAAGGATGGATTATCAAGCGGAGATGCATACTGGGTATTCCCTAATCAGGTAAAGAAAGGCGCCCCAACGGGTCAATTTCTTCCAAAAGGCTCTTTTGTCATTGAAGGAAAGAGAAATTTTTGCAGAGGTATTGAATTAAAACTTTCAATAGGGCTGGTACAGATTGAAAAAAAATATTCAATTGTATGTGGACCCTTGAATGCTGTCAGAAAACGAAGCTTGGTATTTACCTCATTGTTACCCGGTGGGACCGATTCGATGAATCTTGCAAAGAAAGTTAAAAGTGAATTCGTAAGAGCAATTTCTGAATTTGATCAGAGTCTGGCAGAATATTGCAAAAAGATATCCTTAGATGAATTTATTAGAATGCTGCCTACAGGACAATCCAAAATAGAGCGAGCGGAAAGGGGACAAGCCATGAATGATACTATCAACGAATCGATGGAATCAAGTTAGTTAAATCTATTTTTTCTCTCCGCGTCTTTTTGAATCATCAAATTGTACAAATTGAGATTAGAAAGACAATTAAACCAAATATCCTAAATTATATTGTGGCAAAAAAACTAGTAGAACATACAGATGCAAACATGACGACAAGAGTGCTTGTAAGGGATATTATGAACAGCCCCGTAATCACAGCTATTCCAAGCGATAACATTGCTGACATCGCAATGAAAATGAAAGAGCATACTGTTGGCAGTGTAATTATAACTGAAAATGAAAAACCCGTTGGAATTGTCACTGACTGGGACGTTGTATCAAAGGTTGTGGCAAGCAATTTGGAGCCATCATCTGTTGCGGCAGCTAAAGTAATGCAACCAATTCACACAGTCGAGGCCGGAGAAGGAATAACTGAGGCAGCACGGATACTAAGAAAAAATAATATCAAGAGATTGGGCGTTGTTTACAAAGACAGACTAGCAGGAATAATTTCAAGTTCCGACGTTATCGCTGTAACTCCAGAACTAGTCGATGTAGTGTCAGAAAAGGCTGCCATGATTAGAGGGGAGATTGGTAGACCGGCATCTAGTGTGTCTGGATATTGTGACGAATGTGGAGAATGGTCAGATGTGCTAATGTATTCTGAAGGAACATTTACCTGCGAAGTATGCAGGGGTTCATAGTTGCCCCATACCAAACGCAAAAGTGAATTATGATTCCAACTGATATTCACATAATAATGGTTTATCCCGAATTCAGACAAGCTACCTAAATTATTTTTCTTTTACTTGGGATCCCATCAAAAGATTAAAATCACGTAGTTCTGAAAAAGTCAATGAATGAGTTTAAATTCTTTAGAAAGAACAATTGATAAAGTTCTTTCACAAAAAGAATCAGAATTAATTTCTGACATTGATTCTGCACTTCAGAATTCTTTAAAAAATTTAGAATCTTCCAAGAGCACTCTTCAAGTTGAATATGACGCTATTATTGAATCATCAAAAAAACAGGCTGAAAATTTAAAACGACAAATAATAGGATCTAGCACCCTAAACGCCAGGAACAAAGAGCTCATAATAATCGAATCGGCAATTGATGAAATTTTTACCAAAGCAAAGGAAAAACTTGCCCAAAGTAATAATGAAAAAAATTATGAAAAATTGCTGACCAGGTTGATACAAGACAGTGTTTCAAAGTTAGGTTCTGATACTGTCATACAATGCAATAAAGCCGACCAAAAGCTAGTAAGGAAAGTATCCTCACAAGAATCAACCGGCAAAAACATGAAAATAAGTGTATCCGACGATTTTATAGATATAATCGGCGGAATAAAAGCGACTTCAGCGGACGGAACAATGACATTGGATAACACACTGGATTCTAATATTGAAAGTCTCAAACCTTTAATAAGGAAAGACATAGTCCAACTGCTTAGAGGGGAGAACAAGTAGATGGTAGCAAAAGGCAAAATAGTATGGGTTAGTGGTCCAGCTGTTAAGGCTGATGGAATGTCATCTGCAAAAATGTATGAGACGGTGGAAGTTGGTGATGCAAAACTAATTGGAGAAGTTATCAGATTAACTGGAGACGTAGCGTTTATTCAAGTCTATGAATCAACATCTGGCCTCAAACCGGGAGAAGAAGTAATAGGTACAGGTCAGCCACTTTCAGTCCTTCTCGGTCCAGGAATTATTGGAAGGATTTATGATGGTATACAAAGACCATTGGATGAGATTGCTGAAAAGTCAGGAGCATTCATTGGTAGAGGGATTACTACAAACCCCGTCGATATGAAAAATAAATACAGATTTAATCCCTTAGTAAAAAAAGATGATGCTATTTTTGGAGGTTCAGTCCTTGGGACAGTAGAGGAAACGCCTTTGTTAACTCACAAAATATTGGTTCCTCCAAATTATCCTGAGTCGACTATTACTGATATTGTCAAGGAAGGAGAGTACGATTTAGAACATGTCATTGGGCAAGCCAGTAGCAAGAACGGAGATAAAATTCAATTAAAGATGTATCATAAATGGCCAGTTAGGAAACCCCGTCCATATGCAGAAAGATATGATCCAACAATACCACTGATTACCGGTCAGAGGATCATTGACACTTATTTCCCTATAGCAAAAGGTGGAACGGGTGCTATTCCAGGCGGATTTGGCACAGGTAAGACTGTTACACTACATCAAATAGCTAAATGGGCAGATTCCAAGGTTGTAGTCTACATTGGTTGTGGAGAACGAGGCAATGAAATGACAGAAGTTCTTGTAGAATTTCCACATTTAATTGACCCCAGATCTCAGAGACCATTGATGGAAAGAACAGTACTTGTAGCTAATACTAGTAACATGCCTGTTGCTGCTAGAGAGGCATCAATCTACACTGGTGTTACTATGGCAGAGTATTATCGGGACATGGGCTATGACGTAGTTCTTGTGGCTGATTCTACAAGTAGATGGGCAGAGGCACTCAGAGAGATGTCAGGTCGTTTGGAAGAGATGCCTGCAGAAGAGGGTTATCCTTCGTACTTGGCTTCAAGACTCGCAGAATTTTACGAAAGAGCAGGACGAATCAGAGCACTTGGGTCACCAGATCGTTCCGGATCCGTGACATTGGTTGGTGCAGTATCTCCATCTGGAGCAGACTTTACCGAACCGGTAACAACTCACACAATTAGATTCATCAAGACTTTTTGGGCGCTAGATACCAGATTAGCATACTCAAGGCATTATCCGTCAATTAATTGGATGCAGTCTTATTCTGGATATCTTGAAGACGTATCTAAGTGGTGGAAAGAAAACGTAAGTCCTGATTGGTATGACCTGAGAGCAGAGTCCTATCAAATATTGCAGCGTGAGGATACACTAAAAGAAATTGTTAGATTGTTGGGACCTGAGGCGCTTCCAGATGAGGAGAAACTTGTTCTTGAAGTAGCCAGAATGCTAAAGATTGGAATACTGCAACAAAACTCTTTTGATAAAGTTGATACTTACTGTGGACCAGCAAAACAATTGAAATTGGTTAGATTGATGGTAAAGTTTTACAAAGAAGCACAAAAGGCTCTAAAGGAGGGAAAATCCTTAGCAGATATCAGAGCACTGCCAATAATAACCACTCTATTAAAGGCAAAGTTTGAAGTTACAGACGAGGAGATTTCAAAGTTAGAAGAAATAGATAAGCGGTTATCCGATTCGTTCAAAGGTAACATTGAGGAGGTAAAGGTCTCTGTCTAAAACCACTGGAATAGAATATACGAAAATTGCTGAAATAAAAGGACCACTTATGATAGTAGATGGTGTGACTAAAGCATCATTTGACGAACTGGTGGAAATTGAAACAAATGATGGTGAAAGAAGATTAGGAAAAGTTCTGGAAATAGGATACGGTAAAGCAGTAGTTCAGGTTTTTGAAGGAACAACGGGACTGGCTATAACTGGAACAAAAGTAAAATTTCTCGGAAAAACTATGACCATGCCAGTGTCTCAAGAACTACTCGGTCGAGTGTTCGATGGGCTTGGCAGACCAAATGATGGCTTACCTGATCCTGTTGCTGATAAATTCCTTGACGTGAACGGAGAGCCGATGAATCCACAGAGTCGAGAATATCCAACTTCATTCATTCAAACCGGAGTATCTGTTATTGACGGAATGCTAACGCTTGTCAGGGGTCAAAAGTTGCCTATTTTTTCGGGCTCTGGAATGTCACATAATATATTGGCGGCACAAATTGCGCGACAAGCTACTGTTGTAGGCACCAACGAAGACTTTGCTGTAGTATTTGCGGCTATTGGTGTTCAGTACTCTGAAGCGCAATACTTCAAAAGGAGCTTGGAGGAATCAGGTGCTTTGAGAAGAAGTGTTTTATTTATTAATCTTGCAGACGACCCTGCAATTGAAAGAATCATAACTCCAAGGGTGGCCTTGACTGTAGCAGAGTATCTTGCATTTGATCTAGGTATGCATGTATTGGCAATACTAACTGATATGACCAATTATGCCGAAGCCCTCAGGGAAATTAGCGCCGCTAGGGAAGAAGTTCCTGGAAGGAAAGGATACCCTGGATATCTCTATACTGATTTGGCAAATAATTATGAGCGAGCAGGGAGAATTAAGGGAAAGAGCGGAAGTGTTACTCAAATGCCGATATTATCAATGCCCGCAGATGACATTACACATCCTATACCTGATTTGACTGGTTACATTACGGAAGGACAAGTTGTCCTGGGAAGAGACCTTTTTAGAAAGGGAATATATCCACCGGTCAATGTTATGATGTCACTTTCTAGATTAATGAAGGATGGTGTAGGAGAAGGAAAAACTAGATCAGATCATATGGAGGTTGGCAATCAATTATACGATGCTTATTCTAGGGCCCAAGAGGTAAGAGCACTGGCAGAGATTGTAGGAAAAGCGGGTTTGACCGGAGTTGATTTGAAATATCTTGACGCTGGGGATAATTTTGAGACGCATTTTCTAAAACAAAGTCCTGATGAAAATAGAAATTTGGATGAAACGCTGAGCAGGGCATGGGATATATTGGCTGCTTTACCAGAAGGGGAACTAACTAAAATTAAAGACAAACACATTCAGCAGTATTATAAGGGAAACAAGTAAACTTTAGTACATCGAAATGTCATTTGGGAAAAATGTTACTGCAACGAAAATAGAACTGATAAAGATAAGGAGATCGTTGCAAGTTAGCAGTATGGTTCACAAAATACTTGATGACAAACGAGAAGTGTTACTAAAAAAAATCGACGAAATGATAGAAGAGGCTAATAAAACGAGAGGTGATATCTGGTCTCCACTTTCTGATATTTACTCTGCAGTCTATGATTCGTATATGTCACTGGGAACATCGACACTTGAATCAATTTCAGATTCGACTCCGGCTATAATGGAAGTAAATGTTAATGTGAGAAGGATCGTTGATGTGAAAATCCCCACACTCCAGATAAAAACAAAACAAGGAGGTCAGGACCTCTCTTATGGATTTTCAGAAACAAACGTCTTTGTTGACAAGGCATCTAAACAGATAAAAAATATGCTTCCGCAGATTTGTAAAGCAGCCGAGTATGAAAATGCTATTTTCAGTCTAGCAAAGGAACTTGAAAAAACCCAAAAACTAATCAATGCGCTTGAATTTGTTATAATTCCACAGTATCAGCATGCGATTGCCTTCATTAAGGGAACACTGGAAGAACGTGAGCGAGAAGAATTTGTAAGACTGAAAAAAGTAAAAGTTGTTTTAGATAAGAAAAAGAATATAGAGTAGACGTAATAATGCATATTGATGGTTGCAAGTAAAATGGAGGCTGATATTATTGCAGAGTATTTTAAGAAATCAAAACAAAATTTACAATCAGAACACGATTCAATGATACAGGATGTAAAACAAGATATTTCTTCCTACAAGAAAAAGGCTTTGTCCGATGTTTAAGTAATACAAGTTAATCTAAGTCAAGTTCCAAAACATATTTTGACCAATTACAGTAGTTAGAAACATTTTATCGATTAGAATCTCTTAATGATATTAAATAGTACAAGTTAGTTACAAGTCTTTTCCGTATCTACAACACAGTGAATTCGGACATCATGCAACTTTCTTAGTTATAATTAAATATGGCCTTCAATTTCGAACCAATGTATGATGGGTGTTAACAGAGAAAAAGTTAGTGTTATTCTTCT
>Ga0209970_1000162_pt1 | contig 10390 bp, 8 predicted proteins | sample InoplaCoSAM_FD_187585 | JGI IMG/M metagenome (GOLD analysis project Ga0209970, IMG submission 187585) | Arabidopsis thaliana rhizosphere microbial communities from the Joint Genome Institute, USA, that affect carbon cycling - Inoculated... | ecosystem: Host-associated > Plants > Roots >...
CCAACGGCCGTTCGCGGTCGGCACCAGCTTCTTCTGCTCGTCGGTCAGTTTCGTCGGCGTCCCGCCGGTCCGCGCGACCCAGTAGGTCGACGCCTCCTCTTCGCCGGGCTTGCGCCAGTCGAAATACAGCTTCTGCGAATCGGCGGACCACCGAAGGCTGTCGGGGGCGTAGCCGACCAATTCGGGGCCGCGCATGATGCTGTCGACGGTGAGCTGGAACTTCTCGGCTTTCGGCGCGGGCGCCTGGGCCTGGGCGGCGCCCAGCGTGAGGGTGAGGGCGGCGGCGCCCAGGGAGGTCAGCAGGTGGCGGCGGGTGTTCATGGTTGGTTCCTTGTGCGGTCGGGTGAAGGGCGGCGCTGGTGTCAGCGACAAGGGTCAGCGACAAGGCCGCGATGTTCACGAGAAGCCGGCGAACAAGGAACGAATACGTTTTTGGTTGTTTATGACGAAAACATCTATGGACGCCGCCTCGGTTGCTATATGAAAACTCATGGCCGCAGCGGAAAACCCTCCGCCAGCGCCTCGCGCAACCACGCCACGAACACCGACACCGCGCGCGGCACATGGCTGGCGTACGGCCGGATGGCGTAGAGGTGGTCGCTGAAGGTGCCAACCGCTTGCCAGTCCGGCAGCACCTCCACCAGCTTGCCGGCGCGCAGCGCGGCCTGCGCACTGAAGTCCGGCAACAGCGCAATGCCCAGGCCGGCGAGGGCCGCCTCGCGCAGGGCCTCGCTGTTGTTGGCGCCGAACGGCCCGGCCACCGCCACAGTGATGCGTGGGGCGCTGGTCTTGCGGCGCCCTTCGGCGGGCAGGAAGTGCCAGGCCGGCGTGTCCTGCGCGCGCGGGTAGTGCAGGCAGTCGTGGCCCGCCAGTTCCTGCGGCGTCGCCGGGATGCCCCGGCGGCGCAAGTAGGCGCGGCTGGCCACCAGCACCGAGCGCGTGCGGCACAGCGTCCAGGCCACGTGCGTGTCGGGCGGTGCGGCGGTGTGGCGGATGGCGAGGTCGAAGCCTTCGGTGGCCAGCGAGCTCAGGCGGTCGGACAGGTCGAGCTCGATGCGGATGCCGGGGTGCTCGCGCAGGAACTCGGCGATGCGCGGCACGAGTTGCTGCCGTGCGAAGGCCACGGGTGCCGTCACACGTACCAGGCCCGCGGGCACCTCGGCCAGATCGCGCACGCTGGCGAAGCCTTGCGCGATGCGCTCGAAGGGCTCGCGCAGGCCATCGACCAGGCGCTGGCCGGCCTCGGTCAGGCGCACGCTGCGCGTGGTGCGCTGCACCAAAGGCACGCCGGCCGCGCGTTCAAGTTCGCTGATGTGCTGGCTCATGGCGGCCTTGCTCACGCCCAGGCGCTGCGCCGCCGCCGTGTAGCTGCCGTGCTGCGCCAGCACGGTGAGCCAATGCAGGTGCGACCAGAGATGTTCGACTTTTTCCAGACTCATGGCTACATTGTTCACCATGGCAAACAATGCGTTCAAGTCTGTAGCCTAGGCAGAACGGGGCCCACTGCCTAGAGTGGCGGACCGCCTCTCGATTGGCTTTTGACCGCAGGGACCGCCGCCATGACCACGAACCCCACCTCCATCGCCCACTTCATCGGCGGCCGCGTCGCGGCCGGCTCGTCCGCGCGCGTGCAGGACGTGACCAACCCCGCCACCGGCGCCGTCACCGGCCGCGTGGCGCTGGCCAACGCGGCCGACGTGGACGCCGCCGTGGCCGCCGCGCAAGCCGCTTTCCCTGCGTGGGCCGACACGCCGCCGATCCGCCGCGCGCGGGTGATGTTCAAGTTCCTCGAACTCGTGAACCAGCACAAGGACGATCTGGCGAAGCTGATCACCAGCGAGCACGGCAAGGTGTTCACCGACGCGCAGGGCGAGGTCGCGCGCGGCATCGACATCATCGAGTTCGCCTGCGGCATCCCGCAGTTGCTCAAGGGCGACTTCACCGATCAGGTGTCCACCGGCATGGACAACTGGACCCTGCGCCAGCCGCTGGGTGTGGTGGCGGGCATCACGCCCTTCAACTTCCCGGTGATGGTGCCCATGTGGATGTTCCCGGTGGCCATCGCCGCGGGCAACTGCTTCGTGCTCAAGCCCAGCCCCATCGACCCCTCGGCCTCGCTGTTCATGGGCGAGCTCCTCAAGCGGGCCGGCCTGCCCGATGGCGTGTTCAACGTGGTGCAGGGCGACAAGGAGGCAGTGGATGCGCTGCTGGTGCACCCCGACGTGAAGGCCATCAGCTTCGTCGGCTCCACGCCCATCGCCAACTACATCTACGAAACCGGTGCGCACCACGGCAAGCGCGTGCAGGCCCTGGGCGGCGCCAAGAACCACATGGTTGTGATGCCCGACGCCGACCTCGACCAGGCGGTGGACGCGCTCATCGGCAGCGCCTACGGCAGCGCGGGCGAGCGTTGCATGGCCATCAGCGTGGCCGTGCTGGTGGGCGACGTGGCCGAGAAGATCATGCCCAAGCTGATCGAACGCACGAAGACGCTCAAGGTGCTGGACGGCATGAACCTCGCGGCCGAGATGGGCCCCATCGTCACGGCCGCCGCGCACCAGCGCATCAGCGGCTACATCGACGCGGGCGCGAAGGAAGGCGCGAAGCTGCTGGTGGACGGCCGCGGCTTCGATGGCGCATCGACCGGCAAGGGCTGCGACAAGGGCTTCTGGATGGGCGGCACCCTGTTCGACCACGTCAGCACCGACATGAAGATCTACAAGGAAGAGATCTTCGGCCCCGTGCTGAGCTGCGTGCGCGTGCCCGACTTCGCGCAGGCGGTGCAGATCATCAACGACCACGAGTTCGGCAACGGCGTCTCCTGCTTCACGCGCGACGGCAACGTGGCGCGCGAGTTCGCGCGGCGCATCCAGGTGGGCATGGTGGGCATCAACGTGCCCATTCCCGTGCCCATGGCCTGGCAGGGCTTCGGCGGCTGGAAGAAAAGCCTGTTCGGCGACATGCACGCGTATGGCGAGGAGGGCGTGCGCTTCTACACGAAGCAGAAGAGCATCATGCAGCGCTGGCCCGAAAGCATCGGCAAGGGAGCGGAGTTCGTCATGCCGACGGCGAAATAGGCTCCCCCCTGCGCGCCTTCGGCGCTTCCCCCCGGAGGGGGGACGCAGCCTGAGGACCGGCAAAGCCGGATCCTCGGCCGCCTCGGCGTCCTCTCCGGTAGCACAACAAGGATCGCGAGACAAGGCATGAGCGACACCACCTTCGACTTCATCGTCATCGGTGCCGGCACGGCCGGTTGCCTGCTGGCCAACCGCCTGAGCGCCGACCCGACGAAGCGCGTGCTGCTGGTGGAGGCCGGCCGCAAGGACGACTACCACTGGATCCACATCCCGGTGGGCTACCTCTACTGCATCGGCAACCCGCGCACCGACTGGCTCTACCAGACCGAGCCCGACCCCGGCCTCAATGGCAGGCGCCTGCGCTACCCGCGCGGCAAGACCCTGGGCGGCTGCTCCAGCATCAACGGCATGATCTACATGCGCGGCCAGCGGCGCGACTACGAGCACTGGGCCGAGGCCACGGGTGACGCCGCCTGGCGCTGGGACGCCTGCCTGCCCGACTTCACCGCGCACGAGGACCATTACCGCCTGGACGCCGCGCAAGACCCGGCCTTTGCCGCGCTGCACGGCAACGGCCGGCGCGGCAGCACCGGCGAATGGCGCGTGGAGAAGCAGCGCCTGCGCTGGGACATCCTCGACGCCTTCGCGGCGGCCGCGCAGCAGGCCGGCGTGCCCGCCACGCCCGACTTCAATGGCGGCGACAACGAGGGCGTGGGCTATTTCGAGGTGAACCAGAAGGCCGGCTGGCGCTGGAATGCGTCCAAGGCCTTTCTGCGCCCGGTGCTGCGGCGGCCCAACCTCACGGTGTGGACCGAGACGCTGACCGAGCGACTGCGGTTCGAGCGCGCAGCGAATGGCGAACTGCGCTGCACCGGCGCCGAACTGCGACGCGGTGGCGAGCGAGTGTCCGTGCGTGCCGCCCAGGAGGTGGTGCTGAGCGCGGGCAGCATCGGATCGCCCGCGGTCCTGCAGCGCTCGGGCGTGGGCCCGGCGGCGCTGCTGCGCGCGCACGGCATCGACGCGGTGCATGAACTCAAGGGCGTGGGCGAGAACCTGCAGGACCACCTGCAGATCCGCGCCGTCTACAAGGTGCAGGGCGCGCCCACGCTCAACGTGCTGGCCAGTTCCTTGTGGGGCAAGGCCCGCATCGGCCTGGAGTACGCGCTGTCGCGCAGCGGGCCCATGAGCATGTCGCCCAGCCAGCTCGGCGCGTTCACGCGCAGCTCGCCCGACCAGCCGCACGCGAACCTGGAGTACCACGTGCAACCGCTGAGCCTGGATGCCTTCGGCGAACCCTTGCACGCGTTCCCCGCCTTCACCGCGAGCGTGTGCAACCTCAACCCCACCAGCCGCGGCCACGTGCGCATCACCGGCGCCGACCCCGAGGCCGCGCCCGCCATCGCGCCGCTGTACCTGGCCACCGATGAAGACCGCCGCGTGGCCGCCGACAGCCTGCGCGTGACGCGTCGCATCGTGGCGCAGCCTGCGCTGGCGCCCTTCAAGCCCGAGGAGTTCAAGCCCGGCCCGCAGTACCAGAGCGACGAGGAGCTTGCCCGCCTGGCCGGTGACATCGCCAGCACCATCTTCCACCCCGTGGGCACCACGAAGATGGGTCGCGCGGACGACGACATGGCCGTGGTGGACAGCCACCTGCGCGTGATCGGCGTGAAAGGCCTGCGCGTGGTGGACGCGGGCGTCATGCCCACCATCACCAGTGGCAACACCAACAGCCCCACGTTGATGATCGCGGAGAAGGCGGCGCGCTGGATCCGCGCGCACGCCTGAGGCCCTCGTCCAGCCTCAGCGCAGACCGCCGACGTACTTGTGTTCCTCGCTCGGGGGCGGTGCCGACGCGGGAGGCGCTGCCGCGCGCAGCGCCTCGGCCGCCACGTCCAGCATGGTCTTGCGCGGCGCGGCCCCCATGTTGACGATGGCCGCTTCCAGCTTGTCTGCCCAGGGCAGCAGGTCCACGTGCCCGTCGGCGGCGGCCTTTTCGCGCGTGAAGCGCACGATGGCGCGCGCGTACTCCACGTTGGTCGCGAGCCACTCGGTGTCGGTGACGCGCCCGGTCCTGCGCCGCAGCAGCACGTGCAGGTGCGCCGCGATGGCGAACAGCTCACTGGTGTTGCTCATGCTCCTGCCCGCTCCCAGCCGCTCAGCCGCCCAGGCGCTCGTTGTGCAGGGACGCGTCCAGCCCCTGGCGCTCGTCGTCCGCGCGCACCCGCAAGCCCGCGAAGCGCGAGACGATGAAGAGCACCACCGTGGTCATCACCAGGCTGTAGGCCAGGACTGCCACACAGGCAATCAGCTGGGTGAGCAGGCTGCCCTCCAGCCCCGAGATCGCCGGGTCGGCCAGCACGCCGGTGAGCAAAGCGCCCACCAGGCCGCCCACGCCGTGCACGCCGAAGACATCGAGCGAGTCGTCGGCGCGCAGCAGGCGTTTGAGGCCGGTGGCACCCCAGTAGCAGGCGAAGCCCGCCACCACACCGATGAGCAGGGCCGAGCGCGGGCCCACGAAGCCGGCGGCCGGAGTGATGGCCACCAGGCCCGCCACCACGCCCGAGCACAGCCCCAGCAGCGTCGCGCGCTTGCGGGCCCACCACTCGGCCGCCATCCAGGCCAGCGCGCCGGCGGCGGCGGCGATGTGCGTGACCGCGATGGCCAGCCCCGCGCGGCCATCGGCCGCCAGGGCGGAGCCGCCGTTGAAGCCGAACCAGCCCACCCACAGCAGGCCGGTGCCGGCCATGGTGAGGCCCAGGTTGAAGGGCAGGAAGGGCTCGCGCCCGTACCCCTGGCGTGGGCCCAGCGCGTAGGCGCAGACCAGGGCGGCGGCGCCGGCGTTGATGTGCACCACCGCGCCGCCCGCGAAATCGAGCGCACCGAGTTGCGCCAGCCAGCCGCCGGGCTCCCACACCCAGTGCGCAATGGGCGCGTAGACCAGCAGCAGCCACAGGCCGGCGAAGGCGAGCAGGGCGCCGAACTTCATGCGCTCGACCAGGGCGCCCACCACCAGGGCGCAGGTGATGACCGCAAAACTGAGCTGGAACATGGCGAACACCGACTCGGGCAAGTGCGGCGCGATGTGGCTCACGGCCACCTGACCGCTTTGGCCCAGGTGGTCGAGCCCCGCGAAGCCGGCACGCGAGAGCCCCCCGATGAATCCCCCGAACGAGCCTCCAGGTGTGAAGGCCAGTGAGTAAGCGATCGCAAACCAGAGGACGCTGACCAGGGCGGCGATGCCCATCACGCTGGCCATGGTGTTGATGACGTTGAAGCGGCGCACCATGCCGCCGTAGAACAGGCCAATGCCCGGCAGGGTCATGAGCAGCACCAGGGCGGTGCTCACCATCACCCAGGCGGTGTCGGCGGCGGAAAGGCTGTCCAGCGCCGCCAGGGCGGGGCCGCTGATGTCTGGCATACGAATCCCCCAACGTGGTTGTGCGCGGCGTGGTGCATTTCCTGTGCCAGGACCGGCCCGGTGCAAGGGAAACCCCGGATGCACCCAGGCGGTGCAAGCCGCTACAGTCCCTGTATTGCCTGGTGCTCGGTAGGGTATTCAGGACGTTGGAGACCGAGGAGACAATCCCGTACCGGCATCGCCGGACACGCCGCACCGGCACCCCCGACAGAGCCGACCCAAAAGGTCGGCTCTTTCTTTTTTGGGGCGCGGCGACAATCGCGGCCGTTATGGACTTGCTGCTTGTCTCGCTGGCCTCGCTGCTGGCCGGTTTCGTGGACTCGATCGTGGGCGGGGGCGGGCTGATCCTCGTGCCCGCGATGTTCGCGGTCTTCCCCAATACCCACCCGGCCACGCTGTTCGGCATCAACAAGGGGGCGGCCGTGCTGGGCACGGCGGCGGCCACGGTGCAGTACGCGCGGCGGGTGGACATGCCCTGGCGTTCGTTGCTGCCGGCGGCGGGCGCGGCCTTCATCGGGGCGATGGCGGGGGCCTGGACGGTCACGGTGATCTCGCCCGACTTCCTGCGCCGCGCGTTGCCCTTCGTGCTGGGCGCCGTGCTGGCCTATACGTTGATGCGCAAGGACCTGGGCCACGCGCACGACCCGGCCTTCGCCGGTCGGCGGCTGACGGCGGCGGCCAGCCTGATGGGTGCGGTCATCGGCTTCTATGACGGCTTCTTCGGCCCGGGCACGGGCAGCTTCTTCGTCTTCCTGTTCGTGCGCTGGCTGGGCTTCGACTTCCTGCACGCCAGCGCCAGCGCCAAGCTGCTGAATACGGCCTCCAACCTGGCGGCGCTGCTGCTGTTCGCGCTCAAGGGCCACGTGTGGTGGCACTATGCGCTGGTGATGGCGCTGGCCAACGTGGTGGGCAGCCTGGCCGGCACGCGTCTGGCGCTCAAGCACGGCAGCGGCTTCGTGCGCTGGGTGTTCATCGTGGTGGTCGGGGCCCTCATACTGAAGACCACGTACGACGCCTGGCTGAAATGAAGCCCCCACGCTCCGCCGCTGCGCGGGTCGCTGCCCCCCGAGGGGGCTGATCCGCCTTGGGGCGGCCCGGCGGCGGATCGGGCCGGCTTACTGCGGTGCCACCAGGGGCGCGGGTGGCCACGGCACTTCGCTGACCTGGCGCGGCGTGCCCTGCGGCGGGCCGCCGCCGCCCGACTGCACGGACGCGATGTCCTGCTCACTGGGGTACTGGCCCAGCAGGAGGTAGTCGAACACCCGGCGCGCGATGGGGGCGGCCGCGGCGGCGCCAAAACCGGCGTTTTCCACGATCACCGCCAGGGCCACGCGCGGCGCGTCGGCCGGGGCGAAGGCCAGGTAGAGCGAGTGGTCGCGCTGGTGCTCTTCCAGCTTGCGGGCGTCGTAGCGCTCGCGCTGGCCGATGGTGACGGCCTGCGCCGTGCCCGTCTTGCCGCCGCTGGTGTAGCCGGCGCCCGAGAACACGCGCGCCGAGGTGCCCTCGGTGGTGACGGCCTGCATGGCGCTGAGCACGGCGCGCACGTGCTCGGGCTTGAAGTTCAGGTTCTCGGTGGGGGGCGCGGGCAGGGGGTCGACCTGCCCCGTGAGCGGGTTGCGCCGCGCCAGCGACAGGTGCGGCGCGTGCTTGACGCCGCCATTGGCCAGCGTGGCCATGGCGTTGGCCATCTGCAGCATGGTGAAGTTGTTGTAGCCCTGGCCGATGCCCAGCGAGATGGTTTCGCCGGCGTACCAGCGCTGCTGGTCGGGCCGCTTGTAGGTGTTGCGCTTCCACTCCTGGCTGGGCAGCACGCCACGCACCTCGCCCTTGAGGTCGATGCCCGTGATCTGGCCGATGCCCAAGGGCTTCATGAAGTCGTGAATGGCGTCCACGCCCATCTCGTTGGCCAGCGAGTAGTAGTAGACGTTGCTCGACTTGATGATGCTGCGGCGCAGGTCCACCGCGCCCAGCCCGCCGTCGCCGTGGCTGCGGAAGCGGTGGTTGCCCAGCATCCAGTAGCCGGGGTCGTTGATGACCGTTTCGGCCTTGCGCGCGCCGGTTTCCAGCGCGGCCATGGCCATGAAGGGCTTGTAGGTGGATCCCGGTGGGTAGGTGCCGCGCAGGGCGCGGTTGAGCAGCGGCTTGTCGAGCGACTCGTTGAGGGCGCGCCAGTTCTCCACGTCAATGCCCTCGACGAAGAGGTTGGGGTCGAAGGTGGGCTTGGAGACGAAGGCCAGCACCTCGCCGTTGCGCGGGTCGATGGCCACCAGCGCGCCGCGCCGATCGCCATACAGCGCCTCAACCAGGTGCTGCAGCTTGACGTCGATGGTGAGCACGACGGTGTCGCCCGGCGTGGGCGGCGTGGCCGCGAGCGAGCGCACCGCGCGCCCGCCGGCCGAGGTTTCCACGCGCTCGAAGCCGGTGGCGCCGTGCAGCAACTGCTCATGCTGCTGCTCGGCCCCCAGCTTGCCGATGTACTCGGTGCCGCGGTAATTGGCCTGCTCTTCCTCGGGCCAGTCGGCGATGAGCTCCTTTTCGCGCTGATTGATGCGGCCGATGTAGCCGATCACGTGGCTGGCCGTTTCGCCGTTGGGGTAGTGGCGCAGCAGGCGCGCGCGCACCTCGACGCCGGGGAAGCGGAAGCGCTGAGCGGTGAAGCGGGCCACCTCCTCGTCGCTCAGGCGGGTACGGATGGGCAGCGAGTCGAAGCGGTGCGACTCCTCGAGCAGTTTGCGAAAGCGGCGTTCGTCGCGTGGGCCGATCTCGACCAGCTCGCGCAGGCCGCTGATGGTGTCGTCCAGGTCCTCGATCAGCGAGGGCGTGAGTTCCAGTGTGTAGGCCGAGTAGTTGCTGGCCAGCACGCGGCCGTCGCGGTCGACGATCTGGCCGCGGTTGGGCACCACCGGCAGCACCGCCGTGCGGTTGCTCTCGGCCTGGGCCATGTACTCCTCGTGCTTGTGCACCTGCAGCCAGACCATGCGCGAGACGATGAGCCCGAAGGCGAACAGCACCGCCAGCGCCATCACGATGACGCGCTTGCGGAACTGCCAGATGTCCGCGTCGACGTTTCGCAACTCAGTCATGGCTCGATTCCACGGGTCAAACCCAGGGGCACCACGGAACCGGCTTTGCCGGGCCGTGGGTGCCGCCCCCTTGAGGGGGTCGCGCGGAGCGCGGCGGGGGTGTCCATCTATATCGGTCGGTTGTCGTCCGGATCGGGGGCGCGGCGCTGCGGGGCCAGCAGCATCACCGTCACCACGGGCCACAGCATGGCCTCGATCAATGGCGAAAGGAAGTAGGGCCAGCCCGGGAAGCTGCCGCCGCCGAGCAGGCGCACGACCATGCCCAGCAGATGCGCCACCACGAACAACGGCAGCACCTGAAGCGACTGCTGCAGCACCGGGAACCACAGCAGGCGCCGGTGCATGGCCACGGCGCCGAAGGCCATGACGGTGTAGGCCAGCGCGTGCTGGCCGAGCAGGGAGCCCTGGTGCACGTCCATGGCCAGGCCGAAGAAGAAGGCCGTGCCCACACCGATGCGCAGCGGCTGATGCACGCACCAGAACACCAGCGTGAGGGCGAGCAGGTCGGGCACCCAGGCGGCGCGGCCGAACAGGCCCATGTTCATCAGCATGTTCAGCGCCAGCGCGACAAGCAGGCTGAACCAGATGAAGACGGTGTTGGCGGGCAGCAGCAGCTGCTGGCCGGGGCGCATGATCATGGCGTTCTCCCCTTGCCTCCGACCTTGCCCGCTGCGGGCGCGGGCGCAGGTGCGGCGGTGGGTGGTTCGGGCGGCGGGGCGCCTGCGGGCTCCAGCACCAGCACGTGCAGCGCGCCGTCCATGCGGGCCAGGGGTTCGGCGCGAATGCGCATGAAGGACGAGCCGCTCTGGCGT
>Ga0209970_1000167_pt1 | contig 10335 bp, 10 predicted proteins | sample InoplaCoSAM_FD_187585 | JGI IMG/M metagenome (GOLD analysis project Ga0209970, IMG submission 187585) | Arabidopsis thaliana rhizosphere microbial communities from the Joint Genome Institute, USA, that affect carbon cycling - Inoculated... | ecosystem: Host-associated > Plants > Roots >...
CCTGGGGACGACGCGTGATCGAGCACAAGCTCGAGCGCAGCGCGGCCGACCTCCAGGAGATCGACTATCTGCTGCACGGGCCGCAAGACGGCGCAGGCTACCTGAGCTTCGGGCTGACGGCAGAGCCGCCCGCGCCCAAGCGCCGATACAACCGCACGCACCAACTCGACGAACTGATCGCGGCCACCCAGGCGATCGAAGCGGGCCGCCCGGTGGCGGCCCATCTCCTGGAACAGATCGATCCCGGCACCAGCATGGGCGGCGCGCGGCCCAAGGCCACGATCGAGGACGCGCACAGCCTCTGGCTCGGCAAGTTTCCCGCCAGAGACGACCGCTTCAATCTGCAGCGCGTCGAATTTGCGACGCTCGATCTGGCGCGCAGATGCGGTCTGAACGTCGCGCAGGCGCGGCTCCAGTCCGTCGGCGAGTGTGATGTGCTGATGTTGCAGCGCTTCGATCGCGACTACACCGACCAGGGCTACCTTCGCTTCGGCCTCGTCAGCGGCCTGACCGTGCTCGACTGCGGCGACAGCCACCTGGACCGGGAACGATGGTCCTACCTGTTGATGGCCGACAACTTGCGCCGCTGGTCCGACAAGCCACAAGCCGACTGCGCCGAACTGTTCAAGCGGATGGTCTTCAACGCCGCGGTGACGAACAACGATGACCATCCGCGCAACCACGCGCTGCTGCGCAGGCAAAAGGGATGGCGGCTGGCTCCGGCCTACGACCTCGTGCCCGCACCGGTCGTCAGCCTGGAGAGGCGCGACCTGGCCCTGACCGTGGGCGACTACGGCCGCACGGCCAGCATCTACAACCTGCTGTCGCAGGCGGGGCGTTTCGGTTTGTCGGCGCAAGAGGCGCGCGGGGAAATCGATCGACTCGTCGATGTCGTCCGCCACTGGCGCGAAAGCTTCTTCGCCTGCGGCGTGCCGGCCAAAGACATCGAGTACATCGCGCCGGCCATCCTGCCGGATTGTTTTTTCTTCGAAAGCAATCCCCACGCGTAAGCGATTCGAGCTTGCCCCATTCGGTGAGCCGTGCCAGGGCAGCCTGCAGTGATCCGCGCAGCGGCGGCTTGCGTAAACCAGGTATTTGCGAGGTGATCCGTCATGTCGAAGACCTTCAGCGACCGGCGGTGGCGCCTTGTGGCGCTCATTGCCTGTGCAGGCGCTGCCCTGGCCGCGTGTGCCAACCGGGGCAGCGTGACCACCGAGTCTCGCGCCCCCGCCATTCCCACCGCGGGCCAGATCGACCTGTCCCGTTTCATGGGCGATTGGTACGTCATCGCGCACGTGCCCACCTGGCCCGAGCGGGCGGCCTTCAACGCGGTGGAGTCGTATTCGCTGCGCGAGGACGGGCGCATCGCCACCCGGTTCCGCTACCGCCACGGCGGCTTCAACGCGCCGGTGAACACCATGCACCCCGTGGGCACGGTGCGGCCCGGCACGGGCAACGCGGTGTGGGACATGCAGTTCCTGTGGCCCTTTCAGGCCGAGTACGTGATCGCCGAATTGTCGGCCGATGGGCAGCGCACCATCGTCGCGCGCTCCGACCGCGACTACGCCTGGCTGATGGCGCGCACGCCGCAGATCAGCGATCAGGCCTACGAAGAGGCCATGGCGAGCCTGCGCGCGCTGGGCTACGACATGGACAAGGTGCGGCGCGTGCCGCAGCGCTGGCCGGAATAGGGCGCGCGCGGCGTACCCAGCACGCAGGCGTCCGCGCGGCCGTGGTTCACCGGGAGAGGGCCGCCGGCCCGGGCGTGCCCACGCCGTCGAGCGCCCGGGCGCACAGACACACGACTGGTAGCGCGATGGCCCACGCCAGCGACAGGCAGGCCAGGGCAGGCACCGGCTCCAGCAGCGTGGCGGCCCCCAGTCGGGTGCCGGAGTAAAAGGCCAGCGGGCCGGCCACTGCGCCGATCAGCGCGGCCAGCAGCGGCCTGCCGTGCAGCCAGCGCAAGGTGACGTTGAGCGAGGTGGCGAAGACGGCCCACAGGGCGGTCATCCACAAGGGCGGCGCGGCGGCGCTCCACTGCCCACTCGTGTAAGCCAGCACGCCTTGCCCCAGCACCAGCGTGTCAGCCACCATCCCCAGCGCGGCCACGGCGGCGATCAACAAGGCCTCCGGGCCTGGCCGCGGAGCCAGGTGCAGGTGCCATAGCACCACCGCCAGAGCGGGCACGGCCCCCCAGGCGGGCAGGCCGTGGGCCGCTCCCAGCACCGCGGCGAACCAGGCGATCTGCGTGAACAGGACGTTGCCGAATTGCCAGCGGCGGCTGGGTGATGGGTCGTTGGCGTGCATCACCTTTGTACGGGGTGGACGGCGAACCGGATGAGTCCTGCGCCATTGACCCCGGGCGCGCCGCTTGCTCCGGACTTCTGGTCCTACACTTTGGCCCGCCGCACCCGCGGCAGCGGCCCCCGCTCCCCTGACCCTCCCGCCCCCCGGCCACCCGATGAACCGGCTCCTCACCCTGTGGATCACCGTGCGCGACAGCCTCTGGTTCACGCCGGCGGCGATGGTGTGCGCCAGCATCGTGCTGGCCCTCGCTCTGGTCGAATCGCAGGCGCTCGTCGGTGAGGGCCTGGCGCGGGAATGGCCGCGCCTGTTCGGGGCGGGTGCCGAGGGTGCGCGGGGCATGCTCAGTGCGATCGCCACCTCGATGATCACGGTGGCCGGCGTGGTGTTCTCCATCACCATCGTCGCGCTGTCGCTGGCGGCCAGCCAGTACTCCCCGCGTGTGCTGCGCAATTTCATGAGCGACCGCCCCACGCAGGTGGTGCTGGGTGCTTTCGTGTCGGTGTTCAGCTACTGCCTGATCGTGCTGCGCACCATCCGTGGCAGTGAAGAAGGCGACTTCGTGCCCTCGCTGGCCGTGCTCGGCGGCGTGTTGCTGGCGCTGGTGGCGGTGGCGCTGCTGATCTACTTCATCCACCACGTGGCCTCGGCGATCCAGGTGTCGGCCATCGTCGAACGCATCGGCAGCGACACCGAGGCCGCGATCGAGCGGCTGTTCCCCGCCGACGTGGGCGAGCCGCCCGAGCAGGCGGACACGCCCGTTGACGCCGCACCCACGCGCCGCACAGGGGCCGGGCGCGTCTGCCTGGTGCGCGCGCCGTACAGCGGCTATCTGGTGTCGATCGACGGCGATCAACTGGTGCGCGTGGCGCAAACCGAGGATCGCTTCGTCGAGGTCTTGCACCCGGTGGGCCACTACTTCCTGCGCGGTGAGGCCCTGTGCGAGGTGCTTGCCCCGGATCAGGCGTCTCACGACGACGAGGGCGCGTTCGACGCGCTGCGCGGCGCCTTCGCCTTGCAGCCCGATCGCACGGTGCAACAGGACATTGCCCACGGATTGCAGCAACTGGTGGACGTGGCCCTCAAGGCCCTGTCGCCCAGCGTGCACGACCCGCGCACCGCCATCACCTGCATTCACCAGCTCGGGCACCTGATGGCCCTGCTGGCCGCCCGCGCGATGCCCGCGTCGCGTCGGGTGGTGGACGGCAGGCTTCGGCTGGCGGTGCCCACGCCAGCGTTCGACCACTTGCTGGGCCTGGCCTTCGACGCGCTGTCGTGCCACATTGCGTCTCACGTGGAGGCCTATGCGGCGGTGGTGGACATGCAGGCGCGCATCGGCGGCTTCACCCGGGACAGTGCGCGCCGCGAGGCGCTGCGCCGGCAGCTCGACCGGGTGGCTTTGGCCATCGATGCCGCCCATCTGCACGCGCGCGACCGCGACGCCTTGCGCGCCGCAATCACCGAAGCCGGGCGAGGCCTGGCCTCCTAGTCGCCGCTACAGGCTTTTCAGCACGATCTGCGAGCGCGCGTGCGCAATCAGCGCGCTCGCGCCGATCTGGTCGTTGAGCCGGCCGAGATCGGCCGCGCTGGCAACGTTGACCTGGGCGACCGCGTCGAACTCGCCTGCCAGCGAATGCACCGCCACCACCCCCGGCAGCGAGTCCAGCCATTCGAGCGCCTTGTCGCAGGGGCGCTCGGCGATGCCGATGAAGATCAGGGCCCTGAGCGTGCCGGCGCCCTGGGCGGACACGATCGCGCGATAGCCCTGGATCACGCCCTCAGCCTCCAGGCGCGCGATGCGGTCCTGCACCGCCGTGCGCGACAGGCCGATCTCGCGGCCGATCGCCGCGGCCGTCAGGCGCGCGTTCTTCTCCAGCAGCGCGAGGATGCGCTTGTCCGTCCTGTCCCGTTCCATCGGTGTCAAACCTCGAAGTGCAGGTGGGTTCCGCCGTTTCGCCGGCGGCCTCGAATGATCCCGTGCCTATCATGCCTGCAGACCTTTTCGGAGCACGACGGATGCGCACCATCACCCCCACCGACTTCACCGGCGCCCGCGCGTGGGACGCGCTGGACATCGAACGAATCGATGGCGCCACGGTGCGCCTTCACTGGACCGATCGGCCCTATCGGTGGCACGTCAACGACGGGCCCGAGGTGTTCGTGGTGCTCGACGGCGCCGTCGACATGCACATGCGCCAGAACGGTGTCGAGCGGGTCCATCGCCTCAAGGTGGGCGACATCTTTCATGCGCAAGACGGCGACGAGCACGTGGCGCATCCGGTGGGCGGCGCGCGCGTGCTCGTGATCGAACGCGCAGGCAGCGTCTAGCCGGCATGCACAGCCTCAGCACCCAGGTCCTGATCGTCGGTGCCGGACCGGCCGGCCTGGCCACGGCCATCGGGCTGGCCCAGCGGGGTGTCGACTTCGTCATCGTCGACGCGCTGGACGAGGCGCAGAACACCTCGCGCGCCGCCGTCATTCACGCCGCCACGCTGGACAGCCTGCGCGCGCTGAGCCTCAGCGATCGGCTGGTGGCGCAGGGCATCGAGGTGCCCCAGTTCCGCATCCGCGAGCGCGACGCCGTGCTGTTTGACGCCAGTTTTGCCGGCCTGCCGACGCCCACGCCGTTCGCGCTGATGATCCCGCAGGACGAGACCGAGCGGATCTTCATCGACCGGCTGGCCGAGCTGGGCCATGTGGTGCGCCGGCCGGTGCGGCTGACGAGCGCCAGGAGGTGTCTCTGTTCTTCGCGCAGGCGGGCACGGTGGTGGTGGCGCCGCTGTCGCGCGAGCGCTATCGGGTGGTGGCGCAACTGGCCGATGCTCCCGCGGCTCCGGCGTTGGCGGACGTGCAGCGTCTGATGGACGCGCGAGGGCCGCGTTGCGGCGTGCGGGTGCGCGAGGTGCTGTGGGGATCCAGGTTCCAGGTGCACCACAAGCTGGCCGATCGCCTGCACCAGGGCCCGGTGCTGCTGGTTGGCGATGCCGCGCATGTGCACAGCCCGGCGGGCGGGCAGGGCATGAACCTGGGCCTGCGCGACGCGGTGGCGTTGAGCGGTGCCTTGCACGCCGCGCTGCGCGATGGCGGCGCCCGCGTGCAAGAGGCCTTCGCCCCGGCTACAGTTGCACGTCGTTGGAGGACGTGCAAATGTCGATCGAGTCCATGCCGCCTCAGCTTGGGGTGGTTGCGCGACGGGGCGAATCGCCCCAAAGCTTCCTGCTGGCGCTGAACGATGCGCTGCGCCCGCTGGCCAAGGCGGCGGACATTCTGGCCACCGCGAGCCGACTGCTGGGCCAGTACCTGGGCGCCAACCGCGTGGCGTACTTCGAAATGCGCGGACCTGACTACATCATCGAGCGGGACTTCACCGATGGCGTGCCCTCGCTCGAGGGGCGCTGCCCGGCCGTGTCCTTCGGGCAGCACATGTTGGCGCTGTACCGCGCGGGCCAGACCGTGGTCGTGAACGACGTGGCCAGCCACCCCTTGCTCTCGGCCGACGAGCGCGCCGTGCAAGCCGAGGCCTCGGTCGCTGCCTACATCGGCGTGCCGCTCATCAAGAACGGCGAGTTCGTGGTGGGCCTGGGCGTGCACAGCCAAGTGCCGCGCGATTGGACGCCCGAGGAGGTGACGCTGGTGGAAGACACCGCCGAACGCACCTGGGCCGCGGTGGAACGCTTGCGCGCTGAAGACGCCCTGAGCCGATCGGAGCAGCACTACCGCACGCTGTTCGATTCCATCGACCAGGGGCTGTGCATCATCGAGGTCTTGTTCGACGACGAGGGCCGGCCCAACGACTACCGCTTTCTGCAGACCAATGCGGCGTTCGAGCGCCACACCGGCCTGTTGAACGCCACCGGCCGGCGCATGCGCGAGATGGCGCCGGATCACGAGGCGTTCTGGTACGAGACGTACGGCCACATCGCCCTCACCGGCGAGGCGATGCGATTCGAACACGCCGCCGAAGCGCTGGGCCGGCACTTCGATGTGTCCGCTTTTCGCATCGGCGGTCCGCTGGACTGCAAGGTGGCGGTGCTCTTCAGCGACATCACAGAGCGCAAGCGGCAAGAGCAGGCGCTGCGCGACGCCGACCGGCGCAAGGACGAATTCCTGGCCATCCTGGCGCACGAACTGCGCAACCCGCTGGCGCCCATCGTCAACAGCCTGCACATCCTGCGGCAAGGTGGCGGCTCGATGAACGTCGATCGACTGCACGACATCCTGGAGCGGCAGGTGTCCCACCTGGTCCGCCTCGTGGACGATCTGATGGAGGTCTCGCGCATCACCACCGGCAAGGTCGAGCTTCGCCGTGAGCCGGTGGACCTGGCCGAGGTGATGAAGAGCGCCATCGACACCAGCCGCCCGCTGATCGACGCCGCCGGCCACGAGCTGTCGGTGGCGCTGCCCGCCGAGCCGCTGAGGCTTCACGCGGACGCCGTGCGCCTGACCCAGGTGTTGGCCAACCTGCTCAACAACGCGGCCAAGTACACCCCGGCTGGCGGGCGGATCTGGTTGAGCGCGCGCCGCGAAGGCGCGCAGGCCGTGGTGTCGGTGCGCGACAACGGCATGGGCATTCACGCGGACATGCTGGACCAGGTGTTCGAGCTCTTCGCGCAGGCCGATCAGGGCACCCACCGCGCCCAGGGCGGCCTGGGCATCGGCCTGACGCTGGTGCGCAGCCTGGTGCACCTGCACGGCGGCACCGTGCAGGCCTGCAGCGATGGCCCGGGGCGGGGCAGCGAATTCCTGGTGCGCCTGCCCCTGTCGCCCGAACCTGCCGGCCTCACTCCGTCTTGAGGCCCAGCCGCTTGACCACCGGCTCCCAGCGCTTCATCTCCGCGCTGAGCACCTGCTGGGCCTGCGCGCTGCTGCTGCCCACGGCCGTCAGGTCGTAGTTCTTCAGGCGATCGCGCACTTCGGCCTGTTTCATGATCTCGGCCGCGTGCTTTTCGATCTCGGCCACGATGGGCGCAGGCGTGCCCTTGGCGGCTTGCAGCACCAGGCGGAAGCTCACGTCCAGGCCGGGCTGGTTGAGCGCCTTGGCCAGCGTGGGCACGTCCGGCGCCAACGCGGAGGGTGCCTCGGACGACACCGCCAGCGCCACCAGGCGCCCGCTCTTGACGTGCGGCAGCACCGTGGGCGTGGCCAGGAAGCCGCAGGCCACCTCGCCGGCCAGCACGGCCTGCGTGGCGGGCGCCGGGCCGCGGTAGGGCACGTGCTCCATGCGCACCTTGGTCTGCTCCAGCAGCATCTCGCTGGCCAGGTGGCCGGGCACGCCCGGGCCGCCCGAGGCGTACATCATGGGCGAGGTCTTGGCCTTGGCCACCAGCTCCGACACGCTGCGCACGCCCGCCGAGGGGTTGCACACCAGCATCTGCGAGAAGCTGGCGATGACGGAGATGTTCACCAGGTCGCGCGCGGCGTTGAAGTCGCCCGTGGTGTAGACCAGCGGGTTGACGGTGAGCACGGTGTCCGGGCTCAGCACGAGGGTGGTGCCGTCGGCGTCGGCGCGCGCGGCGGCGCCGGCCGCCAGGTTGTTGCCCGCGCCGGGGCGGTTCTCCACCACCACCGGCTGGCCGATGCGACGGCCCAACTGGTCGGCGAAGGTGCGGGCGGTGATGTCCGACGGACCACCGGGGGGCGAGCCCACCAGCAGGCGGATCGGCTTGGTCGGCCAGCTTTGCGCATGGACGGGGCCGGCGGCGAGGGCGATGATCACGGCGGAGCCGAGCGCGCTCAGCAGGCGGGGGAACTTCATCTGTCTGTCTCCAGGTCAAGGGTTCGTGATGCCCCGGGGTGGGGCCTGTGGCGAGCTTAGGCGGGTTAGAAGCATCCGTAAAATTGAAAATCGCTCGCCAAATATAAAAATTCCTATGGATCCAAGGCACCTGGTGCAGCTCGCGGCCATTCTGGAGAAGGGCTCCATCACCCAGGCCAGCCGCCACCTGCACCTCACCCAGCCCACGCTGACGCACAACATGCAGACGCTGGAGATGCAGGCCGGCGGCCGCCTGTTCGAGCGCAGCCGCTACGGGGTGCGCAGCACGCCGCTGGGCGAGATGCTGGCGCGCGAGGGCCGCGCCATCGCGCGCCGGCTGAAGGACGCGGCCGAGGTGAGCGCGCGGCACCGCGGTGGCATCCGCCACCAGCTGCGCCTGGGTGCCGGGCCGGTGGTGGGCGCGGCGGTGCTGGGCGAGCTGGCGCCGCTGCTGCTGACGCACTTTCCGGATCTGGCCCTGGCGGTGCAGAGCGACCGGCCGCACCTGCTGCTGGAGCAGCTCATCGACGGCGGGCACGACGTGGTGATCGCGCCTTCGTGGCTGGAGCACCCGCCGCCGGGCATCGTGCGGCAGGTGCTGGCAGACGACGAACTGGGCGTGTTCTGCGGCCGACGCCACCCGCTGGCGGGCCAGCGCCCGCTGAGCGTGGCCGACGTGGACGACCGAGCGTGGATCAGCCTGGGCACGGCCTCGCCTTTCGACCAGGACGTACGCGGCAAGCTCGAGGCCGTGGGCGTGCAGCGCTTGCGCGCCGAGATCACGGTGCTGGGCGACGCGTCCATGCTGCTGGACATGTTGGCCCAGGGCCAGCACCTGGCGGTGCTGCCGCGGTTTCCGCTGCGCCGGCTGGCGACGCGCTTCGATCTGGTGGAGTTGCCGATGCCCGGCGCGCCCATGCCGCGGCCGATCTACCTGTGGTGTCGGGCCGACCTGCTGGAGGACCCGGTGATGGGCGAGGTGGCGGAACTGATCGTGGGCACGGTGCGGGGCTGGGCCCGGTAGTCAGGGCGCCGTTCGCGCCGCTGACAACTGGGTGGAGATGCCATGCGCTGCCTTGCGCAGGTGCGTCAGCACGGTGTCCTTCTGCGCGTCGAACTCTGCCGATGGCACGGCCAGCCCCAGGGACGCGATCATCCGTCCATGGGCGCTCACAACCGGAACCGAGGCGCCGACGATGCCGCGGGTGAATTCGTCCCTGGAATAGGCCACACCTTCCTCGCGCGCGAGCCGGATCTGGCGCCGCAGTTCGCTGGCGGATTTGAGCGAGCGGCTGGTAATGGGGCGCAGCTGCACCCGGTCCAGGTAGGACGTCATGTCCTCGCTCTTCATGTGTGCCAGGAACAACTTGCCGGACGAACTGGCGTACAGCGGCGCGCGCACGCCCTCATGCATGGCATAGCCGCTGGCCTCGTCTGCGGTGACGCCGAGGATGCGCTCGACGATGTCGCCGCGCAGGATGTTCAGCCCGGCGGAGTAGCGGGTGCCGAGCGCCAGCCGTTCCATGTGTGGCCGCGCGCTCGCCACCAGGCGCTGGATGTCTTGCCCATGGCGGATGAGGTTCACCGCTGAGGCGCCCAGGCGGTAGGGGCCGTTGGGCCCCATGGACTCGACGTAGTCGCGGGCCTGCAGCGTCCTCAGCAGTTGCGTCAGGCTGCTCTTGGGTACGGCGGCACGCGAGGCCAGTTCGGCGTGGGACAGCGCGCGCTCCGAATGCGCCAGGATTTCCAGGACATCCAGTGTCCGCTGCGCCGACTTCACGCCGTTGCCCGGGGGGGAATTCGTCGAATGGCGCGACACCACGGTTTCCTAACGGACGGAAGACCCATTCTCCGCGATGGTGCTGGCCGTCAGGTACGCCATCGCCATGTGCGGGCCGTGGTTGATGCCCGGCCCGGGGTAGGCCCCGCCCATCATGTTCACACGGTCCGCCCCGAGAACGTACAGGCCGCGGATCGCGGCGCCGTTGCGCCCGAGCACCCGCCCTTGCGGGTCGGCCAGCAGGCCGTCGAAGGTGCACAGGTCGCCGATGCGCAGCTTCACACCGTAGAAAGGCGCGCGTTCGATCGGCGCCACGCAAGGGTTGGGCTGGTGATCGGGGTCGCCCAGAAAGCGGTTGAAGGCGCTCGACCCGCGACCGAACTGCGGGTCCGCTCCGGTTCGGGCGCCGCGGTTGAAATCGGCGACGGTCTTCTCCAGTGCTTCGCCGTCAATGCCCAGCTTGGCGCCCAGTTCCCGCAAGGTGTCGGCCCGGCAC
>Ga0209970_1000168_pt1 | contig 10198 bp, 12 predicted proteins | sample InoplaCoSAM_FD_187585 | JGI IMG/M metagenome (GOLD analysis project Ga0209970, IMG submission 187585) | Arabidopsis thaliana rhizosphere microbial communities from the Joint Genome Institute, USA, that affect carbon cycling - Inoculated... | ecosystem: Host-associated > Plants > Roots >...
CGCGCTGGGTGTGGTGATGTTGATCAGCGGCACGCCGTTGCCGGTGCCCAGGATGGTGGGGCGCTGACTGCCCGGTGCAGAAGGGTCGGCCAGGATCTGAGACCAGGCCTGTGGGCTGCTGAGCGGGCTGCTCAGGGCCAGGGTCACGGCCCAATGCACGGTGCGTGGCAAGCCACGCGCGGGCTTGAACACCACGCGATGGTGCTTCTGCTTCATCCTCTTCCTCCCTGATGCAATCAATGCCGCCGTGCCCATGCACGGCGCGTGCGATCACATCAGCGAGCGCGAGAGAAGCCCATACCGCAAAGGCGGTAGGTCAGAAAATCTTGAAGTCAGGGTTCCGTGAAGCGAGCCGACGCTCGACAGGATTCAAGCGCTGCGCTTGAACATCGCGAGCAGGCCGCCCGCGACCACGAACAGCGTGCCAAACACGCGGTTGAGTGCGCGGATGTGCGCGGTGGACTTGAGCGTGCGCAGCAGGCGGGCGGCCAGCGCGGTGTAGCCCGCCATCACCACCAGGTCGGTGAAACCCAGGGTGAGGCCGATCACCAGGTACTGCGGCCCCAGGGGCTGGGTGAGGTCGAGGAACTGCGGCACCACGGCGAGCAGGAAGACCGTGCCCTTGGGGTTGAGGGCGTTGATGATCCAGCCGCGCGTGATGAGGTCGCGCGGGCGGCGGCTGGTGGCGGCTTCGTCACCATTGGCCAGGGGCCGCGCGGGTGCGCGCCATTGCTGGATGCCCAGCCACACCAGGTAGGCCACGCCAGCCCACTTCACCACCAGGAAGGCGGTGCTGGAGGCGGTGACGAGCGCACCCAGGCCCACGGAGACGACCAGCATCTGCGTCCAGATGCCCAACACCAGACCGAGGGTGGTGAGGTAGCCCCGGCGGAAGCCGTGCGAAAGCCCGGCGCTCATGGCGGCCACGGCGCCCGCGCCCGGCGAAATGCTGATGGCCCAGGAGGCGGCGAAGAAGGCGAGCCAGGTGGCGAGTTCCATGGTGGTCGGTGGCGTGATGAAGAACGAGGCATCGGATGCTAGCGCCCCACCCACGACCCCATGCGACCACAGGTCGCCCGCCGCGCGTTCAGTTCACGCGAAGCTTGAACTGCAGCATGAACGCGCCGTCGACGTTCTTCATCGAGGGAATGATGCCCAGGTTGATGCCGAAGCGGCGGCCTTCGATGGAGGCCATGGGCAGGGCGGCGAAGAAGGTGCCACCACGCTTGAGCGAGGGGTAGCCGTTCATGACACCAATGGCCGCACCCAGCTTGACAGGGCCGAGGGTCCAGGGTTGCCAGTTCACCGCCGCGTACTGCGAGTGTTTGCCCAGGCTGTTGTCGTAGACACCGGCCATGAAGGCGAACTGCTCGGAGGTACGCCACTCGATGCCGAAGCCGAAGTTGCGCTCGTTGTAGCGGTTGCTGCGGTCAAAGTGGCGGGAGAAGCCGCCCACGTTGAGCCAGATCTCGGGCGTGCTGACGGCGGCGTCCGGTGCGGCGGCATCGTCCGGTGCCGCGGCGGCCGCCAGGGGCAGGGCCAACAGGGCCGACACGAGGCAGGAAAGGGGGGAGCGCACGAACATGGGTCACCTTGAACACGGTGGCTCCGGTGGAGCCCTGGCCATGTTCTCGGCCGTTGACCCGGTGCGCTGAAAGCCGCCGATCGGACCTGCGGACCCGATCGTGGCAGGAGCGTGACGCTTTGCCCGCTCAGCGACGGCGCGGCGTCGCGGGGCCGCGGCCTTCCAGGTGGCGAAAGTTGATGCGGCCCTTGGTGAGGTCGTAAGGCGAAAGTTCGAGGGAGACGCGATCACCCGCGAGGATGCGGATGTGGTTCTTCTTCATCTTGCCGGCGGAATAGGCAATGAGCTGGTGCCCGTTGTCGAGGGTGACGCGAAAACGGGTGTCGGGCAGCACCTCGTTGACGATGCCCATCATGTCGATCAATTCTTCCTTGGCCATGCGGTCCTTTCGATAGATAAACACGCGCCCGGCACACATACGGTGCCCGCGACCGGCGATCAGCAATCGGCCACGGGGGCAGGGGGCGTGAAAAAGGCCATCAAGGGGCGATGGCCGGCGATCGGCCCGGGGCGGGGGGCCGGGCCTGGTGCGCGGTGGCGCGCGCAAAACCCCGGGATTTTACCGGTCGAGGCTCAACGGCGCTCGGGCAGCTCGATCTTGACCTCGAGCACGTCGAGGTTGTCCTGCCGTTCGAGCTGAACCTTGATGTCGTCCGGGTTGATGCGGATGTACTTGCCGATCACCGCCACCAGCTCGCGCTGCAGCGAGGGCAGGTAGTCGGGTTCGGCGGCGCTGCGGCCCGAGCGCTCGTGCGCCAGGATGATTTGCAGGCGCTCCTTGGCGACGGACGCGGTCTTCTTCTTCTCACCCAGCAGGAAGGACAGCAGGGACATGCCTCATTTCCCTCCGAACAGGCGCTTGAAGAAGCCTGATTTTTCGGCCTCGATGAAGCGCAGGGGCTTGTCGTGGCCGAGGAAGCGGTCGATCACGTCGCCGTAGGCCTCCGCCACGTCGCTGCCCTTGAGGTGGATGGCCGGCGTGCCCTGGTTGGACGCGGTCAGCACGGATTCGCTCTCGGGGATGACGCCGATGAGCGGGATGCGCAGGATGTCCTGGATGTCCTGCAGGGAGAGCATCTGACCGTCGGCCACGCGCGAGGGGTTGTAGCGCGTGATGAGCAGGTGCTCCTTGATCGGGTCCTTGCCGTCGATGGCGCGGCGGGTCTTGCTGGAGAGCATGCCCAGGATGCGGTCAGAGTCGCGCACGCTGGAGACCTCGGGGTTGGTGACCACCAGGGCCTCGTCGGCGTAGTGCATGGCCATGAGGGCGCCGGCCTCGATGCCGGCGGGCGAATCGCACACGATGTAGTCGAAGCCCATGCCGCTGAGGTCGTCGAGCACGCGCTTGACGCCTTCCTGGTTGAGGGCGTCCTTGTCGCGCGTCTGGCTGGCGGCCAGGATGAACAGGTTCTCGACCTGCTTGTCCTTGATGAGCGCCTGGTTGAGGTTGGCTTCACCCTGGATGACGTTGATCAGGTCGTACACCACGCGGCGCTCGCAGCCCATGATGAGGTCGAGGTTGCGCAGGCCGACGTCGAAGTCGATGACCGCGGTCTTGTGGCCGCGCAGGGCCAGGCCCGTGGCAAAGCTTGCGCTGGTGGTGGTCTTGCCCACCCCTCCCTTGCCGGAGGTGACGACGACGATTCGGGTCATGGAATGGCTCCGTGGATGCGTGTGAAGGTTCAGGTGGACAGGGCGTCGATGACGAGCCGGTCGCCCTCGGCGTTGCTGAGCAGGCGCACCTGCGCGGGCTTGCCGTGCAGGGCCTCGGGCAACGGCACCTCGCTGGTGCGGTAGACGCCCGCGATGGAGATGAGTTCGGGCGCCATGGCCAGGGAGAAGATGCGCGCCTGCGCATTGCCACGCGCACCCGCCATGGCCTTGCCGCGCAGCGGTGCGTACACGTGGATGTGACCGTCGGCGATGACCTCTGCACCGGGATTGACCATGGCCATGACCACGAGGTCGCCGCCGCGCGCGTAGACCTGCTGGCCCGAGCGCAAGGGCTTGTCGATGACCAGGGCGCCAGGGGCCGGGACGGGTGGCGGCGGTGGCACCGCCACGGGCGCGGCGCTGGCGGACGGCTCAGGGGCCTTGCCCTGGCGAGTGAGCAGCGGCGCATCGGCCAGGGGCAGGCCGGCGGCCTGGGCCGCGGCGCGCTGGGCGTCACCGGCCACGTTCACGGCCACGGGGCGCAGGCGGTGCGCGCGCAACAGCTCGCTCACCTGCAACAGGTCGGGCAGAGCCTCGTCGCCGCTCAGGCCTTGCAGGTCGATGAGCAGCGGGTCGTGGTCGAAGAAGTCGGGCTGGTCGCCGTAGCGCTGGCCGAACTCGCGGCGCAGCAGATCGAGGTCGCCCGACTTGAGCAGCAGCGCCAGCAGCGGCAGGTGAACGCTCTTGAGATCGAAACTGGCGGGCGCTTGGCCGCCGAGGGACACGGGCATTGCTAGGGTCTGCTCACTCGGCCAATGGGCACGGCGAAAGCCGCGCAGTGTAGCAGCGGGTACAGGCGCCTTTGTGAGCAGCTGTCACCGGATGTTGGAACAAAGCTGTGGGTATTTCCGGGACAAGCAGGGACTTGTCCACAGATCGGGCGCGTGGCCGCGTGTTGTCCCCATTCGTGTGCCAGGTTCGGGCGGGTACTTCACACAGACTTGTCAGGATCGAAAAATCCTTGTCACGAAAGGACAAGGGGCGCTTGTCCACAGCGGACGGCGCCCCTTATCTACTACAACTAATTTAAGTAATTGATTCAGTAAGAAGAAGTCAGAGACGGGGTTGGCGGGGTTCGCCATGGCCTTTGAAGCCCTGGCCGCCGTGGTTCATGGGGCCGCCGCGGTGGCCCACGTGCCTCGCACCGCCGATGCCCATGCCACGTTGCGCATCGAAGGCCTTTTGCTGCGGAGGCGTGAGCTGCGCGTAGAACTGGCGGATCGCGTCGTGGCGTTGGGCCATCTGGCGGTCACGCTCGGCCTTCATGGCGTCCAGGCGGTCCAGGCGCTGCGGCGTGCTGAGCTTGGCCCAGTCCGCGCGGCTGAGGCGTTCACCACCGGCGGAGCGGGCGGCGGGTTTCGTCTTGGAGAGGAAGTCGTTCCAGGCCGATTCCTGTTCAGGGCGCAACTGCAGGCTGTCTTTCAGGCGCGACTGGTGCTCGGCGATGCGTTGCTGCATCCGTTCCATGCGCTGTGCGTGGCGCTGTGGGTCGTGGCGAGGGGCCTGCACCTGGGGCTTGGTGGCGCTGGCGGCGGGCGCCGGCTGGGCCGGGGTGCCGACGTTCTGCGCCAGGGCGCCGAAGGACAGGGCCGTGATGGCGGTGGCTGCGGCGGTCACGGCGAGGGCGCGGCGGCTGAAGATCGAGGGTTTCATGGGCACTCCTTTGAACAATGGGACCACCGGCTGGTGGCGTGGGTCTCACTGTGCGCGGGCTCTGTGCAGCAAAGTGGCAGGCTCTGTGTGGTTCTTGTAAAGATCCATGTCAGCGCCACCGCCCAGGTCGTCGAGGATGGGGCAGTCGGGACGGTCATTGCCGGGGCAGCGTTGCACCAGGTCCTGCAGGGTGCGGCGCATGGCTTCGAGCGCGGCGATGCGTTCGGCCAGCTCGTCGATGTGCTTCTGAGCGATGCGCTTGACGGTGTCGCTGCTGCGCCGCCGGTTGTGCCAGAGGTTCACCAGGTCGCGGATCTCATCGAGGGTGAAGCCCATGTCGCGCGCGCGGCGGATGAAGCGCAGGGTGTGCACGTCGGATTCGGCGTACTGGCGGTAGTTGCTGTCGGTGCGCCGCACAGCGCCGAGCAGGCCCAGGCCTTCGTAGTGGCGCAGCATCTTGGGGGAGATGCCGCTGAGTTGCGCGGCCTGACCGATGTTGACCGGCCAGGCGGTGGCGAGGGTGTCCATCACGCCGCTACCGCGTAGCCTTCTTCGCGAATGGCCGCGGCGATCTTCTCGCGCGAGGCGGTGCTGTCGACCTCGACGAGGTTCTGTGGCCGGTCGATGCGTACTTGGGCCTGGGGGTCGAGCTGCTTGATGGCGTTGGTGACGCTGCGCTCGCAGTGGCCGCAGGTCATGCCTTGGACGTTGAAGGTCTGGTTCATGGAAGAACTCCTGTGTGGGGGTGAAGGCATTCTCAAGCTTGACATGGTGTCAAGGTCAAGCGTGCGGGTTTGCGATGTATTCATGCGCTTGACCTGCGTCAAGGCGCGGGCGGCCATCGCGTGGGAAGCTGTGAACTCCAGTCCGAGGAGACACGTCATGAAACGCGACGCCCTGAGCACCATCCGCGACGAACACGCAAGCCTGTCGGCCATGCTGCGTTCCATGCTCGTGATGATTGAACGAGGGCCGGAGACGGACGGTCCCGAGCGCTTCTTCGATGTGCTGCGCGCGATGCTGTTCTACATCGGCGAGTTTCCCGAACGGCTGCATCACCCGAAAGAGTCGGACCTGCTGTTTCCGCGCGTGGCGCGCGCCGCGCCACACACGATGGAAGCGATCCAGCGCCTGGAAAAAGACCACCTGGGTGGTGAGAACCGCGTGCGCGAGCTGATGCACCTGTTGTTGGCCTGGGAGTACCTGGGCGAACCCCGGCGCCGCGAGTTCGTGAGCGAGGCGAAGGACTACGTGAACTTCTACCTGGCCCACATGAAGCTGGAGGAACAGGTGGTGCTGCCCGCCGCCGAGCAATGTCTCGATGAGGCCGATCGCCGCGCGCTGGACTCGGCCTTCGCCAAGCACGTGGATCCCTTGAGTGCCGAGGGTTCGCGCGATCCGGCCTTCGACCGCTTGTTCACGCGCATCGTTCGCCTGGCGCCGTCGCCCGTGGGCGTGGGCTGAGGCTCAGTCGGCCAACGCGACGAGCAGTTCGTCGAACACGGCCAGAAGTCGCTCCACGTCGGTTGGCGTGGTGGCGGGGCTGGCGAGCATCATGTTGTGGAAGGGTGTGAGCAGCACACCGCGGTTGAGCATGAACAGGTGGGTCAGCGATTCCAGTTCGCCTTGCGCGAGTTCGCGCACGTCCTGTGCGTGGCGCGGCGTGCGTGGCATGAACTGAAGCTCCAGCCGCGCGCCCAGCCGCGTCACGGTCCAGGGGCGGCCGGCGGCGCGCAGGCGCTTCACCAGGCCGTCCTGCAACAGTGCGGCGATGGCCAGCATGTGCGCGTAGTTCGCTTCGGTGTGCAGGTGGGTGAGCGCCGCTTCCAGTGCGGCCATGGCCAGTGCATTGCCCGAGAGGGTGGTGCCGATGCCGCTGTGGCCCTCTGGTGCGGCCTCCTTGGCACGCACCATGCGCTGAGCCAGCGCGGTCGTCACGCCGTACACCGCGCAAGGCAGGCCGCCGGCCACGGCCTTGCCGACCACGACGGCGTCGGGCTCGAGACCATGGGCGCGGGCGTAGCCGCCGAGCGCTGTGGAGATGGTGTGGGTCTCGTCCATGACGAACAGCGTGCCGTGGCGGCGGCAGAGTTCGCGCGCGACGGGCCAGTAACCCGTGTTCGGTGGGATCAGGCCGCAGTTGGTCAGGGCGGGCTCGGCCAGCAGGCAGGCCACGTCGTGGCGCGCGAGCGCGGCCTCGAGCGCGGCGAGGTCGTTGAACGGCACCACGCGTGTGTGGGCGTGGTGGTTGTGCACCTGGCCCAGCAAGGAAGGGCGACGCACCGTGGTGCCCGAAGCCACGTCCAGGTCCACGAGGGTGTCGTCCACCGCGCCGTGGTAGCAGCCGTCGAACACCAGCACCTGGGGCCGGCCGGTGGTGGCGCGCGCCCAGCGGAGCAGGAAGCGGTTGGCGTCGCTGGCCGACAGCGCCAGTTGCCACACCGGCAGGCCGAACACGCGCTGCAGGGCCTCGCCCACGGCCACGGTGTGCGTGGACGGCAGCATGCAGGTCAGGCCCCGTTCGGCCTGTTGCGCGATGGCCTGTGCCAGCGGCTCGGGGCTGTGGCCGAACATGGCGCCGGTGTCGCCGAGGCAGAAGTCGCTGTAGCGCAGGCCGTCGGCGCAGAACAGCGCGGCACCCTGGGCCCGCTCGACCGCGAGCGTGGCGGGGCCGGGCCAGTCGCGCATCCAGTGCAGGGGCACGCCGAAGAGGAAGTGGGCGCGCGCGGCCTCGGCCTGGGCCATGGAGCGCGGGTGCGTGGCGACGAAGCGTTCAGATTCCTGGCGCCGCAGCGCCGCCAGTCGTTCGGAAGGAATGGCCAGGGCGTTCATGCGGCCACTCTACGGCCTGCGGCGCGATCGGCACAGGGCCAGTGCGCGGCGGGGTTGAAGGACCGGCGCGACAGTGGGTGCGGGCGCCTGCGCCCACAATGCCGGCCATGCCCTTGCCGACACCTCTGTCGCCACCGATGCCGTTGATGCGCCTGGCCCTGGCCCTGTCGCTCGGGGCGGCCGTGTCGCTGGGTGTGACGCGCTTCGCCTACGGCCTGTTGCTGCCACCCATGCGCGACGACCTGGGCTGGAGCTACACGCTGGCGGGCACCATGAACACGGTCAACGCGGTGGGCTATCTGCTGGGCGCGCTGTTGACGCCGGTGCTGATGCGTCGTGCGGGGCCATCGGCGTTGTTCCTGTGGGGTGGGTGGCTAGCCACGCTGCTGATGGGTGTGGCGGGCTTTCTGGTGGCGCCGGAGGCGCTGCTCGCTCAGCGCCTGCTGGCGGGTGTGCTGAGCGCGTTCCAGTTCATCGCGGGTGGCCTGCTCGCGGCGCGCCTGGCCGCACGCGACATCGCGCGTGGCAGCCTGCTGTTGAGCCTGTACTACGGCGGCGCGGGCCTGGGCATCATCGCCTCGGCGCTGGCGGTGCCGCTGATGTTGCAGGTGGCTGCCACGCAGCCGCACGCCTGGGCCTGGGCGTGGTGGGGTCTGGCCGTGCTGTGCGCGCTGGCCTCGGTCTTCATGGCCTGGCCCGTGCGGGTGCTAGACGAACCGCCGGCGCCGGTGGGTGAAGTGGTGGGCGCAGCGGCCGGCCCGCCGTCCGTGCGTCTGCGCGACATGGGCTGGTTGCTGCTGGGCTACGGGCTGTTCGGCGCGGGCTACATCGGCTACATGACCTTCTCGGTCGCGCTGCTGCGCGATCAGGGCCTGTCGGCGCTGGGCATCACCACGTACTTCACGCTGCTGGGCGTGGCGGTGGTGGTGGCGCCGCGCGTGTGGGCCGGCCTGCTCGACCGCGAACGCGGTGGCGGCGCCTTTGCGCGACTGAACGCGCTGCTGGCGGTGGCGGCGTTGATGCCGGTGCTGGCCAGCGGCTGGGTGGTGGCGCTGGTGTCGGGCCTGCTGTTCGGCCTGTGTTTTCTGTCGGTGGTGGCCTCGACCACGGCCTTCGTGCGCCACAACCTGCCGCCCGCGTCGTGGGCGCGGGGCATCAGCAGCTTCACCATCTGCTTCGCGGTGGGGCACATCGTGGGCCCGGTGCTCACGGGGCTGATCAGCGATGGGCCGGGCGGTCTGGCGCGAGGCCTGGTGTTCTCCGCCTTGGCACTGGCGCTGGGGGCCGCGTTCGCGTGGCGCCAGCGCCCGCTGTAAGGGCTTCGCGTCGCCTCGGACGGCATGACTTCCTCAAGCGGAGTCGACTGGCCCTGGGCACAATTTCGGCATGCGCCGATCCGCCCGCCTCACCCTGTGGTTCCTGTTGCCCGTGCTGCTGCTCGCGGGCCTGCTGTTCGCGCTGCAGCGCTGGGTGACGAGCGAGGGCTTTCGCGATCGCCTGGCGGCCGAGGCGAGCGAGTTGCTGGGCGCGCCGGTGCGTGCGCAGGCCATTGGCCTGGCACTGTGGCCGGTGCCCGGCGTGGCGGTGGACGGGCTGAGCATCCAGGCGCGCACGCCGCTGTCGCTGCAGCGGGTGGAGCTGCGGCCGCGCTGGTCGGCTCTGCTGGCCGGGCAACTGCGTGTGCAGACGCTGGTGGTGCGCCAGGCGGTGCTGCCCGAGGCCACCATCGCACTGCTGGGCGCGCGCGTGGGCGCGGCGCAGGCCTCACCGGCCGGGGCCGCGGATGAGGGCACCGACGACGCCATCGATTTTTCGTTGCTGCCGCGCGAGCTGGTGCTCGACGAGGTGAGCTGGTTGGCGGCCCATGGCGCGCGCACCACGGTGAACGCCGACCTGCGGTTCTCCGAGGACGGCTGGCCCGCCAAGGCCGAGCTGGCGATCGTGGGCGGTGCGTTGCGCGGCACCACGGCCACGCTGAGGCGCGAGGGCGAGGCCACGGCCTGGGCGCTGGACGCGCGCGTGGGTGGTGGCCGGGTGCGCGGACCGATCGAGGTGAAACTGCCCGAGCCCGGCGCGAAGGAACGGCGCGTGGTGCTCGATGGTTCGCTGCGCACCGAGGGCGTGGAGGTATCGGCCCTGACAGCGCCGAGCAAGCCGCTCACGGGCCGCCTGCAGGCCGAGACCACGTTGGGCGCGCGCTTTCCCGAGCGCGTGAGCGCGGACGCGCTGGTGAACGCACTGCGCAGCGACACGCGCTTCACGGTGACTGGCGCCACGCTGCACGGCCTGGATCTGTTGCGGGCGGTGAGCACGGTGGGCCTGTCCAGCGGTGGGCTCACCCAGCTCGACACGCTGGCGGGTCAGGTGGCCACGCGGGGCAAGGCCATCCAGTTGTCGAACCTGGTGGCGAGTTCG
>Ga0209970_1000169_pt1 | contig 10190 bp, 8 predicted proteins | sample InoplaCoSAM_FD_187585 | JGI IMG/M metagenome (GOLD analysis project Ga0209970, IMG submission 187585) | Arabidopsis thaliana rhizosphere microbial communities from the Joint Genome Institute, USA, that affect carbon cycling - Inoculated... | ecosystem: Host-associated > Plants > Roots >...
CACCACCTTCGTCGATGTGGTCACCGGCGTGCTGATCTCGGCACCGGTGTTCTGGGTGTTCACCAAGGTGCTCGCGGTCAATCTGCCCGGCATCAGCGCCAGCGGCTGGATCTGATATGGGCGACATCCTCACGCAACTCATGGGCGGCTTCGCCACGGCCGCCACGCCCATCAACCTGTTGTGGGCGCTGGCCGGCTGCGCGCTGGGCACCGCCATCGGCGTGCTGCCGGGCCTGGGGCCTGCCGTCACGGTGGCCATGCTGTTGCCCATCACCGGTCAGGTGGAGCCCACGGCCTCGATGATTTTCTTCGCCGGCATCTACTACGGCGCCATGTACGGCGGCTCGACCACGTCGATCCTGCTCAACACGCCCGGCGAGACGGGCACCATGGTGACCGCGCTCGAGGGCTTCAAGATGGCCAAGAACGGTCGCGCGGGTGCGGCGCTGGCCACGGCGGCCATCGGCTCCTTCGTGGCCGGCACCATCGGCACCGTGCTGGTCACCTTCTTCGCGCCCGTGCTGGCGGAATACGCCGTGCGCCTGGGGCCGCCGGAGTACTTCTGCCTCATGCTGCTGGCCTTCACCACGGTGAGCGCGGTGCTGGGCCAGAGTGCGCTGCGCGGCCTCACCGCGCTCTTTCTCGGCCTCTCGTTTGGCCTCGTCGGCATCGACCAGATCAGCGCGCAGGTGCGCTACACCGCGGGCATCCTGGAGTTCATGGACGGGGTGGAAGTGGTGCTGGTGGCGGTGGGCCTCTTTGCCGTCAGCGAAGCGCTCTACAACGCGCTCTACGAGGGCCGCATGCAGTCGTCGATGAACCGCCTGACCAAGGTGCACATGACGCGCAACGAGTGGCGACGCTCCTGGCCGGCCTGGCTGCGCGGCACGGCGATCGGCTTTCCCTTCGGCACCATTCCCGCGGGAGGTTCCGAGATCCCCACCTTCCTGAGCTACGCCACCGAACGCAAGCTCGCCAAGGACGAGGAAAAGGCCAGCTTCGGCACCACGGGCGCCATCGAAGGCGTGGCCGGGCCCGAGGCCGCCAACAACGCGGCCGTGACGGCCACGCTGGTGCCCCTGCTGACGTTGGGCATCCCCACCTCGGTGACGGCGGCGATCCTTCTCTCGGCGTTGCAGAACTACGGCATCAATGCAGGGCCGCAGCTCTTCCAGACCTCGTCGGCCCTGGTGTGGGCGCTCATCGCCTCGCTCTACATCGGCAACGTGATGCTGCTGGTGTTGAACCTGCCGCTGGTGGGCCTGTGGGTGAAGCTGCTGAAGATTCCGCGCCCGCAGCTCTACGCGGGGATCCTGATCTTCGCAACGGTGGGCGTGTACGGCATGCGCCAGAGCGCGTTCGATCTGTACCTGATGCTGGCGATCGGCCTGCTGGGTGTGCTGATGCGCCGCTTCGATTTCCCGGCCGCGCCGGTGATCGTGGGCCTGATCCTGGGGCCGCTGGCGGAGGCGCAACTGCGCAACGCGCTGTCGATCGGCGAGGGCAACTGGCTGATCTTCGTGCAGCGGCCGATGTCGCTGGTGTTGCTGATCGCGGTGGTGGGGGTGTTGGTGGTGCCTCGGCTGTTGGCGCGTCGGCAGAGGCGGGCTTTGGCCTGAGGCTTTTGTTGGCGGACGTTTTCGCGCGGGGACCTCGCGCTGCTCGGGGCCACTGGGTGCCCTGCTCCGCGAATGTCCTCCGGACGGCTGCGCCGTCCTCCCCCTTTATTTCGCTACGCAGGGCACCCAGCGTCCCCGAGCAAAAGGCCCCTTGGCGCGCCAACAGACCGAGTGCCAACGAGGTCGTCGGTGATCGGGTGTCCGGCGTAGCGACATAAAGGAGGAGGAGCGGAGCGCGCCAGCGCTCCGATCCGGGGGACAGTCGCGGAGCCGGACACCCGATCACCGACGACCGGAGCAGCCGGAGAAAACCTGCCGATGTCCGCCCCCCCGGCGAAGCGACCTCCCCGGTCGAGAAAAAAACATACCCCACCCGGGTACCATCCAGAGCATGACCCGCGACGACCGCCTGCCCCGCGACGCGCAGAGCATCCTGGAGCTCGCCGCGCGCTCCATGTTCGACCTCTTCGCCAACGCCAGCGAAGGCATGCTCCTGGTGGACCGGCACGCCCGCGTCGTCTGGATCAACGACCAGTACCGCCGCTTCCTGCCCGCCCTCGGCTTCGACCGCGAGGAAGACTTCGTCGGACAGCCCGTCAGCAACGTGGTGCAGAACACCCAGATGCACCGCGTGCTGGAAACCGGCAAGCCCATCCTCATCGACCTGCTCACCAACCGCGCCGGTACCTTCGTCGTCACGCGCATCCCCTTGCGCGACGAGGCGGGCGACGTCCTCGGCGTGCTCGGCATCGTGCTCTTCGATCACCCCGAAACCACGCTACAGCCCCTCATCACCAAGTTCGCGCGGCTCGAGCAGGACCTGCACGACGCGCGCCGCGAACTCGCCCACCAGCGGCGCAGCAAGTACACCTTCGCCAGCTTCGTCGGCACCAGCGCGGCGGCGGTGGAGGTCAAGCGCCAGGCGCGTCGCGCGGCGCAGTCCAGCAGTCCCGTGCTGCTGCTGGGCGAAACCGGCACCGGCAAGGAACTGCTCGCGCACGCCATCCACGCCGCCTCGCCGCGCGCGGGCCGGCCCTTCGTCAGCGTGAACATGGCCGCCGTGCCCGAGACCCTGCTCGAGGCCGAGTTCTTCGGCGTCGCGCCCGGTGCCTACACCGGCGCCGACAAGAAGGGCCGCGACGGCAAGTTCAAGCTCGCCGACGGCGGCACGCTGTTCCTCGATGAACTGGGCGACATGCCCATGGCCATGCAGGTGAAGCTGCTGCGCGCGCTGCAGGAAGGCGAGATCGAGCCCCTGGGCTCGAACCAGCTCGTGCCTTTCGACGTGCGTGTGGTGGCCGCCACTTCGCGCGACCTGCCGCTGATGGTGAGGGAAGGGCGCTTCCGCGAGGATCTGTACTACCGCCTCAACGTGCTGCCCATCCGCGTGCCGCCGCTGCGCGAACGCCAGAGCGACGTGCCCCTGCTGATCGAAGCGCTGTGCGAAGACATCGCCGCGCGCGGCGGCGGGCCGCAACTGGAGTTCGGCGCCGAGGCCCAGGCGCTGCTCGCGGCCCAGCCCTGGCGCGGCAACATCCGCGAGTTGCGCAATGTGCTGGAGCAACTCGCGCTTCGCACCGATTCGCCGCTGATCGACCCCGCGCAGGTGGACGAGGTGCTGCGGGAAGCAGGCCTGCCCGCGCTGGCGCCGGTGCGTGCAGCGCCGGCCGCCGCTACCCCGGCCGGGCCCGACCTTCGCCCGCTGGCCGAGCAGGTGGCCGAACTGGAGCGCCGCGCGATTGCCGATGCGCTGGCGCGCACCGGCGGCAACCGCAGCGCGGCGGCCAAGCTGCTGGGCATCTCGCGGGCCAGCCTGTACGACCGGCTGGCTGCCATGGAAGGATTGCCTGAATTCCAGACAACCGTCTGAAATTCCGTCACTTCAACGTCATTCGGCTGTCTGATATTCAGACGATTGACGGGGGGAATTCAAAAAATCCCTTTGAAATCAAAGCTTGGAAAAGCTGGCACGACATGTGCACCACAAGCGCACGGCGCACCGCGCTGTGCCAGCAACCATCAGGAGACAAGCATGTTCGACACCACCCGCCGCCTGGCGGTGATCGCCCTGGCCTGCACGGCCACCCTGGGTTTTGCCCAAGCCAACAAGGGCGAGATCCGCATCGCCCACATCCACAGCAAGACCGGCCCGCTGGAGGCCTATGCCAAGCAGACCCACACGGGCCTGATGATGGGCTTGAACTACGCCACGGGCGGCACCATGACGGTGGCCGGCAAGAAGATCGTGGTGATCGAGAAGGACGACCAGGGCAAGCCCGACGTGGGCAAGAGCCTGCTGGCCGCCGCCTACGCCGACGACAAGGTCGACCTCGCCATCGGCCCCACCGCCTCGCCCGTGGCGCTGGCCATGCTGCCGGTGGCCGAGGAGTACCGCAAGATCCTGCTGGTGGAGCCTGCCGTGGCCGACTCCATCACCGGCGACAAGTGGAACAAGTACATCTTCCGCACCGGCCGCAACAGCAGCCAGGACGCCGCCGCCAACGCCGTGGCGCTGGACAACCCGAACAACGTGATCGGCGTGCTCGCCAACGACAACGCCTTCGGCCGCGACGCAGTGAAGGCCGCCAAGGACTTCACCACCAAGGCCAAGATCGTGCACGAGGAGTACCTGCCCGTGGGCACGACGGACTTCACCGCCGGCCTGCTGCGCCTGGTCGACAAGCTCAAGGACCAGCCGGGCAACAAGTACATCTCTGTCGTGTGGTCGGGCGCGCCCACGCCCTTCGCCAAGATCGCCGAGATGGAGCTGGACAAGCGCTACGGCATCAAGCTCGCCACGGGCGGCAACATCCTGCCGGCCATGGTGGCCTACAAGCAGTTCCCGGGCATGGAAGGCGCGCTGTACTACTACTTCGGCATCCCCAAGAACCCGATCAATGATGCCATGGTGTCGGAGCACTACAAGCAGTTCAAGGCGCCGCCGGACTTCTTCACCGCCGGTGGCTTCAGCGCCGCGATGGCCGTGGTGACCGCGCTCAAGAAAACCAACGGCGACACCAACACCAACAAGCTCATCCAGACCATGGAGGGCATGAGCTTCGACACGCCCAAGGGCACCATGACCTTCCGCAAGGAAGACCACCAGGCCATGCAGAGCATGTACCACTTCAGGATCAAGGCCGACCCGGCCTTCGCCTGGGGTGTGCCTGAACTCGTGCGTGAGATCAAGCCTGGGGACATGAACATCCCCATCCGCAACAAGCGCTGAACCTGGCGTGCGCCCGGCGGGCGCACGAACCCCCATGCTGCAAACCTCGAACCTCACGGTCCGCTTCGGCGGGCACGTGGCGGTGAATGCTGTCTCCTGCGGATTCGCGCCGGGCACGCTCACCGCCATCGTCGGCCCCAATGGCGCGGGCAAGACGACCTACTTCAACCTGATCTCGGGCCAGATCAAGGCCAGCGCCGGCACGGTCACGCTGGACGGACGCGATCTGACGAACCTGAGTGCGCCGCTGCGCACGCGCGCGGGCCTGGGGCGCGCCTTCCAGCTCACCAACCTGTTCCCGCAGCTCAGCGTGCGCGAGAACGTGCGCATGGCGGTGCAGGCGCGCGCCGGCGCGGGCATGGACTTCTTTCGCATCTGGAGCGACCGCAAGGACCTGATCGAGCAGGCCGACCGCATCCTGGAGACCGTCGCCCTGGCCGACAAGGCCGAGGCCCGCGCGGCCAGCCTGCCGCACGGCGACCAGCGCAAGCTGGAAGTCGGCATCCTGATGGCGCTGGACCCCAAGGTCTACATGTTCGACGAGCCCACCGCCGGCATGAGCGTGGACGAGGTGCCGGTGATCCTCAATCTCATCCGCGGCCTCAAGGCCGACAAGAGCAAGACCATCCTGCTGGTGGAGCACAAGATGGACGTGGTGCGCGAGCTGTCGGACCGCATCATCGTGCTGCACAACGGCGAGCTGGTGGCCGATGGCGAGCCCGAGGCGGTGATTGCGTCTCCGGTGGTGCAGCAGGCCTACCTGGGCATCAACCCCGAGGAAGAGGTGGCGGCATGAGCGATGCGCTGCTGACGCTCGAGGGTGTGCACACCCACATCGGCGCGTACCACATCCTGCACGGTGTGGACCTGACCGTGCCCGCCAACCAGCTCACCATGCTGCTGGGCCGCAATGGCGCGGGCAAGACGACTACCTTGCGCACCGTCATGGGCCTGTGGCACGCCAGCCAGGGCCGCATCACGCTCGCGGGCCAGGACATCACCGCCCGGGCCACGCCCGACATCGCGCAAAGCGGCGTGGCCTACGTGCCCGAGAGCATGGGCATCTTCTCGGACCTCAGCGTCAAGGAAAACATGCTGCTCGCCGCGCGTGGCGCGCGCACCATCGACGACGTGGACACGAAGCGCCTGGAATGGATCTTCGACATGTTCCCGGCGATGAAGAAGTTCTGGCTGCACCCCGCGGGCAAGCTCTCGGGCGGGCAGAAGCAGATGCTCGCGGTCTCGCGCGCCATCGTCGAGCCGCGCCAGTTGCTGCTCATCGACGAGCCCAGCAAAGGCCTCGCGCCGGCCATCATCCAGAACATGATCGCGGCCTTTCGCGAACTCAAGGCCGCGCAGACCACCATCCTGCTCGTCGAGCAGAACTTCAACTTCGCGCGCCAGTTGGGCGACACGGTGGCCGTGATGGACGACGGCCGCGTGGTGCACAGCGGCGCCATGGCCGAACTCGCCGAGGACAGCGCCCTGCAGGCGCGCCTGCTCGGCCTTTCGCTCGGAGCGCATCAGTGAACACCTCGGTCATCACCACACCCGCCACCGGCAGCGTCGCGCGCTGGCAGGCCCTCAAGGACTTCGACTGGAAGCCCGTGGCCCTGGTGCCTCTGCTGGCGGCGCTGGCGCTGCCCGCTGTGGGCAGTGGCTCCACCTGGCTCACGCTCACCGTGGCCGGCCTGGCCATGGGCCTCATCGTCTTCATCATTGCCTCGGGCCTCACGCTGGTGTTCGGCCTGATGGACGTGCTCAACTTCGGCCACGGCGTGTTCATCGCGCTGGGCGCTTTCGTCGCGGTCAGTGTGTTCGGCGGTCTCAACGCCTACGCCATCGCCGACAGCTTCTGGCTCAACCTCGCGGCCCTGGTGCCGGCCATGCTGGCGGCCATGGTGGTGGCCGGCGCGGTGGGCCTGGTGTTCGAGCGCTTCATCGTGCGCCCGGTCTATGGCCAGCACCTCAAGCAGATCCTCATCACCATGGGCGGCATGATCATCGGCGAGGAGCTGATCAAGGTGATCTGGGGCCCGGGCCAGCTTGCCCTGCCGCTGCCCGAAACCCTGCGCGGCAGCTTCATCATCGGTGACGCCTCCATCGAGAAGTACCGCCTGCTGGCCATGGGCGTGGGCCTGGCGGTGTTCGCCGCCATGGTCTGGACGCTCAACCGCACCAAGGTCGGTCTGCTGATCCGCGCCGGCGTGCAGGACCGCGAGATGGTCGAGTCCCTCGGCTACCGCATCCAGCGCCTGTTCATTGGCGTGTTCGTGGCCGGCAGCGCGCTGGCCGGCCTGGGTGGTGTGATGTGGGGCCTGTACCAGCAGACGGTGCTGCCGCAGATGGGCGCGCAGGTCAACGTGCTGATCTTCATCGTCATCATCATCGGCGGCCTGGGCTCCACGCTCGGCGCGCTGGTGGGTGCGCTGCTGGTGGGCCTGATGGCCAACTACACGGGCTTCCTCATGCCCAAGGTGGCGCTGTTCTCCAACATCGCGCTCATGGTCGCCATCCTGCTGTGGCGCCCGCAGGGTGTGTACCCCGTCGCGAACCGCTGAGGAGAGCGCACCGTGTTGTCCCGTCTGCTCTCTCATGATCTCCCGCGCAGCCGCTGGTTGGCCATTCTGCTGGTGCTGCTGGTGCTGGGCCTGGCCTTCGCGCCCTTCCTGTTCCCGGGCGTGAAGGCGCTCAACGTGGCGGCCAAGGTGCTGATCTTCATCGCCCTGGTGGTCAGCTTCGACCTGCTGCTGGGCTACACCGGCATCGTGAGCTTTGCGCACACCATGTTCTTCGGCATCGGCGCCTACGGCATCGCCATCTCGGCCAACGCCATGGGCCCGACTTGGTGGGCGCTGTTGGTGGGCGCGATCGGCGCGCTGCTGCTGTCACTGCTGCTGTCCCTGCTCATCGGCCTGTTCTCGCTGCGCGTGCGAGCGATCTTCTTCGCCATGATCACGCTGGCCGTGGCCTCGGCCTTCCTCACGCTGGCCTCGCAGCTGTCGGACATCACCGGCGGCGAGGACGGTCTGACCTTCCGCCTGCCCGAGCTGCTCTCGCCGGGCTTCGCGCTGATGGAGGACGACTTCGAAGGCCCCTTCGGCCCCGTCACACTCAACGGCCGCTTCATCACCTACTACCTGCTGTTCGCCAGCGTGGTGGCCATGTTCCTGGTGATGCTGCGCATCGTGAACTCACCCTTCGGCCGCGTGCTGCAGGCGATCCGCGAGAACGACTTTCGCGCCGAGGCGCTGGGCTACCGCGTGGTGGTGTACCGCACGCTGTCCAACGTGATCGCCGCGTCCTTCGCCACGCTCGCGGGCTGCCTGCTCGCGCTCTGGCTGCGCTACAACGGGCCGGACACCTCGCTGTCCTTCGAGATCATGCTGGACATCCTGCTCATCGTGGTCATCGGCGGCATGGGCACGCTCTACGGCGCCATCATCGGCAGCGTGGTCTTCCTGGTGGCGCAGAGCTACCTGCAGGACCTGCTGCGCTGGCTCGGCGGCCTGTTCGAGGGGCTGCCGCTGCTGCCCGCGCTGCTCACGCCCGACCGCTGGCTGCTGTGGCTGGGCCTGCTGTTCGTGCTGTCGGTCTACCACTTCCCCACGGGCGTCGTCGGCAAGCTGCGCGAGCGCGCACTGGCCAAGGCCACGAAGGAGTCGACATGAACTTCGCCGCTCTCGAACCGCGTTCGCGCTACATCACCTGCGAGGAGCGCGAGATCCACTTCATGGACTGGGTGCCCGCGCAGGCCGGCGGCCCGGTGGTGGTGGCCTGGCACGGCCTGGCCCGCACCGGGCGCGACATGGACCCGCTGGCCGCGCACCTGTGCGCGCAGGGCTGGCGAGTGATCTGCCCCGACACCATCGGGCGCGGCCTGTCGCAGTGGAGCCCGGACCCGAAGGCCGAGTACTGCCTCGACTTCTATGCGCGCCTGGCGAAGTCGCTGGTCGATCAGCTCGCGCTGGATCGCTTCCACTGGGTGGGCACGTCCATGGGCGGGGCCATCGGCATGGTGTGCGCGGCCGGGTCGCTGCGCGGGCGCATCGAGCGCCTGGTGCTCAACGACATCGGCCCTCAGCTTGCGCCCGCGGCGGTGCAGCGCATCCGCAGCTACGCGGGCAGCCCCTCGGCATTCAACACCATGCGCGAGTTGGAGCAGTACTTCCGCGAGGTCTACAAGCCGTATGGCCACCTGCCCGACAAGCAATGGCGCCTGCTCACCGAAAGCTCCATGCGTCGCCTGCCCGACGGCCGCGTGACGCCGCACTACGACACCGCCATGGTGCAGCAGTTCGAGCACCACCCTGACGACTACGAGTTGTGGTCGGTGTTCGACAGCATTGATGTGCCGGTGCTGTGTCTGCGCGGCGCTGACTCCGACCTGCTGCTGGTGGAAACCGCCGAGGCCATGCGCGACCGCGGGCCGCGCGCGCTGGTGGTGACGATTCCGGGCTGCGGGCACGCGCCCGCGCTCAACGTGCCGGATCAGCTGGAGCTGGTGCAGCGCTTTCTGGCGGGGCACTGAGGCGGGCGGCCCGGCCGCCTCAGGCCAGTGGCAGCGTGACGCTGGCGCGCAGGCCGCCTTGCGAGGTGGCTTCGTCCAGGCGCAACTCGCTGCCCAGCAGTTGCGCGTAGCGTGCGACGATGGCCAGGCCCAGGCCCGCGCCCTGGCCCAGCCGCAGCCCGTCCCGCCCCTGCGTCCAGCGCGCGCGCAGGGCTTCGCGCTCCGCCGGCTGCAAGCCGGGGCCGTCGTCTTCCACCGCGATCTCGGCCCGTCGGGCGGCGGTGTCCACACGCAACACCACGTTCACCGTGGTGCCACCGTAGCGCAGCGCGTTGTCGATCAGGTTGTCCAGGATGCCGTCGAGCAGGGCCGCATCGGCGCACACGACGGGTCCGTTGCCGCCGTCGTCGATTCCGATCGCACCCAGGTCGATGCCGCGCGCGTCGGCGCGGTCGAGGTGGCGCAGCACGGCCTGGCCCAGCTGCGGGGCCAGGGCCACGCGTTCGCGGCGCGGCACCAGCGCGGCCTCGTCGGCAACGGCCAGGTCCAGCAACTGGTTCACCAGGCGGCCCGCGCGCTCGGCGCTGGAGGCGATCTGTTGCAGCGTCTGTGACGTATTGGAGACTTCGGGCTGCGCCAGGCCGTCTTCGGCCAGGGCGCGGATGCGCGCCAGCGGCGTGCGCAGTTCGTGCGCCACGTTGCCCGCGAACTCGCGCTGCGCGCGCACGCTGCGGTCCAGCCGTTCGAAGAGGGCGTTGACGGCCTGGCCCACCTGCTCGACCTCGCGCGTTGCCGGTGGCACGGCCACCGGCGCGAGGTCGCGGCTGTCGCG
>Ga0209970_1000170_pt1 | contig 10178 bp, 7 predicted proteins | sample InoplaCoSAM_FD_187585 | JGI IMG/M metagenome (GOLD analysis project Ga0209970, IMG submission 187585) | Arabidopsis thaliana rhizosphere microbial communities from the Joint Genome Institute, USA, that affect carbon cycling - Inoculated... | ecosystem: Host-associated > Plants > Roots >...
TCGCCGCCTTGTACGCCTGGTGGTTCGCGCGCGACGGGCAGTGGGTGGCGGTGCTCGTGTTCGCGCTGCCGCCGCTGCTGCTGGCGCTCTCGCTGCTGCGCGGCGGCGGGGCCCGCACCGGCTTCTGGGCCGGGGTGTTGGCGCTGCTGTGGTTCTCGCACGGCATCATGGTGGCCTGGACGCGCGCGCCGGAGCGCGGCTTAGCGCTGGCGGCCGTCGCACTGGCGGTGGCGATCGTGCTTGCCGCCAGCCTGCCCGGGCTGCGCGCACGCGAAGCCGAGGCATCCCTCGGCGTCCACCTGCACAACGGCCGGCAAGCCCTGCACCTGAGCGCCACCCCATGAGCATCGCCTTGCCCTCCCTTGCCGACATCGAACGCGCCGCCGAGATCGTGTACCGCGCCTTCTCGGCCACGCCACAGTACCCCTGGGCCACGCTGAGCGCGCGGCTGGGCGCCACCTGCTGGCTCAAGCACGAAAACCACACGCCCGTGGGCGCCTTCAAGATCCGCGGCGGCCTGACCTACTTCGATCACCTCGCGCGGCGCGGCGCGCTCCCCCGCGAGGTGATCTCGGCCACGCGCGGCAACCACGGCCAGAGCGTGGCCTGGGCCGCGCGCGCACACGGCGTGGCCTGCACCATCGTCGTGCCGCACGGCAACTCGGTCGAGAAGAACGCCGCCATGCGCGGCCTGGGGGCCACATTGATCGAACACGGCGACGAGTTCCAGGTCGCACGCGAACACGCCATCGCGCTGGCCACGGAGCGCGGCGCGCACATGGTGCCGAGCTTTCATGGCGACCTGCTGAGCGGCGTGGCCACCGCGTGGTGGGAGTTCTTCCGCGCCGCGCCCGATCTCGATGTCGTCTATGTGCCCATCGGCCTGGGCTCTGGCGCGTGCTCGGCCATCGCGGCGCGCAACGCGCTGGGCCACCGCGCCCGCATCGTGGGCGTGGTGAGCGCGGGCGCCACCACCTACGCCGACTCGCTCGCCGCGCGCCGTGTGGTGGAGGCACCGGTGAGCACGGTGCTGGCCGACGGCATGGCCTGCCGCGTGGCCGAAGCCGATGCCCTCCCACCGCTGGCCGATGGCCTGGACCACCTGGTGAAGGTGAGCGACGAAGAAGTCGCCGAGGCCATGCGCGCGCTGTTCGCCGACACGCACAACGTGGCCGAGGGTGCCGGCGCCGCAGGCTTCGCGGCGGCCTGGCAGGAGCGGGACCGCCTTCGAGGCCAGGTGGTGGGCGCCGTGCTGAGCGGCGGCAACGTGGACAGCGAGGCGTTCGCGCGCGTGCTCAGTCGGCTGGCTTGACCAGGCGCGCCACGATCTCGCAGAACTGCTCGACCGCATCGGTCTTGAACACCACCTCGCGCACGCCGGCGGCGCGCGCCTCGGCCTGCAGTTCGTCGGTGATGTAACCCGAGGCCACGGCCACCGGCAGTCGGGGCTCGATGGCGAGCGCCTCGCGCGCCACCTCCAGGCCCGACATGCCGGGCATGTTGTAGTCGGTCAACAGCAGCGCGAATTCGCCCGGGCGCTCGCGCAGTGCGGCCAGCGCGTCGGTCTGCACGGACAAGGCCGTCACGCGGTAGCCCCGCCGCTCCAGCAAGCGGCGCACCAGGAAGACGAGCGTGTCGTCGTCGTCGAGGTAGAGGATGTGGGGAATGGCCTCGGACGAGGCCGGCTCGGTGGGGTGGGGCTGGGGGTGTTCCACGGCGGGCATTGTGACGGGTTTGTCTTCGGCTGTCGCCTCGTCGGCGGGCAAGGGTGGCAACCACAGCGTGATCGTGGTGCCGGTCTGCGGCGTGCTGCACACCTCGATGTGGCCGCCATGCGCTTCCACGATGCCCAGCACCACGGACAGGCCCAGGCCCGTGCCCTGGCCCACGGGCTTGGTCGTGAAGAAGGGTTCGAACATGCGGCGCTGCACCGCCTCGTCCATGCCGCTGCCATCGTCGATCACGCGCAGGCGCAGCGCGGGCTGGCCGGCCTCTCGGCACGCCTGCGCCAGCGACGCCGGCCAGCGCGCGACGGGCGCGGACGACGCGGGCACGCTGTCCAGCGCGATCTCGATCGCGCCGCCGCGCGCCGGCAAGGCGTGGAGCGCGTTGGTGCCCAGGTTCACCAGCACCTGCTGCAGTTGCGTGGCGTCGCCCGACACCTCGGGCAGCGATGGCGCGATGGTCTGCACCAGTTGCACCTGCGGCGGCAGGGCCGCACGCAGCAGCGCGCAGGACTCCACCACCACCGCGGCCAGCGGCACCGGCGCACGCGCCAGGGGCTGCTGGCGGCTGAAGGTCAGGATCTGGCGCACCAGCTCGCGGCCACGCCGAGCGGCCGTGCTGATCTCGCCCAGGCTTTCCTGCGCCGGCGCGTCGGCCGTCAGGTCCTCGCGCGCGAGGTCGGCGTTGCCCAGGATGGCGGTCAGGATGTTGTTGAAATCGTGCGCCACGCCACCGGCCAGCGTGCCCAGCGCCTGCATCTTCTGCGACTGCGACAGCCGCGCTTCCAGCGCCTTCTGCTCCGACTGCGCGTCCTTCATCGCGGTGATGTCGATGAAGGTCAGCACCACGCGGCGCAGACCGCCCTGCGAGTCGCTCTCCGGGTAGCCGCTGCACAGGGCCCAGCGCAGCCGCGCGCCGCCGTCGATGGGCAGGCCCACGACCACATCGCGCACCGGCTGGCCCGTCATCAGCACCCGCTCGAACGGCCGGTCGTGCCGGCGCAGCGGCTGGCCGGCCTCGTCGAGCATGCGCCAGCTTTCGTAGCTCGGCTCGGGCACCACGCCATCGGCGCCCACCTCGCTCCAGGTGAGGAAGCGCCGCGCGGCGGTGTTCATGCGCCACAGCGTGTGGTCGGGGTGAAACACCATCACGCCCGCGTCCAGGTTGTCCACCAGGCGCTGCAGGTCGGCCTCGCGCTGGCGCTGCACGGCGCGCGCGGCCTGCGCCTCGTCGCGCAGGCGCAGCATGAGCAGGCACTGGAAGGCCAACACACACAGCAGGTAGGCAATGAGGAAACAGAAAGTGAGCAGCGCCACCGTGGGCTGGAAGGGCCAGCGAAGCACCACGCCCACCAGCGCGTAGCCCAGCAGGATGCTCACCTGCAGCCATAACACGCCACTCAGGGTGCGGAACTCCACCGGCGCGGGCCAGGGGCGGTGTGTACGCGCATCGCCGATCATGAGCAGCAAGAGCGCCAGATTGGTGCCGATCCACAGCATCTGGCGCGCGGGCAGGCTGTCGATGACCTCGATGAAAAACACCGTTACCGGCCACTCCACCAGGATCAGCACCAGAACGCCCGTCATCACCCGGCGCACCGACAAGCCCAGATACGACCGGAAGCCCACCCACAGCAGCGCGAAGGTGAGCGTGAACAGCAGGTTGCTCAGCGGCAGCCCCACCCAGGCGGGCAGCAGCGGGCGCGCGCTCATGGCGAGCGAGGCGATGGTGTGCGTGAGGCAGGCCAGGGCCCACCAGCCCAGGCCGCCCACGTGCGGCAGGCGCCGGTGCTGGGTCCAGAAGGCCAGGCCGATGACGATGTCGATGCCGGTCCACACGGCATACAGCGTGGGCAGGTGAAGCGACATGGAGGGGTGGGGAAACCGGTGGGAATCGGCGGTGGCGGAGCGCGGCCCGCGGGCGCGGGGCGCGCCTTCGGGAAGAATGGGCCATTGCAGCACGCGCTCCCGCGCGCGAGCGCCGGATAAGCGGCACGAAAACCGTGCAAACCCCGGCCTCCCGCCGGCAGCGCTTTCACCCAGGTGACACCCCGGGCCAAAGCAGTCGCTGTCGGGACAAAAGCGATCGCGCCGCGCCGCCCAGAATCGCGCCATGGGAACGCTATACCTCGTGCGGCACGGCCAGGCCTCCTTCGGCGCCGCCGACTATGACCAACTCAGCGAGCTGGGCCAGCGCCAGTCGGTGCGACTGGGGCGCTACTGGGCCGAACGTGGGCTGCGCTTCGACGCCGTGGTCACGGGCTCGCTGCGCCGCCACGAACAGACCTGGGCCGGCATCGCCGAGGGCGCGGGCCTGGCGCTGCAGCCGCTGGTGATGCCGAGCCTGAACGAGTACGACGCCGACGCGGTGATCCGCTGCATCCACCCGCAGCCGCTGCAGAAGCCGGACACACCCGAGCTCTACCGTCACCACTTCCGCCTGCTGCGCGACGGCCTCACGCAGTGGATGGCCGGCACGGTGAGCCCACAGGGCATGCCCAGCTACGACGACTTCGCGCGCGGCATCGCCAGCGCGCTGGACCACGTGCGTGGCACGCACCACCAGCAGAATGTGCTCATCGTCTCCAGCGGCGGGCCGATCGCCACCGCCGTGGGCCAGGTGCTGGGGCTCAGCCCCGAGGCCACGATCGAGCTGAACCTGCGCATCCGCAACAGCGCGGTGACCGAGTTCCAGTTCACGCCCAAGCGGCACAGCCTGCTGACGTACAACACGCTGCCGCACCTGGATGGGTCGGACTACAAGGACTGGATCACTTACGCGTGATGCATCCTCGCGTCCCTCGAGCTGGCTTCTTGCGAAGACCTCGCGCTGACGGCTGGCGTGGTCCGCGTTCTCCGGCCCACGCACCAGCGACCCTCGCGAGGTGCAGGCACGCACTCGCGAGACACGAACCAGCCAGGACAGGACAGGACAGGCGAGGCCAGGCCAGGCCAGATCACCCGCGCCTGAGCGTATCCCCAGGCAACTGATCCATCTCCACCAACAGCTTCGCCAGCGCCCGCCCCGCCGCGTCGAGCAGCGCGCGCCCGTTCTCCGCCGTGGCCGCGCTCGCGTTGCCCACCGCGCCAGAAGGATTGAGGTCCTGCGCCTGCCAGGCGAACTTCGCGCTGCGCCCGTTGCCCAGCGTCTCGAAGCGCTGGGCGCGCTGCTCGCTGCTCGAGGCGAAATTGCGCGCGAGCTCCATGCGCACCCGCCCCGGGTTGAGCACCCGCATCAGCGCCGTTTCCACCTCGCCCGCGTGCGCGCCGAAACGGTGTTCGTGCGCGGAAAAACGCGCGTTCACGTCCTGCCCCTGCGCGTCGAGCAAGGGCAGGTGAAACCAGCTCGTGCTCACCACCAGCAGGCCGCGGCGCGCGCGCAGGTCGCGCGCCACCGGGTCCAGCAGGCCCACCTGCCCACCGTGGGTGTTGAAGATCAGCAGCTTCTTCACGCCCGCGTCGGCCACGCACTCCGCGAGTTCGGTCCACAGGCGGATCAGCGTCTCGGCCTTCAGCGTGAGGGTGCCCGCGAAGGCCGTGTGCTCGGGCGAGAAGCCCACGGCCTGCAGCGGCAGGAACAGCGCGGGCAGGTCGACCGGCAGGTGCCCCAGCGCGGTCTCGATCACGCCGCGCGCGATGTCCGCGTCCACCGACAGCGGCAGGTGCGGCCCGTGCTGCTCGGTGGCGGCCACGGGCAGCACGGCAATGGCGCGCTCGCGGTCGAGCGCCGCGAACTCGGTGGCGCTCAGGTCTTGCCAGTAGCGCGAGGAAGGGGTGGCGGCGGACATCGCCCGATCTTACGGGCGACGCCGCCAGGGCGGGGCCACGCGTCGACGCGTCAGCGGTAGAGCCAGCCGCGCGACCACGGCAACTCGCTCGCCACCCGGCCCGAGGGCCGGCACAGCACCTGGAACAGCGCGATCTCGTCGTGCTCGAAGGCCCAGGCGCAGCCGGCCAGGTAAACGCGCCAGATTCGCCAGGTCTTCTCGTCCACCATGGCGCGCAACGCGGCGGCCTTGGCCTCGAAGCGCTCGCTCCACAGCCCGCAGGTGCGCGCGTAGTGGCGGCGCAGGTTCTCGATGTCGAAGGCCTCCAGGCCGCCCTCCTGCAGGGTGCGCAGCACGGTGGCGATGTGCGGCAGCTCGCCACGCGGGAACACGTAGCGCTCGATGAAGCTGCCACCGCCATGGGCCGTCTCGCCGTCGTTGGCGTCGGTGCTGGTGATGCCGTGGTTCATGGCCCAGCCGTCGGGTTTGAGAAGTTGGCGGATCTTCTGGAAGTACGGCACCAGGTTGTCCAGGCCCACGTGCTCGAACATGCCCACGCTGGTGATGCGGTCGAAGGGGCCGTCCTTCACGTCGCGGTAGTCCTGCAGGCGGATCTGAATGCGGTCCTGCAGGCCCGCGCGCTTCACGCGCTCGGTGGCCAGGTCGAACTGGTTCTGCGACAGCGTGACGCCCACGCACTGCGCGCCGAACTGCTCCGCCGCGCGCAACACCAGCGCGCCCCAGCCGCAGCCGATGTCGAGCAGGCGCTGGCCCGGCTGCAGCTGGATCTTGCGCAGGATGTGGTCGATCTTCTTCACCTGCGCCTGGTCCAGTGTCTCGTCGCCGTTCTCGAAGTAGGCGCAGGAATAGACCATGTTCTCGTCCAGCCACTCGCCGTAGAAGGCGTTGGAGACGTCGTAGTGGTACTGGATGGCCTGGGAATCGGTCTCGCGCGTGTGAGTGAAGCTGCGCTTGATGCGGCCCATCAGGCCATTCTCGGGCTGGGCGTTGTCGGCCAGGCCGTGGGCCGCGGCCAGCACGTCGGCCAATGAACCCTCTACGTCAATCAGCCCCTCCACGTAAGCGCGCCCAAGCGTGTCGAGGTTGGGATCGATCAGCAGCGGCAGGCCGCTGGCGTCCTTCACGCGGATGGTGACCTGGGGCTGCTCGAAGCGGCCCAGGTCGATCGGCGTGCCGCCGTCGCGCCAGTACAGCCGCACCGGCAGGTTGACCTTGTCTTGCATGCGCCGTGCCCAGGGCATCAGCGCCATTTCCACGATTGCTCCCATTCAGGACCCCTCCAATGGTGGTGTTTGACGTCAAGCCAAGCTGCGGTTTTACCCAAAAATCCGCGGCCGTGAATCGCCGATGACAAATCCGCACCGGTCGAGCGCCTTATCCGCACCTTGCGCACCTTGGCAAAACCCGTGCCCAGGCAAAGGCCCTGGCGGAACTCGGGTGCCGCCGCCCGCTCATACCGCGGCGCCCACCGGCGCCCGACAATCCCCTGGTCATGACCCTGCCCCTTCCGTCCCTGGCCGCGCGCGCGCGGCGCCTCCTGCTCGCCGCCCTGGGCGGCCTGGCGCTGTGCCTGCCCCTCGCCGCACCCGCGCAGAACCTCGCCGCCCTCATGAAAGGCGCGCCGGCCGCCGGCGTGTTCCAGTCGGAGCAGACGCGCGCCGAGCTGCTGGCCCACGCGCCCGAGGGCGCCGGCGCCGGCCGCACCATCTGGCTGGGGCTGCGCCTGGACCACGCACCGCACTGGCACACCTACTGGAAGAACCCGGGCGATTCCGGGCTGGCCACCGAGCTGCGCTGGACCCTGCCCGAAGGCGTGAGCGCGGGTGACATTGACTGGCCCACGCCGCGCAAATTCCCCATCGGCACCCTGGCCAACTACGGCTACGACGGCACCGTGGTGTTGCCCGTGCCGCTGACGGTGAGCGACAACTTCCGCGGCGAGGCCGTGGACGTGCGACTGGACGCGAGCTGGCTGGTGTGCCGCAAGGAATGCATCCCGGAGGAGGCGAGCTTCACGCTGCGCCTGCCCACCAGCGGCACCACCGGCGGCCACGGCGAGCTGTTCGCCGCCATGCGCGACGCCCGGCCACGCGACCTGAAGGCGGGCGCCAGCTTGGTCGCGCCCGACGACGGCTTCCTGCGCGTGGCCCTGGACGGCCTGCCCGCCGACTGGCGGGGGCGCGAGCTGGAGTTCTTCCCCGAACTGGGCGGCGTGATCGAGCCCGGCGCCGCCTGGACCCAGGCCTGGGACGGCGCGCGCTGGACCGCGCGCGTGCCGCTGTCCCCTCAGCGCTTCGACAGCCCCACGGCCATGGACCTGGTGGTGGCGCCCGCCCAGCCCGCGGGCGAAGGCCCGGGCGAGACCGGCGCGCGCCTGGCCGCCGTGCCCGTGCAGGGCACCTGGCCCGCACCGGCGCCGCTGCCCACGGCCGGCGTGCCCGACGCCTTGCAGGCCGCGCTCGACGCCAACGCCGCGCGCTCGGCCGCCGCCTCCGCCCCGTCCACCCCACCGGCCAGCTCGCTCACCCTCGGCGCGGCGCTGATCGGCGCGCTCATCGGCGGCCTCATCCTCAACCTCATGCCCTGCGTGTTTCCCGTGCTGGCCATCAAGGTGACCGGGTTCGCGAAGCACGGCGGCGACACCCGCGCGCACCGCGCCCACGGCCTGGCCTACACGGCCGGCGTGGTGCTGTCCTTCCTGGCGCTGGGTGGCCTGCTGCTGTCCCTGCGCGCGGCGGGCGAACAGCTCGGCTGGGGCTTCCAGTTGCAAAGCCCGGCGGTCGTGGCCGCGCTCGCCACGCTGTTCACCCTCATCGGCCTGAACCTCGCGGGCCTGTTCGAGTTCGGCAATGTGTTGCCCAGCGGCGTGGCCAGCCTGCAGGCGCGCCACCCCACGGCCGACGCCTTCCTCACCGGCGTGCTGGCCACGGCCGTGGCCTCGCCCTGCACCGCGCCGTTCATGGGCGCCTCGCTGGGCCTGGCCATCGCCCTGCCCGCGCCGCAGGCCCTGCTGATCTTCGGCGTGCTGGGCCTGGGCATGGCCCTGCCCTACCTGCTGGCGAGCTGGGTGCCCGCCGTGGCGCGCGCCCTGCCGCGCCCGGGCCCGTGGATGGAGCGCTTCAAACAGTTCATGGCCTTCCCCATGTTCGCCACCGTGGTGTGGCTGCTGTGGGTGCTGGGGCAGCAGAGCGGCATCGACGGCGCGGCCGCGCTGCTCATGCTGCTCGTTGTGCTGGCCCTGGCCATCTGGTCCCTGGGCCTGCGCGGCAAGGGCCGCGTGGTGCTGGGCGGCCTGTCGCTGGCGGCGCTGCTGGCGCTGGCGGTGGGCATCGGCCCCAACGTGCTGCGCCTGCAGGATGGCGAGGCCAACACCGCCGCCACGGCCACCGGCGTGGCCGGCCTGGCCTGGGAACCCTGGAGCCCGCAACGCCAGGCCGAATTGCTCGCACAGGGTCGCCCGGTCTTCGTCGACTTCACCGCCGCCTGGTGCGTCACCTGCCAGTACAACAAGCGCACCACGCTGGCCGACGAGCGCGTGCTGGGCGACGTGGCCGGCAAGAACGTGGCGCTGCTGCGCGCCGACTGGACACGCCGCGACCCCGCCGTGACGCAGGCCCTGGCCGCGCTGGGCCGCAACGGCGTGCCGGTGTACGCCATCCACAAGAACGGCCAGCCCGTGCAGGTGCTGACCGAAGTGCTGAGTGTCGAGGAGGTCCGCACGGCGCTGGCCGCACTCTGAGAACGCGTTCTGACCGCGCCGCGATGGCGCGCCGCCCGTGCTTCGTTGTTCATCCACCCGCAACCGTCCGACTGGAGCCACCATGAAACGCCGTCCGCTGATCGCCCTGGGTGCGCTGTCGCCCCTCACCGCCTTCCTGCCCGCCGCGCACGCCGCCGCCGTGGGCCAGGCCGCGCCCGACTTCACGCTCACCGACACGGCGGGCAAGCCAGTGAAGCTGTCCGACTTCCGCGGCAAGCACGTGGTGCTGGAGTGGAACAACCCGGGCTGCCCGTTCGTGCGCAAGCACTACCAGGGCAACATGCAGGCGCTGCAGAAGGAAGCGGCGGACAAGGGCCTGGTGTGGCTGGCGATCAACTCCACCGAGGACGCGAGCAGCGACTACCTGACGCCGCCGCAACTGGGCCGCTGGATGAGCGAGCAGAAGGGCGTGCCCACGGCGACGCTGATGGACGAGGACGGCAAGGTGGGCCGGGCCTACGCGGCGCGCGTGACGCCGCACATGTACGTGATCGACCCGCAAGGCAAGCTGGCCTACGCGGGCGGCATCGACAGCATTCCCTCGGCGCGGGTGGACGACATTCCCAAGGCCACCAACTACATCCGCCAGGCGATGACGGAGATCGCGGCCGGCAAGCCCTTGAGCGTGAGCACGAGCCGGCCTTACGGGTGCACGATCAAGTACGCGGTCTGATTGCCTCCTTCTTCGGCTTTCCTGCTTTTTTTGTTGGCGAGGCGGTTGCGATCCACGTCCTCGCGCTGACGGCTGGCGTGGTCCGCGTTCTCCGGCCCACGCTCGCGCAGATGTCCCCGGGCACTCCACCGGGTCTGCGTCACCACCGCTGTTGGCACGCCCCCTCTGTGGCAAGCGCGAATGGGGCCTGCGCCCGCGAACCCCACCATCCGTCGAGAGTGACGCCCGAGCGC
>Ga0209970_1000171_pt1 | contig 10166 bp, 10 predicted proteins | sample InoplaCoSAM_FD_187585 | JGI IMG/M metagenome (GOLD analysis project Ga0209970, IMG submission 187585) | Arabidopsis thaliana rhizosphere microbial communities from the Joint Genome Institute, USA, that affect carbon cycling - Inoculated... | ecosystem: Host-associated > Plants > Roots >...
CGGCGGCCGCCATCGCGTCGGCGATCTCGGGCGTGCGGTCGGTCGACTTGTCGTCGATGATGATCAGCTCGTAGTCGGCGATGTCGCCCGACTCGACCAGGTCCTCGCAGGCGCGCTTGCCGAAGCGCATGGCGCGTTCGATGTAGTCCTCCTCGTTCCACATCGGATAGAAGACCGACAGCTTCTGGAACTTCTCACGCTCGGGCGACGGCGCCATCGGGCGGCGAGGGCGCCACCGTGCGCGCCGCGCCAGAGGCGCTGCCGCACTGGGTGTTTCACCTCTATTCACTGGGCAGCCTGGCCGTTGCCCTGCGCGTGGCCGCGCGCCGCCAATGGGCGCGCGAAGAACCCGCCAGCCCCGCGCCGCCGCAGACCGAGGCCGGCCTGGAACTGGAGTTGAGCCTGCCCGGCGGCGGGCAGGTGCTCCTGCAACTGTGCTGGCGCCAATCGCGCCTGGCCATGGCCGTGCTGCCGCGCCAGCCCGAGCACCTGGAGTTGCTGCGCGTGGTGCTGCCCGACATCGTGGCCGCCATGGGCCGCGCGGGCGCGGTGCCTGCGGTGGTGCAACTGGGCTCGCCGCTCACCGCCTTGCCGGCGGGCGGCATGGGCTACCGGCCCGGGCCGGTGTCGTCGGCGCTGCTGCAACTGGGCGCGGAATTCACCACCGCGCTCATGCGAATCTGGCCGGTGGGGATGGGGCCGGCGGAGACGGCCGAAGGCTAGGCCCATCGCCGCGTCGACCGGCGTTGAAACAGCCCGCGAAACGCGGGAAAACAACTTTTTTTGTCAATCCCTGTCAGGGTTGACAGGCGACCGTATTAAACCCCGGTGGGTACCGCCGTTTCGCGGGTTTTCACCAGCCCGGTGCATGGCTGGTGAAGGCGTTTGCCGCACCGCCCCGGGGGGACCCCCGGGAACGTTCCACTGTGGCCGAGGCGGTCGCTTGCGCGTCCTTGGCGTCCGATGCAGGCAATCACGTCACGCGAAGTTCATCGAATGGGTGACAAACCGGATAGGGGTATTTTGTGGCTGTGCGGTCACACGAACGCTGAACCTCAGCTCCGCAGCCGGAACACCTGCACCACCTCCGCCAGCCGCGTCGCCTGCTCGCGCAGGCTTTGCGCGGCCGCGGTGCTTTGCTCCACCAGCGCGGCGTTCTGCTGGGTCATCTGGTCCAGGTGGCTCACGGCGGTGTTCACCTGGCCGATGCCGTCGCTCTGCTCGCCGGCGGCGGCCGAGATCTCGCCCATGATGTCGGTCACGCGCTGCACCGAACCCACGATCTGCGTCATGGTCTCGCCCGCGTTGGCCACCAGCTGGCTGCCCGCCTCGACCTTGTCGACGCTGGCGCCGATGAGGCCCTTGATTTCCTTGGCCGCTTCGGCGCTGCGCTGCGCGAGGTTGCGCACCTCGCCGGCCACCACCGCGAAGCCACGGCCCTGTTCACCGGCGCGCGCGGCTTCCACCGCAGCGTTCAGGGCCAGGATGTTGGTCTGGAAGGCGATGCCGTCGATGACGCCGATGATGTCGTTGATCTTGCGCGAGCTCTGGTTGATCTCGTCCATGGTGCTGACCACCTGCGAGACCACCTCACCACCGCGCTGGGCGATCTCGGCGGCGCTGGCCGCGAGTTGATTCGCCTGGCGCGCGGCGTCGGCGCTCTGGCGCACGGTGCTGGTGAGCTGTTCCATGCTGGCCGCCGTTTCCTGCAGGTTGCTGGCGGTCTGCTCGGTGCGGCCGGAGAGGTCCTGGTTGCCGGTGGCGATCTCGGCGGAGGCGGTGTTGATGCTGTCGGTGGCGGAGCGCACCTGGCCCACGGTCTTCACCAGCGATTCGCGCATGCGGGCCAGGCCGCCGAGCAGGCGGCCCAGTTCGTCCTGGCGGTCCACGCGCACCTCGCGGGTCAGGTCGCCTTCGGCCACGGCGTCGGTGGCGCTCAGGGCCTCCTTCAGGGGCTCGGTGACGGAGCGGGTGATGGCCCAGGCCACGAAGGCGGCGATGGCGACGGCGATGGCGGCCAGCGCCATCAGCAGGGTGATCTGGCGCGTGACCGCGGTGCGGGAGGCGATGGCGGTCTGCTCCATCAGGCCTCGCTGGCCGGTGATCATCTTCTGCTGCTCGGCACTGTAGGCCTCGGCAGCGGGGGCCAGTTCCTTGTTCAGGATGTCTTGCGCGCCGCCGTAGTCTTCCATCTGCAGCGCGTCGAAGAAGCGCTTGCGCACCGCGAGGTAGGCGTCGCGCTTCTCGCCGATGCTGGCGAGCAGGGCCTTGCCCTGTTCGCTGACGATGCGGGTCTCCAACTCCTTCTGCAGCGCGGACACGTCCTTGGCGGACTGGGCCATCAGCGGCGTGAAGTGGTCGACCACGCGCGGGTCGTTGCGCGACATGGCCTGGGCCATGACGCGGTTCACGTTCAGCGTGGTCTGGGCGGCCCATTCCTGGGTCATGTTGAGGCGTTGCTGCACCGAGACGATGTCCTCGGTGGCGCGCAGCGCGGAGCTCAGGCCCATCCAGGCCAATGCGGTGGTGCCGACCAGCAGGGCCAGCACGATGGCAAAGCCGATCGTGAGGCGGGGGCCGATGTTGAGGTTCTTGAACATTCGTAAGACTCCGGGTTGGAACAGGTGTATATCGGTTGCGGACTCAACCAATTGAGCCCACCACCACCACGCTGCGGCTGTCGGGCATCTCGTTGTAAGAAAGAACGTTCAAGCCGGGCGCAAACAGGCGCGCGTAGCGGGCCATCACGGGGCGCAGCTGCGGCAGCACCATCAGCACGGGCGCCGCGGCCATCTGCTTCATCTGCTCGCGCGCCATGGGCAGGTGCGACTGCAGTTGGGTCAGCAGGTTGGGCTCGATGGGGAAGTTGTCCAACGCGGCCTTGCCGGTCTGCGTGGCCTGGCTCAGCGCGCGCATCAGCAGGTCCTCCAACTGGTTGCCCAGGCTGAAGGCCTTGACCTCGCCGACCTGGCCGCAGGCCTGGGCCACGATCTGGCGGCGCAGGGTCAGACGCGCCTCGGCGGCCAGCAGGATCGGGTCCTTGGTGATGTCGGCGTTCTCCAGCAGGGTGGTGGCCAGGGGCACCACGTCTTTCAGGGACACGCCTTCCTGCAGCAGGGTGCGCAGCACCTTGAGCAGCAGGCTCGGGCTGAAGGCCTTCTCCAGCGCGGCGGCCAGCTTGGGCGCCTGCGCGGCGCAGCGCTCCAGCAGGGCGGGCACGTCCTCGTGCTGGAACAGCTCGGGCAGGTTCTCGCGCACGAGCTTGGTCACGTGGGTGGCGATGACGGTGGGTACGTCCACCACCTGGTAGCCCATGCCCAGGGCGTGCGCCTTGTGCGCAGCCTCGATCCACACCACCGGCATCTGGAAGGAGGGGTCGGCGCCGGGGATGCCGTCGATCTCGCCATACACCTGCGGCGAGGGAATGGCCATGAGCCGATCGGGAAAGATCTCGGCCGAGGCCACCACGCTGCCGTGCAGCAGCACCTGGTAGTGCGTGGGCTTCAAACCCAGCTCGTCGCGCGTGCGGATGGGCGGCAGCACGATGCCCAGCGATTCGCTGAGGGTCTGGCGCACGCCCTTCAGGCGCTTGGTGAGCACAGCGCCCTGGGCCGGGTCCACCAGGCCCACGAGCTTGTAGCCCACGGCCACGGCCAGCGGGTCCACCACGGGCAGGCTCTTCCAGTCGATGTCGGGTGCGGCTTCGGTCACCAGCGCGGCCTGCAGCGCGTCGGGTGCGGCCGGCGGCGCCACGGCCTGGCGCTGGCCCAGGCGCCAGGCCGCGTAGCCCAGCACGGCGGCGAAGGCCAGGAACATCAGCGTGGGCATGCCGGGCACCAGGCCCAGGACGATGAGCAGCCCGGCCACGCCGTACAGCACATTGGGCGAGGCCAGCAACTGCTGGCCCATCTGCTTCTCGATGTCGCCCGCGTCGCTGACGCGCGTGACGATGATGGCGGCCGCGGCCGACAGCAGCAGCGCGGGGATCTGCGCGGCCAGGCCGTCGCCGATGGTGAGCAGGGCGTAGAGCTTGAAGGACTCGCCCAGGCTCAGGTCGTGCATGAGCGCGCCGATGAGCACGCCGCCGACCATGTTGAGGATGAGGATCAGGATGCCGGCAATGGCATCGCCCTTGACGAACTTGGAGGCGCCGTCCATGGCGCCGTAGAAGTCGGCCTCGCCGGCCACTTCCTTGCGGCGCGCCTGCGCGCCTTCCTGGTTGATGAGGCCGGCGTTGAGGTCGGCGTCGATCGCCATCTGCTTGCCGGGCAGGGCGTCCAGCGTGAAGCGGGCCGACACCTCGGAGATGCGCTCGGCGCCCTTGGTGACCACCAGGAAGTTGATGATCATCAGGATGACGAACACCACGATGCCGACGACGAAGTTGCCGCCGATCACCACGTGGCCGAAGGCCTCGATCACGGAGCCCGCGGCGTCGGTGCCTTCGTTGCCCTTGAGCAGCACCACGCGCGTGGAGGCCACGTTGAGCATCAGGCGCAGCAGCGTGGCGCCCAGGATGACCGTGGGGAAGAGCGAGAAGTCGAGCGGGCGGCGCACGTTCACCGCCACCAGCAGCACGATCATCGCCAGCACGATGTTGAAGGTGAACAGCACGTCCAGCAGCAGCGGCGGCAGCGGCAGGATGATCATGCCCAGCAGGGCCATGAGCAGCAGCGGCGCGGCCACGCGCAGCTTCTTCAGGTCGTTCAACAGCGAGTTCATGGGGTTCATGTCGGTCCGGCGCCGCTCAGGTGGGCGGGCACGTCGAGGTCATGGGGCAGGTGAGGTTGGCTGCGGCGCTGGCCCTGGCGGAAGGCCTTGAGCGCGAGCACGTGGCGCAGCACCACAGCCACGGCCTGGTACAGCGTGGCGGGAATCTGCTGGCGCACCTGGCTGGTGTTGTAGACGGCGCGCGCCAGCGGTGGCACGCGCAGCACCTCCACGCCGGCCTCCTCGGCGATGCGGCGGATGTACAGCGCCATCTCGTCCAGGCCCTTGGCGATCACGTAGGGCGCGTCGGCCTTGTGCGTGTCGTACTTGATGGCCACGGCGTAGTGCTCGGGGTTGACGATGACCACGTCGGCGGTGGGCACGGTCTTGCGCACGCCGCGCCGCGCGATCTGTTGCTGGATCTGGCGGATGCGCGCCTTCACCTCGGGCCGGCCTTCGGTGGTCTTGTGCTCTTCCTTGATGTCGCGCTTGCTCATGCGCTGCTCGCGCAGGTAGACCAAGCGCTGGATCGGCACGTCGATGAGCGCATAGAGCACGAACACCGACACCAGCGCGAACACCGCGCCCTGCGCCAGCGACAGGGCCTGGGGCAGCGCGTCGCCCAGCGGCAGCGCCGTCACGCGCAGAAAGCCCTTGATGCTGGCGTTCATGACGTAGTACAGGACGCCGAACAGCGTGAAGGCCTTGAGCGCGGTGGTGGCGAACTCGGCCAGGTGCTTGGCCTTGGTGATGCGCTGGAAGTAGTTCATGGGGTTGAGCCGTTCCAGCTTGGGGACCAGGTTCTCGGTGCTCAGCAGCCAGCCGCCGGGGAACAGCGAGGCCAGCAGCACGCACAGCGGCACGATGAACAGCGGCAGAAGCATCTTGGCCAGCAGCAGCATCACCGGCACGAAGGCGTGCGAGAACAGGTTGTCCAGCGCGCCGTCGCCCTCGGCCACCACGAAGCCCAGGGTGAAGAGGCGGCGGAAGTCGGCCAGGTAGCCGGGTGCGAGCAGGATGATGGCCTGCAGGCACACCACCAGGCCCACGGCGGTGGCCAGGTCTTTCGAGCGCGCCACCTGCCCCTGCTCGCGCGCCTTGCGCAGCTTCTGCGGTGTGGCGGCTTCGGTCTTGTCGCCGGTCTGGTCCTGCGCCATTGGATCAGCCTCGCATCAGGCGCTCGAGCATCTCGAGCACCCGCGTGGTGAGGTTCACGTATTGCTGCGGGATGAGCTGCAACATGCCGCCGAGCATGAACAGGCCGAAGACGATGATGAGCGAGAAGCCCAGCGAGAACAGGTTGAAGGTGGGCGCCACGCGGTTGAGGAAGCCGAAGCCGATCTGCACCACCAGGGCCGAGAAGATCACCGGCAGCGACAGCAGCAGAGCGGCCGAGAACACCCAGCCCACCTGCAGCGGCAGCACGGTGAGGGCCTGTTCGGGAATGCCCGCGCCCACCGGCCAGGCACGAAAACTCGAGCCCATGACGCCGCTGAACACCAGGTGGCCGTCCACGGCGAAGAAGATGAGGATGGTGAGGATGTAAATGAGCGCGCTCACCACGTCGGACGAGGCGCCGCTCATGGGATCGTTCATCTGCGCCATGGCCAGGCCCATCTGGCTGGAGGCCATGTAGCCCAGCAGCGCGAACACGGCCATGATCATCTGGAAGCCGATGCCGATGATGAGCCCGATGGCCACCTGCTCGATGGTGGTGACGACGCCCAGCAGCGAGAACGGCGAGATGGGCGTGGGCGGCACGGCGATGGGCAGCAGCACCACCGCCAGCGTCAGCGCCAGCAGCACGCGCACGGTGACGGGCACCATGTTCTCGCCGATGACGGGCATGAAGCTGAGGATGGCCAGCACCCGAACGAAGGGCCACCACAGCGCCATGAGGGTGGCGAGCATCTGGCCGAAGACGGGTTCCATGGCGCGGGGCTCACAGGGCCAGTTGCGCCGCGCGCTCGAAGATGGCGCGCGCGTAGTCCATGAGCTTGCTGGTGAGCCAGGTGCCCATGACGATGATGGACGCCAGCGTGACCAGCAGGCGCGGCAGGAAGCTCAGCGTCTGCTCGTTGATCTGCGTGGCGGCCTGGAACAGGCTGACCAGCACGCCCACGATGAGGCTGGGCGTGATGAGCATGGTGACGATGAGCACCACCAGCTTGAGGCATTCGGCCACCAGTTCGACGGCGATCTCGGGGGTCATCTCGGGGTCTCGCTAGATGGCGCGCACGCTGGTGACCAGCGTGTTCACGGTGAGGGTCCAGCCGTCCACCAGCACGAACAGCAGGAGCTTGAGCGGCAGCGAGATCACCAGGGGCGACAGCATCATCATGCCCATGGCCATCAGCACCGAGGACACCACCAGGTCGATGACCAGGAAGGGAATGAAGAGCATGCAGCCGATCATGAAGGCCGTCTTGAGCTCGCTGAGCACGAAGGCGGCGAGCTTGACGGTGAAGGGGTGCTGCGCCGGGTCGCTCACCTCGGGCGCGCCCGAGAGCGTGGCGATCTGCTTGAGCGAAGCCTGGCTGGTCTGCGCGAGCATGAAACGCGAGAGCGGTACCTCGGCGCGGTTCAGCGCCTCTTGCAAACCGATGCTGCCCTGGTCATAGGGCAGCATGGCCTCCGTCCAGATGCGATCGCCCACCGGGCGCATGACCAGCATGGTGAGGATGAGCGCGATGCCGGTGAGCACGCGCGCCGGCAGGCCCTGCTGCAGGCCCAGGGCCTGGCGCAGCAGCGATAGCACGATGATGAAGCGCGTGAAGCTGGTCATCATCAGGACCATGGCGGGCAGCAGGCCCAGCAGGGTCATGATGATCAGGATCTGCGTCTTGACCGTGTAGTCGGTGGTGTTGCCGGTGGTGGTGCTGCTGAAGATCTGCAGGCCACCGCCCGCGTTTGCACCCGCGGCCGCGCCCGCGCTGTTGGCCGCCTGCGCGAACGCGCCCTCGGGCCAGGCGAGGGCGGCGAGGGCGAGGCCGGCGCCGGCCGCGACGGCCAGCCGCGCCGCGCCGCGCGGGCGGGTGGCGAAGCTCATGGCGTGAAGCTGTCCAGGTCCAGGTCGCTGACCTCGATCACCTTGAGCCCGTAGTTCTCACCGCTGACGACCACCTCGGCCTTGCCGATGGCCACGCCGTTGATCTTCATGGTGAGCGGCTCGCCGGCCAGCACGTCGAGTTCGACCACGCTGTCGGGGCGCAGGTGGGCCACGTCTTCCAGCGAGACCTTGGCCGAGCCGAGTTCCAGCGTGAGCGTGACGGGGATGCGGCGCATGAGGCGGCCCAGGCCCAGCGTGGGTGCAGCGGGCGCGGCGGCCGGTGCGGCGGTTTCGGCCTGGCTGGCGCTGGCCATCTCCTGCATCACGGCGGCGAAGGCGTCGTCGGTGCCGGGCGCGGTGGCGAGGGCGTCGAGGGTGGAGGGGTCGATGGACATGGTCAGACTTCCTGCAGGTTGGTCAGGCACAGGCGGCCCTTGTTCTCGACCACCAGGGCCTTGAGCACGGGGTTGTCCTGCACGCGCACGGTGGCGGTGTCGAGCGAGATGGGGAGAACGTCGCCCGGCTTGAGGCCGAGCAGCTCGCCCAGGGGCAAGGTTTTCTGGGCCAGGCGCACGTCCAGGCGCAGCGGCAGCGCGCGGCGCAGGCTGGCGCTGTCGCTGGCACGCACGGCGGACTGGCGGCGCGCGGGCGCCAGCTGGCGCAGCGCGGTGGCCAGGGTGTCGCTGTCGAGCGCGAACACCAGCAGGCCCAGCGGCGCCGAGCCCGCGAGCACCTGCGCCCACAGGAACATCGTGGGACCGCTGATGGGGCAGCGTGTGAGCGGGAGGCTTTGCTCAAACGCGAGTGTGGGTGCCTCGCCGTCGGCACCGCCGTCGATAGGGCCGCCGATGCGGCGCATCAGCGCCTGGCTCAGCAACTGGCCGAGCTGCGCGGCCAGGCGCTGCTCGGTGGCGGTTTCCAGCGGCGGCACGCATCGCGCGCCCAGTTCCCAGTCGGTGGAGCCGTAGCGGCGCGCCAGCAGCGCGGTGAGCGCCGAGCGCTCGATGGCGAAGGCACTGCGGCCGCCGCCGCTGCGGTGCGTGGCCCAGCGCAGCGTGGTCTCGATGGGGTTGGTGCGGCCGTGCGACACGCCGCCCAGGCGCACCGGCGCGCCGACGCGGCCAGGGAAGGCGGCGGCCAGGGCGTGGTCCAGGTCCTGTTGCGTGAGCTGGAACAGCGAGTCCAGCGCGTGGATGGGCCGGCCGAGTTCGCAGGGGTCGAGCGCGGTGAGGCGCGCGCCCGCGGCGGGCGGAAGGATGTGCGGCGTGTGGGCCATCGGTGCCTCAGATCGGCAGCTTCATGAGCTCGTCGAAGGCGCCGACGACCTTGTTGCGCACCTGCATCATCATGTTGAAGTTCAGGCTGGCTTCCTGGCTTTTGAGCATGGCGCCGACAAGGTCGTCGCTGCGGCCACTCTCCACGGCGCTGACGGCGGCCTGCGCGGCGTGGCCCTTGTCGTCGGCGGCGCGCAGCAGGCCGCCCACGTGTTGTGTGAAGGACGGGCCCTGCGCCGCGCCCGAGGGCAGCACGTCGGCGAGCTGGGCCTGCGCCGTCTGCATCTGCTGCAGGCTGGCGTGGATGGAGGAAAGCATCGACGGGTTCAAGGGTGCTCCCGGGTGGGTTGTTTTGTGATTTGTGGAAAGGTACTGTCGCGAATCGTAATATGGATGGGTGACGCGTCAAGTGACTCGCCGGACGCGATCGGCGTTGGCGGGATGAGCGGTGGGGCGGGAGGGCCTGACGGTGTCGGGGGTGCGGCTTGGGGTGGACGGTTCTGGATGCGCCGCCTTTCTGGCCTCTGCTTCGCGCGGGCCGCTGGTATGTGTGCCCGTTCTCCGGCCCACGCCAGCCGTTAGCGCGAGGTCTCAACGAGAAACCAGCAAGGCGCCCCTCAGAGCTGGATCTGGATGTGCGGCAGAAAGCGCACGCTGGCGTCCTCGAACCGCGTCTTGTCGTACCGCAGAGTGGCTGCCCACAGCACGATGGAGGGGTCGATGGCCGGGTTCACCGGGTGCACGATGCAGCGCACCGCCTTCTCGTGCTGGAAGGTCTTGGCCACGCAGTCGGGGTACTTCAGCGCCAGGTTCACCAGCGACTCGTCGGCCACCGAGGCCCGCCGCGTGCCCGTGTCGCGCACGATCCACTCCACCCACTGGTCGCGCAGCTCGTCTCGCAGCGCGGCGCCGATGCGGTCGAAATGGATCCAGCCGGTTTCCGCCACCGTGTCCCGGCGCGCCTGCTCGCGCGTCAGGTGAAAGTTGTCCACCCGGTAGTTCAGGTCGACCATCAGCACGCGGTTGAGCCCCGCCGCACGCTGGTGCTCCTGCGTCCACCGCGACGCGGCCACCAGCGCCGCCTGCTTGGCGCTGCCGCCATACACACCGGTGATGAGCCCGGTGGACAGCTC
>Ga0209970_1000173_pt1 | contig 10142 bp, 11 predicted proteins | sample InoplaCoSAM_FD_187585 | JGI IMG/M metagenome (GOLD analysis project Ga0209970, IMG submission 187585) | Arabidopsis thaliana rhizosphere microbial communities from the Joint Genome Institute, USA, that affect carbon cycling - Inoculated... | ecosystem: Host-associated > Plants > Roots >...
GCTGCAGCCTAGTGCAGCCGGGCGCCGCGCCGCTTGACATCGCTCAACCGGCGCGGCGCAGAATCGCGCCACCGGGCTTCGAGGAGATGCGCGATGAACCGCCACGTCCGCTGGACTTTGCCAGCCTCACCGCGCTGTGCGACGTGTTCTACCCGCGCGTCTGGCGCCGCCGCGCCACGCGCGTGCCGGCGGGCACCGTGTCGATGACGGTGTACTTCCACGCGGGAAGCGCCGAGCTTGCCGCGGTGGGTGACAACTGGCTCATCGGCCAGGCCGAATCCAGTGCCTTTCGCAACGGCTACTTCGATCAGCGCGCCCAGGTGTGGAGCCAGGCGGGCTCGCTGCTGGCGACCACGCACCAGGTCGTCTACTACAAGGAATAGGGCGGCGGCGCAGCGCCGCCGCTCAGGGCCGCCCCAGGAACAGATAGAGCCCCGTGAACCCCTTCGGCGCGCTCACCACGCTCAGGTACAGCGGGCCGATGCCGGTGTCCGCCCCCACGAACAGGCTGCCGCCGGCCAGCAGGTTGCTGAACGACACCTCGCGCCGGTCCAGCCAGGCATTGCCCGCTTCGATGGAGCCGCCCACGAACAGCGCGCGCGCGACGCCCACGTTCCAGGGCAGGCGTCGGTAGTACGTGAGGCGGCCGAAGGCCAGGTAGTTGCCCGCCACCTGGCCCGAACGGAAGCCCGAGAGGTTCTGGAAGCCGCCCAGCGAGTACTCGTCGATCGCGCCGATGGGAATGTTGTTGGCGTGCGCGAAACGCAGGCCCATGTTGAAGGTGTGCTCGCCGATGCTGCGCACGCCCGTGAACGAGCCCTCCACGCGCGCGAAGCTGCTGCGCTCACCGTCGCGCACGTGGCGCCGGCCCACCACCACTTCGCCGAAGGCGCGGTAGCCGCGCGAGGGGAAGTTGGCGAAGTCGAGCTGATCGGCCATCACGGCGGCGCGCACGCCGGCCTCGCGCCAGTGCACGTTCAGCACCTCAGGCAGGATGTCGAAGCCGGGCTGCACCAGCTCCAGCTCGGACTGCCGCGCGCTCGTGACCACGCCCAGGCGCATCTCGCCCACCGATCCCTGGCGGCCGATCTGCCAGCCGATGTCGGCGCCCAGCCGCAGCGACTCGCGCTGGATGCGGGCCAGCGGGCGGCTTTCGCTGTCGTAGAGATCCACCTTGCGCACGGTGATGTCGCCGTAGCCGGCGACGAAGGTGCTGCCCGTCAGGCCCAGCGGCTGGTAGATCTCGGAGTACAGGCCCAGCGTCTCGCCGAGCTGCACGCGGTTGCGCCACTCGGTGCCGCTGGGCGTGAGCCAGTGCCGGTTGTGGCTGATGCGCAGGTTGAACGCGCCCTCGCCGCGGAAGTCGGTGCGCAGGTCGATGCCCACGCGCAGGTAGTTGGGGCCCCAGTTGTTCTCGCGCAGGCCCACCACCAGGTCCTCGCCACCGCTGTCCGGGTCGCGCACCAGGCGGTAGTCCACGCGCTCGTAGTCGCCGCTCGCGGCCAGGGCCTCCATGTCGTGTTCGATGACGCTGACGTCCGCGCGCTGGCCCTTCAGGTGATCGAGCCCCACGCCCAGGCGCTCGGCGCGCGCCTCGTCCACGCCCTCGAAGCGGATGCCCGAAATGGTGCCCACGCGCGTGGCGTTCAGCTCGCTCTGGGTGCGCCGCGTCGCGGTCCACGCCACGTACTCGCGTTCGCCCACCGAGAAGCGCTCCAGCGCGGCCACCACGGTCTGCGCGTATTCGTTGCCCAGGCGCACCAGTTCCTTCGCCTGGTCGAAATCGGCCGACGTCAGCTTGCCCAGTGGCGGCGTCAGCAGCAGGTCGCGCGGCGTGAGCATGGCGATGCTGGCCTTGACGTTCTGCTCGGTGAGGATGTGCACCATCTGCGTGGTGATGCCCACCAGCGAGTACAGCGTCTCGCGCCCGGCCAGCGGCGTGCCGATGTTCACCGCGATGATCACCTCGGCGCCCAACTCGCGCGCCACGCTCACCGGCAGGTTGTTCACCAGGCCGCCGTCGCCCAGGATGCGCCCGTCCAGCCCCAGCGGCGAGAACACGCCCGGCACCGACATGCTGCCGCGCAGCGCGGCGGCCAGGTCGCCGCGGTCCATCACCACCTCCTGGCCGGTCTCCATGTCGGTGGCCACCGCGCGAAAGCGCGTGGGCAGCGCATCGAAGCTGCTCAGGTGGCGCGTCGGCAGGGTGTAGCGGCGCAGCAGCATCTCCAGCGAGCGCGAGGACACCGCGCCGGTGGGCAGGCGGAACTCCCCGTCGCGAAAGCCCAGCAACAGCACGGGCGAGAGCTCGAAGTCCTCTTCCTTGCGGCGCTGGGACAGGATCTGGCGCGGCTGGCGCGTGTTGAACAGGCCGTTCCATTCCACCGACAGGATCTCGCGCTCGAGCTGCTCGCCCGTCATGCCGCTGGCGTACAGGCCGCCGATGATGGCGCCCATCGAGGTGCCCACGATCAGGTCCACCGGCACGCGCGCGGCCTCCAGTGCCTTGATCACGCCCACGTGCGCGAAACCGCGCGCGCCGCCGCCGGAGAGCACCAGGGCCACGCGGGGCCGCGGTTGCGGGGGCAGGGGCGTCTGGGCGGTGGGGGCCGTCGGTGCCGCCTGGGCTTGTGGCAGCTTGTCCTGCGCCTGGGCCGTGGCGGCTGACAGACCCAGGCCCGGCAACAGGAACGGCAGCACCAGCAGGAACAGCGGTCGCGACGGACGGGGCAGACGAAGGCGCATGAGCGTCGTGTGAGAGACAGGTCGAGGGAGGCAAGTCTAGGGTGCGCCGGGGGCCTTCGTGGTAACTTGCCCGGCTGCTGTTTTCAACCCCTTCCAGCGAACGACCATGAGCGACATCCTCGTCCACACCGAAGCCGGCATCCGCACCGTCACCCTCAACCGGGTCGACAAGAAGAACTCCATCACCTCGGCCATGTACGGCGACATGGCCGACGCCCTGGCCAGCGCGGTGGACGACGCCACCGTGCGCGTGGTGCTGCTGCAGGGCCATGAGACCGTGTTCTCCGCCGGCAACGACATCGGCGACTTCCTCAACAACCCCCCGGCCGGCCTGGACTCGCCGGTGTTCCGCTTTCTCAAGGGCATTGCCACCTTCCCCAAGCCGCTGCTGGCGGCGGTGTGCGGCCCAGCCGTGGGCGTGGGCACCACGTTGCTGTTCCACTGCGACCTGGTCTACGCGGGCGACAACGCCGCCTTCTCCATGCCCTTCGTCAATCTGGGCCTGTGCCCCGAGGCCGCCAGCAGCCTGCTGGTGCCGCAGATGCTGGGCTACCACCGCGCCGCCGAGGCCCTGCTGCTGGGTGAACCCTTCATGGCCGAGGCCGCGCTGGAGGTGGGCCTGGTCAACCGCGTGCTGCCGCCCACCGAGGCCAACGACTACGCCCAGTCGGTGGCGAAGAAGCTCGCGGCCAAGCCGCTGAGCTCGCTGGTGGAGACCAAGCGGCTCATGAAAAAGGGACAGGGCGAGTTGGTGCTCAAGACCATCGCGGAGGAAGGCGAGAGCTTTGGCCGCATGCTGCGCGAGCCGGCGGCGAAGGAGGCTTTCGGCGCCTTCATGGAGCGCCGCAAGCCGGATTTTTCGAAGGTCTGAGGGAAGGCGGGCGCCCGGGGCAGGCGCCTCACCCGGCCTTCGTGGCTGCGGTCAGCTGAGGTGCTTGCCCACCAGCCCGGTCATCTCGAACATGGTGACCTCATCCTTGCCGAAGACGGCCTTGAGCTTGGCATCCGCCAGGATGTTGCGCTTGTTCTTCGGGTTCTGCAGGTTGTTGGCCTTGATGTACTCCCACATCAGCTTCACCACTTCGGTGCGGGGCTGGGGGGTGGAGCCGATCACGGCGGCCAGTTCGGGGCTGGGCTTGAGGGCGCGGTTGAAGGCGGTTTGTTTCTTGGCAGTGCTCATCGCAGTCTCGTTCGTTGAAAACCGGGCATTCTAGGGCGCACGTCCGCAGACGTCTGTAAGCGCTTGCCGGTGATGGCGGGCGGGCGGGCACTCGCGCATCGCCTACGATGCGCGCTCGCCACGACACCCCCCTCCCATGTCCGACGACACCACCGAACGCGCCAAGGCGCACTTCTTCTCCGGCAACGCGCACTTCGAGGCCGGCCGCCTGGACGCCGCGCGCGCGGACTACGAGGCCGCGCTCGCCCTGGTGCCCGGTCGGCCCTCGGTGCTGGCCAACCTGGGGGTCACGCTGTGCCGGCTGGGCCAGTGGCCGGCGGCCATCGAACACCTGGACGCCGCGCTGCTGGCCGACCCCACCCACCGCGACGCCTGGGCCGCGCTGGGCCTGTGCCGCGAGGCCTTGAACCAGTGGGCCGGTGCCGCACACGCCTTGCGCCAGGCCATCGCGTTGGGCGCGCTGTTGCCCAGCCTGCACCTGGCCCTGTCGCACTGCGAGCTGCGCCAGGACCATTGGCGCGAAGCCCTGAAGGCCTTGGACGATGCGCTGGAGATCGACCCGCGCGAGCCCGAGGTGTGGAGCCAGCGGGGCCACCTGCTGCGCGAGAGCGGTCAGCTGAAAGAGGCCGCGCGCTCCTATGAGCAGGCCCTGCAGCACGGCGCCGAACCCGCGCTGCACCGCCACTACCTGGCCGCCGTGCAAGACGTGCGCGAGCCGCAGGCCCCGCCCCCGGTGTACGCGGGCGCGCTGTTCGACCAGTACGCCGACGACTTCCAGGACCACCTGCTCGCGCAACTCAAGTACGCCGCGCCCGAGACCCTGCTCAAGCCGCTGCTGGCGGACGGCCTTCGCCTGGGACTGGCGCTGGACCTGGGCTGCGGCACGGGCTTGTGTGGTCGGCTCATCGCGCCGCACGCCGAGGCCGTCGATGGCGTGGACGCGTCGCGCGCCATGGTGGAGCGCGCACGGGCCTCCGGCACCTACCGCGAGGTCGCACACGGCGATCTGCTGGCGTTCCTGCGCGCCAGCGATGCACCGGCCGACCTCATCGTCGCCGCCGACGTCTTCATCTACGTGGGCCCGCTCGACGAGGTCTTCGCCGCCGCCGCCGCGCGCCTGGCGCCGGGTGGCAGCTTCGCCTTCAGCGTGGAGCAGGCCGACGCCGGCCGCGACCTGCAACTTCGCCCCAGCCTGCGCTACGCGCACTCGCGCCCACTCATCGAACGCCTGGCCGCCGCGCACGGTTTGGTGGTTCAGGCGATCGAGGCCGGGCCGATCCGGGAGGAGCAGGGGCGTGCGGTGATGGGGTGGTACGCCTGGCTGCGGCGCGTGGCGGCTTGAGCATTCAACGCCCCGGTCGCACCGTGATCACCAAGCCCGCCATCACGATGCCCAGGCCCAGCCATTCGCTGGCCTGCGGCACGTGGCCCAGCACCGGCCAGGCCATCAGCGCCGCGATGCCCGGCGCCAGCGCGGGGAACACCGCCGCGCGCGACGGCCCCAGCAGGGCCACGATGCGCCACTCAGCGCGACTTGACCTGCCGCGTCAATTCGCGCCCGCGTTCCCCGCATACGATGCCGGTTGATTCACATCCGGAGGCCATTCGTGTCGTACATGCTGCTCATCATCGAACCCGCCGGCCAGCGCGCCGAACGCACCGAGGCCCAGGGCCGCGAGGTCTACGCCCGCATGCAGGCCTTCGGCGACACGCTGCGCGCTCAGGGCAAGCTCAAGGCCGTGGAGTCGCTGGAGGGCATGAACAACGCGGTGCGCGTGAGCCAGGCGCCCGGCGCGGCGCGCCGGCTCGACGGTCCCTTCGCCGAGGCGAAGGAAATGGTGGGTGGCTTCTACCTGCTCGACGGCGTCACGCGCGAGGAGGCCATCGAACTCGCCCGCCAGTGCCCGGCGGCCGAATGGGCCACGGTGGAGGTGCGCGGCCTGGCGCCCTGTTTCGACGAAAGTCGCGCCTAAGGGTTTTCACTGAGTTCGGGGCTGTCGAAAACCGGCGGGCCGAACCGTCGTGGGGATGAAGCGGGCGAAAGGGTCGTCCGCACCGGATCAGGAGATCCCCATGCGTTTCATGATCATCGTCCGCTCCATCCCCGAGTTCGAGGCCGAGACCACGCCCAGCCCCGACCCGGCCGTCTTTGACGCCATGCTGCAGTTCCACCAGGAGCTGGCCCGCGCCGGCGTGCTGCTCGACGCCTCGGGCCTGCACCCCAGCCGCAAGGGCTGGCAGGTGCTGCACGCGCCGCAGGGCGCGCCGCGCATCGTCGACGGCCCCTTCGCCGAGGCCAAGGAACTCATTGCCGGCTACACCCTGATCCAGGTGCGCAGCCGCGACGAGGCCATCGAGTGGTCGCGCCGCTTTCCCAACCCCGTGGGATTGGGCAAATCCGCCGTGGTCGAGGTGCGCCAGCTCATCGACCTGGACGAAATCCAGGCCGACGGCCCCAGCGTCGAGGCCTTCCGCCAGATGCTGCAAGCATGATCGCCTCGCCGTTCGCCACCCTCATCATTCACTCACTGAAAAGGAGCCTCCCATGCCCAGCCAGATCTTCGTCAACCTCCCCGTCGCCGACCTGCCGCGTGCCCGCGCCTTCTACACCGGCCTCGGCTTCACGCTCAATCCGCAGTTCAGCAACGACGAGGGCGCGTGCATCGTCATCAGTGAACACATCTACGTGATGCTGCTGGTGCGCCCGTACTTCCAGACCTTCACCCACCTGCCGGTGGCCGAACCGTCCAAGGCCACGGCCATGCTCAACGCCCTGTCCTGCGAGAACCGCGCCGAGGTCGAGTCCTTCGTCGCCAAGGCCCTGGCCGTCGGCGGCAGCACGCCCAACCCGGCCAAGGACATGGGCTTCATGTACCAGCACGGCTTCGCCGACCCGGACGGCCACCAGTGGGAAGTGTTCTACATGGACGAGGCGGCGTTCGCGCAACAGGCCCGGCAAGACGAGCAGGCCTGAGGCGGGCGCACCGATGCACAGTGCGGTCCACCAGCGCATCGCCGCCACCTGGCGCCTCGAATCCGGCAAGGTCGTGGCGGCCGTCATGCGGCGCGTGCGCGACCTCGGCGTGGCCGAGGACATCGCGCAGGACGCCCTGGTGGCCGCGCTGGAGCACTGGCCGAAGGACGGCATTCCCGACAAGCCCGGGGCCTGGCTGATGCGCACCGCCCTCAACCGCGCGCTCGACCACCTGCGCCAGCGTGCCACGCGCGACGGACACGAGGCCGACATCGCCGCCGACCTGGTGGCCCTGCAGGCCGACCGCGCGCCCGACGTCGCCGATCAGGTGGACGCCGCGCGGCGCGACCCCATCGGCGACGACCTGCTGCGCCTGATCTTCACCGCCTGCCACCCGGTGCTGTCGGCCGACGCGCGCGTCGCGCTCACGCTCAAGCTGCTGGGTGGCCTCAGCACGCACGAGATCGCGCGCGCCGTGTTGCAGACCGAGTCCACCGTGGCGCAGCGCATCGTGCGCGCGCAGCGCACCCTGCGCGACGCCGGCGTGCCCTTCGAGCTGCCGCACGGCCCCGCGCTGGCCGAGCGCCTGGGCTCGGTGCTGGAGGTCATCTACCTCATCTTCAACGAGGGCTACACCGCCACGCGCGGCAGCGACTGGATGCGCCCCGCGCTGTGCGACGAGGCCCTGCGTCTGGTGCGCGTGCTGGCCGACCTGATGCCACGCGAGCCCGAGGTGCTGGGCCTGCAGGCGCTGCTGGAGATCCAGGCCTCGCGCAGCGCCGCGCGCACCGACGCGCAGGGCCGCCCCGTGCTGCTGGAGCAGCAGGACCGCGCGCGCTGGGACCGCCTGCTCATTCGCCGCGGGCTGGACGCGCTCTCGCGCGCCGACCTCATCGCGGCATCGCCCGGGCCCTACCAGTTGCAGGCCGCCATCGCCGCCTGCCACGCGCGCGCCGCCTCGGTGGACGAGACCGACTGGGCGCGCATGGCCGCGCTCTACGCCGAGCTCGCACGGCTCACGCCATCGCCCGTGGTGGAGCTCAACCGCGCGGTGGCCGTGTCGCGACACGCGGGCCCGGCCGCTGGCCTGGCCGTGCTCGCGCCCCTGCTCGACGAGCCCGCGCTCGCGCGCTACCCCTGGCTCAGCGCGGTGCGCGGCGACCTGCTGCAGCAACTGGGCCGCCGCGACGAGGCGCGCGAAGCCTTCGAGCGCGCGGCCAGCCTCACCGAGAACGAGGCCGACCGGGCCCTGATGCGCGAGCGTGCCGACGCGCTGCGCGACGCCCCGCCGGACCAGGCGCGCGCCGACCGCGCTTAATGTTCACGTCATACGCGCGCCGCACATTGCGCGCATGACCGACCAGACGCTTCCGATTGCCCCTGCCAGCCCCTGGCTCCGATTCGACATCTGGTTGTTCCGCCGCCTTCGTGCGGGGCGCGGCCCGGCCTTGGGGCTCACCCTGGCACGACTGGTGGCGCGCTGGAGCTGGCTGCCGCTGCTGGCGCTTGTGGTGCTGGTGGCGCTCCCGCACCGGCTGGGTCCGGCGCTGGCCTTGCTGTGCCTGGCCTGGGCCGGGCTGGTGCAGCTCGCGGGCAAGCGCCTGGCGCGGCGCTGGCAGGCACCACGGCCCTTCGCCCTGGGCCTGTGTGCCAACCACCTGGGGCACGGTGGCCGTGCCGGTTTCCCCAGCAGCCACGCGTTGGTGATGGGCGCCGTGCTCGGCGTTCTGCTGCCGCACACCGGCAGCGGCGCGATGATCGCCGCCATGGCGGTCGTGGCCCTGGGCACCGGCTGGGCGCGCGTGCACACCGGCGCGCACTTCCCGCTCGACGTGATCGCCGGCCTTGCCCTGGGTGTGGCCAGCGGCCTGGCCTTCGGGCTCGTGCTCCCGGCATGATGGCCTGATTCCGGGCGCTTGCCGCCACGGGGGAACACCGATGGCGCGGGAGCGCGGCGCCCCGGCACACTGCGGGCACCATGTCCGAGTCCGCTGTCGCTTCACGCGATCACCACCCCATCCTCATCGTCGGTGCCGGCCCAGCGGGGCTGGCGGTGGCCGGCAGCCTGCGGCTGCTGGGACGTGGCGCCACCGTCATCGACGAGGCCACGCTGCCCGGCTCGTCCTGGCGCGAGCACTACGAGCGCCTGCACCTGCACACCGTCAAATCGCACTCGGCCCTGCCGGGCCTGCCGTTCCCCGACGAGGCCCCGCGCTACGTGCCGCGCCAGGGCGTGGTGGACTACCTGGAAGCCTATGCGCGGCACCACGGCATCGAACCCATCGGTGGGCAGACGGCGGTGCGCATCACCGCAAGCTCCACGGCCGAGCACGTGGCGCGCTGGCGCGTGCACATCGCCAATGGCCGGGTGTTGACCGCCACGCAACTGGTGCTGGCCACCGGCGCCAACCGCGAGCCGCGCACGCCCGTGCTGCCGGGGCAGGACGCCTTCAGCGGCCGCGTGCTGCACAGCCACGCCTACCGCAACGCGGCCCCCTTCAAAGGCCAGAACGTGCTGGTGGTGGGCATGGGCAACACCGGCGCCGAGATCGCGCTCGACCTGGCCGAGCAGGGCGTGGGTGTGGCGCTGTCGGTGCGCTCGCCGGTCAACATCGTGTTGCGCGACGTGCTGGGCCGCCCCACGCAACTCTCCAGCATCGCGCTGGCCCGGCTGCCCGAGCCCATCGGCAACGCCTGCGCCACGCTGCTGCGCAACCTCACCGTGGGCGACCTCTCTCGCTGGGGCCTGCGCACGCCCGCTGCCTCGCCGCTGCGCCAGTTGCGCCATGAGGGCAAGACGCCGGTGATCGACGTCGGCACGCTCGCCCGCATCAAGGCCGGAGAGATCCCGGTGTACCCCGGCATCGCCACGCTCATGCGCGGCGGCGTGCGCTTCACCGACGGGCGCGGTCAGGCCTTCGACACCATCCTGCTCGCCACCGGCTACCAGCCCATGTTGCAGGGCCTGTTCCCCGACCACCCGCTGCCGCTGGACGAGCGCGGCCTGCCCACGGTGCTGCACGGCGAAGGCGAGCTCGATGGCCTGCACTTCGTGGGCTTCGACATCCGGCAGCCCGGTGGGCTGCTGCGCACGATCGCGATGCAGGCGGAGCGGGTGGCCCGGCACCTCGCGTGCGAACCGGCCCTCGCCTGAGCGCCTACTGCATCCGGCGCGCGCACGGTGCAGGCGCGCCGATTGCCCTTTCGTCACATCCCTGGGCTTGCATCACGTAAGAAATACGC
>Ga0209970_1000174_pt1 | contig 10132 bp, 10 predicted proteins | sample InoplaCoSAM_FD_187585 | JGI IMG/M metagenome (GOLD analysis project Ga0209970, IMG submission 187585) | Arabidopsis thaliana rhizosphere microbial communities from the Joint Genome Institute, USA, that affect carbon cycling - Inoculated... | ecosystem: Host-associated > Plants > Roots >...
GTCCTTCGCGTGGAGTACCTGTTCATCGGGGACAAGACCTACGGGCTGAGGTCGAGCCCGGCGTGAGTGGGGTGGTCAGCGCTTGGAGCTTGCCTGACGTGAGGAAAAGGTGAGGGACTGCGCGTATTGGTGAGGCACTGAGCGGGGTGGGTTGTTGCATCCATCCCGACCGGAGCGCGGGGCCCATGACTCCTTGAATCACTGAGCGAGCCTTCCACCATGAACAAGTCCAAGGGGATCACCCCAATCGATCGCCGACCAGGCTTCAACACGACAAGACCACTGCCTGCGGTTCCTCCGCGCGTTGGCGATGGGTTCGACACCATGACGGCTGACGCCCGTCCTGACGGAGAACACAACGCTCCTGAGCTGCAGGCCGATTCGTCCAACCTCAGCTACGCGTCTGACGAGAGCGGTGGCGAGGACGACAAGGTTTCATCCAAGCCCAAGATTCGCATTGAGCTGTGCTCGGTGGAGATGGCGACCACCGTCACGAACGTCGAAAAACCGGGCACGGGCTTTTCGAACACCCCATCGGAAAATGACGAGTTGGCCTTGCCCGACTTCCTGTCTGAGTTGACAAGGGCTCAAATTTTCACTGATGCGTTGCAGCCGCCTGATTCCGGGATTCAGCGCTCAACCACGAGCACTTCAAGCCCGAAAAATTGGCGGTTGAAACTTGGCATTCAACAGCATGACAAGAAGAAGCGTGTGTCGATGCTGAATTCGTCTCCAGTGCAGTCGCCAGAAAGCGAGGCGAAGACGTCGACCCAGTCTGCGGCATTGCCAACGTCCGCCTTCGTGCCTGTATCGCCCAGGAAGCAGACGAGCGGGAACGAAAATCGCGCTCGAATGCTTGCTCCAAAAGGAGGGCGTCCACTGTCCGTTTACCTGCCTCCCCGGCACATCGAGGACGTGAGCGCACCAGCCCTCACCCAACGGCGGACCGAGCTGCCGGCGGAGCAGCCGAAGACCACTTCGACACGCACCAGGCGGGCAGCTGCGCCGAGGGAATTGATCAAGCGAGGCGCCGTGCCACTGGATTCGGTCAAGAAGCAGCGCATCGCCCTTCGGAAGGAAGCGAACGCGGTGATCGCAGGCCACGCCAACATGCTCAACTTGAAAATGCTTGAGGAAGAACTGGCGCAGGTGGACCATGTGTATAACGACTTGCTCTCGATGACATCCGGTGAAGCGGATGACGCTGCCAAACAGCAACAGCAAAAATCCGAGAACTCCTGATCCGTCCGATCGCACTGTCGCAGGGGCGGCCCGCCCGAAAAAATGCCCCGTCGAGCGGGGCATTTTTCTTGGAAGGCCTCGACGGGAAGCCGGGCGCAGATGTCGTCAGGACGCCAGTGCCTGCAGCGCCCGCGCGGTGATCTCTTCCACGCCACCCAGGCCGCTGATCGCGCGGTACTTGGGCGCGGCGTTCGGCTCGGCCTTGGCCCACTGGCTGTAGTAGTCCACCAGCGGGCGCGTTTGCGCGCTGTAGACCTCCAGGCGCTTCTTCACCGTGTCTTCCTTGTCGTCGTCGCGCTGGATCAGCGGTTCGCCGGTCTGGTCGTCCTTGCCGTCCACCTTGGGCGGGTTGAACTTGACGTGGTAGGTGCGACCCGAGGCGGGGTGCGAGCGGCGACCGCTCATGCGCTCGATGATGGCGTCGAAGGGCACGTCGATCTCGAGCACGTAGTCGAGCTTCACGTTGGCGGCCTTCATGGCGTCGGCCTGCGGAATGGTGCGCGGGAAGCCGTCGAAGAGGAAACCGTTGGCGCAGTCGGGCTGGGCGATGCGCTCTTTCACGAGGTTGATGATGAGCTCGTCGCTCACCAGGGCGCCGGCTTCCATGACGGCCTTGGCCTGCAGGCCCAGCGGGGTGCCGGCCTTGACGGCAGCGCGCAGCATGTCTCCGGTGGAGATCTGGGGAATGCCGAACTTCTGGCAGATGAACGCGGCCTGCGTTCCCTTGCCGGCCCCCGGTGGGCCCAACAGAATCAATCTCATCGCTTTCCTTTTCAGAGTTTCAATGGCGTCGCCGCTGTCTCCTCGCGCGGCGGCCCCAGGGCGTGCCCGCCGGGGTAACCGCGGGAGGATAGCATGCGTCCCCCTGACAGAGCCTTACACCGCACCAGGGCGGTGCGGGCGCCGCGACCCGCGCAGCGGCGCAGCGAGGGGCAGCGCTTCAGGCCGCGCGGATCAAGGCGCGCACGCGCTCCAGGTCCTGCGGGGTGTCGACCCCCGGGCCGGGCGCGAGCGCGGTGAGGTGCACCGCGATGCGCTCGCCGTGCCACAGCACGCGAAGCTGTTCGAGCGACTCCAGCCGCTCGGTGGGGGCGGGGGGCAGGGTGGGAAAGCGCCGCAAAAAGCCCGCGCGGTAGGCGTAGATGCCGATGTGGCGCAGCGGCGCGGGCGAGGGCAGTTCGTCGCGCGCCATGCCGTCGCGCCACCAGGGTATGGGCGCGCGACTGAAGTACGACGCGGTGCCGCGTGCATCGGTCACCACCTTCACCACGTTGGGGTCCAGCCAGTCCTCGCGCCGGTGGATGGCGTGTGCGGCGGTGCTCATGGCGCAGTCGGGGCGGGCTTGCAGTTCGGCGGCCACGGCGTCGATCAACGCGGGTTCGATCAGGGGCTCGTCGCCCTGCACGTTGACCACGATCTGATCGTCGGCAAGGCCCAGGGCGGTGCAGGCCTCGGCCAGGCGGTCGCTGCCACTGGGGTGGTCGGCGCGTGTGGCCAACGCCGCCACGCCGTGCTGCGCGCAGGCCTGCAGGATGCGTTCGTCGTCGGCCGCCACCACGCAACGCGTGGCGCCGCTCAGCGCGGCGCGCTGCGCCACGCGCACCACCATCGGCAGGCCGGCGATGTCGGCCAGAGGTTTGTCCGGCAGGCGGCTGGAGGCCAGGCGCGCCGGGATGAGCACCGTGAAGCCGGCCACCGTCAGTCCAGTGGCGCGGGCTTGGGCGGGCGGGCGGCTTCTTCTTCGCTCAGGGGCCGCGCCTCGTGCTCCAGCAGCACGGGGATGCCGTCTCGGATGGGGTAAGCCAGGCGCGCGCTGCGCGAGAGCAGTTCCTGGCGCTCGCGGTCGAGCAGGAGCGGGCCCTTGGTGACGGGGCACACCAGCAGTTCGAGGAGTTTGGAATCCATGCGGCGATGATAGGCGCGAGCGGCCGGGCTCAGGCGCGCGGCGGGCCCAGCCGCTCATCGATGGCGGCGAAGAACGCCGGGTCGATGTCGAGCACCAGCGGCACGGCCCAAAGGTCTTGGCGCGGGGTGCCGGCGAGCTTCACGAGGTCCTTCTCGGTGCACAGCACCGGCCCCGTCGCGTGGTCAACCGCCTGGGCGAGGGCGCTGGCTTCGGCGTGGTCGCCCAAGGCGACCGTGGCCGCCAGCCGCAGGCCGCGCCCGCGCAGCATGCCGAAGAAGGCCTCTGGCCGCGCGATGCCGGCCACGGCCGTGACGGCCTGGTCCGCGAACGCGTTCAGCGCCATGCGCTCGCCCTGAGCGTTCACCGCGTGCGCACCCAACGCGCGCCGCGCCTGGAACAACGGCAGGCCGCCGGGCAAGGCGGCTGGCGGCGGCGCGCCCTGCGGCGCCTGTCGCAGCACGAGCTGCGGTGCGCGCGGCGCATCGCTGGACGGCCAGGGCTCACGCAGCAGGCCGGCCGGCAGCAGCCAGCCATTGCCCAGGCCGCGGTCGTCGAACACGGCCACGCGCAGGTCGCTGGCCAAGGCCCAGTGCTGCAGGCCGTCGTCGCAGACGATGAGGTTCACCTCGGGGTGGGCTTGCAGCAAGGCCGCCGCCGCGTGGGCGCGGGCCCGGCCCACCCACACCGGCACGCCAGTGGCGCGGTGGATCAGCAGCGGTTCGTCGCCGGCCAGCGCCGGATCGGTGTCGGTGTGCACGGCCTGGGGCGATCCGTCCGCGCGCCCATGCCCGCGCGAGACCACGCCGGGCCGCCAGCCGCGTGCCTTCAGGTGCTCGACGAGCGCGATCGTGGTCGGTGTCTTGCCCGCGCCACCCACGACGACGTTGCCCACGACGACCACGGGCACCGGCAGACGCGTGGGCTGTCGGCGGCCAGATTGGTAAGCGGAGCGGCGCGCGGCCAGCAGCGCGCCATACAGCCAGGCCAGCGGCAGCAGCAGGCGCGCGGCCGGCCCGCGGCGCAGGCTCAGCGCGCGCCAGCAGGCCTCGAGACGGGCCCGGGCCATGGTGGGGTCAGCGCTTGCGCGCCGGGGCGGCGTTGCCGCTTTGCTGCGTGGCGAATGTGATTTGCACCAGGCCGGCGCGGCGCGCGGCGTCCATCACGTTGATCACCGCCTGGTGGGTCGCGGCGGCGTCGGCGCTGATCACCACCACGGTGTCCTGGCCCTCGGGCGCGCTGGCCTGCAGGGCGCTGGCGACGAGCTCGACGTTGGTGCCTTCGAGCACGGTGCGGTTGACGGCGTAGCGGCCGTCGGCGCCCACCGTCACCACGATCTCCTTGGGGTTCTGCTTCGGCGCCTCGGCGTCGGCCGTGGGCAGGTTCACCTGGAGCTCGGTGAACTTGCTGTACGTCGTCGTGAGCACCAGGAAGATGAGCACGACCAGCAGGATGTCGATGAACGGGATCAGGTTGATCTCGGGCTCATCGCGGTGGCCCGTGGAGCGGAAGTTCATGGCTTGCGCACGCTCAGCAGGTGGCGCGCGAAGCGCTCGGTGGACACCTCCATGGCCAGCAGGTACTCGTCCACGCGGGCGCGGAAGTAACGCCAGAAGATGAGCGCCGGGATGGCGATGATCAGGCCGAACGCGGTGTTGTAGAGCGCGATGGAGATGCCATGGGCGAGCTGCGCGGGGTTGCCGCCGCCGGCCGAAACGCCCATGCCATCACCCGCCTGCGAGCCGAAGATCTCGATCATGCCGATGACCGTGCCCAGCAGCCCCAGCAGCGGCGCCGCCGAGGCGATGGTGGCCAGGGCGCCCAGGTAGCGCTGCAGCTTGGCCGCGGCCTGGCGGCCCGCGCCTTCCAGGTTGGCGCGCAGATCCTCCGGCGTGGCCTTGGGGTTGGCATTGAAGGTGCGAAAGCCCGTGGCCAGCACCGCGCCGAGCACCGAGTTCTGCTCGAGCTGGGTCACCACGTCCGGGCCGGGGATGCCGTTGCGCGACACCATGATGGCTTCATCGAGCAGCTTGGCCGGCACGATCTTGCTGGCCTTGAGGCTGACGAAACGCTCGATGACGAGGGCCAGACCGAGCACGGAACACACGATCAGGGGCCAGATCGGCCAACCGGCCGCTTGTATGATGGACAACAACTCAGGGCTCCGGGCTAGGACAACAGCGCCGGATTATGTCCCAGCCCTCTGTGCCACCCCCTCGTTTCAGGCGATGCGCGTGCCCCCCCCCGGGACAACCGGAGCCGGCCCGCGACATCCACATCTCCTGTGGACATCTTTGTGAAGAACCCCGCGAACAAGCCCCACGGGCCCAGCGTTTCCGCGCTTTTCGACAGATTGATGAAAATTTGGGCAGCACAAAGTGCTTTGGAATCAAGGCACTGCGCCGCAGGCCCCGTGGCAGTAGGCCTTTCGGATGGAAACCCCAGCATGGGCGCGGCTTGTGGACACATTTGACCCTTTCGAACCAGCAGCGACGCCATCCGGCGCGAGCGATGGCCCATCTGGCGCGCGTTTCTGGGCGGTTGGCGCGCTGGTGCGAGCCGTGGCGGACGCTTTGGCTTCGCGCTTCAATCCCGTGGCGGTCCAGGGCGAGATTTCCGGCTTCTCGCGCGCGGCCAGCGGGCATTGCTACTTCTCGCTCAAGGACGACGCCGGCCAGTTGCGTTGCGCCATGTTCCGTCGCGCCGCCGAGCAGGTGGGCTTCGCGGTGCGCGACGGCCAGCGCGTGCAGGTGCAGGGCCGGCTGGACGTGTACGGCCCGCGCGGCGATCTGCAGCTCATTGTCGAGAGCCTGCGCCTGGCGGGGCAGGGCAGCCTGTACGAGCAGTTCCTGCGCCTGAAGGCCGCGCTGCAGGCCGAAGGCCTGTTCGACGCCGAGCGCAAGCGGCCGCTGCCGGTGCAGCCCCGGCACATCGGCGTGGTCACCTCGCTGGGTGCCGCCGCGCTGCGCGACGTGGTCACCGCACTGCGCCGACGCGCGCCGCACATCGCGGTGACGGTGTTTCCCGCCTCGGTGCAGGGCGCGCAGGCGCCGGCCGAGCTGGTGGCCGCACTGGCCACGGCGGCGGTGCACCGCGGGCCGCGCGGCGCCTGCGACGTGCTGCTGCTGGTGCGCGGCGGCGGCTCGCTGGAAGACCTCTGGGCGTTCAACGACGCCGCCGTCGTGCGCGCGGTCGCCGCCTCGCCCCTGCCGGTGGTGGTGGGCGTCGGGCACGAGACCGACTTCACCCTGGCCGACTTCGCCGCCGACCTGCGCGCGCCCACGCCCACGGCGGCGGCCGAGCTGTGCGCGCCCGAACGGCGCCAACGTGAACTCGAACTCGAGCGCGTGCAGAGCCTGATGCGGCGCGGCGTCGAAAGCGCCCTCGACCAGCGCGCGCAGCGCCTCGACCGGCTCGCGGCGCACCTGGGCCGGCCTTCGGGCCGCCTGGCGCGCGCGGCCGAGCAGCTCACGCGCTCGCAAGGCCGTCTGCACAAATCGCTGGAACTCGCGCTGCGGCGCCAGACCTGGCGGCTTGACGAGCTGCAATCGCGCCTGCCGCCTGCCGTGCACCGCGGCCTGCACGCCAGCACGCTGCGCCTGCAGCGCGCCGAGAATTCGCTGGCCCTGCTCGATCCGCGTCTGGTGCTGCAGCGTGGTTACGCCTACCTCACCGATGCGAAAGGCCAGGCTGTGACGAGCGTGGCACAGGCTTTGCCGGGGGCTGCGGTGCAGGCCACGCTCGCCGATGGTGTGCTGCCCCTGCGCGTGCGCGAGCCTGGCACCTGAGGGCACCTTACGGCCGCACATAAAACCCCGCGCCCGGTGCCGTCACCTTCGCTGCCTACAATCCGCCCCGACCCCACCCACAACCCACCAAAAAAGAGGACGCACATGGAACACACCCTGCCCCCGCTGCCCTACGGCCTGGACGACCTGGCCCCCCACTACAGCCGCGAGACGCTGGAGTACCACCACGGCAAGCACCACAACGCCTATGTGGTGAACCTCAACAACCTGCAAAAGGGCACCGAGTTCGAAAGCATGGACCTCGAGTCCATCGTCAAGAACTCCAGCGGCGGCATCTACAACAACGCCGCGCAGATCTGGAACCACACCTTCTTCTGGAACTGCATGAAACCCGCTGGCGGCGGCGAGCCTTCGGGCGCGCTGGCCGAGGCCATCAAGGCCAAGTGGGGCAGCTACGCCGCCTTCAAGGAAGCCTTCACCAAAAGCGCCGTGGGCAACTTCGGCTCGGGCTGGACCTGGCTGGTGAAGAAGGCCGACGGCTCGGTGGACATCGTCAACACCGGCGCCGCCGGCACGCCGCTGACCACCGCCGACAAGGCCCTGCTGACCGTGGACGTGTGGGAGCACGCCTACTACATCGACTACCGCAACGCGCGCCCCAAGTTCGTCGAGACCTTCCTCGACAAGCTGGTGAACTGGTCCTTCGCCGAGAAGAACTTCGCCTGATTCCCGTGCGGATGAACAAGGGCTCGAAGGGCGACCTTCGGGCCCTTTTTGTTGGGCGGGCGCCGGATCAAGCGCAAATTTCTTCGCGTCGTTTTTGTATTGTGGGAGTACGGTCCCAGAATCGGCGGATCGGGCATCGCGGTAACAGCACAATCGTGGGGATACCGATGATCCGTATCCGCGCGGAAGCCAACAACCCTGGAGATAAGCCATGAGCAGCAGCCAGCAACCCACCATCATCTACACCCTGACGGACGAGGCGCCCCTGCTGGCCACCGCGTCGTTCCTGCCGATCATCCGCAGCTTCGCCGCGCCGGCGGGCATCAACATCGAGACCGCCGATATCTCGGTGGCGGGGCGCATCCTGGGCCAGTTCCCGGAATACCTGAGCGAAGAGCAGCGCGTGCCCGACACCCTGAGCGCGCTCGGCAAGCTCACGCTCAAGCCCGAGGCCAACATCATCAAGCTGCCCAACATCAGCGCCTCGGTGGCCCAGCTCAAGGCGGCCATCAAGGAACTGCAGGACAAGGGCTACAAGATTCCCGACTTCCCCGAGAACCCGAAGACGGACGAAGAGAAGGACATCCGCGCGCGCTACAACAAGTGCACCGGCAGCGCCGTGAACCCGGTGCTGCGCGAGGGCAATTCCGACCGCCGTGCGCCCAAGGCCGTGAAGGAATACGCCCGCAAGAACCCGCACAGCATGGCCGAGTGGAGCCAGGCCTCGCGCTCGCACGTGTCCCACATGCACCACGGCGACTTCTACCACGGTGAAAAGTCCATGACGCTGGACCGCGCGCGCACCGTGAAGATGGAGCTGATCACCAAGAGCGGCAAGACCATCGTGCTCAAGCCCAAGGTCGCGCTGCTCGACCGTGAGGTGATCGACTCGATGTTCATGAGCAAGAAGGCCCTGCTGGCCTTTTATGAAAAAGAGATCGAGGACGCGCACAAGACCGGCGTGATGTTCTCGTTGCACGTGAAGGCCACGATGATGAAGGTCTCGCACCCCATCGTGTTCGGCCACTGCGTGAAGATCTTCTACAAGGAAGCCTTCGAGAAGCACGGCAAGCTGTTCGACGAGCTGGGCGTGAACGTCAACAACGGCATGGTCGATCTGTACACCAAGATCGCCACGCTGCCGCAGAGCAAGCAGGAAGAGATCAAGCGCGACCTGCACGCCTGCCAGGAACACCGCCCCGAACTGGCCATGGTCGACTCGGCCAAGGGCATCACCAACTTCCACTCGCCCAACGACGTGATCGTGGACGCGTCCATGCCCGCGATGATCCGCGCCGGCGGCAAGATGTACGGTGCCGATGGCCGCCTGAAGGAAGTCAAGGCCGTGATGCCGGAGAGCACCTTCGCCCGCATCTACCAGGAGATCATCAACTTCTGCAAATGGCACGGCGCCTTCGACCCCACGACCATGGGCACCGTGCCCAACGTGGGCCTGATGGCCCAGCAGGCCGAGGAATACGGCTCGCACGACAAGACCTTCGAGATCCCCGAGGACGGCGTGGCCAACATCACGGACCTGGACACCGGCGAGGTGCTGATGAGCCAGGACGTGGAGCAGGGCGACATCTGGCGCATGTGCCAGGTGAAGGACGCCGCCATCCGCGACTGGGTGAAGCTGGCCGTCAACCGCGCCCGCAACTCCGGCATGCCCGTGGTGTTCTGGCTCGACCAGTACCGCCCGCACGAGGCGCAGCTCATCACCAAGGTGAAGATGTACCTGCACGAGCACAACACCGCCGGGCTGGACATCCAGATCATGAGCCAGGTGCGCGCCATGCGTTACACGCTGGAGCGCGTCATCCGCGGCCTGGACACCATCAGCGCCACCGGCAACATCCTGCGCGACTACCTCACCGACCTGTTCCCCATCATGGAGCTGGGCACCAGCGCCAAGATGCTGTCCATCGTTCCCCTGATGGCCGGCGGCGGTATGTATGAAACCGGTGCCGGCGGCTCGGCGCCCAAGCACGTGCAGCAGCTGGTGGAAGAGAACCACCTGCGCTGGGATTCGCTGGGTGAGTTCCTGGCCCTGGCCGTGAGCTTCGAAGACCTCGGCATCAAGAACAACAACGCGCGCGCCAAGCTGCTGGCCAAGACGCTCGACGCGGCCACCGGCCAACTGCTGGACAACAACAAGAACCCCAACCCCAAGACCGGCCAGCTCGACAACCGGGGCAGCCAGTTCTACCTGGCCATGTACTGGGCCAAGGAGCTGGCCGCGCAGACCGAGGACAAGGAGCTGGCCGACAAGTTCGCTCCCCTGGCCAAGGCGCTGGCGGACAACGAGCAGGCCATCGTCAAGGAGCTGACCGACATCCAGGGCAAGCCGGTGGACATCGGCGGCTACTACAAGCCCGACTTCAAGAAGCTGGAAACCGTGATGCGGCCCAGCGCCACTTTCAACAAGGTGCTGGATTCGCTGAAGGCCTGATCGGGCCCTTCAGGAAAAAAGCCACCGGTGACGGTGGCTTTTTTCATTTGCCGAAGGGCG